>Ga0189278_10543_pt1 | contig 14279 bp, 13 predicted proteins | sample N26A9minimetaG_FD_130326 | JGI IMG/M metagenome (GOLD analysis project Ga0189278, IMG submission 130326) | Marine microbial communities from the Costa Rica Dome - N26 A9 mini metaG | ecosystem: Environmental > Aquatic > Marine > Oceanic > Photic zone | place: Costa Rica: the Eastern Pacific...
GGCGCATGGAAACATACGACCTCGTAGACGCGCTGCAGGCGCATCAAGGGCAACGGCACTCCACATCATGCTGACAAACAAGCGAAACATGTCCGATTCGCCGACAGCCCCATTACGGCATCTTTTCCGGGAGCGGAGCGGCACCCTGCCAGATCGCGCGCACTGCCGTGATCAGCCTTGCAAACGTGATAATCAGCAATGCGACAAGTTGGGCAGACATCGGCTGAATTTGCATGAGAGGGTTTGCGAAGGCAATCACAATAGTTGCCCTGGGGCCCCGGCCCTCGCAGTTGTTTTCAGCCTTCGTATTTCTCCAAAAACGCCTCGGCGGGCAATGTGCGGAAGTCCTGCAAGGTCTCGCGCAGGCGGGCATGGGGCCAGTCCCACCAGGCGAGCGTCATCATGCGCTCTGCGATGCTGTCGGAAAACCGGGCGCGCAGGGGCACGGCGGGGATGCCCGCGACGATCATATAAGGGGGCACGTCGCGGGTGACGATGGCGCCGCCTGCGATCACGGCACCATGGCCGATGGAGACTTCGGGGCGGACCTGCGCGCCGTGGCCCAGCCAGGTGTCATGCCCGATCTGCGCGCGGCGGCTGCGGCGGTGGGCGAACCATGCGTGGTCCGGTTCCGCATCGTCGAAATAATCGGCAGAGCGGTAGTGGAAATGGTGCAGGCTGGCTTTTTCCATCGGGTGGTCGGTCGCGCCGATGCGCACAGCGGAGGCAATGTTGGAGAATTTGCCGATCTCGGCATTGGCGATGTCGGCGAAACGGTCGCAATATGAATAATCCCCGATGTGGCTGTGCGCCACGCGCGAGGCGCGGCCGATCTCCACATAGGCACCAAATGTGCTGTCGGTGATCTCGCAATCGGGGTGCAGGTAGGGAACGTGCGGTTTCAGCCGTGCCATCAGGACGCGTCCCCGGAGATCAGACGCCGCCGCAGCCAGCCTGACAGGCTGTCCATGACCATGACCATCAGGATGATCAGCACGATGTAATAGGTCACTTCTTCCCAGTCCTTCTGCGTGATGATCGCCTGTGTCAGCAACAACCCGATGCCGCCGCCGGTGATCGCGCCGATGATGGTCGCAGAGCGGGTGTTGGATTCAAGGTAATAGAGCACCTGGCTCAGCAATATCGGGGTGATCTGGGGGATCACGCCAAAGCGGTAGCGTTGCAGCGGCCTGGCCCCCGTGGAGGTCAGGCCTTCGATCTGCTTGTCGTCCACGTTCTCCAGCGCCTCGGAGAATATCTTGCCGAAGGTGCCGGTGTCGGTGAGCATGATCGCGAGCGACCCGGTCAGCGGGCCGGGGCCAAAGGCGCGGCTGAGCACGATGGTCCAGATCAGCCCGTCGACCCCGCGCAGGAAGTCGAAGATGCGGCGCGCGGCGAAGCGGGCGGCACCGAGCGGCGTGAAGTTGCGCGCGGCGAGAAAGCCCATGGGCAGGGCGATGATGGCGGCACCGAAAGTGCCGAGGAAAGCCATCAGCACGGTTTCGACCAGCGCCCAGGCGACATCGGCGTGGCGCCACATCTTGTTGTTCCAGAAATCCGACCACATCCCGCCGTAGTCGCCGTTTGCGATGAGTTGCGTCAGGCTGAGGTCATGGAACGGGCTGTCCAGGGTGAAGAAAAACAGCTCCCAGCCGGTGAAATAGCGGAACACCTCGGTCCGGTTACGGGTGATGGTCAGTCGGCCCGCGTCGGTGGTGATTGCGATACGGTTCCTTGCGGCGTTGATCCAGTCGGGCACCGCGCCCGGGGGCAGTTCGGCGTTGACGCCGCTGCGGCCCGGCCGTGCCGTCACGGTGCCATAGCCGGGAATGTCGTAGCGCACGGTTTCGCCCAGCGTGATCAGGTGGCCGTCGCCCAGATCGATGGATGTGGCAGGTCCAAGTTTTACCCAGTCCGGGCTGTCGCCCTGCGGGTAGGTTCCCTTACGCTCGCCCTCGATGGCGATGCTGACCTCGCCGTTGCGGTTGTCCTGCGTGACATGGGTCTTGTAGCTGTAGGTGTCGCGCAAAAGCGTGTTCATGTTGTCCAGGCTGACCCGGTCGCGCAGGCCCGGCACGTCGAAGGCGAAGAAGACATAGATCAGGTAGGCCGCGATCAGCACCGGCGCGGCAAGCGCGATCAGTTTCTTGCGGGCGATCAGGCGCTCGGCCTGCAGGGTGAGGGTTGCGGTGGTCACAGGAGGGCTCCCTTGTCCTTGTAGGCCTTGCCATGGGTCAGGCGGTTGCGGGCGTAGCTGGAGAGCTGATCCACGATCACGATGGCCCCGAAGAGCAGCAGGAAGATCGCCGCCGCCTCGTCGAACTTGCCCTGTCCCCAGGACATGGTGTTGCGCAGGTCATAGCCGATGCCGCCGGCACCCACGAAGCCGAGGATGGCGGAGGCGCGGATGTTGATCTCGAACCGCAGCAGCGCATAGCTGAGGTAGTTGGGCGCGACCTGGGGCACGACGCCCAGCATCATGCGTTGCAGCCAGGACGCGCCGACAGAGGCCAGCCCTTCGACCGGTTTGAGGGAGGCGTTCTCGTTCACTTCGGAGAACAATTTGCCAAGCGCGCCGATGGTATGCAGGCAGATCGCGATCATGGCGGGCACCGGGCCGCCGCCCAGCAGGAAGATCAGGATCAGGGCGATGACGATTTCCGGCACCGCGCGCAGGATGTCCAGAACCCGGCGGACGGGCGCGACGATCCAGGGCAGCGGGGCCAGGCCACGGGTGGCCAGCAGGGCCGCGAAAAGCGCCAGCAAAACACCCAGCAGCGTGGCTGCGGCGGCGATGTTGATGGTTTCGATCAGCGACGGCAGGTATTTCAGGAAATAGCCGGGCAGCAGCTGGGCGCGGGACAGCGCCTCGCCGATCACGTCACCGGGAAAGTCGAGGACATTGCGCCATCCGTCCCAGAAGCCACCGGCATTGCGCGCATCTGCGGTGGCGAAACCCGCTACCATCAGGGCCACAAAGATGACCAGCAAAAGCATGTTCAACACACGTTTCTGTCGCATCGCCGCGACGTATTCCGTGCGGATGTCCTGGACCGTTTCGGCCATTACCCCACCCCTTTCAAAAAAATTGCAGGCCCCGATGTGACACCGGGACCTGCAGCTCAACTTAAATGTCTTTGATCAATTCGATTTCGCCTTGCGGGCTTCGACGATCGACACATAGGCGTCATGTGTGATCGGATCGAACCCCAGAGTATCGCCCGACGCCACGCCATAGGCGCAATCGGGGTCGGTCTCGTACAGGTTGTCGACCAATGCGGTCATCTTGGCCTTGACCTCCTGGGGGAGGGTCTTGCGCAGGACAACGGGGCCTTCCGGGATCGGCTTGGAGCGCCAGATTTCCACCAGGTCGTTCATGTCGACCAGGCCTGCGTCCACGGCCTTGCGCAGCGCGCCGGAGTTATAGCCGTCTTCCCAGTTGCCCTGGCCGTCGGCCCAGGTCACGCCGCCGTCGATTTCGCCATTGGCGACCGCGACGATGGTCTGTTCGTGACCGCCGGTGAACTTGACCTCACCGAAGTAGTCACCGGAGTCCGTGGTGATGCCTTCGCCCGCCTGCGGGATCTCGATGGAGGGGATCAGGTAGCCGGAGGTGGAGTTGGGGTCGCCGAAGCCAAAGACCTTGCCTTTCATGTCGGCAAGCGAGGCGATGCCGCTGTCCTTGCGGGCAAAACCGATGGAATGGTAGCCGTAGGAGCCGTCGAGGTTGATCTTGACCAGCACCGGCTCGACCGCTTCGGGGTCCTGAAGGTAGACGGCGGCGTAGCCGGAAGAGCCCATCCATGCCATGTCAAGCGTGCCGCCCAGCAGGCCCTGGATCACGCCGTTGTAGTCGGCGGGGGCGAAAAGCTTGGTTTCGACACCCAGTTCCTCGGCCGTGTAGTCGGCCAGGCACTGAAAGCTGTTCATGCGGTCCTGCGCGTTTTCGCCGCCCAGGATGCCGATGCGGAATTCGCTGATGTCGTTGGTCTGGGCCAGCGCGCCCGTGCTCAGGGCGGTGGTGGCGAGTGCCGCTGCGAGAAGCTTGTTCATATGTTGTCTCCGGTTGGTTGGATGTTCCGCCCGGTCTTGCCGGTGCGGCTTGGGCATTCAGGCAAGCGCATGGTCGAGGGTCTCGATCGAGGTCGAGGTTGCAGCTTCTGAAAAGGAGGCGTCGGCGCCGTAGATTTCGCGCGCCATCGCGGTGGTCAGTTGTTCGGGCAGCCCGTCAAAGACGATCTTGCCGTCGCGCATCCCCACAACGCGGTCGCAGTAGCGGCGCGCGGTATCGAGGGTGTGCAGGTTGGCGATGATGGTGCGGCCGTCCTCTTCGTGGATGCGGCGCAGGCTTTGCATCACCACCTGGGCGTTCATCGGGTCAAGCGATGCGATGGGTTCGTCCGCGAGGATGATCCGGGGGTCCTGCATCAGGGCGCGGGCAATCGCCACGCGCTGTTGCTGGCCGCCCGACAGCGCCTCTGCCCGTTTGGTGGCATGTTCGGCGATGCCGAGGCGGTCGAGGATGTCGATGGCCCGGTGCACGTCTGCCGTCGGGTAGATGCTGAACATGCTGGCAAGGGTCGAACGGCGGTTGAGGGTGCCGTGCAGCACGTTCGACACCACATCCATGCGCGGCACCAGGTTGAACTGCTGAAAGATCATTGCGCAGCGGGACTGCCAGTCGCGCTTGTCCTTGCCGGAGAGTGCGGTGATGTTGCGGCCTTCGAAATTGATTTCGCCGGAGGTTGCGTCGGTGAGGCGGTTGAGCATCCGCAGCAAGGTGGATTTGCCGGCACCCGACCTGCCGATGATCCCGATCATGGCCGGGCGGTCGATGTCCAGGTTCGCGGCGCGTACCGCGACATTGGGACCAAAGGACTTGGTCAGGTCGGTCAGTTTCAGCATGTTGCCCCCGTGGTTTGAGGCACCATCTGTCAGGGCGGGCTTTCAGAGATATGTCGGTTTGACGAAACTTTTGTAACGCCGGGCGCGCAGCCCCGGTTGCAAGGGGGCGAAGGTTTGCGCGATGATGTGGAGGTGCTGGACTTTTCGATCTGTTAGCGCTAACAAGGCGCTGACGAAGCGTGAAGAACACATGCACAATACGTGATTGGCCGGTGCGCCCGCGATGGGCGGCCCTGATACGAATCAATGGAGGATCCCATGCTGAACCAGACCGTTGCCCGCGTCACGGACCGTATCATCGCCCGCAGCAGCGCGGGTCGGGCTGATTATCTCGGACGGATGGCAAGGGCCGCGCAGGACGGCCCGGCGCGCGCGCATCTGTCCTGCAGCGGACAGGCCCATGCCTATGCGGCGGCAGGCCCGGACCAGGAGGCGCTGGCGACGCAGTCGGCGGGGAATATCGGGATCGTCACCGCCTATAACGACATGCTTTCGGCGCATCAGCCGTTTGAGCGCTATCCCGAGTTGATCCGCGCCGCGGCCCGCGCCGCAGGCGGCACCGCCCAGGTGGCGGGCGGGGTGCCCGCGATGTGCGATGGCGTGACCCAGGGCACCGCCGGGATGGAGCTGAGCCTGTTTTCGCGCGATGTGATCGCATTGGCCGCCGGGGTGGCGCTCAGCCACAACACCTTCGACACAACGGTTTATCTGGGCGTCTGTGACAAGATCGTGCCGGGGCTGGTGATCGCGGCTCAGGTCTTTGGCCATCTGCCGGCGGTCTTTCTGCCTGCGGGGCCGATGACCTCGGGCATTTCCAATGACGAAAAGGCACAGGTGCGCCAGAAGTTCGCGGCGGGCGAAGTGGACCGCGCCGCGCTGATGAAGGCCGAGATGGGGGCCTATCACGGGCCGGGGACCTGTACCTTTTACGGCACCGCGAACACCAACCAGATGTTGATGGAGTTCATGGGGCTGCATCTGCCGGGGTCCAGCTTTGTCAACCCGAACACGCCGCTGCGCGATGCGCTGACCGATGCGGGGGCGCGGCGCGCCCTGTCGATCAGCCATCTGGGCAATGAATATATCCCGACCAGCCAGGTGCTGGACGAGAAAGCCTTTGTGAACGGGATCGTTGGGCTGCATGCCACCGGCGGCTCCACCAACCTGCTGATCCACCTGGTCGCCATGGCGCGGGCGGGGGGGATCATCCTGGACTGGCAGGATTTTTCGGACCTCGCCGATGTGACGCCGCTGCTGGCACGGGTCTATCCCAACGGGCTGGCGGATGTGAACCATTTCCACGCGGCGGGGGGGCTTGGCTTCATGATGGGGCAATTGCTCTCGGCGGGCCTGCTGCATGAGGACGTGAAGACGATCATGGGCCCTGGGCTGGACCGTTACACGCGCGAACCCCGTCTGAAGGACGGCGCGCTGACCTGGGAAGCAGGCGCGGCAGAGACGCTGAACGACCGCATCCTGCGCCCGGTGACAGACCCGTTCCAGCCCACCGGCGGATTGCAGCGGCTGGATGGGGCGCTGGGGGCTGCAGTCACCAAGGTGTCGGCGGTCAAGCCCGAGCATCACGTGATCGAGGCGCCGGTGCGGGTGTTCCACGATCAGGAGGCCGTGAAGGCGGCCTATCAGGCCGGGGAGTTCGTGGAGGATGTGATCGTCGTGGTCCGTTTCCAGGGGCCCAAGGCGAATGGCATGCCGGAACTGCACAGCCTGACGCCGGTGCTGGCGAATCTGCAGGCGCGGGGGCTGAAGGTCGCGCTGGTGACGGACGGCCGGATGTCCGGTGCCTCGGGCAAGGTCTTGAGCGCGATCCATGTCTGCCCCGAGGCCGTCGACGGCGGTGCCATCGCCAAGCTGCGCGACGGTGATATCCTGCGTGTGGACGCGGCAAAGGGCAGGCTGGATATCATGACCGAAGGCGTGCTGGAGCGTGACTGCGTGACGGCGGACCTGACTGCGAACGGCTTTGGCCAGGGCCGCGAGTTGTTCAACCATTTCAGAACGCTGGTCGGCTCTGCCGATACCGGCGCAAGCAGCATCTAGGATCGGAGACCCAACATGACCCCAGCCGAAAGCAGCCGCGAGGCCCGCGCGCTTTGCCAGATGGCCCCCATCATTCCCGTGCTCGTGGTGGAGGATGTGGCCCATGCCCGGCCCCTGGCCGAAGCTCTGGTCGAGGGCGGGCTGCCGGTGCTGGAGGTGACCTTGCGCACCGAGGCTGCATTGGCGGCGATTGCCGAGATGGCGAAAGTCGAAGGCGGGGTTGTGGGCGCCGGGACGCTGATCACCGCGCAGGATGTGGCCGCTGCCGTCAAGGCCGGTGCACGGTTTGGCGTGTCGCCGGGGGCGACGGATGCACTGCTGACAGCGACAGAGGCGGCGGATCTGCCGATGTTGCCGGGGGCGGCCACGGCAAGCGAGGCCATGCGCCTGCTGGCGCGGGGCTATGACATGTTGAAATTCTTTCCTGCGGAATCGGCGGGCGGCGCGGGGATGCTGAAATCTCTGGGTGGCCCCTTGCCGCAGATCAGTTTCTGCCCCACGGGCGGGATCAGCCCGTCGAATGCCCTGTCCTATCTGAGCCTGCCGAATGTGGTCTGCGCCGGCGGCAGCTGGGTTGCGCCCGCTGCGCTGGTCAAGGCTGGCGACTGGCGTGCCATCACCGAACTGGCGCGGGAAGCAGCGGCGCTGGGGAAACCTAGCGGAAGTCTCTCTAAAATCGGGAAGCGCGGCGCGGGGCCGCAGGTGCGGGACCTTCGGCACTGCAAATGATGACATGTCATTTTTGACATGTCATCATTGAGGGCGGGCTGGGCTGTGCCGATGGCGCATGTTCCCGCTGTGGCGCATCCATTGGCGTGTTTGCGCAGAAAGACGTGCGGAAGCCGTGGTCTCTGCCAGGCACCCGGCTTAAACAGGTCGCGGAGCAGCCGGAGGACAACATGCAGAAACTATGGATCACGCGGCCCCTGCCGGACAAGGTGATCGCCGAGGCGCGGCGGCACTTCGACGTGGAAGTCCGGGCGGAAACCCTGCCCCTGACCCAAGCCGAACGGCTGCGCGCGCTGGCTGAATTCGACGCTGTTCTGCCGACCCTTGGGGATGCATTCGATGCGTCCTTTTTCAAGGATAGGCCACGATGCCGGATCCTTGCCAATTTTGGTGTGGGGTTCAATCACATTGACGCAAAGGCCGCCCGCGCCGCCGGGGTGGCGGTCAGCAACACGCCGGGTGCCGTGACCGATGCAACTGCCGACATCGCCATGACCCTGATGCTGATGACCTGTCGCCGTGCGGGCGAGGGCGAAAGGATGGTCCGCGCGGGCAACTGGCCCGGTTGGCATCCGACGCAGCTTTTGGGCATGCATGTCACCGGCAAGACTCTGGGCGTCATCGGCATGGGGCGGATCGGTCAGGCGATTGCGCAGCGGGCGGCGCTGGGCTTTGGCATGAAGATCGTTTTCTACAACCGCTCCACCGTGGCGGGGCTGCCCTTTGACGCCACACAGCTGGCCGGGTTGGAGGATGTCCTGCAGGCGGCTGATGTGGTCGTGCTGGCGGTGCCTGCCACGCCCGAGACCCATCACCTGATCGACGCCGCCGCACTTGGCATGATGAAGCGCGAGAGCGTGCTCATCAACATCGCGCGCGGCGATGTGGTGGACGAAGCGGCGCTGATCGAAGCCCTGGAGCAGGGGCGCATTGCCGGGGCGGGGCTGGATGTCTACGAGTTCGAACCGAAGGTGCCGGAAGCCCTGCGCAGGATGGAGAATGTCACGCTGCTGCCGCATCTGGGCACCTCGGCGCAGGAGGTGCGCGAGGACATGGGGCTGATGGCAGTGGCCAATCTCGTTGCCTTTTTCAAAGAGGGCAAGCCGCTGAACCCGGTCTAGCGCTGTCGCACATCGTCGGGCGTCAGGGTGATATCAGCGGGCAGCGCGTCGGCAATCACGGTGTTTGCGTTCAGCATGTCGTTCTGATGGACCTTGCGGGCGGCGTCCTGCGGTGAATATCCGTGGTCCAGCCAGCGCTGCATCAGCCGGGTTTCCAGAACCTCCGCCGGGACATCCAGCCGGATCGACAGATCCCAGCGCGCAGCCAGATCGCGCCATCCGGGGCGATCCAGCAGCAGATAGTTTCCTTCCAGGATCACGGTTTCAATGGCCGGCCCGACCACCCCGCTGCCCGCAATCGCGCGGTCCAGCCTGCGGTCGAAGCTGGGGTAGATCACCTCGTCCTCCTGCGCCAGCCGGGTGACCAGATGGCGCAGCCCCGCCACATCGAAGGTTTCCGGCGCGCCCTTGCGGTGCAGCAGGTCGCGGTCGCGCAGCACGCCATTGTCCAGGTGGAACCCGTCCATCGGCACCATGCAAAAGGAGGCATCCGCCCCTGCCAGAACCTCCGCCAGCGTGGATTTTCCGCTGGCCGGGGCACCCGCCACGGCGACCAGCCTGCGTTTGTCGCGCATCGGGGCCGCCTTGATGCGGGTGACCAGCGTTTCCAGCACGGAATCAGGCCGCCTGCGGTTCCCTGGCCCCGGTCATGAAAGCCACGGCATCGGACATCGTGTGTTCTTTCGGGTCGATGACGCAGAGCCGTTTGCCCAGCCTGTGGACATGGATGCGGTCTGCCACTTCAAAGACATGCGGCATGTTGTGGCTGATCAGGATGATCGGGATGCCCCGGCTTTTCACGTCCTGGATCAGTTCCAGCACCCGGCGGCTTTCCTTGACGCCAAGTGCGGCGGTCGGCTCGTCCAGGATAATCACCTTGGAGCCAAAGGCCGCTGCCCGCGCCACTGCCACGCCCTGGCGCTGGCCGCCGGACAGGGTTTCAACCGCCTGGTTGATGTTCTGGATCGTCATCAGGCCAAGTTCGCTCAGCTTTTCGCGGGCGATTTCTTCCATCCGCTTGCGGTCGAGCTGGCGCAGCACCTTGCCCCGGAACCCAGGTTTGCGAATCTCGCGGCCCATGAACATATTGTCCGCGATCGACAGGGCCGGGGACATGGCCAGGGTCTGGTAGACCGTCTCGATTCCAGCATTGCGTGCGTCGATGGGCGAGGTGAAGCGGATGTCGCGCCCCTCCAGCGTCACGGTGCCTGCGTCGGGGATGACTGCACCCGACACCGCCTTGATCAGCGATGACTTGCCCGCGCCGTTGTCGCCGATCACCGCCAGGATCTCACCTGGATAAAGATCGAAGTCGCAGTGATCCAGCGCGGTCACCTTGCCGTAACGTTTGACCAATCCGCGTGCTTTGAGAATGGGTTCCATTATGCTGCCACCTTTCTGATCTCAGCGGCTTTGCCGCGTACCCGGCAGGCGATGCCTGCATCGCTGAGAGGGCACTGGTCCACAGTCACGATGTCGGGGACAGGTTGATGTGAGAATTTGATCTGTTCCATTATGCTGCCACCTTTCTGATCTCAGCGGCTTTGCCGCGTACCCGGCAGGCGATGCCTGCATCGCCGAGAGGGCACTGGTCCACAGTCACGATGTCGGGGACAGGTTGATGTGAGAATTTGATCTGTTCCATTATGCTGCCACCTTTCTGATCCACTGATCGACGGCCACCGCTGCGATGATCAGCAGGCCGATCAGCAGGAATGTCCATTGTGCGTCCGCCCCCATCAGCCGCAGACCAAGGGTGAAGACACCCACGATCAATGCGCCGAAGAAGGTGCCGAGGATCGAGCCGCGCCCGCCGAAAAGCGAGATGCCCCCGATCACCACGGCGGTGATGCTCTCGATGTTCAAAAGCTGCCCGGAGGTGGGCGAGACCGATCCGATCCGTCCGATCAACGCCCAGCCGGCAAATCCACAGATCAGCCCGGCGATGGCATAGACCGAGATCAGCGTGCCGCGCACGTTGACGCCGGACAGTTCGGCGGCCTCCGCATCGTCGCCCACGGCATAGACATGTCTGCCCCAGGCCGTGTGTTTCAGCACATAGGCAAGCACCAGCACCAGAAGCAGCATGAAAACCACGCCGAAGGTAAAGACCGCCCCGCCGATATTGAACTTGGCCCCCATCATCTGCAACAGCGGTGCCTGTTCGGCGATGTCCTGGCTGCGGATGGTTTCATTGGCGGAATAGAGGAAATTCGCCGCCAGAACGATCTGCCACATGCCCAGCGTCACGATGAAGGGGGGCAGTTTCATGGCCGCCACCAGCCAGCCGTTGACCGCCCCGATGGCGGTGCCAAAGGCCAGGCCGCACACCACCGCGATCTCGACAGGCAGCCCGTAGCGGAAGGTGAATTGCCCCATGATCACCGAAGAGATCACCGCGATGGCGCCGACACTCAGGTCGATGCCTGCCGTCAGGATCACCAGGCTTTGCGCAGCGGCGACGATGCCCACGATCTGCACCTGCTGCAGGATCAGCGTCAGCGCGAAGGGCGAAAAGAACTTGGCGCCCAGGATGCTGCCGAAGACCACGATGGATGCCAGCAACACGATCAGCGGTACAAGCGAAGGTGTCGTATGCAGGGCGTGATGGAAGCGGCCGAACAGCCCCTTGTCGTCTTCTTCGAACCGCGCCACATCGGTCGCGGCGGTGGAGGCTGCGGCCTCGAAATTATCGGATTGCGACATGTGCTCTCTCCGTTGAAAATCCGCGACCTGTCAGGCGCCGGATGCAAGAAGGGCGGGCCGTGGCCCGCCCCCGGTCTGCGTTTGGGTTGTCGGCCAGCGTGTCGTTACTGGCCCGAGATTAACGTATTTGCAGGCGGCAGGTCAAAAGTTCCGCCGCCCTGGCGCTTGCTCAGCCCCAGCAAAGTTCCTTGCCTTCCGCGACGCTGATGCTCTCGACGCCCTCCACGGGCTTGTCCGTCACCAGCGCCACGCCTGTGTCGAAGAAGTCCTTGCCATCTGTCGCGGCGGGTTTGGTGCCGTCCTTGGCAAAGGCGGCAATGGCTTCGATGCCCTTGGAGGCCATCAGCAGCGGATATTGCTGCGAGGTGGCACCGATCACGCCATCGGCGACGTTTGCGACACCGGGGCAGCCGCCATCGACAGAGACGATCAGCACGTCGTTTTCACGACCGATGGCTTTCAGCGCCTCATAGGCGCCCGCCGCTGCCGGCTCGTTGATGGTATAGACCACGTTGATCATCGGATCCTGCGCCAGCAGGTTCTCCATCGCCTTGCGCCCGCCTTCTTCATTGCCGGCGGTCACATCGTTGCCGATGATGCGGGGGTCTTCCTCATCGCCGTTGCGGTTGGGGTCGGCCAGGTCAATGCCGAAACCCTGCAGGAACCCCTGGTCGCGCAGCACGCCGACGGTGGGCTGGCTGACGGCAAGGTCCAGCATCGCAATCTTGGCATCGGCGGTGTCGTCACCCAATGTGGCGGCAGCCCATTTCCCGATCAACTCACCGGCCAGGAAGTTGTCGGTTGCGAAGGTCATGTCTGCCGCGTCGATCGGGTCAAGCGGGGTGTCCAGCGCGATCACCAAAATGCCCGCATCGCGCGCCTGCTGGACCGCAGGCACGATGGAAGAGGTGTCGGAGGCGGTCAGCAGGATGCCCTTCGCGCCATTGGCGATGCAGGTTTCGATGGCGGAAACCTGTGTTTCATGATCGCCGTCAATCTTGCCGGCATAGGTGTTCAGGGTCATGCCCAGTTCTTCCGCCTTGGCGGTGGCCCCTTCGCGCATTTTCACGAAAAAGGGGTTGGTATCGGTCTTGGTGATCAGGCAGGCCGATACGGCATGTGCGTCGGCAAAGGCTGCACCGGTCATGGCGATCAGGCCCAATGCGGTGCCAGCGATGAGTTTTTTCATGGTTTCCTCCCAGAATGTCCAACAAGCGCCTCGAATCGAGCGCTGCTGTGTAGAGACTGAGCAAAACCATAGCGTGTGTCAATTAATAAATAAACTTGATTTACTAATTAATCCAGATCAAGGTTGGCCCATGCAGAACCCGGAAGAAAATGACATGGACTCTTCGGTCGCGATCCGCCCGCTCAGCAATGGTGCAAACCAGAAAGGTCTGCGCAATCACAACGAGCGGCTGATCCTGTCGCTGTTGCATCGCCATGGTCAGATGCCGGGCAGCGACATCGCCCGCGACACCCATCTGTCGGCCCAGACCGTGTCGGTGATCCTGCGCAAACTGGAAAGCGACGGTCTGGTGCTCAAGGGGGAACCGGTCAAGGGGCGGGTGGGCAAGCCTTCGGTGCCGATGGTGGTGAACCCTGCCGGGGCGCTTTCGGTCGGCTTCAAGCTGGGGCGACGAAGCAGTGAGCTGCTGCTGACCAATCTGACCGGCGAAATCCTGTTCGAACGCCGTATCGCTTACGATATGGCGATCCCGGACCGGGTCTTTGGCTTCATGAAAGAGGCCTTTGAGGCGGCGGTGGCGGAAATCGGTCCGGCGCAGGCCGAACGGCTCTGCGGCATCGGCATCGCGGCGCCTTTCGAGATCTGGAAATGGGCCGTGTCCGGGGGCAATGCGGACGATCAGTTCATGACCTGGAAAGACACGGTATTCGAAGAGCGTGTGGCGGAGTTTTCCGATCTGCCCGTCTTCATGGTGAACGACGCGACCAGTGCCTGCTGGGCCGAATATGTCTATGGCCGGGGCAAGGAGTTCCGGGATTTCGCCTATTTCTTTGTCTCCACCTTCATTGGCGGCGGGATTGTCCTGAACCATTCGGTATATGAGGGGGCTTCCGGCAATGCAGGCGCCCTGGGGTCGCTGCGTGTGGGTGACAAGGACGGGCGCACGCGGCAATTGGTCGATGTGGCATCCATTCATCTTCTGGAGACCAAGCTGAGCGCGGCAGGGATCGACCCCCGCGCGTTATGGGTGCAGCCGCAGGATTGGTCCGCCTTCGAGCCGCTGGTTGCGGAATGGATCGAGGAAATCGCCTCCGAAATCGCGCGCGCGGCCCTGTCCGCCTGCGCGGTGATTGATTTTGAGGCGGTGGTCATCGACGGTGCCTTCCCCCAGACCATTCGCAGCAGGCTTGTGGAGCAGGTCCGCGCCTGCATGGCGACCGAGGACAGCCGCGGCCTGATCCTGCCACGCCTGGAGGCGGGGGGGATCGGCGGGGACGCCCGCGCCATCGGGGCGGCTTGCGCGCCGATCTTCAGCCAGTATTTTCTGATGGCCCATTCCTTTTCCGTGGACTGACCGTCCGATACCAAAGGCACCCTATGCTCTGGACCCATTAATTCTATATGCTCAGTTTGACAGATTTTTTTGCGGGCCAGGAACATCTGCGCAAGAATAGTGGTTCTATTTCAAGCAGATGTGACGCCTCCTCTCGGGACATTGCTGCGCAATGCCCTGCCGGGCAATGGGCTGCGGGAAAATCCGTCAAACCCGTCACGCCAAAGGCGTGCCAACA
>Ga0189278_10552_pt1 | contig 13917 bp, 19 predicted proteins | sample N26A9minimetaG_FD_130326 | JGI IMG/M metagenome (GOLD analysis project Ga0189278, IMG submission 130326) | Marine microbial communities from the Costa Rica Dome - N26 A9 mini metaG | ecosystem: Environmental > Aquatic > Marine > Oceanic > Photic zone | place: Costa Rica: the Eastern Pacific...
CTTTTTTAACAAAATGGGCTCTAAAACGTAAAAAAACTTATCTGTCAGGGATTTTTTTGGCTCCAGCATGTCCTTGATGCACAAAACATTATGGATTTTATTTAGTTTGAAACCGTGCGATTTGATACCAATTCGTTCAGCAATTCAAATTTGTACAACTGATTTGGTACAAAATGGACCGATTTGAAGGATATCTAGCAGAAAAGTTCCCTGAATACGAATTTGATGTAAAGTACCCTCCCCTTGATGATATGGTTAAGGGAGGGAACACCATACGTTTTTGGAGACTACTAAAGATTACCTATAATGAAATATCAAAAACTGCTATCGGAATTTGAGGGCCAGTTGGAGGCCTTGGAAAGTGGGAGTGGCGACATCCTGTACAAAGCGGAGAAGGGCATTGTACTGGTGGAGAGGTGCATCCGAAAATTGCAAAAGCAGATCGTTGGTCAGGATTTTGAGACACAGGCCGACGAAATCTATTTTTTTAAGCACGTAAAGCCCCAGATCTTTAGTAAGCTCATCTATTACATCAGGCTTTTTAGCATTGAGAGCTAACGGCCACGGGGTAAGGATGTGGCCCAGATTAAATACTTACAGCAGCAAATAGATAAACTGCAAACCTTCTTTAACGAAAACCTTGAATTTTATAATTATTACCGACGTGGGGCGATGTCCATGGACGAGCAGTATTTTGTCAGGGGCAATCGGGACCTGAGGATGCCCTTGGAATCCTTTCACTTTTTGATCGATGACCAGTTCTCCACCTGTCAGGACGGTACGGTGGCCACCATCATGGCCTATGACATGCTCATCGTATACTTGAGAAAGGAAGTGGATGATTTGAACAACAATATGGAACCTACAAAGAACACACCAATGGAAAAACCATCAAAACTTTTTTGGACGGGGAGCAAGACCGATCTCATCGAGCTCCTTTATGCCCTACATACCAGTAAATCTATTAACGGAGGTACCGTGGATATCAAGGAAATGGCCTCCCATTTTGAGTATTTCTACAATGTTGACCTAGGGAATTACTACCACACTTTTATCGATATCCGTTCCCGTAAGACCAGCCGGACCCGGTTCTTGGACCGACTCATTGAGATGCTGAATCAGCGTATGGAATCCCTTGAAGAATAGGTTCTAAGTTTACAACTTAGCGGGAATTTAAACAAGTTCCATAAAGGCGAATAGAATTATTTTAATACAAATATTATGACTTCTTGACATCGGAAATCCTTTTGGAAACCATGTTCCTTAATATGTAATCAAGTTTACAAGAGATGGAAAAAGAACGCTATTGTGTGCATATCTGTTCAACAAATCACGGCACATGCGTTGTTAACCACGTTAATGAAATTGCCGATATCAACTATCTCAAAAAGCCTTGTGCTTAAGCGCTCTGAGCTTCTCTTCATCGTACTATTATCACCATTCACTGTGCATCTATAGAAACAACCTAAAACCCTTCGATTTGGTAATCGGCCCATTGCAGCGAAACAGTATTTTTTCCATTGGTATAGGCAATCACGCTCATGCCAGCCTTCTTTGCAGCTTCCATACCAGTTTCACTATCTTCTATTACGGCACACTCTTCGGGCATGACCTTTAGCTTTTTAGCGGTATTAAGGTAAATGGCAGGATGCGGCTTTCCTTTTTCCTCATAATCGGCGGACGAAACACTATCGAACAGACTTTCGGTACCGGTCTTTTTTAAAACCACAGGAATAATCTTTTCAGGGGCATTGGTTGCAAGGCCGATTTTAAAATTCCGTTCTTTCAGGTTTTTGATGAAAGCGCTTATGCCCAAGGTAGCACAGTCTTTCAATAAGATCAGTTCCATGACCCTGCGTACGACCATTTCCTCCACCTCCGAAAGTGGCGTTTCCTTCCAAGGAAACTTTTGGTACCAGAACGCCGTTACCTCTTTGGTGGTCAGTGATTGGGTATAGCTGCTATTTTCTTCGGTGACTGAGACCCCAAGCGAGGAAAAAACCTCATATTCCGCTTGTTTCCAAATGGCCTCGCTTTCCACTAATACCCCGTCCATATCAAAGATGACCGCTTTTTTGTTCTTCAAGATCAACTCCATGTCCTTCTGTAGTATGCTGCTTCCCAAAAATGGTATTCCAATAGGGATGCCTGGATAAAGACCTCGCTCATTCTCTCCCGTATTTCCGGTGTTGTATGTATTGCAGCATGGTCACAAATGTCCTTTGCCCGTTGTACACTTTCCGCAAACTCATCACCACCATAGGTGTCGATCCAACGTTGGTAGGGGTTGTTTACGATAGGTTCACTATTGTAAATGTGGTCCCCCACTTTTTTATAGATCCAAAAACAGGGCAATGTAGCTGCCATGGCGACCTCCACGGGCTCCAAGGCGGCAACACTCTTTAGAAAGTGCGTATAGTGGTGGCATGCAGGCTGTATGTTTCCCTTGTCCGTTATGCCAAAATCCTCAAAGTAGGATTCATGCAGGGCGTTTTCCACTACAATGGCCCCTTCCGCAAAACGGATATAGGCAAGGGAATGCTCTAATTGATGGGTTTTGGCAGCTATTTGGGCAAGAGCTTTGCCGAAATGCTCCAGATAAAGGGAGTCCTGTGCCATGTAAAATTGGAATTTGGCCTTGGGTAGTGTTCCATTTGCCAATTCTTTTACGAAGGGCATTTCAAGGATGGCCTTATAATTCTTATCGATTTTTTTCCAGGTCCGTTCGGTCCATTTCATATTTGATCATTTTTTTTGGGTTGAAAAAGTGGTTCAAGGGCCCGTTGCCTTTCCCGGTCCGTACATTTTTTCCGTGGTCAATGGCATCATGCACATAGCTTTGACCAGATGTAACGGCATTAAAAAGTGTTTCGCCCTGTGCCAGATAAGTAGCAATTGCCGACGAAAGGGAACATCCCGAGCCATGGGTGTTATTGGTTCTGATCTTGGTAGATTCGAAAGGAACACATCCTTCGTTCGGGTCAAAAAATAAGGAAGTAATTCTTTCTGTTTCCTGATGCCCACCTTTCATAAGGACGCTGTTACATCCCATACCCAAGATGTATTCCCCCGCAATCCGCATGTCCTCCAAGGTCTTTACCTCGATGTTCGCCAATAGGGCAGCTTCATCCATATTGGGGGTAATGATTGTGGCGATGGGCAACAATTGTTTGGATAAAGCCGCAATGGTGGCCTCCTCTATCAGCGTGTGACCGCTGGTGGCGACCATGACTGGGTCCAACACCATGGGAATCTTCGGGTATTTTTCCAAGGTCTTGGCAATAGTAGCTACCAATTCTGGGGTATGTACCATTCCGATTTTAATAGCTGCGGGCATGATATCGTCCATAATGGCTTCGATCTGCTCCCCAACCGCCTCTATCGGTATAGGATAAATGTTACGTACCCCCTGTGTGTTTTGTACGGGAAGTGCCGTGAGTACCGTTGTGGCATAGGACCCCAATGCGGATATGGTCTTGATATCGGCCTGTATTCCAGCGCCACCACTTCCATCAAAACCGGCAATGGCCAAAACGGATGGATATGTATATGTTTTCATCTTAGGATTGCATTTTTTAGTTCATAGGCTGCTTTCTCAGGGTCTTCCGCACCGCATATGGCGGATACCACGGCAATACAGTCAGCTCCCGACCGAATAACGGAACCCGCATTTTCTTGATGCAGATTGCCAATGCCGATCAATGGCTTTGTGGTCAATTGCCGGATTTTGGCAATGCCCTCCAGTCCCCATTCGGTTACGGTATCCTTTTTTGTATCTGTCCTAAAGACAGGGCTTATACCAAGGTAATCGGAGGTGGCCGTTTGCTCGTTATCCAGCTGTGACAGATACTCTATGGAGTAACCAATAATTCTTTCTTTGAAATAAGGTTTTTTTCTTAGGACCGCGGGTCGGCTATCCCTATTGCCTACATGAATTCCGGCAGCATTTACTTTCGAGGCCACGTTCGGGTTGTCATTGATAATCAAGGGAACATCATGTTTCTCCGTGAGCTCTGTTAGCTGCTGGGCCCTTTGGAGAAACAATTTTTCAGAAGCCTTCTTTTCACGTAGTTGAATGATATCGACTCCTCCCCGAATGGCCTGCAGGGCAACCTGTATCATATCCTTTCCTAGGCAGGCTTCCTGGGAGATGACCAGATATAGGGCATAGGGGAATTGGGGATGGAGTTTCATGATCGGGATAACTTTAGGTAATGGTAATATTCCTTTTCCGATAGGGTATACAACTTATCGATAAGATGCATTTGTAAGGTCGCAGGGCCTTCTGACTGTTTTTCGGCCAGTTCACCTGCGATGCCCAATACGGTCATGGCCGCTGCCACCGCTTCCACTTTATTTTCTACAATTCCGATAAAAGCACCAATCAGCGCGGATGCTGTGCATCCCATTCCCGTCACCTTGGTCATCAGCGGTACTCCATTGGCGATATGGACCGTTTGGGTAGTATCTGTAATAATATCCTCAGCGCCCGAAATGCATATCAAGGCACCATAAGTTTTAGCGAGCGCAATAGCAGCATCAATGGCCTCATTGCTTTCAGCCGTACTGTCCACTCCTTTGGTGGTTTCCTGGTTTGCTTGGGCCAATGCCATGATCTCTGAGGCATTTCCCTTAATTACAGTTGGATTAAAGTCTAGCAACTTGCGCAGTATTTTGTCCCGGAAAGGGCTGGCCCCTGCGCCGACTGGATCTAATACCCATGGTTTGCCCAATGTTTGAGCTGTTTTTGCTGCCAATAGCATGGCCTCACTCCAATACTCGTCCAGGGTTCCAATATTGATGACCGAGGCATCTGCCAAGGCGACCATATCGCTGACCTCTGATTTTGCATGGGCCATTAGGGGAGATGCCCCAACCGCCAAAAGCGCATTGGCTGTATTGTTCATGACCACATAATTGGTCATGTTATGGACCAGTGGTCCCTTTGATTTTACATGTTGAATGTGTTTCCAGAGATGTTCTTCCATTGCCTTTAAAGTTTTAATTGAAAGGCTTTAGGAATACTTTGGAAAACAAAAGGAAAGTCACATCACCAAGTGATGTCAGATTTCGCTTTTCCCTACGTCGGTGTGAGCCGTATCAGGTTCCAAGGGACTCTCTCAATTCTTTTCAGAATACCCCTAAAGCTGTTACGAATATACATAATATTACAAAGGGGTTTTGAAATTCTCCAAATAATTCAATCCAATAGAATGTTCCATGTCCATGTTATGTTCTTATGATAATGGAACATTCACAAATTGGATGGTTCATCTTTTTCCTCCCAACAAGCAGTGCTTTTAGGGTCAAAAAGACATAGCTGTATGTTGGTGAGAACAATCAGCAATCGATTCTTGCTCTTAGTAGTAGTTTTCACGCCTTTTATAGAAAGGTCTATGTTAAGGTGTACTATTGAACGAGAGTTTATACTTCAGCAAGTAAACAAGCGCAACCATTTTGCAGCCATGTTTTTAAAGCAAAAATGACGAATTGTTTGTTCCTATTAGCCAGCTTTCTTTTTCCCAAGTTGGTACCAACTTGGGAATTTTGGTTTTCGGGGGTTTTGGCACCCCTTTTTTCCGATTTTGAAGCTTTTTTGAATCTCCCAAAAATCCAAATAGCTCTAAATCGATATAAATTTTAGGATAAAAAAATCTTTCCCAAGTTGGTACCAACTTGGGAATTTTTTCCAAAAAGCTTTTTCAGTTTTGTGATCGAACCCGGATAAAAGGCGTAGGGCTGAACAGGTCCATTGTCTATCCCTAAAACCACAAGATTATGGCGGCAACGATCATTACCACGGAAGACCTCATGGAATTCAAGGAGGAACTCTTGGAGGAGTTCAAGAAATTGATGGTGGAACACACCCATCCGCAACCCAAAAACTGGCTACGATCAAGCGATATCCGAAAGCGATTCGAGATAAGTCCCAGTACCCTGCACAGTCTGCGCAGCAGGAACATTATTCCCAGCTACAAAGTAGGGGGACTTGTTTTTTACGACGCCGAGGAGATTGACCAGATCATCCTGGACAACAAGGTGGAACCCATGGACGGTACGGTATGAACTACATCAAGCACCTTAATGCCGCTTTGGTGGAAATTTACGGGGACGAGCGTTTGTGTCCCGGGCATATCAGTTTGTACCTGGCCCTGTTCTTCTATTGGAATATGTACCGGTTTCCGGGAGAATTTCCGGTCAATCGTAGGGAACTGATGAAGATGGCCAAGATCGGTTCCAAGTCCACTTATCATCGCCTTTTGAAACAGTTGGATAAGATGGGCTATATCGACTATTCACCTTCGAACAGCCCGGCCCATTCCAGTAGGGTCGGACTGGCCCAAAATTGGGACAACAGCGGTACGGTTATGGAACGGAGCCGTTCCATTTTTGGGACCTACTGTCCCGCCAGTGTACCGGACACCTTAAATAAGAAAACAAAACAAACATCTAAACGCTCTTTGGGAGCACAGCCCAGAAGCCAATTGGAAGTTCTCAATTTTTTTAAGGAAAATGGATATGGCAAAGAAGAGGCCCAGCGATTCTTCAACCATTACCAGGCCATTGGATGGAAGTTAGGCGGAAAGATTTCCATTGTGGATTGGAAGGCAGCGGCGTACAATTGGATGCTCAAGGCCGATGAAATAAAAAAAGCCAACGGCACTTCAAAAGGACAATCAAGAAACCGGGACCCTTTGATGGTCGAAACCCAAAAGGACTATGGGCAACCCCTCTAAAATAAAGGAAGGTGGCGTGGTCTATTCCTTGGGGGAATTCGACGGTAAGCAGGTCGAATATGATTTCTCCAAGGTGCTGACCTATTTGGATACCAAGGGAAAACTCCTGTTCGGACGCAATTTTAGGCTCTATCCCGAGGACCATGAGGTCTTGTTGAAGCTTTGCAATTACATGGTCCGGGACCAAGACAGTTGTCAAAAACTGGGTATTGATCCCGATAAGGGCATCCTGCTTTCGGGTCCTGTGGGCTGTGGCAAGACCACTTTGATGAAACTGATCAGGCATATCACCCCGCACTATAGGCCCTATGAGGTCATACCGGCAAGGAACATTGTCTTCGGGTTCAACCATGTCGGCCATCGCATCATTGAGGACTATGGCAATGGCCGGTATTACTGTTTCGATGACATCGGGGTGGAACAAATGGGACGACATTTCGGGAAGGATTGCAATGTCATCGGCGAAATCTTGCTGTCCCGTCATGAGCTGTTTTTGGAATCGGGACTCCGCACCCATGCCACCACGAACCTCAATGCCGAGGAGCTGGAGGAACGCTATGGCAAGCGGGTACGGAGCCGTATGCGGGAACTTTTCAACTTGGTGGCCTTTGACCAAAATGCCCAGGACAAACGGGGAACAAAAAACACAGACAAAAAATAAAATCAAAACTCGACAATCATGAGAATAGCAACGATGAACATCCAAAACCTTTTTCACAGGGACCTCTCCTTTTTACGGCAAAATGCTTCCAAGAACCTTCAGGATTGGATGGAGGAATTCCAATCCTTACTTAAAAACCCCAACAAACAGCACCAGGAATTGGGACGGATGCGTGAACTGGCCTTTTTGATGGGTTTTAGCCCACAGGCCACCGAACCCTTTTTAACCCTGCGAAGAAAGGGTGGTCACCTTTACGTAAAACCTTTGGGCGGGGAGCGTCAGATCAAAGCGACGGAACGGGTTGGTTGGAACGGCTGGGTGGAACTCAGAAGTTATCCTTTGGATGAAAAACACCGAACTGCCAAAGTGGAGTGTATTGCAAAGGCCGATCCGGATATTTTGGTATTGCAGGAAGTGGAGGACAGGGCCTCTCTATCGGATTTCAACAGGGATTATTTGGGGCCAAAATTGGGAGGTGCCTTTGAACAGTGGCTGTTCACGGAGGGCAATGACACTAGGGGGCTGGGCCATGCCATCCTGACCAGGAACGGTTACCGAATCGTCGGGTTCCAACCACATGCCCATGAAGGGGACCAAGAGGGCAATGACCTTTTTGAAATGGACTGCCCGGAATATACCGTTGTGACCCCGACCGGGGACGAGCTGACCATCATCAGTACACGATGCTCGGAGGATTGCAAAGGTGCGGATTACAGTGCGAAACGGAAGGAACAGGCCAAACGGATAAAGTCTTACTGTAATCGATTATTCAATCAGGGTAAGGATAGGATTGTGATATGCGGAACCTTAGGTGAGGTTTCGTATGGAAATAGCTTAAGGCCATTATTGTCGGATAGAAAGGTCAGGGACATTACGGAGCATTCAGCCTTTGAAGTAACCGGTGATAAGGACTCAAATAGATTGTCCAACTTTGATTTAAACACTGGCTGGTTGGCCAAACATGACTATCTACTGAGCTCTGCATTATTGTATGACCGCTTAAACAGATGTGGGGTTCATTTTCCAAGGTTAGCACAGAAAGCCCGTATTTCAAAGTTGGCCTCTTTCGAAATCAATGTAATGGATAAGCCCATATCAGCACCTCCGCTATTATGGGGTGACTATGAAGTGGGATGTGCTAAATAGAAAATATTTGAAGGGTAAACTTTCCCATTATGATAACGACCTTAATTTGGGTTTTAAGTTAGTCCACTAGATGTAATAATTTACTCAGGTGTTTATGTCACCTCTGAATTGTGAAAGGGTCATATCATACTGTTTTCCGGACATAGGTGAACAATTGATAAATTTGAACGAGGTTTATATGTCCAGTTTTTTAACTAAAAAACTGGACAAAGACTATCGAAACTTATATTGCTTTAGATAGTCATAATAGGCACCATTTTTTTAATTTCCCGGCATAGGCAATTAAAAGGGTCAAATATCTATCTCCAAAAATAATATCCACAAATACCCTAACACGTTAAAGGAGATCATAATGATCAAAATGATTAGCATAAGGTGGATATCCTTCTGCATTTTTGAATGACTTGTGGCCTGTTATTGATGAAGATATAGGCTTTCCTTTGCCAATTGTACCATGGTTGAATCCTTATACTGTTCGTCGAACAACTTCCTTCTTTTGACCTCCGACAGGAAATTTTCTGTTTTGCTCATTTAACCTCCAGTATTTTCACTCGATTTTGAAATGTAATTATATCCTGCTGTAAAGTTTGGATATTTTCAGAGTTAGATTCAGGGTATTTTGTAAGGATTTCGATTTTTCTGGGACATATTTAAGATATCACATTGTCCTTTGGATTTATTGCTATTGACCTTTAGATTCCTTTTTCTCCAAGGGCTGAAGCTTTAATTCTTTTAATTGAGCTACAAGCCCCTCGACTTTTTTGGTTTTGGCCGATACTATGTCTTTGTAAATCGAATATGGCTCTATTCCTAATGTACTAAGTACATCACCTACTGCATTAATGTTTGTTGGTCTTTTGATTGCTTCGAATGCGGTATCAATATTCTCAATAAGAAATTTGTACTTAGAATTATGACTTTTGGAGCCAATATCTTTGTTTAATTCCCGATAAAGTTTTAACCCCCTTTTGTCTGTCATATCAGCACAAAGCTGGTTAATTAGCACATCAGAACTTTCCTTTATGCTGAAATACCATTTTTTTGCAGGATCGCCCTTTTCAACCACCATTATTTCCGAAACTGTTTTTACATGGCTCAGGTAGGCAATTAAGCCCAAGTTTTTGGACTCTGTTAAGGTTATCATAGGTTTATATTCTTGAGCCATTGAAATACAGGTGGCCAATAGTAAAATCGTCAAAACTAAATTTTTCATTTGGATGTTTTTGGTTGGACAAAGGGGGAGTTTTTAAATATACCCAATACCGCTTTAATTCCTTTGCACCAAAACCTTAAAAAATCTGGGGTTTTCCTCCAAATGTTGATAATTCCGTTAAGAACCCCCGTCCAGTTGGTCAAATGGGAGCCATATTACGGTATACCTTACTGGCTTTAAATGGTTTATAGTTATGGAAGAATTGGATAGGGCAAAGTTGAAGGATAGGATTATAGGTTTTCTTATAGAAAATTATACCAGTGCATGGGGTATTGATTCTCTTTTCATAAATCTTAAAAAACCTACGAATAGCAAAGCACATTTAATAGAGATTATCGGTGAAATGATTGACCAAGCAGGTAAGTATTTTAACTTTAGGGGAAATCCTACTTTTGGCTATACCCTAAGCGTGAATGATTTTACAAAGGAATTCCTTGAACAAGGTGGTTTTGTAGCCGAATATAAAAAACAACTTGAGGCAGCCCAAAAGCTTAATGAGGCCGCTAAACGTGAAGAATCCTTGAAAGAACTACAGGAGATTGAATTGAAGCAAAAGATTAGTTACAATACACCTTCCATATTGATCTCATCTTTCAGTTTTACCGTTGCCTTGATTTCATTGATTGTCACGTGCCGTGATTCCAAACAAGAATTAAACGAGGAACGGTTAAAGGTGATAGAGGGCCGTTTGGATTCCTTGGAGACGTCGACCGCTAAAAAGGTTGATTCTGTAACAATCAAGAAGGACATGGTAAAATGAAACAGAACATTTATATAAAGGCCATGGAGATTGGTTTTTCTAAGATTGGGGGAATCAGTTACTTAGATTTAAAAAGGCAGATAGAAATTGAAATGGGAAGTTCCATGGGCAGAAAGCAGAGGCAGCCTTTGTTAAATGGATCGCGGAAGCTTTTGAACCTGTTGTGGGTTTTCCAAGAGGGCTACCCAATTTTATATTAGGCGTTGCAAATTATGTAATGCATGGTAAATCGGATTCCGCTTCAAGGACTCATTATGATAGATTTTCAAATACAATCTGGGTTATAAAGGGGGCAACAGTAAAACAGTACCTAGATTATCAGGAGCTTGTTGAATCTCGCGAAGCTGCAACAAAGGCCAAAAAGCAGTCCAACGTTTCAATCGGTATAGCCATATTCGCACTGATTGTTAGCTCTATATTGGGATTGGCTTCATTATATAGTACACAAGATGTCAATGTAATCGAGGACAAAACCAAAGTGGAACGGTTGGAAAAGGAGAACCAGCGTTTAAACGAAGATCTTTACAAGGCCGAAATGATGCTGGATGCTTATAAATCGGACACAACAATAAATAAAAACAATTTCAATGAAAACAAAGGCACAAATTAATTTTGAAGAAAAACGAAAGGATTACACTGATCGGGAACTTATGATGGAACTCCTATATTCCAATTGGAAGGTTCAAAACGCTACTGAAAGAACGAGAGGTAATACATCTACATTGGTTTGGTTCGTAGTCATTGGAATCATACTATCCTTTATTTCAGGCTTGGTAGGTGCTGCCGCCGTCCTTTAGGATTTGATCAATTCCCACCCATCCCTGGGCAACATTTCGAATTGTTCCACTTTCATAAGCTTCAGGATGTAGCCGGATGGATAGCGATGGCACAAAAATATGCAGTCATCGTTGGCCTCAAGGTAGAAACCTTCCATGCTAATGGGCCGCTGTTCCACCTTCATTTGTTCCAAGGCGATTTCATACCGGTACGCCCCGATTTCCCGCATCAATATCTTGATGGCCTTTTTGTCCGAATTCCTGTACTTGATATGCTTCATTGGAAATAATCCCAAAATTAGGATTTATTCCAATACATGCGTGGATGTGTTGATAAGTTAAAACAGACTGCCCTGTTCATTGAGTTCAGGATAATCCTTCTTTTCAATAGCCAGTTTATTGTTGGTGTCGATTCCTCTTTTGTACAGATCGCGTGATACTGGGTAGGCTTCGATCTCTTTGGTGGTAAATGCGGATTTCATGAGTTCTTTGATACCTGGTTCATGTAAATCAGGGAGGAGCCAATCCTCTTCCCAATGTTCGTCCAGGATCAAAGGCTGCCTTTTCTTTTCATTGTGGATATGCTCGAACTGTTCGTTTGCTGGCATAGTTATAATCGTGCAGCTATAGAGGTCGTCATCCAGCTCGGAGTAGAGTCCGGCAAAGGCGAAAAGGGAATCATCCTTGTAGTGGCAGAAGTAGGGGTAGGATACTTTTTTGACGTGATGCGGTTCATGGAAACCATCGGCAATTATCAAACAGCGCTTGTCATGGATGGAGTGCTTGTAGGTATTGCTGGAAAAAACCGTTTCACTTTTGGCGTTGAGGGTATTGTACCTTTTATGGAATGCGTCGGGGTCATCCATCCCAAAGGGAGGAACATAGCCCCACATGGCAGGAAGCAGTTCATCGGGATATTCCATGGGCACGATATACAGGTTGCCATGGGTAAAACCGTTCATATGATAGTAAGGGGTATACTCCAGTTCAATTTGCAGTCTCGCCCTGAACCTTTCTTCGACTTCTTCCTTGGTCTTCCGTAATGTGGTGGAGTAGCACATGACATAAAGATAAATTATTTAGGGTCATGTAGTTTTTTAAGGTCGGAGAAATTTCACCTCTAATAAACACCACAAGATATACCGGTTTTATCACGAAGCATATAGTGTTCTAAGGATTTTATCCTTTTTTCCGAAATTGGTTCACTTCATCTATAATGAAGTTTATCCATGCGGACAAAAGCTGTCTCAATATTTTGGTCATGGCCAATAACAGTTCAGTCATCATAGAAGGATTTAATAAGCGATTGTATTAGAGCAAGGGCAATAGTGGACTGACTTTCCGTTCTTTTTGTATAATTAGCTTCCACGTTATTTGAGATAAATCCGGTTTCCAAGAGGAGGGAGGGGCAGTGCCCATTGGTGTCCCGTAGCACTTGGAAGTTGGCATATTTGATACCCCTGTCATAAATTCCCAATCGTTGCTGTAACTGGTCGGCCAAATTGGCGGCCATAACTGTGGTTTTCGGATTGGCCTGCCCATGGAACAAAAAGATTTCAAAGCCTTGGGCTTTTTTATTCGGGGCTTGGTTGCAATGGAGGGAAACAAAGGCATCAGCTCCAAGTGCCTTGGCCAGCCGTGCCCGAGTACCCAATGTAATCAAGGTGTCGGTATATCGGGTGAGATAGATTTCCAAACTGTCCCGTAACATGCCCCGGTTCAATTGCAGACATTGCTTGGCTATGTCCAAGACCACATCCTTTTCCAGAATCCCATTGGTTCCAATGGCCCCGGAATCGGGACCTCCATGGCCAGGGTCTATTACCACAATAGGCTTTTGAGCCATTGCTGTTGAACAGCAAACAAACATTACAAGAGCGCATAGGTACATTTTCATATGGTAAGACTTTTGTTTGAACAATTTCCAGCGAACTCCTCATTTTGGTACCAATACTTCAATAATTAACACCTTCAAGTGTTAAAAAATGTGATTTTTAAAGCCTTTTATCCGTATCACTGGAAATTCCACATCGGAAATCCTTTTGGGCGCTTAAACAAGTTCCAAGGTCATTTCCATCAATCATAACGAACAGGTCCCAATCCCAAAATATCGGGTCGGACCCACCAAAAAACGAACGGTCATGAAAAACTTTAAAAAATCAATCGCACTTGTTATTGGACTCCTTGTCTCCCAGGCCAGCTATCCCCAAATCGGGGGAATCGAAGATTCGGTTGCGGACATCTCGGATACCATCCGGGCCATTTTTCCCATCATCCTGGGTGTCATCTTCCTCATCGGCTTTCTTTTCAATGCGGGCCATTTCTTTGGGGAGAACGCCGACCTCAAAAAGGGGATTACCCGTGTTCTCGTCTTTGTGCTCATTGCCGGGGCGGTAGTGGGCATCTTTACCTATCTCATCGGTATTGTCGTCTAAGGCGCACGCAACATTTTTAGTGAACAACAAGATGATATGAAACAGTATAGTGTTTATCGAAACATCCGTGTCCGTGCCTTGATCTTTGGATTGCCCGTGGCTTTTTTTGCCCTCCAGATGATGGCCGTTGTGGGCTCCCTCATAGCGGTCATCTTCTCCTTTAATTTGATGCTCCTCATTGTGATGGGC
>Ga0189278_10562_pt1 | contig 13721 bp, 9 predicted proteins | sample N26A9minimetaG_FD_130326 | JGI IMG/M metagenome (GOLD analysis project Ga0189278, IMG submission 130326) | Marine microbial communities from the Costa Rica Dome - N26 A9 mini metaG | ecosystem: Environmental > Aquatic > Marine > Oceanic > Photic zone | place: Costa Rica: the Eastern Pacific...
ACGCCGGGCAGCACCTTGCCTTCCAGCAGTTCGAGGCTGGCACCACCGCCGGTGGAGATGTGCGACATCTTCTCGGCCAGGCCTGCCTTCTCGACAGCCGCCACGGAGTCACCGCCACCGATGATCGTGCAGCAGCCCTTGCCGCTCAGGTCGGCCAGGGTGGTGGCGATGGCGTTGGTGCCAGCAGCGAACTTGTCGAACTCGAACACGCCCATGGGGCCGTTCCAGATCACGGTCTGACAGTCGGCCAGGGCGTCCTGGAACACCTTGATCGAATCGGGGCCGATGTCGAGGCCCATCCAGCCGTCGGGGATGGCGTTGATATCAGCGGTTTGGCTGTTGGCATCGGGGGCGAAGTTGTCCGCCAGCACCACGTCGGTGGGCAGCAGCAGCTGCACGCCCTTGGCCTTGGCCTTGGCCTCGAGCTCCTTGGCCAGTTCCAGCTTGTCTTCTTCCACCAGGCTCTTGCCCACCGAGAGGCCGCGGGCCTTGTAGAAGGTGAAAATCATGCCGCCGCCGATCAGCACCTTGTCGCACTTGTCGATCAGGGCTTCGAGCACGCCGATCTTGGAGCTCACCTTTGAGCCGCCGACGATGGCAGCCAGGGGGCGCTTGGGCTCATCAACAGCACCCTGCAAGTACTGAAGTTCCTTCTCCATCAGGAAGCCGGCGACGGAGGGCTTGAGGAACTTGGTCACGCCTTCGGTGGAGGCGTGGGCGCGGTGGGCGGCGCCGAAGGCGTCGTTCACGTAAACCTCGGCCAGGCCTGCGAGCTTCTCAGCGAAACCGGCTTCGTTTTTCTCTTCCTCAGCGAAGAAACGCACGTTCTCCAGCAGCACCACATCGCCGTTGGCCATGGCGCCCACCTTGGCTTCGGCGTCGGGGCCGATGCAGCTGTCGGTCTTGGCCACGGGCTTGCCCAGCAGTTCGCTCAGGCGAGCGGCCACGGGGGTGAGGCGCATGGCGTCGTTCACCTGGCCCTTGGGGCGGCCGAAGTGAGCGGACAGGATCACCTTGGCGCCCTTGCCGATCAGGTCGTTGATCGTGGGCAGGGCGGCACGGATGCGGGTGTCGTCGGTGATCGCACCGGCATCGTTCAGGGGCACGTTGAAGTCAACCCGCACGAGAACGCGTTTGCCGCTCAGGTCGCCGGCGTTGAGGCTGGCCAGGGAACGCTTCGCCATAGGGTTGTGTCGTGCGGTAAGAAAACGGGGTGAGATTAACCCGTGTGAATGGCAATGGCGCCAGCGCGTTCAAAGTGAATCTGTTCCGGCTGGCCGTCTGTTCTGTGCGTTTGCGTTCGTGACCACCCCAACGATCCAGTGGTATCCCGGCCACATCGCCAAGGCGGAGCAGCAGCTCAAGCGCCATCTCGACAAGGTGGATCTGGTGATTGAGGTGCGTGATGCCCGTATTCCTCTGGCCACGGGACACCCCCATCTGAACCGCTGGTTGAAGGGCAAGCAGCATCTGTTGGTGATCAACCGGCGCGACATGGTCACCGCGGCAGCGAAGGAGGCCTGGGAGTCCTGGTTCAAGGCCCAAGGCCAGCGGACGGTTTGGTGTGATGCCAAGGCCGGTACCGGCGTGAAGCAGGTGCAGCAGGCCGCGATCCGTGCCGGCGATCAGCTCAACGAACGCCGCCGCAACCGGGGCATGCGGCCCAGGCCAGTGCGGGCGCTCACCCTGGGCTTTCCCAACGTGGGCAAGTCGGCGTTGATCAACCGTCTTGTGCGGCAGAAGGTGGTGGCTAGCGCCCGGCGGGCCGGCGTGACGCGCACCCTGCGCTGGGTGCGTCTGGGGCAAGACCTTGACCTCCTGGATGCCCCTGGCGTGCTGCCGCCTCGGCTCGACGACCAGCAGGCGGCCCTGCGGCTGGCCCTTTGCGCCGCCATCGGCCAGGCCGCCTACGACGGTGAACTGGTGGCCCAGGCCTTCCTTCAGTTGCTGCTGGATGTGGAATCGCAGCCTGCCGCTGGGGTGACGATTCCGCTCCTGCAGGAGCGCTACGGCATTCCCTTGAGCGGTGAAACGGCCGACCCGGCTCTCTGGCTGGATGCCGCAGCGGCCCGCCACACCTCCGGTGAGACAGCGCGCATGGCCCAGCGGTTGCTGGATGATTTCCGCAAGTCGGCCCTCGGCAGCATTGCCCTGGAGCTGCCGGCATGAGTCCGCAGTGGAAACGTCCTCCGTTGCCGGAGGAAACATTCACCGATCGCTTTGGGGAAGGGGAGGGAGAGCTGCTGACGCTGGCCTATCCCAAGCCGTTGCCGATGCGGCTCGACCGTTGGTTGGTGAGCCAGCGGACGGAGCAGAGCCGGGCCCGGATCCAGAAGTTCATCGACGCGGGCTACGTGCGCGTCAACGGCAAGACCGGCAAGGCCAAAACCCCCCTGCGCCAGGGCGATGAGGTGCAGCTGTGGATGCCGCCACCGGAACCGCTGCCTTACCTCAAGCCGGAGCCAATGGATCTGGATGTGCTGTTTGAGGACGACCATCTGATCGTGCTCAACAAGCCGGCCGGGCTGACGGTGCATCCGGCGCCGGGCAACAAGGACGGCACCCTGGTGAATGGCCTGCTGCATCACTGCCCGGACCTCCCCGGCATCAGCGGCAAGTTGCGGCCCGGGATCGTGCACCGCCTTGATAAAGACACCACCGGCTGCATCGTGATCGCCAAGAGCCAGGAGGCCCTGGTGCGGCTGCAGGTGCAGATCCAGAAACGGATCGCTTCCCGCGAGTACTTCGCCGTCGTCCATGGCGTGCCGGCCGGCGACTCGGGCACGATCGTCGGGGCGATTGGCCGTCATCCGGCGGATCGCAAGAAGTACGCGGTGGTGAGCAGCGAAAACGGCCGTTACGCCTGCACCCACTGGACCCTGGTGGAGCGTCTCGGCGACTACTCCCTGTTGCGGTTCAAGCTCGACACCGGGCGGACCCATCAGATCCGCGTCCACTGCGCCCACATGAACCATCCCGTGGTGGGTGACCCCACCTACAGCCGCTGCCGCAAGTTGCCGATCGAGCTGCCCGGCCAGGCCCTGCACGCCGTGCAGCTGGGGCTCGACCATCCGATCACCCGCGAGCGGATGCTGTTCGAAGCTCCCCTGCCTCCGGTGATGGAGAAGTTGCTGGGGGTGCTGAGGCGCCGCGCCGCGTCGGGCTGAGGGCTTAACGCGGCAGCCTTGGGCAGGCCTCCACGAGGATTTGGCTGATCGGCGCCTGAGGCGCGCTGAAGATCCGGTCTCCTGGGCCTTCCTCCACCACTTTCCCCTTGTCGAGCACCATCACCCGGTGGCAGAAGCCACTGGCTATCGAGAGGTCGTGGGTGATGAACACGATCGCCAGGCCCAGTTCCTGCTGCAGCTCCCGCAGCAGTGCCAGCACATCCGCCTGCACTTCGGCATCGAGCATGCTGACGCTCTCATCGCAGATCAGCACCTTGGGCTTTAGCGCCAGGGCGCGGGCGATCGCCACCCGCTGCTGCTGGCCGCCGGAAAGCTGCTTCGGCAGGCGATCTTGAAACTGCTCGGCCGGGCTGAGGCCGACCCGCTCCAGCAGGCGACGGGCTTCCTCCCGGGCTGCTGCTTTCGAGCAGAGACAATGGATCAGCAACGGATCGGCGATGGCATCGGCCACCTGCAGGGCGGGATTCAGGCAGGCCAGAGGGTCCTGAAACACCATCTGAAGGGCCCGGCGGGCCGTTCGCAGCGCCTCACCACGCAGGCTCAGCAGGTCCTGGCCCAGCAGGTCCACCCGTCCGCCGCGGATGGGATTGAGCCCCATCAAGGCCCGGCAGAGGGTGCTTTTCCCGCAGCCGGAGGCCCCCACCACCCCCAGGCTTTCCCCGGCCCTGAGCTCGAAACTCACCCCATCCACCGCCTTCAGCCAGAGGGGTGCCCAAGGTGCGCCCCCCACGGCATGCCAGCAGCGCATCTCCTCCACCCGCAGCACGCTGCCGTTGTCGGGACGTGCCGGTGAGCGTCCCCCTTCCCGGGCCTGGGCGGAGGCTACCAGCCGTTGCCCCACCGGCGACTGCGGCCGGGTGAGCAGCTGATGGCTGGGGCCGTCCTCCACCTTGCGTCCGCCGTCGAGCATGGCCATGCGCTCGCACCAGCGGGCGGCCATGGCCAGGTCGTGGCTGATCAGCAGCAGGGCACTGCCCAGTTCCTGGCAGAGGCCGCTGAGTTCCGCCATCACCTGCCCGGCTACCGCCACATCCAGGCTGGTGGTGGGTTCATCGGCGATCAGCAGCGGTGGTTCCAGGGCAATCGCTAAGGCAATGGCCAGGCGCTGGCGCATCCCACCACTGAGCTCATGGGGGTAGGCACGGAAACGGTTGGCGCCAATGCCCACCCGCTCCAGCAATTCTCGGGCCCGTTCCTGGTGGGCCGTGGCACTGGTTTGAGGTCGATGGGCCCTGAGGGTGTCGATCAGATGGCCGCCCACGCTCATCAGCGGATTCATCCGCGTCATCGGGTCCTGGAACACCAGACCCACGGCTTCACCCCGCAGCTGCCGCAACTGCGGTCGCCTGAGTTGGCGTGGATCCTGGCCGGTCAAGGCCAGCCGTCCTTCACAGACCGTTCCCTGGGGCAGCAGCTGCATCACGGCCCGCGCCACCGTGCTTTTGCCGCAGCCCGAAGATCCCACCAAGGCCAGGGTCTCTCCCGGCTCGAGGCTCAGATTCAGCCCATCCAGCGTCCAGGAGTTGCTGCCGGGATAGCGCAATCGCAGCTGTTCGAGTTCCAGAACAGGCCGGCCCATGAACAGTGCTGCGCGAGCGACAGGGGGTCCTGCACTGAATACCATGGATTGACCCGATGGGTCGGATGCTCAACGCTGCCTCCACACCCAAAGAGCCCCGAACCAGCACGGGTTCGGCCACTGCGGGCTGCGCGTTGCCAGAAGTGAGGCGTCATCCCGTCCGCCATCCGGACGATTACGGCATCGATCTGCCGGACTGGTTGAGGGAGTGCATCGCCAATGTGCCGCCCGGCATTGGCCAGAGCTGCCCCACCGATCCCGAGGCGCTGCTGGTGTCGGCCTTCGATTTCGGCTTTCAGCTCCACGAAGGCCAGTTCCGCGCCAGTGGGGACCCCTACATCGTCCATCCGGTGGCGGTGGCTGATCTGTTGCGGGACATCGGCGCCAGCGCCCCGGTGATCGCCGCGGGGTTCCTCCACGACGTGGTCGAAGACACCGACGTCACCCCCGATCAGATCGAGCTGCACTTCGGTTCCGAGGTGCGTGAACTGGTGGAGGGGGTCACCAAGCTCGGCGGCATCCACTTCAACGACCGCACGGAAGCTCAGGCGGAGAATCTGCGCCGGATGTTTCTGGCGATGGCCAGCGACATCCGTGTGGTGTTGGTGAAGCTGGCGGATCGCTTGCACAACATGCGCACCCTGGGTGCATTGAAGGAGGAGAAGCGCCAGCGGATCGCCCGCGAAACCCGTGAGATCTATGCCCCCCTCGCCAATCGCCTTGGCATCGGCCGCTTCAAGTGGGAGCTGGAGGATCTGGCCTTCAAATTGCTGGAACCGGAGGCCTTCCGGGAGATTCAGGAGGAGGTGGCCACCAAGCGCAGCGAGCGCGAGCAGCGGCTCGGCGTCACGGTGGGACTGCTGAACGAGCGGCTGGAACGGGCCGGCCTAGAGCACTGCGAGGTGAGTGGTCGCCCCAAACATCTGTTTGGCATCTGGAGCAAGATGCAGCGCCAGCAGAAGGAGTTCCACGAGATCTACGACGTGGCGGCGTTGCGGATCCTCACCCCCAATGTCGAGAGCTGCTACCGCGCCCTCGCGGTGGTTCACGACACCTTCCGCCCGATTCCGGGACGCTTCAAGGACTACATCGGGTTGCCCAAGCCCAACGGATACCAATCCCTGCACACGGCGGTGATCGGTCGGCATCGCCCGATCGAAGTGCAGATCCGCACGCTTGAGATGCACCATGTGGCCGAATTCGGGATTGCGGCCCACTGGAAATACAAGGAAGGCGGCTCACCGGCCAGTAGCGGCAGTGATGCGGAGCGGTTCAACTGGCTGCGTCAGCTGGTGGATTGGCAGCAGGAAGGCGGCAACGACGATCACAACGACTACCTCTCTTCGATCAAGGAAGACCTTTTCGACGAAGAGGTGTTCGTGTTCACTCCGAAGGGTGATGTGCTCGGTCTGCGCAAGGGGGCAACAGCCGTCGACTTCGCCTATCGCATCCACTCCGAGGTGGGCAACCACTGCCATGGCGTTCGCATCAACGATCGGCTGTGTCCGCTAGCGACGCCGCTGCAGAACGGTGATTTCGTTCAGGTGCTCACCAGCAAGACGGCCCATCCCAGCCTCGATTGGCTGAACTTCGTTGCCACGCCGACGGCCCGCAATCGCATTCGCCAGTGGTACAAGCGCAGCCACCGTGACGAAACGATTGAACGGGGCAAGGATCTGCTGGAGCGGGAGCTGGGCCGTGATGGCTTCGATGCCCTGCTCAACAGTGAGGCGATGCAGCGGGTGGCGCAGCGCTGCAATGTGCCCACCACCGAAGACCTGCTGGCTTCACTGGGGTTCGGAGACGTCACGCTGCAGCAGGCGCTCAACCGTTTGCGGGAGGAGATGCGTCTGCTGGCGGAACAGCAGCAGGCCCCACCCAGTAACGAAGACGTGGCCGCGGCGCTGCTGCCATCGCGGGATCAGGCGCCGGACCGTTCCGGAGGCGAAGGGGCGATCCTGGGGCTGGAGGGCTTGGACTACCGCCTTGGCGGCTGTTGCAGTCCGCTGCCGGGTGAGTTGATCGTGGGCACGGTGGCCCTTGGCAACCACGGCATCACCATTCACCGGCAGGACTGCTCCAACGTGGAGACAATCCCGCGGGAACGTCGCCTTCCCGTGCGCTGGAATACCACCCACGCCGAACAGGAGAAACAGCGCTTCCCGGTGCAGCTGCGGATCGAAGTGATCGATCGCGTCGGCATCCTCAAAGACATCCTGCTGCGTCTCTCCGATGGGGCCATCAACGTCAGTGATGCGCGGGTGACCACCGCCGCTGGCAAGCCTGCCCGCATTGATCTGCGGGTTGAGCTGGAGGGTGCCGATCAGCTCAGCCGCACCATGGACCAGATTCGCTCGATGGCGGATGTGATCGGGATTGCCCGGGTGGGCACGAGCTAGCTGCCTCGGCTCACGACGGCACGGGCTTCACGCCGCAGAAACAGGCGGTAGGCCATCCAGCCGCTCACCAGGGCCAGCACCATTCCCACAACGGTGGAGCCGAGCAGGATGCGCTGGCTGAACTCCCATCCCTGGGCCCACAGGCTGCTGCGATCCAGCTCCGAAAGGTTGATCCCGCCTTGGCCAGGGCCCAGCAGCTGACAGCCCACCAGATAGTTGAACCAATAGAGGGGCAGATAGGTGAGGGGATTGCTCACCAGGGTTCCTGCAGCGGCGAGCAGGTGATTGCCACGCACCACGCTGGCCACACCCACGCTGAGGAAGATTTGCAGCCCGAAGAAGGGGTAGCAGCCGCAGAACACGCCAGCGGCCAGGCCACGGGCCCGTTGGCCTGGTGTGCCTTCCTGTCTCCACAACCAGAGGACCCCGCGGCGCATCCGGATGCGACTGAGGCGCAGCAACCGGCGCATGAACCCAGCAGAAATCGGCCGGATCCTAGGTATGGATCACCAGCGGCGAATGCTGTGCCCAGCACCGACACGATTGCGGCCGTGGCCACCGCCGTGGCCCCAGGGCAGGGTGGGATCGCCGTGATTCGTCTCTCCGGGCCGGCTGCGGAAGCAACGGGGCGCAGCGTGGTGCACTGCCCGGGCCAACAGGAGTGGGGATCGCACCGGGTGGTGTATGGCCATGTGATCGATGGCGAGGGCCGCCGTCTCGATGAGGTGCTGCTGCTGCTGATGCGCGGCCCCCGCAGCTTCACCGGTGAGGACGTGGTGGAGATCCACTGCCATGGCGGGGTGATCGCCGTGCAGCGGGTGCTCGAACAGGTGCTGCGGCAGCCGGGAGTGCGCCGGGCCCAGCCAGGCGAGTTCAGCCAGCGGGCCGTGCTCAACGGCCGGCTCGATCTCACCCGCGCCGAGGCGGTGAGTGAGCTGGTGGCGGCCCGCAGCCGCCGGGCGGCCGAGTTGGCCATGGCGGGCCTTGATGGCGGCATTCAGGCCCAGATCACGGGGCTGCGGGAACGGCTGCTCGATCAGCTCACGGAGCTGGAGGCCCGGGTGGATTTCGAGGAGGACCTGCCGCCCCTCGATGGCGATGCCCTGCTGCAGCAGCTGCAAGCCGTGCGTCTGGAGCTTCAGCAGTTGGTGCGCGATGGCGAGCGGGGCGATGCCCTGCGCCAGGGCCTGCGGGTCGCCTTGGTGGGTCGCCCCAACGTGGGAAAAAGTTCCCTGCTCAATCGACTCAGCCGCCGCGAGCGGGCGATCGTGACCGATCTGCCGGGCACCACTAGAGATCTGCTGGAGAGCGAGATTGTGCTGGAGGGGGTGCCGATCACCCTGCTCGACACCGCCGGCATCCGCAGCACCGATGACGCGGTAGAGCAGCTGGGGATTGCCCGCAGCGAGGAAGCACTGGCCACGGCGGATGTGGTGCTGTTGGTGCTCGACGGCCATGCGGGCTGGACCGCTGAAGACGCCGCCTTGCTGGCGCGCATCCCCGCGCAGATCCCCAGGATTCTGGTGGCCAACAAGGCGGATCTCCCTGCGGGGACCTTCCCCCAGCCGGTGGATGTTCAGTTGTCGGCCTTGGAGGGCACGGGGGAGGCCGACCTGGTGCAGGCCCTGCTGGAGCGTTGCGGGGCTGCTGGAACCGACGGCATGTTGGTGGCGCTGAACCAACGCCAACGCGATCTGGCCGCCCGAGCCGCCGAAGCCCTGGCCCGCAGCCAGGAGGTGGCGGCCCAGCAGCTGCCGTGGGACTTCTGGACCATCGACCTGCGGGAGGCGATCCGCGCGCTGGGGGAGATCACCGGGGAAGAGCTCACCGAAGCGGTTCTGGATCGGGTGTTTTCGCGCTTCTGCATCGGAAAATAGGTTCAGCGGACGTCTGAAACGGTTTGGAATGGCAATCCCCGGCACTCACCGCCGCATTGGAGGCCTGGCTGGCGGAAGACATCGGCCGCGGTGATCTGACGGCGGCTGCCTTGCAGGGCCAGCAGGGTCAGGCCCATTGGGTCGCCAAACAGCCGGGCCGGTTCTGTGGTGGTCCGTTGGTGCAGCGCCTGTTCCAGCGTCTGGATTCCGGGGTGAGCGTTCGCCTGCTGCGGCAGGACGGCGACGCCGTTGCGGTCGGGGACTGCCTGCTGGAGCTGCAGGGGCCGGCCAGGGCTTTGGTGGCTGGGGAACGCACCGCCTTGAACTTGGCCATGCGCCTCTCGGGCATTGCCACCGCCACCGCTGCATTGGTGGCCCAGCTTGAGGGCACCAGTGTGCGGCTGGCTGATACCCGCAAGACCACGCCTGGGCTTCGTCTGCTGGAGAAATACGCGGTGCGTTGCGGCGGCGGCATCAACCACCGCATGGGGCTGGATGACGCGGCCATGCTCAAGGAGAACCACATCGCCTGGGCAGGGGGCATCACAGCGGCTATCACGGCCGTCCGTGAGCAGGCCCCTTGGCCCACGGCCGTGAGTGTGGAAGCGGAGACGGAGGCCCAGGCATTGGAGGCGGTGCAGGCGGGCGCCAATGGGGTGCTGCTGGATGAATTCAGCCCTGAGCAGCTCACCCAGCTGGTGCCGCGCCTTCGGGACTGCAGCACCGGTGTGGTGGTGCTGGAGGCCTCCGGCATTCAGCCCGAGCAGTTGCAGGCCTACGCCGCCACCGGCATTGATCTGATCTCCACCAGCGCGCCGGTCACCCGCAGCCGCTGGCTCGACTTGAGCATGCGTTTCACCTGAAGAGGGATGATCAGAGCCGGATTCCCCCGGCCACGCACTGCCCATGCTCAGCCTGTCCCAGTCCCTGGATGCCCAGTTGCGGGCGGCGATGCAACGGGCTTTCCCGGAGGCCGATGCGGGGCTGGACCCCCAGCTAGCTCCTGCCAGCAAGCCGGAATTCGGCGACTTCCAGGCCAACGGCGCGCTGCCCCTGGCCAAGCCCTTGAAGCAGGCTCCTCGGCAGATCGCCACGGCGATCGTGGAGCAGCTGCAGGCCGATCCCGCCTTCACCGACCTCTGCCTGGAGCCGCAGATCGCCGGGCCGGGCTTCATCAACCTCACGATCCGCCCGGAGCGGCTGGCGGCGGAGGTGTCGGTACGGTTGGGGGACGAGCGTCTCGGCGTGCCGGCGGTCAGCAACGCGGCGCCGGTGGTGGTGGATTTTTCCAGCCCCAACATCGCCAAGGAGATGCATGTGGGGCATCTGCGCTCTACGATCATTGGCGACTCGCTGGCGCGGGTGCTCGAGTTCCGCGGTCATCCGGTGCTGCGCCTCAATCACGTGGGCGACTGGGGCACCCAGTTCGGCATGCTCATCACCCACCTCAAGCAGGTGGCGCCGGAAGCCCTGGACACCGCCGATGCGGTGGATCTGGGAGACCTGGTGGCCTTCTACCGCGAGGCCAAGAAGCGCTTCGATGACGATGAAGCCTTCCAGTCCACCTCCCGCGATGAGGTGGTGAAGCTGCAGGGGGGCGATCCTGTGTCGCTCAAGGCCTGGGGCCTGCTCTGCGACCAGTCGCGGCGCGAGTTCCAGAAGATCTACGACCGGCTCGACATCCGCCTTAGCGAACGCGGGGAATCGTTCTACAACCCCTTCCTGCCGGCGGTGATTGATGGCTTGAAGGCCGCTGAGCTGCTGGTCACCGATGACGGTGCCCAGTGCGTGTTCCTTGAGGGGGTGCAGGGCAAGGACGGCAAGCCCCTGCCGGTGATCGTGCAGAAGAGCGACGGCGGCTTCAACTACGCCACCACCGATCTGGCGGCGATCCGCTACCGCTTCGGTGCGGCGCCGGAGGGGGATGGTGCCCGCCGGGTGGTATACGTCACCGATGCCGGCCAGGCGAACCATTTCGCCGGGGTGTTCCAGGTGGCCGAACGGGCCGGCTGGATCCCGGATGGTGCGAGTCTCGAGCACGTGCCCTTTGGCCTGGTGCAGGGGGAGGACGGCAAGAAGCTCAAGACCCGCGCTGGCGACACCGTGCGTCTGCGGGATCTGCTCGATGAAGCCGTCGAGCGCGCCGAAACCGATCTGCGTTCACGCCTGAAGGAGGAGGAACGCAGCGAGTCGGAGGAGTTCATCCAGCATGTGGCGGGCACCGTGGGTTTGGCGGCGGTGAAATACGCCGACCTCAGCCAGAACCGGATCACCAATTACCAGTTCTCCTTTGATCGGATGCTGGCGCTGCAGGGCAACACGGCGCCCTATCTTCTCTATGCCGTGGTGCGCATCGCCGGTATCGCCCGCAAGGGGGGCGACCTTGCGGCCACCAATGCCCAACTGCAGTTCAGCGAGCCCCAGGAGTGGGCCCTGGTGCGGGAGCTGCTCAAGTTCGATGCCGTGATCGCTGAAGTGGAGGAGGAGCTGCTCCCCAACCGCTTGTGCAGTTATCTGTTCGAGCTCAGCCAGGTGTTCAACCGCTTCTATGACCAGGTGCCGGTGCTCAAGGCCGATCCTGAAGCGCTGGCATCCCGCCTCGCCCTCTGCCGTTTGACGGCAGACACCCTCAGACTGGGGCTCGGACTGCTGGGCATCGCCACCCTGGACCGCATGTGAGCGACAACACTCAACCGTTCACAGCCGGTGGTGCTCCGGCGGCCCGCGCCGCCGTTGAGCAGCTCAAGCCCTACAGCGCGCCGTTGGAGGGCCGCCGCCAGATGCTGCGGCTGGATTTCAACGAGAACACGATTGGCCCCAGCCCCCTGGTGGCCCAGGCGCTGCGCAACTTCAGCACCGAAGAAATTGCCGTTTATCCGGAGTACGACGGCCTGCGGGAAGCGTTGCTCCAGAACCTGGTGGAAACCGGCTGCCGGCCGGGATTGAAGCCGGATCAGGTGGGCCTGTTCAACGGCGTGGATGCCGCCATCCATGCGGTGTTTCAGGCCTATGGCGATGCCGGTGAGACGTTGCTGACCACAGCGCCCACCTTCGGGTACTACAGCCCCTGCGCTGGGATGCAGGGCATGACGATCGAGGCGATTCCCTACGAAGGGGATACGTTCGATTTTCCGCTGGCGGCCATTCAGGAGGCGTTGGCGGCTCGAGCACCGCGGTTGCTGTTGATCTGCAACCCCAACAACCCCACTGGCACGCGCTTGCCAGCCGATCAGGTGATCGCCTTGGCGGCCTCAGCCCCGGGCACCTTGGTGGTGGTGGATGAGCTCTATGAAGCCTTCACCGGAGACAGCGTGCTGCCGAGCGCAGATTTCACGGCCACACCGAACCTGCTGGTGTTCCGCTCCCTGGCCAAAACAGCTGGTTTGGCGGGTTTGCGGATTGGCTTTGCCATCGGCCATGCCGATGTGGTGGATCGGGTGAGTCGCGTCACGGGGCCCTATGACGTCAACAGCGTGGCCGTGGCCGCGGCCTTTGCCGCCTTGGCGGATCAGTCCTATGTGGATGCCTACGTGGCCGAGGTGCTGCGGGCTCGCGACTGGACCCTGCAGGCGCTGCAGGATGCGGGGGTTCGGCATCACTGCGATGGCGGCAACTATCTGCTGATCTGGCCCCAGCGACCCGTTGATGCCGTGGATGCGTCGTTGCGCGAGGCGGGAATCCTGGTGCGTTCGATGGTAGGCAAGCCCCTGATTGATGGTTGCTTCCGGGTGAGCATCGGCACCACCAGCCAGATGCAGCGCTTCATGGAGGCGTTCCTCCCCCTGGAGCGATGAACCGCCTGCTGCTGCTGGCCACCGGCGGCACCATTGCCGGCTGTGCGGAGAACAGTGCAACGCTGAACAACTACACCGCGGGCGTGCTGGGGGGCGATGTCCTGCTGGCGGCGGTGCCGCAGCTGCAGGATCTGGCGGTAATCAGTGTTGAGCAGGTGGCCAATGTCGATAGCGCCGACCTGTTGTTTGCCCATTGGCGCGCGCTGGTGCTGCGCATTCGTGCTGCCTTTGCGGCAGACCCCGAGCTGGCTGGAGTGGTGATCACCCATGGCACCAACACGCTGGAGGAAACCGCCTGGTTGCTGCAGCTGTTGATCGATGATCCCCGGCCGGTGGTGCTGGTGGGTGCGATGCGGCCCGCCACGGCCCTCAGTGCCGATGGCCCCCTCAATTTGTTGCAGGCGGTGCAAGTGGCCTCAAGCCCAGAAGCTCGCGGTCAGGGCGTGCTGGTGGTGATGGATGGCCAGATCCATGCCGCCCAGTTGGTCTCCAAGTTGGCCACCCAGGGGGTTGGGGCGTTCGCCAGTCCCGGTCGCCGGCCCTTGGGCTGGGTGGATGACGTTGGCGTTCATCTGCCCATGGCGAGTGGACCCCGGCAGGTGCCCTTTGCTGGGCTCGATTTGCCGGAGCAATGGCCCCAGGTGCCGATCGTCTACGGGTGTGTGGAGCCCGAGCCGCTCCTGCTCAGCGCTTGCCTCAACGCCGGCGTTGAGGGTCTGGTGTTCACCGGCACGGGCGCCGGCCAGTTGTCGGCGGCTGAGCGTTCGGCGCTTGAGGCTTTGCCAGGGAAGCGGCCGTTGATGCTGCGGGCCAACCGTTGCGGTTCGGGGCCTGTTCACCACCATTCAGAGGATGATCGGCTCGGGCTGCTGCCTGCAGGCAGC
>Ga0189278_10564_pt1 | contig 13684 bp, 15 predicted proteins | sample N26A9minimetaG_FD_130326 | JGI IMG/M metagenome (GOLD analysis project Ga0189278, IMG submission 130326) | Marine microbial communities from the Costa Rica Dome - N26 A9 mini metaG | ecosystem: Environmental > Aquatic > Marine > Oceanic > Photic zone | place: Costa Rica: the Eastern Pacific...
AGGCGCATCGATGCTGGCCGCGGAATAACGTGATCCAGTGGGGGGCGGAGATTCTGCCCCCAATCACCCTATAGTGTAACAATATCAATAAGATGAATGCGATTACTCTCATTCAGAATGAGGAATCATGTCTGCAACAACCATCATCGACACCGCACCCCTCGGGGCGCTCATTCGCTACACTGACGGCAGCCCCAAGCCACCGGCACGCTTCACCAAGAAGCTGGCGGCCTGGGAACGTTCGAACGGTGTCGGCCGCCTTGTAAAAAAGGAGCCACCCCGGCCTTACGCGACCTGGACTGCTCCCGCGTCGTTCACGCTGCATGAAGGCAACTTCGCTTCGGACGGGGTGATCCTCGTCACCATCATGCGCAGCCATTCCGCTGACAGCGCCCTCGTCTTCGAGGTGGCCGAGGACCCGAAGCCCGGGCAGGTGCGCGTGCTTCTGGACTTCGGCGGCAACACGGAGCTGCTGCATCTGGCGGAGTCCGTCACTGCGGCCGAGCTTTGGATCGCCAAGGAAGGATACCGCAACGCGCGGCTTGAAATCGTCGGCGATGAACAGGGCGAAAGGGCAGGGGGCGCGGACCTGGCCGCCTGAGCCCAACTGAAACCGAGGGGCCCGTCCAAGCGCGGGCCTCTCATCCATCACAATCTTGTCCTTTGAGTTCGCGAGGCGCCAAAGGAACCATCCCCAAGGAAGGACGTCTTCAACCAAGAGCCTGCCCGGGAGGCCGGCGGCGTTCGAAGCATCGGCGGGACAACCGGCTCCTGACGTTGTGGGACCATCCCCCGCTCGCCACTCCCTTCCTTGCCCCGAATTCTGTCTTCGAGATCAACCCGCGAGGGGTCGGACTACGGGCAAGCCCGTGCCGCCGGGTGGATTCGGGCGAGCCGAACGCACCCGGTGATGTCAGCCAGTCTTCGGGCCTGCGGGGTCCTGTCGCGCGGGGGATGGTCCCCCGCCTCCAAGACAGGAGCCAAACAGATGTCCCGCAAAGATGCACACGCCTTCGCCGCCTCCCTCGCTACCACGCTCATGGTCTCGATCGTCGTCTTCCAGGCAGGGGATGAAACCTTCGGCGCCGTCCCCGCCGACGAAATCGACGGCGACGAGGTCGTGATCGTCTCGGAGTACGATCCCTTCGGGTGAGGCTTTGGTCTCACTTCCCGAGGGCCCGGGCACGGCGCAGGTGCGCCTCCGGGCCTAACGGCGGCCGCATGGTTGGCGATGTCGATCTGAGGAACGCTGGTGTACCACCTGATGCAGATCGTCGTGCGCATAGGGCGGAGACCGGTCATTCACCGCCGCTGCGACTGGCTCGTTTAGGGGAGGGAAAAGTGGCCATTCACCACCAGTATGATCAGACAGCGATGTCTGCACGATGCATCGAGCTTGGCAAAGCGCAGGAAGCAAAGTTTGCAAAGTTTGCAAAGTTTGGCCCAAGTCCCGACATTTGTGAAAATTACATTGATTGCGAGCACGCGCGCGCTGCATATTCGCAACGTGTACAGCCAAATGGATTGAGAACATGATTGACGGTCGTTCATTTCTCCCAGTCGGCGCGATGCTTGGCGAAGGACGGTTCAAGATAGTCGCGCACGCTGGCCGCGGAGGCTTCGGCCTAACCTACAAGGCCCACGACCTGAAACGCGGCGGAGCGCCTGTGGCTGTCAAAGAGTATTTTCCATACGGCGGCGCCGAAAGGCGGGACGATGAGGTAGCGTTCCTACCAAACACGCCGCTCAGCGCGCGCCCCCATCTATCGGCCTTCTCCGAGGCGCTCGCCACCGATCGCGTGTCTCACCCGTCCGTTCCCAAGACGATCCTCACCTTTCGCGAACGGGGCACCGCCTACATTGTGATGAATTGGATCGAGGGACAAACGCTGTCCTCGCTGGCACAGGGCGGAGGCGCAACGCCGGACGCGCTCCTCAAGACGTATTTGACCGGCCTCGACGTCGCTTTGCATTTTGCAGCCGCTGGCCTCGCGCACCGCGATCTCAATCCCAACAACATCATGATTGATGCTGACGACGAGCCGATCATTATCGATTTCGGCCTCGCGCGAGCCGTGGGTCCCGGCTACACAACGATGACGCGCACCGTCGCCTTCGCACCAGGTTTCGAGCCTCCGGAGCAGAACTTCTCGAAAGGTTGGCAGGACGTCTGGACGGACGTTTATACGCTCTCGGCGTCTATGTACTACGCCGTGACAGGGGCGCGCGCTTCGCGAAGCACGCCCGGAACGCTCCTTAAACTCGTGCGTCGCGACGAAACCCTTGTCAAAGGATTGTCCGAAGCCTTCGCGGCGTGCGTCGATCAGGGATTGATCATTGATATCTCACAAAGACTTCGTTCCGGCCCGGAAGCACTGGAGACCCTGGGAATCGACCGCGCCCGCCTTGCCGAGATCCTTTCACCCGAGGTCTTCGCGGTCACCAAACTGCTCGAACCTTTGCGCCCGATGAGATACTCAGTGGGCGAAGGTTTTCAGCCCGCCGGCCGGCCGGAGGCGCTGGCGCCAGTGGTCCGCTATCAGCGTTCTCTGCTCCAGTCATTCGATACGGCGCGGTTTCAACCGACATCTCTGAAACGGCGCGACGGCTCCGAACTGACAACCAGCTTGTCGGCGAAGGTCGCGCTTGCACGCACCGAGGCTGCGCTCAACCTCCTCTTCGGGCGCGAAATCGTCGTCCCTGCGGGACAGATCGCGGAGAGCCCTGCGTTCATGACGATCTTTATGGAGATCATGGGGCCTTTCTTGAAGGACTATGCGACTCCGATCGCCGCCGCGTGCAAAAACGCGGGGCTCCCGACGTTCCAGCCTTTTCGGCTGGCGCTCGAGTCGAGGTCGATGATCGACTATGAAGGCTTTGTTCGTGAATATCGCTTTACGGGCGCGCCTCTCGTCTTGATACGCGCTGCGGGCGGCGAGAGCGGCGAACGAGACGAGCAGGCTTCCGCACGAATCCAAGGCTTCAAGAACCTGTTCCTAGCGCGGGACTTCTCCGGCCTGGAGACGGCGATCGGCCAGCCGGGATACGGCGATTTTGCGCGAATGGTCGCCGAATGGTTCGGACCGACGACCGGAGTTTTCGCAAGGCGCGACGTGCCCGACGTCAGCTCAAACGAATACGCCCGCTTCTTCGATCTGCGATTGCGCGACGAGGAGTTGGTCGGCGAGGGCGTCTCCGAGGCCCGCGCCTCGCTCGAACTCGTTGAGGAGATCGAGACGGTTCTTCGAGAGGCCAATGTCTCGGGCTATCGAGGCAACTGGTATCGCTTTGCCGAGAGGTTCGGAGAAATTTGGCCGCTGGCGCGCGCTTATCTCGACACCCGTCTGTTTCTGACCTTGACACGACAATACGAGATCGATCACCCGATCTTCGTGACCCAGGAGTTTGAATTCGGACGATTCGATCATTCGTTGGTGCTCGGTCCTCGCTTCGCCTCAAACATGGACAGCGATGAGGACAGCCCACTGCTGCAGGTCGCATCGCACTTCTCAGAGCCGGTGAACTGGAACGCGATTATGGAGCTCTATCTGGATGATAGGTTTCTTCGGAGCGTGCGACGGCTAACACGTCACTTCTTTGATCGAACGCCCGCCAGCGATGAAAGATATGTCGAAGACATTGAGAGCCACGGCAATCTTCTGGCCCGGCTTCTGGGCGACGTTCTGGCGTTCGAAACCTCCTCCGGCCGATTGAGCGTCCGCCCTATTAGCGTGGCTGGTGGGGTTTCAATGTCCTATGAAGCCTACGACCCTCTGGGTCTTACCGAAAGGCTCCGATTAAAGGATAGGATGGCGACGGAAAGCTTTTTTGTGGATGGCCGGCTGCCCGACAAGAAGCTTACTGCGATCAAGACGCTGCAAACAGACCAGAACGGAAGAACGGCGTTCAGCGACGCGGCGGCGGCGACCGTCTTGCACTACTATGCGAAACCTTACCGCAGTTTCGCCTCGACGGCTTAGTCTGCTCACCGGACCGTCTGCCCCTCTCAGATCCTGCATATGCAGCGAATGTCTGGTCTTGACGGCCGCGGCATGGCTTGAGCGACAGTTAGCCAAAGGCCGCTCTGGGCCGACTACTCCATCAGGTCGTCCAGCGTCACGTCGAGAGCTCCCGCGAGCGCACGCAATGTTGCTACCGAGCCCTGTTTCCTGCCCGTTTCGATTTCGGCCACGGTCACACGGTTGACCCTGGCCCTCTCGGCTAGCATGGCCTGGGTCAGGCCGCGCAGGTCCCTGTAGACGCGCAACGGGCTTTCCCCATCGAGCAACCGGTTCGCGTAAGAAGCAGGGATCAGTTCCTCGGCACCTGCCTCCAAGGTAGCCTTTACCCGATCAAAGCTCTGGAGATCGGCCAGATCCTCGGCTGCGGCCCGCAGGCGATCGTATTCCTCGCGCGGGATTGTCACCATCTCGTTCATGTCATTCCCTTTCAGTCATAGACGCCACCGCGTGGGCAAATATCGAAAACCGCAAGAACATTGCCCTGGTCATCCATGATCACGCGCCAGTCGCCGACCCGCAGCCGTATCCCTTCTCGCCCTTTCAAGGACCTCACGTTGTTGACCTGTGAGGCCGGGTCCGTCGCGTAGGCTTCGATCTTGGACCGGATCAGCGTGGCCGTGTTGGCGGGCATTCGGCGCAAAGCCCGGATCGCGGTTTTCGCGTAGCTGATCTGCTTCATGGCGTAGCTATAAGCTACGCGCTCCATTGCGTCAAGCGCGATGTCGCCCTGGGCTACAAACGCGGCCAGCTCGCGCCGGCCGCGTTTGCCTCATAGGTCGATCCCCTCCGAGAGTGACAAGGCGTCCTCGATATCGACGCCGAGGTAGCGCACCGTGCTGTCCATCTTTGTATGCCCCAGAAGCAGCTGGACCGCGCGGAGGTTGCCGGTCTTCTTGTAAATCTGCGCGACCTTGGTCCGTCGCATGGAATGCGTGCCGTAGGCGCTCGGCTCCAGGCCCAGTGACATCACCCAACCTCGGACGATCCGCGCATACTGTCGCGTGGACAGATGCGGGCTGCCATGGAACCGGCTGGGCCACAGGAACTCGTGGCCGTTCATCTCCGGATCGCCGATCCAGCGTTCGAGGGAAACCCTCTTGGTCTCGGTGATCTCGAACCGCACCGGCTTGCCAGTCTTGCTCTGGATCATCGAGGTCCGCTCCTTGACGCGCCCGGCGGCGAATACATCCCGGACTCGGAGGCCGACAAGGTCGCAACCGCGCAGTTTGCTGTCGACCGCCATGTTGAACAGCGCGAGGTCCCGCGTGTTGCCTGCCATTTCGAGGCGGACGCGGATGGACCAGACATGCCGCGGCAGGAGCGGGCGTTTCTGGCCGATGATACGGCCCTTATTCCAAGGAACTCAGACTGGGCGGAGGACGGGAAGAAGTTCGACGGACATAGCACTACCTCCTGTCCACCGTGCCCACCCTTCTTCGGTCTTGCCGACGGGAACAGGATATCACAACTCAGGGGGCGTTGTTCTCGCACCGGGCGGAAGGCGGACGTTCTGCAGCACAGCACGGAAGCGGTCGGTCGTGACGCGATGCGGCGAGCGCCAGCATGGTCCCGGGCAGACCCTTCAGGCGCGAAAGGCAGCCTCGACCGTGCTCAGGCAACGTCCGCCTGCGGAAGGCGAAGGCGGGCCGTGAAGGTCTCCGCGTCCTGTTCGAACTCCACCTCTCCCCGGTGTGCCCTCACCACCTGATCGACGATGGCCAACCCGAGACCCGTCCCCTCTCCGGCACGCGCGGCGTTTCCGCGGGCAAAGGGGCGCATCAGGTCCCGCGCGTTCTCGGGCGAGAGGCCGCGCCCGGCATCCCGCACGTCGATCGTGAGGTCCCTGTCTCTTGTCCGGGCGCGGAGCGCGACCGGAGGCTTGCCATGCCTCAGCGCGTTGGCCAGCAGATTGTCGAGCGCGCGCCGCAGGGCAGACTCCTTCACCAAGATTACGGCATCCGCTGGTGCATCGACGATGACCGCCGCCGGGTCGGCACAGGACTCGACCGCCTGCAGCAACAGGGGCCTCAGCGGCACCGCCCGCGTCTCTTCCGCCTCGAACCCTCGGGCGAAATCGAGGAACTGACGCAGCATGTCATCGATGCGGATCACGTTGCGTTCCGCCCCGGCGACAAGCTCGGCGTCGGCGTCCTTCAGCATCGCGAGATTCAGCCGCAGCTTGGTGAGGGGCGTGCGCAGGTCGTGGCTGACTCCGGCCAGCATCACGGCCCTGTCGGCCTCCGCCGCCTGCAACCGCTCCGACATACCTGTCAGCGCGCGGGAGACTGCTGCGATTTCGCAGGGACCCTCGATATCGCTGTCATAGGGATCGGACGGGTTGGACATGCGGCCCACGGCTTGTTCCAGCCGCTTCAACGGCAGGGCGATCCGCCGTTGCAGTGCGATGCCGCCCGCAAGGGCGGCCAGCAGGGCGATCCCCGACGCAACCGCGAGACCGGCAACCGGATCGGTCGCGGGCAAGGCCCGAAGCGACAGCCAATAGGGCTGATCCGCCGTGAGCATGCGGACCCAGACACGGCCCTCGGCGTCGACCAGAACGTCGGACGCCGATATTCCGTGCCGGTCCGACAACACGCGCAGGAAGTAGGTCGAATGCCAGCTGCGCTGCATGTTGGTGTCTTCGGGCGCAGTCTCGGCAACCAGGACATCTGGCAATTCCGTCGCGCGCAGAGCCTCGGCGAAGAGGATCTGCTGGAACGGGTCCATCTGGTGGAAGGACAGCTCGAGACTTCGGATCATCTGGGCCGTATCCGCCGCCGACCGGTCGATCTGGGGGCGCAGGACGAGGCCGGAGATCAGGACCAGCGATACGATCAAAGCGCCAAGGATGGACGCGGCAAGAACCGCGATGTTCTGTTTCAGGAGCGAATCAAGCACCGTCGGCCACCAGAACGTAGCCCACACCCCAGACCGTCTTGATCAGTTCAGCGTCATCGGCCCGGTCGCCGATCGCACGCCGCAAGCGCGTGATCTGGACATCCACCGCGCGGTCGGTGACCTCTGCGTCGCGCCCAAGTGCGCGGTCGATCAGCTGGGCCCGGCTGAGCGGGCGCCCGCGGCTGCGCACCAGGGCCGCCAGCAGGGCGAACTCACGACTGGACAGTTTCAGTGGCGTGTCGTCGCGCATCACCGTTCGGGTCGAGAAATTGACCTCTAGCGAGCCGACCGTGACGACGTCGTCCGTAGAGAAACAACTCTGACCCCGCGTGCGCCGCAGCACCGCCGAGAGGCGGGCCACCAATTCGCGGGGCTCAAAGGGTTTGGGCAGGTAGTCGTCCGCGCCGGTCTCAAGCCCGATGATGCGGTCGATCGGATCGCCTCGTGCTGTCAGCATCACGATCGGCGTCATGTCGCCCGATGACCGAAGGCGTCTGCAGATGGCCAGCCCGTCCTCGCCCGACATCATGAGGTCGAGCACGATGGCATCCGCCGGGTTTCGCGAAAGTTCCCTGTCAAGCGATGTGCCACCGTCCACCGCGCGGGTCTCGAAGCCGTGCTCGGTCAGAAACCGGCGCAGCAGCGCACGCAGTTCGGGGTCGTCGTCTACGACGATCACTCTGTCAGGTTTGACGCTCATGTCATCGACTTTGCCACGGTTGCGGTCGCACGGGCAGCTCAAAGTTATTGCAGCATGTTGCAAAGGACGGCCCGTGTCACGGTTTGACACATCTTGGCCGACATCTGAAACACCCCGGTAATGTCGCACCTGCAGTTTCCCCTCATCGAAGCGACGACGAGGGGAACCGGGTTCGGACCTTGCGTTTGTTGCTTCGAAAGCCAACTGCGCCGCATTTCAAAAGGACAAACCGATGTTCCGCACGACACTTATCGTCACCGTGTTTTCTGTTACCGCCTTTCCGGCCCTGGCGCAGTCGCAGGACCCGATCAAGCATATCTTGACCAATTTTGACAGGATCGACGTCAATGGCGACGGCGTCATCTCGCGCGCCGAGTTCCGCAAGGTCCGAGCCGAGCGCTGGACGCAGATCGACCGCAACGGCGATGGTTACCTGAGCGAAGATGACTTCCCTCGCTGGGCCGCCCGCCGTGCAAGAACGCGGTTGGCGGAGATTGCTGATCTCGACGAAAACCATGACGGCCGGATCAGCAAGGACGAATTCCTGAGCGAGCCCACGCCGCTGTTCACGCAGGCAGATCGCAACTCTGATGGGATCCTGACCCGCTCTGAACTCGAAGTGCGAGCGTCCTAGCATTGCCCGCAATGCAGTATCGGACACAGCACAAACACCAACCCCAACACAAGGATTACAGACATGAACCACTCTTTCATCGGCCGATTGAGCGCGATTCCGAAAATTTCAATCCTGGCAATCGTCTCCGGGAGCTTGCTCGCCCTGGGCGTCAGCGCCATCCCGGCAGAGGCGCAATCACAGCAACTTCGCCGCGGCGTCGCGGTGGGCGAGAACGGTGCCGCGGCTCGGACCCGCGGCTTTGTGTCCAACGGCGAGGGCGCGGGCGCTGTCCGGCGCGGTGGCTTTGCCGGTGATGGTCAGGGGAACGGGATCGTCAGACGCGGCGGTTGCGTCAGTGGCCAGACCGGCAGCGGCTGCCGCGGTGGCGCGGCAAACTGGAATTCGGATGGATCGTTCTCTGGTCAATCCGGCGCAGACTTCAGCGGCGAGAACGGATTTTTCAGCGGCAGCCGAACCCTTGAACGAAACGCCGATGGCAAGGTGACGGCTGGGCGGTCGGTCGATGCGTCGGGCAAAAACGGCGCCTACAGCGGTGCTTCGTCGTTCGAAGACGGCACCTACAACCGCGATGGGACCTACTCGGGCAACGAAGGTCAGTCTGCGACCGTGGAAGGCACGTGGGTGCGCGGCACCGGCGGTTCACGCGCGTTGACCTGCGTTGATTCAAACGGCGCGGTTGTCGACTGCCGCTGATCCCAAGACGGCACCGGGGTGGCAGTCGGCTGCCACCGCATTCATCCCCAGATCAAAAGGCAAATCTCATGAAACTAATCGCCAAGACACTTATCGCCACTGCGGTCCTTGCCGCCTCTTCCTTCTCTGCGGCTCAAGCTCAAAACATGTCAGGTGCTGAAAAGCAGGCGCTCATCCAGAACATGCTCCAGGCGGACAGCAACAATGACGGGATGCTGTTCCTCAGCGAATTCGAGGTCCTGATCAAGCTCAATGCCGATGACGGTCTGGGCAAGGCCGCGATGGTCGAGCGCGCCGGCGCCTATAAGAAGGTGTTCAACAGGCTCGACAGCAATGGCGACGGCGCCCTGACGAAAGAGGAAGCGCAACAGCTTGCAGAAGGGCGCGGTTAAGCCGCCCTTCGGGACGCGGCGCCCGGCTCCGGATGCGGAGCGCGTGCGCCGCTCGTTGAGGGCCATGGTGCGGCAGCAATGTTCGTCACCGCCCGTGAAACCGTCGATACCCATCCGCCATTCAGGCGGCGCTTTGACCGCGTATGCGCCCCATCTGCCAAAAAGGAAGGAGGAAGCCCCGATGTCAGGAGGTGACACGCCCACCCTCGATGCACCCCCGGTTGATCGTCTGCCGCTGCTCGACAATGGCGCAGACCGGTCGGAGCAGACGCCATCTCGCCGAATGCGCCCGAGTTGGCCGTTGAGGGTCTTGATCGCGGCCCTGCTCCTCGTGATTGGCGGCGTCATCGGATTATATTTCCAGGGGCCGGCCATACGCGCCGTTTTCGAATGGACGAGGCTCGAGCCCGGTGCCGGTGCCCGGCAGCCGATCGCGCTTCCTGTTGACCGGGTGCCATCTCCGGAGCGCATCGCTGCAATGGCCGTGGGGGATGTCGTCGCTTTGGGTCGCGTGCAACCTGAGGGCGGGATCGTCTCGGTCGCGCTGCCGCAGGGAGCCGGCGACGCGCGCGTCGAGCAAATCCTGGTCGACGAGGGCGATATCGTGGCCGAAGGCGCTGTTTTGGCCGTGCTCGACAGTCTCGCGCTTTACGAGTCCGCCCTGACCAGTGCCGAAAGCACGCTTGCAATCCGGCGCGCGGCCCTGGCACAAGCGCGGGTTCAGGTCGAGGCGACGGAAGCCGAACTTCGCGCGCAGAGTCGCGGTGCAGAGGCCACGCTTGCGGCGGCCGAGCATGAACTGGCGCGGGCGAGCAGCCTCTTCGACCGGGGAGCGACGACGCAGGCGATCCGCGAAGATGCGGAGCGGGCCGTCGACGCCGCCCGCGCTGATCTTGACCGGCTGGTGGCCTCGCTGACGCGGTATCAGCCCGGGCCAGACGGCCAGCAGGTGGACATCGCCGTGGCGACGGCCGATCTCGCCGCAGCCGAAGCCGCCGCCCTACAGGCGCGACACGATCTCGACCGGGCTCGGGTGCTCGCACCTCGGGCCGGGACGATCATCGAGGTCGCCGCGCGCGCCGGAGAACGACCGCCCACGGATGGGCTGCTGCGGATGGGTGACACGGCGCGGATGGAGGCCGAACTCGAGGTGTTCCAGACCATGGTGCCCCGCGTCGCGGTCGGTCAGCCCGTATCTCTGGTCTCCGGCGTGCTCGGCGATGACCCTCTGACCGGAACGGTCTCGCGCATCAGCACGCTGGTCGGACGGCAGAGCGTCACCGCCGACGATCCGGCAGCGAACACCGATGCGCGCGTGCTCACGGTCACGGTCGCCCTGGATGAGGCGTCGAGCGCCCGCGCTGCGGCTTACGTCAATCTCGAGGTCGTCGCCCGGATCGCGGTCGCGGTAGGCACGCCCGAGGAAGGTGCCGGGCAATGACGGCTTTTCTCTCACGCCTTCTCGCTCGGTTGCCGATCGGATATCTGCAACTTACGCACAATCCGGGCCGCCTGATGGCCGCGCTGGCCGGCGTGGCCTTCGCCAACGTGCTTGTCTTCGTGCAGCTGGGCCTCGCCGGATCGATGGCGGAATCGGTGGAGATACCCTATCGGCTGTTTCAGCCCGATCTCCTGATCATGTCACCCGCCGAATCCGAAACGCTGTCCGATGCCTCGACGCTTCCGCGACAAAGGCTGTTCCAGGCGCTGGTGCATCCCGACGTGACGGGCGGCACGCCAATCTATCTCGGCCGCTCAACCTGGCTTTCGGGACAGGACGCTTCGTCCTCCATCCAGTTCTTCGGTCTCGCCCCGGACGCCGGGCCATTCTTCCACGACGCGCTCGCAGCATCGCTGGTCAGCCTGTCCCTGTCGGACACGGCGCTTGTCGACACGATGACCCGCTTTGTCGACATGCGCAGCTTCGCTGTGGCCCATCCCGAGGCGTCGGTGCCCTTCGAAATGCAGAACCGCCAGCTCGGTGCTGTCGGAACGGTGTCGATCGGTGGTGGATTCGGCGGCGACGGGGTGTTCCTCGTCTCGGATCAGACCTTCTTTCACCTGTTCCCGCAACGCAGTTCCGCAACACCCAGCCATATCCTGCTAGCGCTCTCCCCCGGCGCCGAGCCCGGCCGGGTCGCCGACGAACTAACGCAGATCTACCCGCCGGATACGGTCCGTATCCGCACCGTCGCACAGGCGATGGAACAGGAGGTCCGCTACCAGATGACCGAACGTCCTACCGGTCTGATCTTTGCCTTCGGCGTGGCGATCGGGATGGTTGTGGGTATCGTGATCGCCTACCAGGTGCTGTCGGCCGATGTCGCCGACCACATCCGCGAATACGCGACGTTCAAGGCCATGGGGTTCCGACAGGGCTTTTTCGTCAGCGTCATCCTGGAAGAGGCGATCATCCTCGCCGCAATCGGCTTCTGGCCTGGGCTGGCGTTCTCACAGCTGTTCTACCAGTCGCTGGCCTACCTGACGAACATCCCGATCTTCATGACGCCCGAGCGCGCCGTCGCGGTCTTCATCGGGACGATCCTCGCCTGCGCCTTGTCCGGCATCCTTGCGATGCGCAAACTCGCCGCCGCCGAGCCGGCCGACCTGTTCTGAGGCCCCAATGAAAGAAATCGCCATCTCGGTCAGCGGTCTCAACCATTTCTTCGGCGAAAGCGAAGCCCGCAAGCAGGCCCTGTTCGACGTGAACCTCGAGGTCGACCGCGGATCGCTGACCATCCTCATGGGGCCGTCGGGTTCAGGCAAGACCACGCTGCTGACCATCATGGGATGTCTACGCGAGGTCCATGCCGGCAGTGTGAGGCTGCTGGATCAGGAGTTGTTTGCAGCCGACGAGATCAGTCGGATCGACATGCGTCGGCGCCTGGGATTCATCTTCCAGGCCCACAACCTGCATGACAGCCTGACGGCGCGGCAGAACGTGATGATGGGCCTGCAGGTTCACGGCCGGGGCGATCCGACAAGGCACGTCAGTGCGGCAGATCACCTTCTGGGCCTTCTGGGGTTGGACGAGCGACTGCACTACCTTCCCTGCAACCTGTCTGGCGGGCAGAAACAGCGCGTGGCCATCGCACGGGCCCTCGTCTCGAACCCCGACATCATCTTCGCCGACGAGCCGACGGCAGCGCTCGACAAGGTCAGTGGGATGGCGGCAGTGCGCCTGTTCAAGGACCTCGGCCGCTCCCGCGGCACCACGACTGTCATGGTTACCCACGACCCACGCATTCTCGATCTGGCGGACCGCGTGGTGACGCTTGAGGATGGTCGGATCGTCGAGGTCGTTCGGGCCCATCGCACCGCTACGGGATCACCGGGCACATGTGACGGCACCGGGAAGCAGGCAAACTGAGACCTCATCAAGTCTTTGGTCTCGGATCGCCACCTATTCGGTCAGCATCTCCCTTGCTGCTGAACTTTGCCGCAGTGTGGTTGACTGCGAGGCATTTCGGTCCCGATCAACGACGTGTTTTGTCAATACGTGTCTACGAGAGGCACGAATGACCGCTATGAAAAAAGCCGCAGTGCAGCATACTGCGACTCTGAACGGCAGTTTTGGGCCGGTCGCGTCGCCCATTCCTTCAACTTATGACTAGGTCACTTGCGGTCTTTCCTGCCTCCAAAGCCTCCACGAACCACTGCGGTTTGCGCACACGACCGGACCAGGTGAGCTTCGGATTCTCAGGATGCCGGTATTTCGCCGCGGCTGGCGCTCTGGACGATTTCGTCTCGCTGCCGACAAGTTCGGCCAGGGAGTAACCCAGATCCCGGGCGAGAGCTTCCTCCTTGGCGCGGGCGTCCGCCGTCTGCCGATCCTCGAATGTGGAGATCGCCTTTGCGATGTCCTTCTGCATATTCTTCAGCTCGGGAAGCGACAACGCCTCGAGATCGTAATCAGCCATTGCTGCGGTCCGTGTCCTGAATGTTCCGGTATCGATAGCCCGTCGCGGCAGGGTGCCGCAACTCCCGGGAGGCAAGGGCAGGTGTGGCAAAGGCTGTTGGTCGCCGTCTTCGCCGCCAAGGAGGTGCTGGACTGGGGTCAGGCTGTCCCGATCGGCAGGGTGACAAGTTCTGGCATGGGCTCCCCGCGCCTCTCTGGCTTCTGGTCCATCCCTTCGACTGACAATCCCCTAATCCCGTTCGGCCTCCTGCGCGCAACCCCGCGTCAGCCCGGGCCGTGTTGGCCGCCTGTGGCGTCCTGCCCGCTCCACCCCGGTCCTTTGGGGGTTTCCGGTGTCCATGCTGTCCACCGTGCACGCATCACCCGACGGGCTTTTTCCGGGTCTTGTCGAAGGGACGGTCCCGAAGACAGGAAACACAGGAG
>Ga0189278_10570_pt1 | contig 13496 bp, 9 predicted proteins | sample N26A9minimetaG_FD_130326 | JGI IMG/M metagenome (GOLD analysis project Ga0189278, IMG submission 130326) | Marine microbial communities from the Costa Rica Dome - N26 A9 mini metaG | ecosystem: Environmental > Aquatic > Marine > Oceanic > Photic zone | place: Costa Rica: the Eastern Pacific...
CCAGAACCTGGTCCACTGCCAAGAGTATCGCCTCGACACTGATAGGCATGACAGTTGATGAGGGACTGCTGGCGCTGGATGAGCCACTGGACCTGGAATGGTTGCCAACTGTTGGTTCCGCCGACTCTGATCCTCGACAAAACATTACACTGCGCCATGTTCTGAATATGAGCAGCGGTCTGGAAAGCGTCGACAACAACGGCATGGAATACGCTACCGGATCGGGCCTTTCCTACTGGGCCGGCGCCAGTTCAGTCAATGGTGCCCTGCAACGCGCCATGATCCGGGCGCCAGGCACTCACTGGGATTACGAAAACTACGATACTCTGCTGGGCGTGTATGCCATGAAACGGGCGTTGGGTGATGACCAGGTCTACGCTGAATTCCCACGACGGGCGCTGCTCGACCGGATCGGCATGCGCAATACACTGATCAGCACCGACCGCTTTGGCGACTTTGTGCTGAGCAGTCAGGTTTACACCAATGCCAGAGACCTGGCGCGCTTTGGCCTGCTCTACCTCAATGGCGGAATGTGGAATGATAAGCGGCTGATTTCCGAGGAGTGGATTGCGTTTTCACGCACTCCTGCGCCGGCTACCCTGGGGCGCGGCAGTCAGTACGGAGGTCAATGGTGGCTGGTGCCAGAAGGGCGCAATGATGTGCCGGCGGACGCTTACACCACCAACGGCAACCGTGGGCAGTATACGGTCGTGGTCCCATCACACGACCTGGTCATTGTGCGACGGGGCCTGGATTACGGCCGTCAGGGTTTCAATCCCTGGGATCTGACGCGCGAAGTCATAAAAGCCATCCAATAGCTGACAGTCTGAACGAGAAGCATGGTCCATGACTGGGCTGTGCTGCCAGGCACCCAATCACAGGGCAAACTGCCCGGGAGGAGCTGAACCATGTCCAAACGTCTTGCTGCTATTACCGGCGCCACCAGTGGTATCGGCGCAGCGTATGCAGAGGCATTTGCACAAAAAGGATACGATCTGCTGCTTACCGGGCGACGTGAGCCGGAACTGCAGGGCCTGGCTGAGCGACTTCGCACGGAGTATGACATCGCCGTAAGCCTGCAGCTGGGTGACCTGTCAAATTCGCAGGATCGGCAGGCACTGGTGGAAACGATTGAGGCACTGCCTGACCTGGACGCTCTGGTCAATAACGCCGGTTACGCCGAAGACGGCAGGCTGGGAGAGGTGGTCTGGGATAAACACCAGGCACTGATTGATGTACACGTAGTGGCAACCACTCAGCTGTCCCACGCAGCGCTACCTAATTTGCTCAAATCCAAAGGCATGCTTATCAATGTCGCTTCGGTGGCCAGCTGGATACCAACCGGGCAGAGCGTGCTTTACGGTCCCACCAAGGCTTATGTGCGCAGCTTTACCGAAAGTGTCGGTCTGGCCTATCGTCGTGATGGTCTGAAAGCCCTGGCGATATGTCCGGGATTCACCATCACCGACTTTCACTCGCGAATGGGCATTGATCCCGACCGTTTCTACAAGAAGAAAGGATTCACCCGAGCCTGGACAGCCGAGCAGGTGGTGGCACGATCATTCCAGGATATTGAACAAGGTAAACTGATCTCAATACAGGGCTGGAACTACCGGCTGCTCGTGTTTCTGATGCGGCATCTGCCAATGAGCTGGATGCTGGCTGCCCTTGGGCGTTCCGAGTCGGCCCGGTTCAGTAAATAACCGATATCACAGAGACGGGCAGAGAGCCTTCTGCCCTCCAGGTTGTGCACATTGTTGTAGCATCTTGTGACAAAACCTGAGCTCAGGCGATTCGACTTGGTGCGCCGGCTGCAAATTTTTCCCTTGAAATGCATATAAGTTCATCATTCCGTCATAATGCGTAGTTTGCACTTTTGGTGCATACGTAGCTCGATAACGGTGCCAATTCTTGTCCCTTCAGCGCCGGGTATCACAACACTTTGCCGGTTTATGCACTGAATTAGTGATTCGTAAAATTCATCGCGCCCCGTTTTGGATGCGCCAAATACCACCCTGCAAAACGTGCGTGATTTTCGTGGTGGCACGAAAGATGCTCCTATCCCTCTGACTGTTTCAACTACCCCAGATTTCGCTGGACTTGACCTAGTGTATGAGGATTCCGCTATGCCCACCAAGAATGACAAAGCATCCGCAAGAGCCGCTACACCCTTTAAGGTAAAAATGCTGTCTGCAGCCATATCCGTATCCATGTTTCCCGTTGCGGCGCCCGTTGCGTTCGCCCAGGATGAGCCGCAGCTGGAAGAGGTTGTAGTAACGGGGTCGCGTATCACTCGATTTGAAGGCGATTATGTTGCACCAGTATTATCGCTGGGGGCCGAGCAAATGGAACGCTCAGGCAAAGTCAACGTAGAAGATTTTGTCAGCGAAGTGGCTGCACTGGTAGGTTCTGAAGGCTCCTATGAAGGAGCTGACGAGGGTGGTGCGATGACCGGTGTCAACGCCCTGAACATGCGAAACCTGGGTACCAACCGTACGCTTGTGCTGGTCAATGGCCGGCGCCATGTCAGTGCCATCGCCACAGGTGAGCCTCTGGTGGATACCAATACCATTCCGACAGCGCTGATTGAGCGCGTGGACGTGCTGACTGGCGGTGCCTCGGCAGTTTACGGTGCTGATGCGGTCTCGGGTGCGGTCAACTTTGTCCTCAAGGATGACTTTGAAGGTTTTGATATGCGCACCCAGGGCAGCATGTCAGATCGTGGTGACTCAGAGGACTACTACGCATCATTTGTCTGGGGCAGTAACTTTCATGAGGGGCGTGGCAATATAACTGGCAGCTACGAGTTCCGCAGGCAGGAGAAGTTGGAAATATTCGAGCGCGACTTTGGTCTGGAGAACCGCCAGTACCTGGTAAATAACCCGGCAGAATTCCGCAAAACCGACGATCCCAATGTGCCGGACCGCATTGTAGCCGGACAGCGCCATTACATCTTTACATCACCCGCTGGTCGTTATGACATCATGGGAACCGACGCGACTACGGGAGAGGAGATTGGCTTTGGCGACCTGACCCTTAACTCGCAGGGCAACCCCTATCGACTGGGTACTCCTGTTTCCGGTGCACACTATATCGGTGAAGGCGGTGATGGTACGCCCACAGCATATTTCACCAACCAGTTTCTGCCGGAAACGGAAGTGCATTCGGTCAACGCGCTTGGTCGCTATGATCTGACGCCGGCGATGACAGCGTTTACCGAACTCAAGTACGTAAAAACAGATGCTGTCAGTCCCAGAAACTCTTCGTTTACCTCGGCGCTTGAGCTGACACTGGATAACCCATTCCTGTCAGACAGTTTCCGTGAGGTGCTGGCTGGCGTAAACGACCCAACCATCAGCCTTGCGCGTGACGACCTGGAGATGCGTTCCGTCGATGACAATACGCGCGAAACATTCCGTGCGGTCGTAGGCCTGCGCGGGGATCTGACTGACTGGCTGAACTATGAAGTATCTGCCAATTACGGACGAACAGACGTCCGGGCAAGCATTTCCAACATGCGCCGTGAGGACCGTTACTTCGCTGCTATTGATGCCGTTGTCGATCCGGCCACCGGCCAACCGACCTGCCGATCGAATCTGGATCCAGGCGCTGTGCCCCCGAATGACGATGTGGTGTCTTCGTGGAAGCCCACTGCCTGGGGTGTTCCCGCCAATATGACGTTCACCCCAGGGGCCAACAGCGGCTGTGTTCCATTCAATCCATTCATAGATGGTACACCTGGGTATTTTGCGTCGGGCAACCTACCTGACTCTGCGCCCAACGCTGCGGCAATTGATTTCATCACTGGTAATGGTGTTCCACTTGTGAACCGCGGCAAGATTACACAGACAGTAATGAATGGTTTTGTCGCGGGCAACACTGGTGGTCTTGGACTTGAGTTGCCAGCTGGGCCGGTTGATTTTGTGTTTGGTGGTGAATACCGGGAAGAAAAAATCGTCAATGACATTAACGACATTAGCAGCAACATCAACGCCCTGACACAGCTTAATTTTGAGCTGGACAGTAAGTCATCCTATGATGTCAGTGAGCTGTTTACGGAAGTCTCAGTGCCAGTGTTTAATGACCTGGGGCCGTTCATGCAGGCCTTGCGTCTGGATGGCGCCTATCGTTTCTCTGATTACTCAACTATTGGCCAGACCAGTGCGTTCAGTGTGGGTATGAACTGGACCTTGAATGATAATTTCATCGTTCGTGGCTCTCACGGTCAGTCGGTGCGCTCGCCGAATCTGGAGGAGCTGTTCTCACCAGACAACGAGGCTTCATTCCGCCCGGATGACGTGTGCGAACAGACTAACCTGGGCATTCAGACACCCACCACTGTTGCCAACTGTGCGGCCGTCCTGAGCGCGCTTGGCGTGGATCCGGCGACCTTCATCAACGCCTATCCAGTGGGTCGGCCAGGTGTAATTGGTGGTAACCCCGACCTGATGGAAGAGACGGCGGATACTGACACGATCGGTCTAGTATTTACGCCCACCTTCCTGCCTGACTTTGTTGCGACGCTGGATTACTGGAAGATATCCCTGGATCAGGGCATCCTGTACCCGAGCGATGACGAGATTGTTGAGCAGTGCTACAGCGCAGCCACGCTGGACAACCCGTTCTGCTCCCTGTTCACCCGAGTTTCGCAGGGTATCGAAGGTGTCGTCGGTGTAGTTGACGCTCTGGAACAGCGACCCGTAAACGTGAGTCAGATTCAAACCTCGGGTTACGACTTCAGTCTCTCGTATCGCACTGAACTTGGCTTTGATGCCGGATCGCTTTCGCTTTCGTTTGCGGGTACCAAGCTTGAAGAACTGTTGACGCAACCAACCGTTGCGCCGAGACTGGTGGACGAAGTCGGGCAGGTGACGACACTCCTGGGTGGTCAGGCACCGGAATGGGTCTTCAACCTGGATGCCGTCTGGGAGCGCGGTCCGATCTCCGTAGCCTATGGAGCTCACTACCAGAGCGGTCTGGATCGCTACACGGCTGAAGAAATCCAGCGTTCCCCGGATATCTCTGCACTGCTGGGCACCAAGAACCTGTTTGTCCACGATATCCAGGCGGACTACCGTTTCAGCGAAGGGCTGCGTGCCTACGCTGGTGTTAATAATCTTGGCGACCGTCTGCCCGATGTCACATACTTGAATGTGCCAGTTGGCGCCCGTGGTCGCGTTGTTTATTTAGGCCTGAACGTCAGCTTTGAAAGTCTGTCGGGATTCGGCTTCCTGTAATGGAGTTGGCGCAATTGCCTCAGCAAGGCGCCTCACAGGCATGGACGCCTGCCTGCTCCCGGGCTGCACGCTCGCGGAACTGGCCACTCATGCAACAGATTGCGAGTGCCTGGACACGCGCCGAACCTGATTCGGTGCAGGCCTGGCAGTCGCTTTCGCATGCCTGCTTTGAACAGAAACTTTTTACCGAGTCGCTGGACAACTTCCGGCAACATGTCAGTGCGGCGCGGATTGCAACAGCCGCTGAACGTTTTGAACGGGCCCAGCGTCACCTGACGACGGCCGATCGCCTGCAGCCGGGCGCCAGTGAGGTGCTACTGGCATCGTGCCGTCTTAACTACCTGACGGGCAAGCTGCAGCAGGCAGAGCAGGATTGCCGGCAGGCACTGGCTGCCAGCCCGACGCTGGTGCCGGCCTACATAACACTTGGGCAACTGTGTCAGGGGCGCCTGCGACGCGAAGAAGTGGCGGCCATTCAGCGGCTGCTTGCGCAAACCTGGCTGCATCCGGAGTATCGTGCAGCGTTGCTGTTTACGCTGGGCGAGGCATTGGACCATGTCAAAGAGTACGGTGCTGCGTTCTCTGCCTGGCAACAGGCAAATCGCGTCAACATGCAGTTGAGCCAGCAGGAAGGGATTGCCTATCAGCGCGACGAACAGGAGCAGGAGCTGGACATACTAATATCCCTGTTCCCGCCTGGCACTGGCAGTTCAGTCAGTCATAAAAAGGCTGCAGGCACGGAGTCACCGCAACCGATATTTGTGCTGGGTATGCCGCGCTCAGGCACCACGCTGGTTGAATCCATACTGGCCTCGCATTCGACGGTGCATGGTGGCGGTGAACTGCCGATGCTGCCAGAGATTCACGATGAATTGATTGCCATGGCGCGCCGCATCGGCATCGAGGAGACCCGCAATGTGATGCAGCGCAAACTGGCGCGCTGGCGCGAGGCATATCTGGCTGCATTGCCAACCCCAGCTGAAGGTGGCGCGGGTGAGAAGCCCAGGTGGGTTGTCGACAAGCAACCGTTGAACTTCCGCTCAATTGGTCTGATACGCCTGCTGTTTCCCGACTCCCCTATCATCGCCACTGAGCGTGATGCGCTGGAGATCGGCCTGTCGATATACCGCCACGATTTCTCCAAGAACTGGCCCTGCGCCCATCGACTGGAGGATATCGGCCATTACCTGGGGCTGCACCGGCGACTGATGGCGCACTGGTATGCCCTGGCACCCAATCACATTCATCGAATTGAACATGCCGACATGATAAAAGATTCATCAGCGGAGATTCGAAACCTGCTGGCGTTTGCTGGATTGTCCGAAGAGCCGGCCTGTTATGAGCCACATAAAACACAGCGTGCGGTGAGTACCTTCAGCGCCGTTCAAGTGAGACAGCCAGTCTCGGCCGCCTTCAGCGGACGTGCCAGGCATTATGTATCTTACCTGGAACCTTTGAAGAAGAATCTTCCTGCATGATTGTTTCAATGTAATTTGCTGGTCCGTTACACCCGCCAGGAGCACCATGGGTCAACTCATTCAAATGTTCAGCCACCCGGTCATCACCATTGATGATTTCCCGGAGCTGGACGCAATTGCTGACAAATTCTACGACAAGGCCATGCAGCTGAAGGCAGAGTACCCGGATGCCGGCCTGATCAGTGACGCATGGCACAGTGGCCAGCGTGCAAAAAGCCCGCAGGATATTGAACAGCACGGTTTTACATCCTTCTACAACGTCAATCTGGTCAACCGTCCTGATTTCGATTTCATGAACCGGGCGGCCATGGCCGTGTTTGCCGAGTACATGCGGGTAGTGGGCAAGCCAGAAGTAGGCATGCATCTGGGCAGTGCCTGGGCATCAATATACGGCAGGGGACATTACATCCCGCAACATACTCATCCGATGGCGCATCTTAGTATGGTGTTTTATGCAGCAGCGACCGAGGGCACCGGACAGCTGATATTTGAAAACCCGGCTCGCGGGCATTTTCAGCACTTTTACCCGCCGGAGATCTGCTGGATGCCTTACCGCTTTACCGTGCAACCCAAAAAAGGCCTGTTTGTGGTATTCCCCAGCTACCTGACCCATAACACCGAGCCACATCAGAGCGATGACTTTCGGGTGATCTATTCAGCCAACGTGCAACTGGCGTTCAGCAAGCCTACTGACGCCGACCGGCAGTGAGCAGGTCGCCGGCGCAGCGCTCGCCGCGCCGACGGCTCATGGCGCCAGACTGGACCGCGCCTGTGTGCCCCACTTGCCCTGCGCATCCCGCGTCACGATGTACAGTGACTCATAGGTGCCGATGGGTTCATTGCGGCTGTTGAATCGCTGAAACACCGTGTTCACATGCACCTTTCCTGATGACACCAGCACCACCTCGCGACTCAGCCAGTGTGAGTGATCCCAGCCAACATCGGCCAGCCTGTCAAACGTAGGCTGCTGCGCAAACTCTTCAGCGCTCTGCCAGACGGTCACCGTGCCACTGGCGAAGCGCACATGCGGGTAGTTCAAGGTGTCCGCCCAGGCCTGCATGTCTTTGGCATTAAAAGTCCGCATGAAATCATCCAGCGCCGCCATGGCGCCGGCGATGGCCTCAGCATTCTGTTCAGCGGTGTCAGTCTGCGCTGCCAGCAGGCCTGGGTAAAACCAGAGGCAGCAGAAGAGGGTGAGGGTTCGCAGTGTCAGGATTTTCATTGTTGTAATGTGACTCCCTGGTGATTGATTCGTGGGCAGAACAGCATCACTGTACAAAGGAACCGGCGTCGACCGCAATCGGCAGACTGGTGTTCAGGTCAACGGCAATATCCGCCTGATCGGAATTCAGGTACCATCCTGACTGATCCTCAGCCCTCAGGAGTTCCTGCCGTTTCCAGCAAGCCAGGACCTCATCCAAGAAACCAGCATGATTAATTTACCACTTGTCAGTCTCATCGACCTGCTCATCCGCATGATGGTGCTGGGTCAGTTGCTGCTGCTGAGTCTGCAGTTGTGGCGATCGCCACCCTCCAACTTACGACACCTGCTGCTGCTGGCAGGCATCAGTGTGGCCGGTCTGGTCATGCTGACAGCCCCTGTGTCTGACGAGCATTACGGATTACTGCGCAACGTCCTGCTGGTGCTGACAGACGCCTTTGCCTTTATCTTCTGGCTGATGATTCGCTATCTCTTTGATGACGGTTTTAGTCCCGCCAGGTGGCCGCGCAGCGTCAAGCTGTTGTTGCTTTTGTCTGGTCTGGTGTATCTCTACGCGCTGGGAATAAAGGCGGGTGTCACGCCGCTGCATGATCTCATCCATGCAGTAGGTCTGCTTTTTATCCTGCACGCCGGCTATGTGGCGTTTCGTGGCTTTGCCGATGATCTGCTGGATGGTCGGCGCCGCGCCCGAATCGTCGTGGTGCTGCTCATCAGTCTCTACAGCGCGGTACTGGTGGGATTTGAGTTCGCCGATGAGCGTTACCGCAATGCCGCCTGGTATGGACTGATCAATGCCACAGTGCTGCTGATAGCGGTCACCTTTGCTGTCGGACGCTTGTTTCGTCTGCACTATGAACCGGCATTCCGGCTGTCTCCCGACTCTGCTGATGACAATTCACCTGCACAGAAGCAGCCTGCGTCTGCCGCCGACAGAGAGCTTGCCCACGCGCTGGACACATTCATTGCCGGGAAGGGCTATCATCAGAACGCGCTGACCATCAGCACCCTGGCCAGGCAGCTCAACTGCCAGGAGCACCGACTGCGGAAATTGATCAATCAAACACGCGGCTATCGTAATTTTAACAGTTTGCTGAACGATCTTCGGGTGGCCGACGCGATGGAGCGACTGGCTGATCCAGCCTGTGACCATCTTCCCATACTCAGCATAGCCCTGGATCTGGGTTATGACTCGATTGGACCCTTCAATCGCGCCTTTAAAGCCAAAACCGAGCAGACACCCAGTGAATACAGGCGGCGTTTTCAGAATCGGCGCTAGATTTTTGGAATCGGCAAGCCGCTGAGGCTGTGGGTGGCTAAGCTTCCGGCTCTTGATACTGTTTACTGGAGTCTGCTTGCCATGTCTGTTCGAGTTGTTATTGGGTCATTGACCGTTTTAATTGTTACTGCCTTGATAGTGTTGTCGCTGCCCATGCTGGGATTTCTGGCAGAGACCACGCCCTGGCTGCGTAATCCCCTGGCATGGCAGCAGGTGCCGGCAGCGGCAAAGTGTCATTCATCGCCGGTTGAGTCACCGATGCAGGCAGCCGCCGAGCAGGCATGCCAGGCGCTGCTGGCTCACCAGGCTCGCCTGCACGCCCCGTCAGTATCCGCAGCGATAGCCATTGACGGAGAGGTGGTCTGGAGCGCTGCGGCAGGCTGGGCAGACCTGGCTGCTGATCAGCCGGCTACCCCGGCAACGCTGTATCGCATCGGCTCGACGTCCAAACCGGTGACGGGCACCCTGCTGGCACGCATGGTTGATGCCGGGCTGGTTGAGCTTGATGAACCCATCGAGACATACGATCAGGCGCCGCCGAATCCGGAGTGGGGGCAACTGACGCTGCGGCAACTGGCTTCACACACAGCTGGTCTGCCTGAGTATGAAACCAATCAGGACCTGCGAGGACTCTATCAATCAATGGCGCTGAACAGGCGGCATACGGATGTCAGGGATGGGCTGGCCCTGTTTGATGGCAGCCCGCTGAGATACTCGCCCGGCAGTGGATTTGAATACTCCTCGTTTGGCACGCATTTAATGGCTGCCACACTGCAAAGCGCGGGCAAACAGCCATTCGCGCAGCTGTTGCAACAGCAGGTATTACAGGCCCTGGCGCTGTCCTCGCCCGTGGCGGATCGTGAGACACCGGCGAGGGCGCGGTTTTATCAGATCAATGGAGACATGGCACAGCCGTGGCGAGACGTCGACCTGAGCAGCAAGCTGCCGGGCGGCGGGTTTATGTCCAATCCAACCGACCTGGTGAAACTTGCCGCTGCCTGGCTTGACCCTGAATTCATCCGCGAAGACACCCGCGCTTTGTTCTGGACGCCGCAAACGCTGGACAGTGGAGACATCAATCCACAGTCGTATGCGCTGACATGGCGGTGGAACAGTACCGACAGATACGCACACCATGGCGGCGTGTCAAAAGGCTCCATGGCCTGGCTGGCAGTCTATCCCGACGAGTCGCTGGTGGTGGCGCTGACGATGAACACAACCATACCGAACTTTGCAGATTTTTCTTCGCTGCAAACTGAGTTGGTGCGACTGTTCGGCAGCGCCTACAATGCAGGGGGAGACACGCGCTTTTCAGTCAGGAACGACCAATAATAAAACACTGAACTAAAGGGGTTCTCATGCAGAAAATCACGCCGGTGAACAAGGCGATCTCACGACGATCGCTGCTTAGGTTGATGGCCACATCGCTTGTATTGTCTGGTGGCAGCCTGAGCATGTGGCAGCGTGCCGCCGCGCAGAGCAGCGCCGTCGCCGGCGTGCAGGCGCTGGTGTTTGATGTCTTCGGTACAGTCGTGGACTGGCGCGGTTCCATCATCCGCGAGGGCAATCTGCTAAACCAGCAAAAGGGTTACGACATTGACTGGGGCGTGTTTGCTGACCGCTGGCGCAGTGGCTACGGCCCGGCGATGAACCAGGTGCGCAGTGGCGAATTGCCGTGGACCAAGCTCGACGATCTGCACCGAATGGTCCTCAATGAGCTGGTTGTGGAGTTCAACATGGCGGGCCTGATCGAGGCCGAGCTGCAGCACCTGAATGAAGTGTGGCACAGGCTCGCCCCCTGGCCCGACTCGATTGCAGGGCTGACCCGACTGCGAGAGCACTACACCACCGCCACGCTGTCCAACGGCAATGTGTCGCTGCTGCTGAATATGGCGAAAAACGCCGGGCTGCCCTTTGACACAATCCTGTCGGCTGAACTATCCCGCCATTACAAACCTGACCCGGAGGCCTATCTCAAGGCCGCGGAGCTGTTCAGCCTGCAGCCGGAGCAGGTCATGCTGGTTGCGGCGCATCCCAGTGACCTGCGCGGTGCTGCCAGGGCAGGACTGCGCACGGCATACGTTCACCGTCCGATGGAGCGCGGGCCAGATCGCCCCACTGTGCCACCGGCCCGAGACGAGTTTGATCTGTTTGCTGAAGACTTTATTGATCTGGCAGACCAGCTCGGCGCGTGACGATCAGTAAGTCTGCGTTCACTCCTGACGCGCGCCCAGCCACCAGCGCAGCGTCTCGGTCACCATCTCGGCTGCATCCTGTTGCACAAAATGTCCGGCACCCGGCACTGCTACGATGGTGGTGTCGGCATCGTTCCAGTCCCAGGTATTATTCAGGCCATCCGAGTGCAGCGCCGTGTCGTCCAGGCCATGCAGCACCAACAGTGGCACATTCAGCTGCGGCACCTCGGGTGAAGGTGGCGGCGCAGTATCAGACAGCGGTGGCAGTGGCGGATAGTTACGTTTGTAGTAGGCCAGCATGGCGTCAAAATCGGACAGAGCAAACGCCTCGATATAACGTTCGCGCGCGGTGGGGTCCTGCACCCAGCCTGCCAGGGTCTGCGGCATCATCGGCATGCCAAAAAAGATGTCCGGATCGGACGGGCTGCCGGCCTGAAAGCGCTGAGCGTAACCGCTGTTGGCGCGCTGTTCTTCATTGATGGTCAACTCACGCTGCATGCCGTTGGGGTGTGGCAGATTCATCACCACCAGCCGGTCGACCATCTCTGGATAGGCAAACGCAAAATTCCACGCCACCATGCCGCCCCAGTCATGCCCCACAATGACAGCGCTGTCTTCACCAAAGCTGCGAATCACGGCAGCGACATCAGAGGTCAGTAGAGTCATGTCGTAGTTCTCGTCTCCGTCGGGCGAGTCGCTGAGGTTGTATCCGCGCTGGTCAATTGCAACCACCTGATAATCATCCTGCAACCCCTGCATCTGGTGACGCCAGCTGTACCAGAAGTCCGGGAAGCCATGGATCATAACTACCAGCGGACCTTCACCGACCGTGGCGTAATGGATACGCACGCCATCGTTGTCAGCGTAGCCGTGAGTGGCGGTGTCCCAGACGTCGGCGTGCAAAGTAGATGTAATTGACAGAGCAGCGGCCATCAAGGTGGCGGAAAAAAGGCGGGTGAGCTGTTTCATGGCAGGTCTCCGTAGCGAAAAAAGGCGCAGCTCGTTAAACAAGCTGCGCCTTCAGGTTTAGAATCAGTTGTTACTGATCTTTCAGTTAGAGCTTACTTCGGGATTGGCTTTTACTTCTTTCCAGTAAACCTGGCCAAAGAACATCTCATCCCAGCTCTGCTGTCCCCATGGCACCACACGTGATGGGTCCGGGTTGGCTTTGTTCTGCTCTGAGTTGTCAAAGGCACCGGTGACCACAACGCGGGTACCTGCCGGCACAAACTTCGGCTCAACCAACTGATACTCCATCTGCCAGTTGTAGTTGTACTGGGCAATATTCAGCAAACGTTCAACGCTGCCATCCGGATAGTGGGCATCAAACACCATGCGTTTGCCGCGGAAGTGCATGTGCGGCGTAAAGGCCATGATTTCCGCATCGGTGGTGATCAGTACTTCGGCAGTCTGCTCAAAGTCCGGATCATAGGCCGGGATGTCGGTCCAGGTGGGTGTAAAGATACAGGCACAGTCACCCAGTCGACGCTCGGTCGGGATCTGGTCATCCGGGTAGAACCAGATGCCGATTTCACTGGCATCCACAGTTTCTTTGCCGGTTGTTGTGTAGTGCAGGTTCAGCGCCAGTTGGGTGCCAGCACGCAGCACACCACCGGTATTGGGCTCTTCCACATGTGGGTCGGCACCTGGGATGTAAGGCGTGATGTAAGCCTGGTCAGGATTGCTGAAGCGGGTGATCAGGCCCTGCGATGGACGCTCACCCGGGAAAATAAAGGCGTTCAGTGTGTGGTGCAGCACAGTCCGGTCGCCCGGTACATACTGGCTGGCGCGCACCCAGCGATCGCGCGTGTGACCTTCCAGCGGCACGACCACATCGATGTAGTCCAGCACGCCGGTAGCCGGAATCTGCTGCGGTGGCACCTTGACGATCAGGTCCGGTTCACCAAAGGCCCATTTTTCCTGCGACCAGGTCAGCTCGGCCAGTGGATCAGTGTCGCCGTCCTTGACGGAGCCGTCAGCGATCCACTGCAGGACTTTCTGCTGCTCGTCCGGCGTCAGTGTGTAATGGTTGCGGAAGTTACCAATGTGCGGGTCAATCTGGCCTGGCGGCATGCGCTTGGTCATCAG
>Ga0189278_10574_pt1 | contig 13428 bp, 11 predicted proteins | sample N26A9minimetaG_FD_130326 | JGI IMG/M metagenome (GOLD analysis project Ga0189278, IMG submission 130326) | Marine microbial communities from the Costa Rica Dome - N26 A9 mini metaG | ecosystem: Environmental > Aquatic > Marine > Oceanic > Photic zone | place: Costa Rica: the Eastern Pacific...
CCGATCGCGATGGAGCAGGGCCTGCGCTTTGCGATCCGCGAAGGCGGCCGCACCGTTGGTGCGGGCGTGGTGTCGAAGATCACCGACTGATCGGGCAGGCGCCCGCAAGGGCGCGCTCCTGAGGACACGAACAGGCAAGGCCGCTCCCACTGGGGGCGGCCTTTGTCGTTGGGGGCGGGCATGAAAGAGGTGGTTCCGTCGCGGGTCACGATTTGTTAAAGTGCCGGTGAAACCGATGGAGGGTGACATGACAACAACCGCGATCTGACCCAATCTTTTCCAGATCAAAGGAGCTGTCATGCCCGATTCACGACCTTTCCCCGCCGCCGACGTCCTGCATCCGGTGCCATTACCCGATGGCAGCACCCATGCCGGAACGGTTTTTCTTGCCGCCGCCGTGGACCATCCGCGTATTTCGGTCGGCGCCTATACCTATGCAAGCGCCCACCAGCCGCCCGAGGATTGGGCGGCGCATCTTGCGCCCTATCTTTACGACTTCAGCCCGGAACGTCTGGTGATCGGAAAATTCTGCCAGATTGCAGATGGCGTCACCTTCATCACCGCGTCGGCAAATCACCGGTACGACGGTATTTCCAGCTTCCCTTTTGCCGTCTTTGGCGGTGGCCCTGCCGAGGGACGGCCTTCGATGCCGGGGCCGGGGCCCGATACGGTGATCGGGAATGATGTCTGGATCGGGCAGGGTGCCCGGATCCTGCCGGGGGCGCATCTGGGGGATGGCGTGATTGTCGGTGCCGGTGCGGTGGTCGCGGGTCAGGTCCCGCCCTACAGCGTCGTTGCGGGCAACCCTGCCAGGGTCCTGCGCAGGCGCTTCGACCCGCAGCAGATCGAAGCCTTGTTGCGCGTTGCCTGGTGGGATTGGCCGATTGACAGGATACTGGCGCATGAGGCGCTGATTGTCGGGGGTGACGTCGCCGGGCTGGTGGCGGCGAGCGGCGGTTGAACCGACAGGCCCAAGGGGTGCGACACATCTGCCATGTATCAAGCGAAAGCCCCCGATGCGGGGGCTTTCGTAGTATTATGATTTGATCGGCGCTTAGGCGGCGGCCTTGTTGACGCCGCCGTTGGTGGCAATATCCGTCATATGGCGATCGCCGTCATAGGTGTTGTCCAGAAGCTTTTGCAGAATGCCGGCCTCCTCGTCCAGGTTCAGACGGTTGGCAAAGGCGACAAGGGAGCCGTAGCCGGCCAGCGCGTAATGCACCATGCGCTGGTATTGCGTGATGATGACCACGTCTCGTGTCGCGTCATCGGCGAAATCCGCCTTGATCGCATGGGCGCGCGCTTCGGTCACCAGGCCTGCCATGCCCTTGCAGTGCTCGCCTTCGGGGTCGATGTCATGTTTGGCGCAGATCGACTTCAGGTGATCCATGCCTTCGCTGATCCCGTTGGCCCCGGCGATCAGGGCTTCGCTCAATTCCTCGTCTGCGGCGGCGCGCCCGAGCTCTGTGGTGGCGTCGAGCGATTGTTTGCAGGCGCTGTAAAGGTCCTGCAGTTGATCGTGGTAAACGTCGTGAAGGTTCTTGAGTGTCATTGCGGTCTCCTTGATTTTGGGGCTCTTGCCCGTGTCAAAGGGTCAACGCCCCGCCCCCGAGGCAGAGTTCCATCGCGATCCGGTGAATTTCGCAGCAATGCGCGCGATGCCCCTTGATCGCGGCGGCATTTGCGACTAGTCGGAAGTCCGGCATAGGGGTTTAGCTCAGTTGGTAGAGCATCGGTCTCCAAAACCGAGGGTCGTGGGTTCGAGTCCCTCAGCCCCTGCCAATCTCCGAAATCAGAATCTATGACCTGTGCGGCGGTCGGTTGTTAACTGCGCTCCCGCAATTCCCGTGGAAAATTTTCATGCGATTGCCACGGTGAAGCTGAAGTCGTTGCAGCGCCTGAAAGAACCTCTGCCTCGTTTTTGACATATTCTCGCCAATCAACAGGCTGATTGCGTCAGTATCGAAGCGCGGACTGGCTGAGAGATGCAAAGATGACGACAGCGAACGAAAACATCAAGGAACCATCGGATATCGCTCCACAGGGGCCGGCATCGCCTACGGTGGCAGAGCTTGACCCGAGCGCCCTTGCCGCGATCCGTGATCTGCTGGCATCGGAGGAACAGGCCCCGCAACCCGTTCCGGAACCGCAGGCCGCCCCGCGGATGGCCGACGAGCCATTGGCTGCAACAGCGCCGAGCAAGCGTGAATTGCTGGAACAGCAGGCAATCGCGCCGCCGGAGCCGCAGGCCCCTGCCGCCCACCCCAGGAAAAAATTGGGCCGGGGCAAAAGGGCCAAAGCTGCGGGCCCGCCGCGTTCCGAAGACGGCCGAATCGCGCGTATGAAGGCCGCTGTGCTGGGGTATCGCCCGACACCGCGCCATATCGTGATCGCCGGTGCTGTCCTGATGGTCTTCTTCCGGCCCTGGCTGGTGCTGGGGCTTGCTTTCCTGTCGCTGTTCATTCTCACCGGTATCTTCCTGATCCTCGGCTATGACGGTTTCTGGCGCCGGGCCATGGGGTTTGCACGCTGGTATGCCCGCAGGCATCCGACCCGCGCGGTGGAAATGCACCGCAAGCTCGACAGTTTCGCGATGAAGTGGGATGCAATTCTCGACCGGTTCCCGGAAGGGACCGTCGATGGCCTCTACCTGCCGGACTTCGGCGATCTGGCAGAAGCGGAAAGCCGTCATGACGCCGCCCTGGACCGCCGGTTTTCCGAAATGCGCGAGAGCGAGGTCTGACAGGCCCGCGCGGCAAAGCGATTGGGCCCGGCTGTTACGGCTTGAATCCGCCCGACGCACCCTTTAGATGCTTCGGGCAGACAAGCGTTAGGATATATCAGATGGCCACCACCAATCCGCTACAGTTCATTCAGCAGGTGCGTGCCGAGGTGGCGAAGGTCGTATGGCCCACCCGGCGCGAGGTGCTGTTGACCACGGTGATGGTGTTCATCCTCGCGGCACTCACAGCCGTGTTTTTCGCGATCGTGGACATCCTGATCCGCGGCGGGCTGCAAAGCATTCTCGGGATGTTCGGCTGAGCGGCGCTCTGTCGGAGCTGTGCCGTGAATTCGCAATCCTCCCTTGAAAGACCTGCGCGCGCAGGGTATTGCGCAGGCCTGACCTGACAAGGGCGTGCGGCGATTCGAGTTGCGCGCCGCTTTTTTATTCAGGCTTTTTCAGGTGTGCCCCACGCGGCGCACGAGCGTTACTCAGAAGGCGGCAGATGCCGCGCAAGACAGGGACCAGAGTTCAGATGGCAAAACGGTGGTATTCGGTCAGTGTCCTGTCGAACTTCGAAAAGAAGATCGCCGAGCAGATTCGCACCTCTGTCGAAGAGCAGGGCCTTGAGGACCAGATCGACGAGGTGCTGGTGCCGACCGAAGAGGTGATCGAAGTTCGCCGGGGCAAGAAGGTGACGGCAGAGCGCCGCTTCATGCCCGGCTATGTGCTGGTGCACATGGAAATGTCCGACAAGGGCTATCACCTGATCAACTCGATCAACCGCGTTACCGGCTTTCTTGGCCCGCAGGGCCGTCCGATGCCGATGCGCGATGCCGAAGTGCAGGCGATCCTGGGCCGGGTACAGGAAGGCGAAGACGCGCCGCGTACCCTGATCCATTTCGAAGTGGGCGAGAAGGTCAAGGTGGCCGATGGCCCGTTCGAGGATTTCGACGGTATGATCGAAGAGGTCGACGACGAGAACCAGCGCCTGAAGGTCTCTGTGTCGATCTTTGGCCGGGAAACCCCGGTGGAACTGGAATTCACGCAGGTCAACAAGCAGGCCTGAGTGTCGGGGCATCCGCCCTATCATTGTGGGAGGCAAGGGGGCCGCGGCACCCGAACCGGACCACGCAACCAAAAACTCTTGAGACGCGTCTCAAGAGTGTTGAAAGGAGAAGGTCAATGGCCAAGAAACTCGTCGGTACGATGAAGTTGCAAGTCAAGGCGGGGCAAGCCAACCCGTCCCCGCCCGTGGGCCCTGCATTGGGTCAGCGCGGCATCAACATCATGGAATTCTGCAAGGCGTTCAACGCCAAGACAGCAGACATGGAGCCCGGTGCGCCGTGCCCGACCGTGATCAGCTATTATCAGGACAAGTCCTTTACCATGGACATCAAGACGCCCCCGGCGTCCTACTACCTGAAAAAGGCTGCCAAGATTAACTCTGGCGCGAAAACGCCCAGCCGTGAAACCGTCGGCACCGTCACGCCCAAGCAGCTGCGCGAGATCGCAGAAGCCAAGGCCGCCGATCTGAGCGCCAATGACGTTGAAGCGGCGATGAAGATCATCCTGGGCTCTGCCCGCTCCATGGGCATCGAGGTGAAGTAAGATGGCAAAGCTTGGAAAACGTACCGCCGCCGCCCGCGAAGCATTCGTCGGCAAGGAAGATGTGACTGTTGAAGAAGCGGTTGCACTGATCAAGAGCAACTCCAAGGTCAAGTTCGACGAGACCATGGAAATCGCCCTGAACCTCGGCGTTGACCCGCGTCATGCGGACCAGATGGTCCGTGGCGTTGTCGGCCTGCCCAACGGCACCGGCAAGACCATGCGCGTTGCCGTGTTCGCCCGTGGCCCCAAGGCAGAAGAAGCCCAGGCCGCCGGTGCGGATATTGTTGGCGCAGAAGACCTGATGGAAACCGTGCAATCCGGCAAGATCGAGTTTGATCGCTGCATCGCCACGCCCGACATGATGCCAATCGTGGGCCGTCTGGGCAAGGTGCTTGGCCCCCGCAACCTGATGCCGAACCCCAAGGTCGGAACCGTGACCATGGACATCAAGGAGGCCGTCGAGGCAGCCAAGGGTGGCCAGGTTCAGTTCAAGGCCGAAAAGGGCGGCGTCGTGCATGCCGGCGTCGGCAAGCTGAGCTTTGACGAGGCCAAGCTGGCTGAAAACATCCGCGCCTTTGTGGGTGCAGTGGCCAAGGCCAAGCCGACAGGCTCCAAGGGCACCTACATGAAGAAGATCAACCTGAGCTCGACAATGGGCCCCGGGATCTCCGTGGCGGTTGACGACGCGATGACCGGTCAGGCCTGATCGGTCTTGAACGGATAACTGATTGGAGAGGGGCGGTGGCAATGTCACCGCCCTTTTTCTTTTAAGACCCGTCTTTTTCCGATCTGCCTGCTGCCGACAGATCGGCGCTCAGATGTGACCCAAAGGTCGCGTTTGGGGGCATCCGCGATCTCTGCCCAATTTTTGCCATATTTCCTGCCGATTTCTTCCTTCGAAGTAATTTGAAAATCGCGTCAAAAGCGATGAACGAGGCAGTATGCAGTCTGGTAAGTGGTCCGTGGTGGCCATCCTTCGCGAACCCCGCGAAGTCTTGGAACGGTTTGTCGCATGGCATTTGCATCAGGGCGCGGATCGTATTTTCCTATATTTCGATGATCCGGACGATCCGGGTATCCCGGCAATGGGCCGCTTTGGCGACCGCGTTGTCGTGACCCGTTGCACAGAGGCTTTCTGGGAAGAATTGGGCGTGCTCGACGCGGTGAATTTCACCAAGCGGCAAAACGCGGCGATCCTGCATGCATACCGGCAGATCAAGGACGGCTGGGTTGCGGTTGTTGATGGGGATGAATTGATGTGGTCCAGGGACCGGCCCCTGTCGGAGGTGTTGGCGTCCCTGCCGGAAAGCGACAGGTCCGTTGTTTTCCGTCCGGTCGAATACGTCAATTTCCCGCAGCAGCCGGACAGGCTTCTGTTTCGCCGTTTCATCGACGGCGATCTGCTGGACAAGGTGTTCGGCATCTTCGCGGTCTACATGAACCGGAACCGCGGCTTTGCCGGGCATGTCACCGGCAAGACCCTGACCCGCGCCGGGCTGGAGGTTTCCCGCGCGCATCCGCATTGGTTTGTCGATGCGCAGGGCAAGCGGATCACTGACGGGTCCAAGACGCTGGACGACGGCTGCGCGCTTTTGCATTTCTACTTCCTGAATTACGCAGACTGGCGGCGCAAGGCGGATTTTCGGCTCAAGGCATTCAGGAACGGCCGACGGGACCTGCTGTTGGCCAAGATGAACCGGCTGGTGAAACTGGGCCGCGAACGCAAGCTGCGGCATCTGTGGAGCCGGTTGCACCAGATCACGCCGGAACAGCATGACACGATGAAAGCGCATGATTTGCTGCTGGAACTGGACATGGACATGAAGGGCATCGTGCACCAGTATTTCGGCGAGGTCGAAGAACACTTGCGCATGGCGGGCTGATCCGGAATACTTCGGAAAAGGCCTGTATCCCTGCTGCGCCGGACCGCGCCAAGCGGTCTGACCGGGCTAAGTGTGCAACTTGCGCATTTGGGGGTTGGAAATCCCCCGTCAACTGTTTATCCCACCCCTCAGGTACAAAGCGCGATTCGTCGCGCTTTTGTGCTTTTCGTCCGAGACGGTGGGTGTTGAAGGCTTTTCAACATAATTCCTGCCTGAGACGGGAAACGGCAGATTTTCTTCGGACAGCCCGATGGGCGATCCGCAGCGACGCGTCCGGCCCCCGTAAGGACCCGAAAGTCGGGGCCATCAGTCCCGGCAAAACTGAGCCGGAGGGGCAACCCTCCCTTACTGGAGTGAAACTGTGGATAGAGCACAAAAAGAACAGTTGGTCGACGAGCTCGGCCAGATCTTTGAAAGCTCTGGCGTCGTTGTGGTAGCCCACTACGTCGGTCTGACAGTTGCTGAAATGCAGGACCTTCGCGCGCGTGCTCGTAACGCTGGCGGGGCCGTGCGTGTTGCCAAGAACAGGCTCGCCAAGATCGCCCTTGAGGGTAAGCCATGCGCAAGCATTGCCGACCTTCTGACGGGCATGACCGTTCTGACCTATTCTGAGGATCCCGTGGCTGCGGCCAAGGTTGCTCAGGACTTCGCCAAGGAGAACCAGAAGTTCGTTATCCTTGGCGGTGCAATGGGCGAGAACGCACTCGACGTGGCCGGTGTGGAATCCGTGTCCAAGATGCCTTCGCGGGAGGAGCTTATCTCCACCATCGCGGGCATGCTGGGCGCACCTGCATCGAACATCGCCGGGGCCATTGGCGCACCTGCAAGCAACATTGCATCCATCCTGTCCACGATCGAGGACAAGGCTGCGTAAGCAATTCGTCATATCGGCGTGCTGGTTGAAACAACACGTTGGAACACACATATCGTTAACGGAAAGAGCTAAACATGGCTGATCTGAAGAAACTGGCAGAAGAGATCGTTGGTCTGACCCTGCTGGAAGCACAAGAACTGAAAACAATCCTCAAGGACGAATATGGCATCGAGCCCGCAGCTGGCGGCGCAGTGATGATGGCCGGTCCTGCTGACGCCGGTGGCGCAGCAGCCGAGGAGAAAACTGAATTTGACGTCGTTCTGAAGAACGCGGGCGCATCCAAGATCAACGTGATCAAGGAAGTGCGCGGCATCACCGGTCTGGGCCTGAAAGAAGCCAAGGACCTGGTCGAAGCCGGCGGCAAGATCAAAGAAGGCGTCGACAAAGCCGAAGCCGAAGAAGTCAAAGCGAAGCTGGAAGCAGCTGGCGCGGAAGTCGAGCTGGCCTAAGCGGTCGCCGAGGGAGCCGATCTTTTCGAAAAGATCGGACCGGAATTTTCAAAATTCCGGCACATCCCGCAAGAATATTGGCTGGACGGGGCGATTGTCCTGTCCAGCCAAACCTGTCTTGAAGGGTGCTTTTGCGAAAGCATCCTTCTGGAGAGGTCCACAGGTCGGAAGGGGTGCGGTGGGACGCATCCCAGCATTGACCGGAAAACTCCGCTCTTAAAGCAGCGCCTCACGGCCCCGGTGAGGACGCGCTTGGTGAGAGAATCGAAAGGTGACACGACACATGGCACAATCCTTCCTTGGCCAGAAACGTCTGCGTAAATATTATGGCAAAATCCGCGAAGTGCTGGAGATGCCGAACCTGATCGAGGTTCAAAAATCGTCTTATGACCTTTTCCTGAATTCCGGCGATGCCGAGACCCCCACGGATGGCGATGGCATCCAGGGCGTGTTCCAGTCGGTTTTCCCGATCAAGGACTTCAACGAGACTTCCGTGCTGGAGTACGTCAAGTACGAGCTGGAAAAGCCCAAGTACGATGTTGAGGAATGTCAGCAGCGCGACATGACCTACAGCGCACCGCTCAAGGTGACGCTGCGTCTGATCGTGTTTGATATCGACGAAGACACAGGCGCCAAGTCGGTCAAGGACATCAAGGAACAGGACGTGTTCATGGGCGATATGCCCCTGATGACGCCGAATGGCACGTTCATCGTGAACGGCACGGAGCGTGTGATCGTTTCCCAGATGCACCGTTCTCCCGGCGTGTTCTTTGACCACGACAAGGGCAAGACGCATTCCTCGGGCAAACTGCTGTTCGCCTGCCGGATCATTCCCTATCGCGGCTCATGGCTGGATTTCGAATTCGACGCCAAGGATATCGTGTTCGCGCGCATCGACCGTCGCCGCAAGCTGCCCGTGACCACCCTGCTTTATGCTCTGGGGCTGGACCAGGAAGGCATCATGGATGCCTATTACAAGACCATCACCTACACCCTGCAGAAGAACAAGGGCTGGGTTGCCCCCTTCTACCCCGAGCGGGTACGTGGCACGCGCCCAACCTATGACGTTGTTGACGCGGCCTCTGGTGAAGTGCTCTTCGAGATGGGCAAGAAAGTCACTCCGCGCGCGGTGAAAAAGCTGATCGACGACGGGAGCGTCACGGAGCTGCTGCTGCCCTTCGATCACATCAACGGCAAGTTTGTCGCCAAGGACATCATCAACGAGGAAACCGGCGCGATCTATGTCGAAGCCGGTGACGAGTTGACGCTGGAATACGACAAGGACGGCACGCTGATCGGTGGCACCGCGAAGGAGCTGATCGACGCGGGCATCACCGAGATCCCGCTTCTGGACATCGACAACATCAACGTCGGCCCCTACATGCGCAATACCATGGCGCAGGACAAGAACATGAACCGCGACACCGCGCTCATGGACATCTACCGCGTCATGCGTCCGGGCGAGCCGCCCACCGTGGAAGCGGCCTCTGCCCTGTTCGACACGCTGTTCTTTGACTCCGAGCGCTATGACCTTTCCGCCGTGGGCCGGGTCAAGATGAACATGCGTCTCGACCTCGATGCCGAAGACACCGTGCGCACCCTGCGCCGCGAAGACATCGTTGCCTGCATCAAGGCGCTGGTGGACCTGCGCGATGGCCGTGGCGACATCGACGACATCGACCACCTGGGCAACCGTCGTGTGCGTTCCGTTGGCGAACTGATGGAAAACCAGTACCGCGTCGGGTTGCTGCGCATGGAGCGTGCGATCAAGGAACGTATGTCCTCGGTCGAAATCGACACGGTGATGCCGCAGGACCTGATCAACGCGAAACCGGCCGCAGCCGCAGTACGTGAATTCTTCGGCTCCTCGCAGCTGTCGCAGTTCATGGACCAGACCAACCCGCTGTCCGAAGTGACGCACAAGCGCCGCCTCTCGGCGCTTGGACCGGGCGGTCTGACCCGCGAGCGTGCCGGCTTTGAGGTGCGCGACGTTCACCCAACCCACTATGGCCGGATGTGCCCGATTGAAACGCCGGAAGGTCCGAACATCGGTCTGATCAACTCGCTGGCGACCTTTGCCCGCGTGAACAAATACGGCTTCATCGAAACGCCCTACCGCGTGGTCAAGGACAGCAAGGTGACCGATGAGGTCCACTACATGTCCGCGACCGAGGAAATGCGCCACACTGTGGCGCAGGCCAACGCATCGCTGGATGAAAACGGTCGTTTTACCAACGAGATGGTGAACACCCGTCGGTCCGGCGACTATACGCTGGCCCCCACGGAAAGCGTTGACCTGATCGACGTGAGCCCCAAGCAGCTGGTCTCGGTCGCCGCTTCGCTGATCCCGTTCCTTGAGAACGACGACGCGAACCGCGCCCTGATGGGATCGAACATGCAACGTCAGGCTGTTCCGCTTCTGCAGGCCGAGGCGCCGCTGGTCGGCACCGGCATCGAGGAAGTCGTGGCACGCGATTCCGGCGCGGCCTATATGGCCAAGCGGGCGGGTATCATCGACCAGGTCGATGCGTCGCGTATCGTGATCCGGGCAACCGAAGACCTTGAGCTGGGCGACGCGGGCGTGGACATCTACCGCATGCGCAAGTTCCAGCGGTCGAACCAGAACACCTGCATCAACCAGCGTCCGCTGGTGAAAGTGGGTGAGACGGTGACCAAGGGGCAGGTGATTGCCGATGGTCCGTCCACCGACATGGGCGAGCTGGCTTTGGGCAAGAACGTGGTTGTCGCCTTCATGCCGTGGAATGGCTACAACTACGAAGACTCGATCCTGATCTCCGAGCGTATCTCCCGCGATGACGTCTTTACCTCGATCCACATCGAGGAATTCGAAGTCGCTGCGCGTGACACGAAACTCGGGCCGGAAGAGATCACCCGTGACATTCCCAACGTCGGTGAAGAAGCGCTGCGCAACCTCGACGAGGCGGGCATCGTGTACATCGGCGCGGATGTGGAGCCGGGCGATATCCTGGTCGGCAAGATCACACCCAAGGGTGAAAGCCCGATGACGCCGGAAGAGAAACTGCTCCGCGCCATCTTTGGTGAAAAGGCATCGGACGTCCGCGATACATCGCTGCGGGTGAAACCGGGTGACTTCGGCACGGTCGTCGAAGTGCGCGTGTTCAACCGCCATGGTGTGGAAAAAGACGAACGTGCGCTGCAGATCGAGCGTGAAGAAGTCGAACGTCTGGCCCGTGACCGCGACGACGAACTCGCGATCCTCGACCGGAACATCTATGCGCGTCTGCGCGAGATGATCCTGGGCAAGGTCGCTGTCAAAGGCCCGAAAGGTGTGAAATCGAACAGCCAGATCACCGAAGAGCTGCTGGACGATCAGCTGTCCCGCGGTCAGTGGTGGCAGTTGGCGCTTGAGGACGAAGACGACGCGAAAATCGTCGAGGCCCTGAACGAGCAGTACGAGATCCAGAAACGGACCTTGGATGCTCGTTTCGAGGACAAGGTCGAAAAAGTGCGTCGTGGCGATGATCTGCCCCCGGGCGTGATGAAGATGGTCAAGGTGTTCGTGGCGGTGAAGCGCAAGCTGCAGCCGGGCGACAAGATGGCCGGTCGTCACGGGAACAAGGGTGTGATTTCGAAAGTGGTGCCGATGGAGGACATGCCGTTCCTCGCGGATGGGACCCCGGTCGATTTCTGCCTCAACCCGCTGGGCGTGCCGTCGCGTATGAACGTCGGTCAGATCCTTGAGACACACATGGGCTGGGCCGCGCGCGGTCTGGGTCTGAACGTCGACGAGGCGTTGCAGGAATATCGCCGGTCCGGCGACCTGACCCCGGTGCGCGAGGCGATGAGCCATGCCTACGGCGAAGACGTCTATGCCGAGGGAATCGAAGGCATGGATGAGGACACGCTGATCGAGGCCGCAGGCAACGTGACGCGCGGTGTGCCGATTGCCACGCCGGTCTTCGACGGTGCCAAGGAAGCGGATGTGAACGACTCGCTCAAGCGGGCCGGTTTCGACACCTCCGGTCAGTCGGTGCTGTTCGACGGTCGCACAGGCGAGCAATTTGCCCGTCCCGTGACCGTGGGCGTGAAGTACCTGCTGAAGCTGCACCACCTGGTGGACGACAAGATCCACGCGCGTTCGACCGGGCCGTACAGCCTCGTTACCCAGCAGCCGCTGGGCGGTAAGGCGCAGTTCGGTGGCCAGCGCTTTGGTGAGATGGAGGTCTGGGCTTTGGAAGCTTACGGCGCCGCCTACACCCTGCAGGAAATGCTGACCGTCAAGTCGGACGACGTCGCGGGCCGGACCAAGGTCTATGAAAGCATCGTCAAGGGCGAGGACAACTTCGAAGCGGGCATTCCGGAGAGCTTTAACGTTCTCGTCAAGGAAGTGCGCGGCCTCGGCCTGAATATGGAACTCCTGGATGCGGAGGAGGATGAGTGAGGCATCAAGCGGTGCGCAGTAAATGCGCACCCTACGCAAGGTGCGCGTTCATCGCGCACCTTTCGCCGAAACCTTCCCCGCACCCTCTTACAAATGAGGAAAAGATATGAACCAGGAACTGACAAACAACCCGTTCAACCCGCTGACACCACCCAAGGTGTTCGACGAGATCAAGGTCTCTCTGGCATCGCCCGAGCGGATCCTGTCGTGGTCCTTCGGCGAGATCAAGAAACCCGAGACGATCAACTACCGCACGTTCAAGCCTGAGCGTGACGGGTTGTTCTGCGCGCGCATCTTTGGTCCGATCAAGGATTACGAATGCCTCTGCGGCAAATACAAGCGCATGAAATATCGCGGCGTCGTCTGCGAGAAATGCGGCGTGGAAGTGACCCTGCAAAAGGTCCGCCGCGAGCGCATGGGCCACATCGAACTGGCCTCGCCGGTTGCGCACATCTGGTTCCTGAAATCGCTGCCCTCCCGCATCGGCCTGATGCTGGACATGACGCTGCGTGATCTGGAACGCGTGCTGTACTTCGAAAACTACGTCGTGATCGAACCCGGTCTGACGGACCTCACCTACGGTCAGATGATGACCGAGGAAGAGTACATGGACGCCCAGGACGCCTATGGCATGGACGCTTTCACCGCCAACATCGGTGCCGAAGCGATCCGCGAAATGCTGGCGGCGATCGACCTGGAGGCCGAGGCCGACCAGCTGCGTGAAGAGCTGAAAGAAGCCACCGGCGAACTGAAGCCCAAGAAGATCATCAAGCGTCTGAAAGTCGTGGAAAGCTTCCTGGAATCCGGCAACCGTCCGGAGTGGATGGTGCTGACCGTGATCCCCGTGATCCCGCCGGAACTGCGCCCGCTGGTGCCGCTGGACGGTGGCCGCTTTGCGACCTCCGACCTGAACGACCTCTATCGTCGCGTGATCAACCGGAACAACCGTCTGAAACGTCTGATCGAACTGCGTGCGCCTGACATCATCGTGCGCAACGAAAAGCGGATGCTGCAGGAATCGGTTGATGCGCTGTTTGACAACGGCCGTCGTGGCCGCGTCATCACCGGTGCCAACAAACGTCCGCTGAAGTCGCTCTCCGACATGCTGAAAGGCAAGCAGGGCCGCTTCCGTCAGAACCTTTTGGGCAAACGCGTCGACTTCTCCGGCCGTTCGGTCATCGTGACCGGCCCGGAACTCAAGCTGCACCAGTGCGGGTTGCCCAAGAAGATGGCGCTCGAACTGTTCAAGCCGTTCATCTATTCGCGGCTTGAGGCCAAGGGCCTGTCCAGCACCGTGAAGCAGGCGAAGAAGCTGGTGGAAAAGGAACGTCCCGAGGTCTGGGACATCCTGGATGAGGTCATCCGCGAACACCCTGTCATGCTGAACCGTGCGCCCACGCTGCACCGTCTTGGCATTCAGGCGTTCGAACCCGTCCTGATCGAAGGCAAGGCGATCCAGCTGCACC
>Ga0189278_10576_pt1 | contig 13239 bp, 9 predicted proteins | sample N26A9minimetaG_FD_130326 | JGI IMG/M metagenome (GOLD analysis project Ga0189278, IMG submission 130326) | Marine microbial communities from the Costa Rica Dome - N26 A9 mini metaG | ecosystem: Environmental > Aquatic > Marine > Oceanic > Photic zone | place: Costa Rica: the Eastern Pacific...
CTGCGCAATGCCCTGCCGGGCAATGGGCTGCGGGAAAATCCGTCAAACCCGTCACGCCAAAGGCGTGCCAACATGACTCGGCGCTCCTTCGGAGCGACGGGCGGCGATTTCACTTCATTTCAATGTCTTGGGTCGCTTGCAAATAGAACCTACCACTGCCCGGCAGTGCATTTGCATGGCAAATGTCACGAGAGGGGATTGGCTGCACGCCCCAGACCATTGAAATTTCGTGAAATCGCCGCTGAGCATGTAGAATTAATGGGTCCAGAGCCTACGCCTCAGCGGGTCCCATCAGTGCCGCCAGTTTCTGCGCCGACGTGTCGATGTCATGCCGGGCCAGCGCGCGTGTCCGCCCGGCCGCGGCCATCTCGGCCAATCTGGCCTGTGGCAGGGTGGCAAGGTCATCCATCGCCTGCGCCAGGGCAGAGACATCGCCTGCAGGCACCAGCCAGCCGGTCTCCCCCGGGCGGACCAGTTCCGGGGTGCCCGCGACATATGTCGCGATGACGGGTCGGGCGGCGGCCATCGCCTCCATCACCACCATGGGAAGGCCCTCGGCAAAGCTGGGCATGACCATCGCATGGGCCGCCGCCAGTTCCGCCTTCACCCGTGTCTCATCAACCCAGCCGGTCAGCGTGACGCGGCCCCGCAGGTCAAGCCGGTCGATCAGCGCCTCGATCTGGTCGCGCATCTCGCCGTCGCCGATCAGGGTCAGATGCAGGTCGGCTTTGACCTTTGCCATCGCGTAGATCAGGATCATCTGGCCCTTCTGCTCGACCAGACGGCCAATCGCCACCACCCGGCGCGGCCCTTCGGGTAGCGGGGCAGGATCGCTGAAGCGCTCGGGCTCCACCCCGCAATGCACCACATGGATGCGGTCCCAATCCGCATGATCGGCCCAGCGCATCAGCTGCGAGCGGCCAAACTGGCTGATCGCGACGGTGAAATCGGCGGCCTTCATCTTGGCCCCCAGCGACAGGGCGCGGGGCGCATCGAATTCTTCCGGGCCATGCACGGTAAAGGAAAACTTCGGCCCGCCCAGCATCCGCGCCAGCAGCGCCACGGCAGGGGCATTGGTGCCGAAATGGGCATGGGCATGTGTAACCCCGGCAGCGCGGCATTGCGCCGCCACATGGGCCGCTTCGGCAAGGTAGATCATATGGCGCAACAGGCCCGCTTCGGAGCGACGGCTCAGTTTCAGCGCCATCCGCAAGGCGGCCAGGAACCCGCCGGGATTGCGGCCCAGGGCGCGCAGGCTGTCCCGCAGCAATGTCATCGGCCCCTTGGCAAGCAGATAGTCGGTCTGTTCCGCCTCGGCGATGTCCTGCGGGTCCACCAGCCTGCCGTCAAAGCGCCGCATCGCGATCCGGGTGACCTTGTGGCCCTGACGCTCCAGCGCGCGGATCTCGCGGCGGATGAAACTCTGCGAGGGTTGCGGATAGGTATTGAGAATATAGGCGATCTTCACGGCTCTTCCTTGTTCTTCACAACTTTGCCCCATTGCCGTGTCATGGCGCTGGCGCAGGACGCAAGGACGCTCTATTCAGCGCCTGAGGCAGAAGTGAGGCTTTTTTCGAGTGTTTGCACGGGTTTTTGAAGTGCTGAAGGACAACCGGCTGATGGCGCGCGCATTGCGCTCGGCCTCGTGGATCCTGTTGGGCTATGGCGCTTCGCAGGCGATCCGGCTGGCATCGAACCTGATCCTGACACGGCTGCTGTTCCCCGAAGCCTTCGGCCTGATGGCGCTGATCAGCGTGATCACCGTGGGCCTGACATTGTTTTCCGATGTCGGCATCTCGCCCTCGATTTCGCAGAGCAAGCGGGGCGATGACCCGGATTTCCTCAATACCGCCTGGACCATCCAGGTCTTGCGCGGCATCGGGCTTTGGGGTGCGGCCTGCGTGCTGGCCTATCCGGTGTCCCTGTTCTACGACCAGCCCGACCTGGCCCGCTATCTGCCCATTGCCGGTCTGGCGCTGATCCTGGGCGGGTTCAACCCGACCCGGATCGAAACCGCGCAGCGCCACCTGCTGATGGGGCGGCTGACGGTGCTGGACCTGAGCTCGCAGGTGATCGGCATTGCGGTGATGATCGGCCTTGCGGTGGTGTTGCAATCGGTTTCCGCCCTGGTCATCGGTGGTGTCGTGGGGGCAGGGGCCAAGCTGCTGCTGACCCATTATGGCCTGCCGGGCCAGCGCAACCGCTTCCGCTGGGAAAGGACCGCCGCGACCGAGCTGATCCATTTCGGCAAGTGGATTTTCCTCTCCACCTTGTTCTGGTTCTTTGCCAGCCAGGGCGACAAGGCGATCCTGGGCAAGTTCCTGACGCTGGAGACCTTGGGCATCTACAACATCGGCTATTTCCTGGCCAGCTTCCCGCTGTTGCTGGGGCTGAGCGTGACGGGCCGGGTCATGATCCCGATCTACCGCGAGGGGGCAGAGCCGCACCGGCTGGCCCGGATCCGCTATGGGCTGACCCTTGGCATCGGCGGCATGCTGGTGGTGATGGCGCTGATCGGGCCCTGGCTGGTCGATCACCTTTATGACAGCCGCTACGCCAGTTCCGGCGGGGTTGTGGTGCTCCTGGCTCTGGCGCTGATCCCGCAGGTGATCGGCATGACCTATGATCAGGCCGCCCTTGCGGCGGGGGATTCGCGGCGTTTCTTCATCTATTCGGCGGCGCGGTCCAGCCTGCAGGTGTCGATGCTGCTGGCAGGCGCAATCCATGCGGGGCTGGTGGGGGCGATCCTGGGCATGGGGCTGGCCATGGCGCTGTCGCATCTGGTGCTGATCTGGCTGGCGCGGGTCCATGCCGTCTGGGATGCGCGGCATGATCTGACCTTCTTCGTGGCGGGCGCGGTCGCCGCCGCCCTTGCGCTCTGGCTTCATCTTGACACCTTGCGCGCCCTTGGCACCTCGGTCTGATCCGGCAGGGGGTGTTTCGCGCGGGCATTGACGCATTGAAATCCTTGATTTCAGGTGACTTCAGGTGGTCAGGGTCAAAGTCGAAACGCCTGGCTTCGCGCTTTGCTCTTCACACTTCGCGCTCTGCAGTTAACGCTCTGCGCTTTGGCTGCCGACATGTGCCGCCCACTTCCCGCAGCTGCAGACATGTCATGCAAGACCTGTCATTTTTGACATGTCATGTATGACATGTCGTCCGTTGCGGCTTGATGCGCCGCAGCGTTTCGCATCCACTCCCGCGGTCATTCGTGAAAATTGCAGTGAACGGGGGGAGGGAGCCCAGCCTGTGCGCTCAAAGTGAAGACCTATTGCCAAAGCAAAGCTTTGGCAGCGCCCGAACCGCCCCCACGGGGCGGGCGCTACTCGCCCACCCCTCGGTTCGGGCGCGACCAATTTCGGATGTTGGACATGGCAGCAAAGCCCCGCTCACCTGGCCTTCACACGTGTCGCAGCGAACGTCCGGAAAGAGCCCTTTCCGCTTTCTCAAGCGCGGAATCAAGGCCGCAGGCCGCCGCGCATCGCCGGGCCGTCCCCTGGCACGGCGATTTGGCTGCTGTCGTGTGCCACGGATAACTCGGAGGTGCTTGGCTGCCATAAAGTGCCAGTCACTGAGGTCAGATCGCCGTACCACGGCCCGTCAATGCGCGGCTTGGGGTTTCGTTGCGAACGGCAGCAAAGCCCCGCTCACCTGGCCTCGATCCATACCACGCCTGAAGTCCGGTCTGGAACAGAAACGCCTGGCAGCGGGGTCAGGCATGACCGCCACGGCCCAGCGACAGGATTCAGCAAATGCGCCGCCAGGAGCCGGCTTGCGCGACATTCGACAGAACCGCTGCTCAGCTGCGCCGGACATCCGTCTGCCGGGCCAGACGGGCATTGCGCCCCTTCTGACCGGCTTCGCTGCGTTCCTGCCAGAGTTTGGCAAGACCCTTGCTGCGCTTCACCCGGCCGACCTGCGGTATCGACACAACCGGGACAAGGCCGGTTTCCCGCTCCATCTGGCGGGCGGTGCGGATGACGGGGCGGCGCAGCTCCAGCAGGAACGCAAGCGCAAGCCCTGCCATCAGCGCCGCACCGGCCCCCATCACCGCGCGTTTCTTGCGGCTCATGCTGACCGGGAAATCCGGCACGCGGGCCTCTTCCAGGGTGATCAGCCGTTCGCCCCGCGCAGCGGTTTCCAGTGAATAGCCCACTTCCGCCTCATTCCGGCGGGTCGCAATCACGTCAAGCTGGCCCTGCAACTGCTCCATGCGGCGCTGAAACTTGGTCAATGTACTTTCGACCTCGGGGGAGGTTTCAATGCTGGCCGCCAGTTCCGCGCGGCGTTCCTGCAGCAGATCGCGCTGGGTGCCCAGACTGGCCAGTTCCCCGTCAAGTTCGGCCTCTTCCTTGGCCACGGTGGCGGCGCGGGCGTTGCGGTCGATCCGGCTGCGGGCAAGCTGGGTCGCGATGATCTCGCGGTCCAGTTCCAGCAAGGCGTCATTCAGGCTGGCGATTTCGGAGCGGACGAATTCAAGCGTCCCCTCGATGGAGATGTCATGGGCGCTGCGGTAGGCGGCCATTTCGTCGTCCAGCCGGGCGATTTCCGCGATCAGCTGGTCTTCCTGGGCAGAGAAGAACTCCAGCGTCTCGCGGGTCTGTTCGCGCCGCTGGGCGGCGGTCAGATCGCGGGTGCGGTTGGCAAATTCATGGGCGACGGCCTGGGCCTGTTCGGCATTGTCCAGCCGCGCGGTGATGGTCAGAACCGCGATGGTGCCGTCATCGGCATAACCCTCGCGCGTGGCGGCAACCCCGTTGATCGTGACGGAGCGGCGCAGCAGATCGACCTTTTCGGACATGCGCAGGGCTGTCAGATTCTCGAACAGGTCGAATTTCTCGATGATTTCCAACAGGCTGCTGCGCGCCATCAATTGCTGCTGGATCAGCTGCAACCGCCGCGCCGAGGAACCTTCGACCGTGGAGGGGGCCAGCGAATCGGCAATCTTGGGCTGTTCGATCTGGATGACTTCGGCGGATTCATAGATATGCGGCTGCGACAGGGCCCAGTAGAGCGAGGCGAAACAACCGGCGATGAAGACGAACGAGATGACCCCGATGCGGCGGCGCACCATGTCCAGAAAATCCGCCAGGGAATAGATCGGCCCCATGTACCCGTCACCTCAATGCAAAATGCCCCCGGGACAGCCACGGCCATCAAGGGGTTCTTCGGCTTTCACCATGGAAATCGGGCGAAGTTGAGGCACAAATTTGCCGGATCGCACCGGTTTTCCGACCTGTAGCGTTTCGGGAAAATGTTCAATCGCACATACCCTGCCGCGCTTCGCGCTCTCGGGACATCTGCGATCCACCTGACGCGATGATTTCCCGAAACGCCTTATTTGTAGTGCGGCAGGCTGTTGCTGCGCGCCCTGTTCAGGACCACCCCCAGCAGCGGGACCTGGCCGTCCAGCATCTGTTCGCATTCGACCAGCTGCCTGCCCATGGTCTGCGACCCGTCAGAGACCAGCAGGATGCCATCAAGCTGCGGCAGGAAGGCCGAGACATCGTCATGGCCCAGCATGGCCGGCATGTCGTAGATCACCAGATCGGGGCGCAGCGCCGCGCGCATCTGGTCGAGGGTCCGCGACAGCGCGGGGTGCTGCAGGGTTTCCGCCGCATCCATGTCCGGCCGCGCGTTCAGCCCCAGCGCCAGCGTGTCGCTGACCCGCTGGACATGATCCTCGATCCGCGCGTCACCGCTCAGAAAATCCCGCATCTCGCCCGGTGCCGTCACGTCCAGCGCGCGGTCCAGGCCCGGTTCGCGCAGGTTCAGATCCATCAGCACGGTGCGGGACCCGGCAATACGCGACAGGCTCAGCGCGAGGTTGAGCGCGGTGAAGGTGGTGCCACATCCCCGGGTCGGCGCGGTGACCGCAATATTGACCCAGCCGTTTTCGCCGGTGGTCTTGCGCAGACGGGTGCGCAGCAGGTCAAAGGCCTGCACGGCCAGGCTGTCGCGCGCCGCATCCAGCACCGGGATCGCCGTTGCGCGGTTGGGCCGGTTGCCCGGTGTCACCAGCTCAAGGTCTTCCCACTGCGGCACGTTCCGCTCTGCCAGCCCGGCACCCGGCACATGGCGCATGGCGGTTTCCGCCGGGACGGACAGGGCCGGGATGGACAGGGCCGCAGCGGACCGCGCCGGGGCCTGAACGCTGGGCTCGGCCAATGTTGGCTCAGCGATTGTTTCCGCCACCTCCGGCGCGGTCTGTGCCGGTGCCCTGGCGCGCATCACCTCTGCCATCAGATCATCCGGTGCCATCCCATCATCCGACGCCATCAGATCATCCGGCAAGCGGCGGCGCGGCCTGATGCTGTGCCGCAGGCCGCTGGTCCGGGCCCAGGATTCACTGTCATTGCTCTGTGCTGTGGCGGCGGCCCTGTGAAGATTATCCTTCATACCGGGCTCCTTCGGGGTGTCTGACATGGGGAGGGATGATACCACAGTGTTTATCGGTGCAAAAGCAAGGCAAGGCTCAATACCCCGTCTTGCGCAGGACCACACCCACCGTCTTGAACAGGATGGTCAGGTCGAGCCGGAAGGTCAGGGCGTTTTCATAGGCCTCGTCGACCCCATGGCGGTAGGTGAACTTGTTGTTGTTCCGGGCGCTGACCTGCCACAGTCCGGTCAGACCGGGGCGTACCGCGAAATAGGCCCGCGGGTTGCCATAAAGGCCAAGCTGGTCGGGCATCATCGGGCGCGGACCGACCAGTGACATCTCGCCTTTCCACACGTTGACAAGCTGGGGCAATTCATCCAGCGACGTCGCGCGCAGAAAGCGGCCGACCGGGGTGATCCGGGGATCGTTGCGCAGCTTTTGCAACGCGTCCCATTCCGCCTTGATCTCCGGGTCGGTGGCCAGCAGGTCCTGCAACACACGGTCGGCATCACGCACCATGGTGCGCAGCTTGAGAATCGAAAACCGGCTGCCGTCACGGCCCAGGCGCTGTTGCCGGTAGAACGGCTGCCCGCCCTCGATCCACAGCGCCAGCGCGCATGCCGCAATCACCGGCAGCCAGAACGGCATGGTCAGCACGATCAGGGCCAGATCCATGACCCGTTTCAGTCCGTTCCGATAGGGTTTTGCCGGCGCATGTTTACGGGCAATCGCCGCATCCCAAAGGGAGGCTGCCTCTGCAGTCAAAAGGTCTGCGCGGCCCATGAGACCCTCTGCCGCAGACCGCTGTTCACCAAGATCGAACAGGCCGTAACCTGGCCGATCCATTTGGAATTTCTTCATCACAACCCCCCAGGGCCGCATATTACAATGTCTCAGCGCGGCTGGTGCCGCCCAAAGTCTTTACTGGTCACTCGCCCCGCCAAAACCAGAGAACACCGGCAGCAGACGCCGGAGCTGCATACGCTCAAATTGTGCAGCGTGACAGGGGGTGCCCGATCACTTTTTCGCAGACGCAGCATGGTTCCAGGGCCGGGTGGGAAGCGCACCGTGGCTCGGCACATTTATTAACAGATTTCGGCCAGTTTTGGCCTCATTTATCGGAAACAGTTTGTTTCAATGCCGAAACATGGCGATAATTCCCGCCTGGCGGGAACTCAGGGATGTTTCGCTGCAATTCCGCCCATTCCGGCCCGAACAATCCCGCGCAGGCGTGCTGATTGTCCGCCAGCCGGGGGGCCTTCTGCCACAATCGGGATCTGACCGGGCCGTGGCACCGCCACCCCGGCGCGCGGGCCGCGCGTGAAAGTTCTGGCGGGTGAGACGGCGCAAGGCCCATCCCCACCCGGAAAGACCGGCATCGGGGGGTGATCAGCTGATGGGGAAAAGTGGCAGCCCGTAGGGGAATCGAACCCCTCTTTCCAGGTTGAAAACCTGGCGTCCTAACCGATAGACGAACGGGCCACGGGTCGTGAGCGGTTCATTAGGGTTTTCAGACAGGGCGCGCAAGCAGAAATTTCCTCAGGAGCGCGATAAACTGCAATCAGGCCCGCGCCGCGTCTTCCAGCCGCAGCTGAACGCTTTGTCTGCCGCGCCAGCTGTTGATATCCAGCCGCCCCGCCAGATGGAACCGGGCACCACCATGGGCCTCCAGCGCGGCCCCCAGCGGGGTGTCATAGGCCCCGAAACAGATGGCATCCATCTTGGGGCCGATTCCGTCTCCGAAGCTGATCTTGAGGTGGCTTTCCCCGACCCGTTTGGCAAAGTGAATTTTCATCTCCGCAAAGACATAGCGCGGGGCAGGGGCGGCGGCACCAAAGGGGCCTGCCTCCTCGATCTGTTCTGCCAGTTCCACCGTGGCGGCAGCGGGCATCAGCAGCCCGGTCACATTCAGGTCTGAGGGGCCCGCCAGATGCGCGCCCTGTTTCGCCAGCAGCTCGCCCAGCCGTGCCATCGCGGCCTCCAGCTTGTCCTCGGCCACGGTAAGCCCTGCGGCCATCTTGTGCCCGCCGCCCTTGATCAGCAGCCCCTCTGCGGCCAGCCGCTGGATCGGGGCACCCAGGTCGATGCCGCTGACCGAGCGGCCCGATCCCTTGCCGATGCCATCCTCGAAACCGATGACGATGGCGGGGCGGTTGGAGGCCTCCTTGAGCCGGGAGGCCACGATGCCGACCACGCCGGGGTGCCAGCCGGGGCCGGAGGCCCAGACCAGCGGCGCATCGAAACCGCGCGCCTCCGCCTGTGCGAGTGCCGCGGCACGCACGCCTGCCTCCACATCGCGCCGCTCGGTGTTCAGCGCATCCAGCCGCTCGGCCAGGGCCGCCACCTCATGCGGGTCGTCAGAGGCCAGCAGGCGCGCGCCCAGGTCGGCCTGGCCGATGCGCCCGCCGGCATTGATCCGCGGCCCCAGCAGAAAGCCCAGGTGATAGGCCGTCGGTGCGGTATCCATCCGCGCCACATCCGCAAGGGCTGCAAGCCCGGGGCGGTCGCGCCGCGCCATGACCTTGAGACCCTGCCGGACAAAGGCCCGGTTCACGCCGGTCAGCGGCGCCACATCCGCAACCGTGGCCAGCGCCACAAGGTCCAGCATCGCCATCAGATCGGGGCCCGTCCGCCCCGCCGAGCGCAGCCGCCGGCCAGCCTCGACCAGCATCAGGAACACCACCGCCGCCGCGCAGAGATGCGCCAGGCTGCCATCCTCGTCCTGGCGGTTGGGGTTCACCACGGCCAGCGCCTCGGGCAGGGTCTCGCCGCCCAGGTGGTGATCCAGGATCACCACATCGGCCCCCGCTGCCGCCGCCACCGGGCCATGGGAAAGCGTGCCGCAATCGACACAGATGATCAGGTCATGCTCCGCCGCCAGCGCCGCCATGGCCTCGTCATTGGGCCCATAGCCCTCGTCGATCCGGTCCGGCACGTAAAGCGTGGCACCATGGCCCATCTGGCGCAGCCAGATCAGCAGCAGGGCGGCGGAACTGCCGCCATCCACATCGTAATCGGCAAAGACCGCGATTCGCTCGCGCCGCCCCAATGCCACCAGGAATCGCGCCGCGGCCTTTTCCATATCCTTCAGGCCGCGCGGATCGGGCAGCAGGTCGCGCAGGGCAGGGGCAAGAAAACCCGTGGCCTCCTCCGGTGCCACCCCGCGCCGCGCCAGCACCTGGCAGACGGCCTGCGGCAGGCCCGTGCGCTGCACCAGCAGCTCGGCCGACCGCTCCGCCTCGACACCGGGCCCGACCCAGCGCCGCCCGGTCAGGGAGGCTTCAACGCCGAGAAAACTCACCTTCACCCCGTTTCATTGTTCCAAAAATACACCAAAGCAACGCCGGCCCCGGGCGCGCGCTTAATCCTGCGCGACCGGTGTCCGGTAATTGATGCGCCGCACGGAGCCGGTCTTGGAGCGCATGATCAGGGTCTCGGTGGTCAGCCAGCCCGGCTCGCGTTTCACACCCGGAAGGATGGTGCCGCCGGTGACGCCGGTCGCGGCAAAGATCACGTCTTCGGTCACCATTTCATCGCGGGTGTAGATGCGGTCGAAATCGGTGATCCCCGCCTTGCTGGCGCGGCCGCGTTCGTCGTCGTTGCGGAACAGGAGCCTGCCGTACATCTGCCCGCCCATGCATTTCAGCGCGGCGGCGGCCAGCACGCCCTCGGGCGCACCCCCTGCGCCCATGTACATGTCGATGCCGGTCTGCGGATCGGCGCAATGCATGACACCGGCCACATCGCCATCGGTGATCAGCCGGATCGCGGCACCGGTGGCGCGGACCTCGGCGATCATGTCCTCATGGCGCGGGCGTTCCAGGATACAGACGGTGATGTCCGCAACCGCACAGCCCTTGGCCGCCGCCAGCGCCTTGACCCGCTCGCCCGGGGTCATGTCCAGCGTGACCACACCAGTCGCATAGCCCGGCCCGATGGCCAGCTTGTCCATATAGGTGTCGGGCGCATGCAGCATCGAACCGCGCGGGCCCATGGCGATCACGGTCAGCGCATTGGGCATGTCCTTGGCGGTCAGCGTGGTGCCCTCCAGCGGGTCCAGCGCGATGTCCACGCCGGGGCCGTTGCCGGTGCCCACTTCCTCGCCGATATAAAGCATCGGTGCCTCGTCCCGCTCGCCTTCGCCGATGACAACCACGCCCGCGATGTCCAGCATGTTCAGCTGCGTGCGCATGGCGTTGACGGCGGCCTGGTCGGCGGCTTTCTCGTCGCCCTTGCCGATCAGCCTGGCCGAGGCGAGGGCCGCGGCCTCGGAGACGCGGGCCAGGCCCAGGGACAGCATACGGTCTTGAAAATCGGCGGATGTGGGCATGATAATTCCTAGCTGGTTTGAATTCTGCCCCGTCCTCTAGCGCGCCAGTGGGTTTCGCACAAGCGCGCGGGGCTGGGTGGCCATGTCCCGGCCCGCTTGCGCGGACCGGGTTTGCCGGGGTCTGCCCCGGATGTCAGGGATAGATTTCGCCCGCAAACCAGGTGTCTGCGGGCACCCAGTCGTTGCCGCTGCCACCCCAGCCCTGGTTCACATAGAACCAGCGGTCATAGACGGTTTCGTTCCAGCAGAAGATGAAACATTTGCGCACCACCCGTTTCTGCCAGGCATAGCCATAGGCCACCGGATAATGGCTGAGCCAGCCGGTGCCGATCACCGCCGGCGTGTCCCGGTCGCGGATCGAATTGCGCGCATATTCGCGCAGCCGGCCTTCCGAGATGCCCAGCGCATTGTAATGGGTGGTCAGGCTGGTCCCGGTGCGGCCCACGAAATAGGCGCTGGCATCGCTCATCTCCCAGGGGTAGGTCGCGCCCTGGCCGAAGATGCAGAAAGTGCCCACATCATCCGCAATCTCCTCGATCACATTGTTGACGCCCGCGGTCTGCGAGGTGGGGGAGATCACATTCGCCCCGGTGCCGCCGTCCTGCCGGTAAAGCCCCCAGCGCGGTGCCCAGTAGCTGTTGCCGGAGCCGGCCTGGCGGTCCCCCCAGAGAAACAGGATGGTCCAGGCCAGCGAGCCGCAGCCGATGGCGCAGCCGTTGACGGTATATTGGTTGTAGGGTTGTTCGCTGACGTGTCCGTCCGCCCAGTAATATGTATAGGCCATTGAAATCACTCCTCGAAAAAGTTCATGCCGCTGTCGGGCTTGCGGTCCGACGGGGTGCTGGATGAGACCGCGAAAAACGGCAGGGTTTCGCGCAGGCCGGAGCGGTAGGCGATGTGCATCTCGAAGGAGACCTCCTGCGCCAGCTTTTCATCCGCCACATGCAGCGCGACGGCGCCGCTGCCGCCGGGCGTTTCCAGCGCTTCGATCTTCACCAGGCGCGCGCCCTCGCCGGAGACCTCCACGGCGGCATCCGCTTCCAGCAGGGCGACCCTGCGGGTGGTGCCGGTCATGATGCCTTCGCCCATCCTGGCGACCAGGTCCTCGATCTCCCAGGCGGGGGCGGCGTTTCCGGCAAGGCCCTTCAGCAGCGGGCCAAAGGCCTTTGCATAGCCCTTGCGCAGGTCCGCCCAGCTGTCGATCGCGCGCAGCTTGACCCGCTGGGGCCGCGCCCCCCGGGTCACCGTCTCGGGTGTGTCGCCGCCGGGGTCGCTGTCGTCCTTTGCTTTTCGGGCCGGACGCACCAGGGTGGAGGAAATCCGACCTCGCGCCTTTTCGATGTCATCGGGCAGCCCTTCGATGGGCAGGGGCAATTGCCCGGTCTGACCGGCAATCTCGCCCCCGGCGGTCTCGCCGATGTAGGACAGCGAATCGACCTTGAAGATGCGGTCGACCTTGCTGCCTTTCGCTTCCGCTGCGGCTGCGATCTGGCGGCTGGGCGGTTCGCGGTCCAGCGACCAATGGGCGATAGGATGGTCATGCCCCTTGCTGGCCGCGATGATGAAGCCGGTCGCGGCGGGCATCGCCCGTTTCGCGCCTTCGTCACCGCGCCCGGTGAAAGCGGTGCGCCGGTCATCGCCCCGGCCAAGATCGACGGCGAATTCGTAATAGGCCACATCGTCGATGTCGGGCCGGAACAAGGCCGTCACCTCGCGGGTCAGGCTGGCCTTGCCGCCGGTGGGGTCCATATCGGTCCCCCTGACGGTTTCGAGCAATTGTGCCGCACGGCGCCTGATCTCCGTGGGGACTTCTTCAATATGTATTTGCATTGGATCTCTCCGTTAAATGGACAGGACTAAAGGTCAGGGCGTCTGGAAATCTGATGGCATCCGCGATGCCTGCGCCCCGTCTCAATATCAACCATAGGTAGAAGTTCGCCAAGTACGGGAATCCTTACCGTCCCGGCAGGCGGGGGGTGTTGAGGGCCAGAGGGCTTTGGCCGTCACGTTATGAACTGACCTGAAATGATAGACCGGAGCCTGCCACAGATCGCGGCGAATGACGGCGTCAAGGCCGGGGAGATGTGCGGCGATGGCCCGGCGCCTGCGGCTTGTTCCGGGCCTGGGTGCTTGTGATCGTCGTCCGCTTAACTGACCTTCACACGTGTCGCAGGCAAGGTCCGGAAAGAGCCCAACCTGTGCTCTCAAAGTAAAGACCCATTGCCAAAGCAAAGCTTTGGCAGCGCCCGAACCGCCCCCGTCGCGCCGGAGGCGCGCCAGTTCATTCGCAGGCGGCACGCCTGCGGCGTGACGCGGGCGCTACTCGCCCACCCCTCGGTTCGGGCGCGACCTGTTTCGAATGTCGGACATGTCAGCAAAGTCCGCAGATCTGACCGTCACACGTGTCGCAGCGAAGGTCCGGAAAGAGCCGATTCTGTGGAAAAACACTCGTTCTCTGGCGCAGAATATCGGCTGCTGAACATGGCGCGAGCGCCTTTCCTGTCAGGCGTTTCGCGGTTGCTGCGGTGCA
>Ga0189278_10578_pt1 | contig 13235 bp, 17 predicted proteins | sample N26A9minimetaG_FD_130326 | JGI IMG/M metagenome (GOLD analysis project Ga0189278, IMG submission 130326) | Marine microbial communities from the Costa Rica Dome - N26 A9 mini metaG | ecosystem: Environmental > Aquatic > Marine > Oceanic > Photic zone | place: Costa Rica: the Eastern Pacific...
CCTGCGCCAATGGCGGCGGCTATTACCACTACAGCTATTCCGTGGTGCGCGGCTGCGACCGGATCGTGCCGGTGGATGTCTATGTGCCGGGCTGCCCGCCCACGGCAGAGGCGCTGCTTTACGGGATCATGCAGCTGCAGCGCAAGATGCGCCGGACCGGGACGATCGTGCGATGAACCGCGCGTCTGGAAGGATTTGAGATGAGCGAGCAACTTCAGGAACTTGGTGCCTATATCGAGGCCAAACGCCCCGATTGCATCCTCGCGTGGGACATCGCGCAGGGTGAGCTCAACATGGATGTCACCCTGACCAATATCGCCGGGCTGGTGGAATTCCTCAGGGGCGATCCGACCTGCCGTTTCTCCACCCTCGTGGACATCACGGCGGTGGATTATGCCGGCCGGGCCAAGCGGTTCGACGTGGTCTATCATCTGCTGAGCATGTATCAGAACCACCGCATCCGCCTGCGCGTCGCGACACGGGAAAAGGACATGGTGCCGAGCCTGGTCAGCGTCCACCCCTCGGCCAACTGGTTCGAGCGTGAAGTTTTCGACATGTTCGGCATCCTGTTTTCCGGTCACCCGGACCTGCGCCGCATCCTCACCGACTATGGCTTTCGCGGCTATCCGCTGCGCAAGGATTTCCCGACCACGGGCTATACCGAAGTCCGCTATGACGAGGCGCAGAAACGCGTGGTCTATGAGCCGGTGTCGCTGGTGCAGGAATACCGCCAGTTTGATTTCATGTCGCCCTGGGAGGGCGCGGAATACATCCTGCCGGGTGACGACAAGGCGGAAGGAGCCAAGTAATGGGCGGATTCTGGTGGCTTCTCCTGTCCGCGCTGACAGCCATTCCGATGGTCAAACTGCTGCCCTTCTTCGGCATCAACAAATACTGGGCGGCGGCCTGTCTGATCCCCTTTGGCACCATTGCGCTGCTGTGGTGGATGGGGCTCAAACTGCAAGAGTTGGAGAAACTGTGATGATCGCATTTCTGGAAGAGGTTTTGGCCCGGTTGTTCGGCACCCGCCAGGAGTTGCCGGTGCGTGTCCGCGCGAACCGTCCTCATCCGCAGCAGCGCCAGTTGAAGGGACCTAAATGATGGACGGCGATATTCGCGTGAACCGCTATGACGACGGATCGACCGATGCTCTGACGGGCGAACAGAAGATCCGCAATTTCAACATCAACTTCGGCCCGCAACACCCTGCGGCGCATGGAGTTTTGCGGCTGGTGCTTGAACTGGACGGCGAGATCGTCGAACGCTGCGACCCGCATATCGGCCTGTTGCACCGTGGCACCGAAAAGCTGATGGAGAGCCGGACCTACCTGCAGAACCTGCCGTATTTCGACCGGCTGGATTACGTGGCACCGATGAATCAGGAGCACGCCTGGTGTCTGGCCATCGAAAAGCTGACCGGCACGGTCGTGCCGCGCCGCGCCTCGCTGATCCGGGTGCTGTTCTGCGAGATCGGCCGCGTGCTGAACCACCTGCTGAACGTGACCACGCAGGCGCTGGATGTGGGCGCGCTGACGCCGCCGCTCTGGGGTTTTGAAGAGCGCGAAAAGCTGATGATCTTTTACGAGCGGGCCTGTGGCGCGCGTCTGCACGCGGCCTATTTCCGGCCCGGCGGCGTGCATCAGGACCTGCCCGAAGCGCTGATCGACGACATCGAGGCCTGGTGCAAATCCTTCCCCGAAATCCTTGCGGACATTGACGGTCTGCTGACCGAGAACCGCATCTTCAAGCAGCGCAACGTCGATATCGGCGTGGTCAGCGAAGAGGACATCCTGAACTACGGCTTCTCCGGCGTGATGGTGCGGGGATCGGGCCTGGCCTGGGACCTGCGGCGCTCGCAGCCCTATGAATGTTATGACGAATTCGACTTCCAGGTGCCGGTGGGCAAGAACGGCGACTGCTTTGACCGTTACCTCTGCCGGATGGAGGAAATGCGCCAGTCCGTGCACATCATGGAACAGGCCATCGAAAAGCTGCGCGCGCCCGAAGGGAAGGGCGATGTGCTGGCCCGTGGCAAGATCACACCGCCCAGCCGCACCGCGATGAAGACCGACATGGAAAGCCTGATTCACCACTTCAAGCTTTACACCGAAGGGTTCCACGTGCCTGCGGGCGAAGTCTATTGCGCGGTCGAGGCGCCCAAGGGCGAATTCGGCGTCTACCTTGTGGCGGATGGTTCCAACAAACCCTACCGCGCCAAGATCCGCGCACCCGGCTTCCTGCATCTGCAGGCGATGGACCATATTTCCAAAGGCCACCAGCTGGCGGATGTCGCCGCGATCATCGGCACCATGGACGTGGTGTTCGGGGAGATTGACCGGTGATGCCGACACCTCATTTCTTTGCGGGCTTTCCCGGTGCCGCAAGCCAGACAGCGAATTCGAAAGAGACCCACTGATGCTCCGCCGACTGCACCACGAACAACCCGAGAGTTTCGCCTTCACGCCCGCCAACCAGAAGTGGGCCGAAGCGCAGATTACCAAATACCCCGATGGGCGGCAGGCCTCTGCCATCATCCCGCTCTTGTGGCGTGCGCAGGAGCAGGAGGGCTGGCTGAGCCGTCCGGCGATCGAGCATGTGTCGGAGATGCTGGGCATGGCCTATATCCGAGGGCTTGAGGTCGCGACTTTCTACTTCATGTTCCAACTGCAACCCGTTGGTTCCGTGGCACATATTCAGGTCTGCGGCACCACCAGCTGCATGATCTGCGGGGCAGAGGACCTGATGGCCGTCTGCAAGGAGCGGATCGCGCCCAATGCCCATGAGCTTTCGGCGGATGGCAAGTTTTCCTGGGAAGAGGTCGAATGCCTCGGTTCCTGCGCCAATGCGCCGATGGCGCAGATCGGCAAGGATTATTACGAGGATCTGACCGCAGAGGGCTTTGGCAAGCTGCTGGATGAACTGGCGGCGGGCAAGGTGCCGGTGCCGGGTCCGCAGAACGGGCGCTATGCTTCCGAGCCTCTGGGCGGGCTGACCAGCCTCAAGGATCACGACAGCGGCCGCACGCAGTATAACGCCAGCGTGCAGCTTGCGGTCGATATCGGCGATACGATCAAGCGGATCGACGGCACCGAGGTGCCGCTGTTGACGCCCTGGCAGGGCAAGGCCGCCAATGCGGGCGGCAAACCGGCCAAGGCCAAGCGGGACGACATGATGCCGCCCAAAGGCCCGGATGGCGCGCAGGCCGGCCGCAGCAAGGCAGAGGCCAAGGCCCCGCGCAACAAGGGTGACAGTTCCGACAAACACGCCGAAGCTGAAGGTGAAGCGCCCAAGGTCAAGGCCAAGGCGAAACCGGCAAAGGGCAGTGTCGCCCCCGGCGGCAAGCAGGAAACCAAGGCGCAAGCCGCAGCAGCGTCTGAGGGGCCGGGCACCAAGCCCGCCACAATGGTCGCCGCACGCGATACTGGGGCGGATGATCTCAAGATGATCAGGGGCGTCGGGCCCAAGCTGGAAAAAATGCTGAACGATATGGGATTCTTCCATTACGATCAGATTGCCGGTTGGGGCGCGGAGGAAGTGGCCTGGGTCGATGAGAACCTTAAGGGGTTCAAGGGCCGCGTGTCGCGCGACAACTGGGTTGATCAGGCCACGCGCCTGGCTGCGGGGGAGGAGACCGAGTTTTCTGCCCGTGCCAGCAAGGATGGTCTCTACGACACGTAATCCGGGCCGCTACCGGTCTGACGGGAGAGGGAACTTTAGATGGCTGAGAATGACAATTCGATGAGCTGCACGGCGAAAAGCTGGGCACTGGCAATTGTTGCGGGCCTTGTGATCGGGCTTTTGCTGATGCTGGTCGGCGGGTGGGGCTTTGCCGCTGCCCTGATCCTGGCCATTGTCATCGCGCTGGTTGTCGGTCTGTTCCTTTCCCTGGTCATCTGTCCGGGTGCAACCAGCGGCAGCGCCGTGGCAGCGCCGGCGGCTGATGCCGTTGCCGCGCCGACCGCTGCTGCATCTGCCGTGGCCCCGGCCGTTTCCGACGCGCCCGAGGCGGCTGAGGAACCGGCAGCCGCCGCGAAGGCCGACACGCCGAAAGCGGCTGCGCCTGCATCGGGTTCCGTCATCAAGCCCACCAAAACGCTGGCGGGTCAGGCGGAACTGGCGGCGCGCAAGGGCGAATGGAAATACGAGAAAGAGGGCGCGGAAGCGCCTGCCAGGAAAGCGGCCCCGGCAAAGGCTGCGGCAAGCGCCTCGGCGGCCGTGGCAGAGCCTGCACCAGCGGCAAAGGCCGCACCGGCCAGGGCCAAGCGTGCGCCGGTGGCGGCTGACGGCAAGCCCGATCTGATGGACGCCCCGCGCGCCGAAGGTGCCGATGATCTGAAACTGATCAGCGGTGTCGGCCCCAAGCTGGAGCAGACGCTGAACGAATTGGGCATCTGGCATTACAGCCAGGTCGCGGGCTGGCGCAAGAAAGAGATCGCCTGGGTCGATGCGCGGCTGCGCTTCAAGGGCCGGATCGAACGTGACGACTGGATGAGCCAGGCCAAGATCCTTGCAAAAGGCGGCGAAACCGAGTTTTCGAAGAAGAAAAAGAAGTAAACCGCCGAGGGGGCGACCGGGCCAGGCATGAGTGATCAAAGCGACAAGGCACAGTCTCGCAAGGGGCAGACCGTGGCACTGGTGATTGCCGGGACCATGCTGATCTGGCTGGCCGCGAACTGGGTCGGTCCGGCACTGGGATTGCCGGGGCGCTATGCGCTGCTGATCGACTTTGCCGCACTTGCGGCGCTGTTCTGGTCGCTGGTGGTGGCCTATCAGCTCTGGCAGGCGCGCCGGGCTGCGGATGATGGATAGAACGCTCCTTTCGGAGCAACAGACAAACGACCCTCTGGGGTCGAGACAAACGTAAGGGACGCAGCAATGCTTGCAGATCAGGACCGCATCTTTACCAACATCTACGGGATGCATGACCGCACCCTGAAGGGCGCGCAGCAGCGTGGCCATTGGGACGGCACCGCCGGGATCATCAAGAAGGGCCGCGACTGGATCATCGACCAGATGAAGGCAAGCGGATTGCGCGGCCGGGGCGGCGCGGGCTTTCCCACCGGGCTCAAGTGGTCCTTCATGCCCAAGGAAAGCGACGGGCGCCCGGCCTATCTGGTGATCAACGCGGATGAATCCGAACCCGGCACCTGCAAGGACCGCGAGATCATGCGCCATGATCCGCATACGCTGATCGAAGGGTGCCTGATCGCCTCTTTCGCGATGAATGCGCATGCCTGCTACATCTACATCCGTGGCGAATACATCCGCGAGCGCGAGGCGCTGCAGGCGGCCATCGACGAGGCCTATGACGCGGGCCTGCTGGGCAAGAACGCGGCGAAATCCGGCTGGGATTTCGACCTCTACCTGGCCCATGGCGCGGGGGCCTATATCTGCGGCGAGGAAACCGCGCTGCTGGAAAGCCTCGAAGGCAAGAAGGGGATGCCGCGCATGAAGCCGCCGTTCCCGGCGGGCGCAGGCCTTTATGGTTGCCCGACCACGGTGAACAACGTGGAATCCATTGCCGTGGTGCCGACGATCCTGCGGCGCGGGCCGGAGTGGTTTGCCGGTTTCGGCCGGGCCAACAATGCGGGGACCAAGCTGTTTGCCGTGTCGGGCCATGTGAACAACCCCTGCGTGGTCGAAGAGGCGATGAGCATCACGTTCGAAGAGCTGATCGAGACCCATTGCGGCGGCATCCGGGGCGGCTGGAGCAATCTCAAGGCGGTGATCCCCGGCGGGTCCTCCGTGCCATTGATCCCTGGCGCGCAGATGAAAGACGCGATCATGGATTTCGACTATCTGCGCGAGCAGCGGTCGGGCCTGGGCACGGCGGCGGTGATCGTGATGGACAATTCCACCGATGTGATCAAGGCGATCTGGCGGCTGTCCAAGTTCTACAAGCACGAAAGTTGCGGCCAGTGCACGCCCTGCCGCGAGGGCACGGGCTGGATGATGCGGGTCATGGACCGGCTGGTGACGGGCGATGCGGAGCCCGAGGAAATCGACATGCTGCTGGATGTGACCAAGCAGGTCGAGGGCCATACGATCTGTGCGCTTGGCGATGCGGCAGCCTGGCCGATCCAGGGGTTGATCCGGCATTTCCGCGATGAGATCGAAGACCGGATCAAGCACAAGCGGACAGGGCGCGTCAGCGCCGTGGCGGCGGAATAGGAACCGGCATTTCGTTTGGTTCATCAAGAGGGAGGTTCTGCAATGGAACAGTTTTCTGACTACGGCCATGCGATCATGTCTTTGGCCTTGTTCGGCCTTATCGGCCTGCTGCTCAGCCCGATTTCCGCCGCGCGCAAATCGGCGGATGGGGTGACGGCAGGCGATATGCCCGCCGCCGACTACAGCAATGCCAGCTATCGGCTGAGCCGGGCCTATATGAACGCGATGGAAATGAGCGGCATGTTCGCCGCCGTGACCGTTGCGGCGATCCTTGCCGGGGCCAGCCCGTTCTGGGTGAATCTGCTGGCCTCGCTGTTTCTGATCAGCCGTGTGGTGGTGGCCTTTGTGCATATTCGTGGCATCGGCAAGGAAAACCTCGGCCTCCGCACCATGATCTACACCTTTGGCTGGGCCTGTTGTGTCTTTCTGGGCCTGATGGCGGTTGTGGTAGTCTTTTGATGCAAGACCCTGTCGCGGATTTTGGGATTGGGGCCAGGCCGGTCCGTGAGAACCCCTTTGGCACCTCTGCGCAACATGCAGCGCGGGTGGACAAACGGGGGTGAAGTTCGCAGCGGGGTTTCATGATGCGCGCGGTCGCGGAAAGACCTGTCGCCGGGGGACCGTTTGATGCAGGGCGGGGCACACAAGGGCATGCATCTGGCGGAGCTGAACCTTGGCATTCTCAAATATGACTGGGACGATCCGCGTGTGCAGGATTTCGTCAACGGTCTGGACCTCGTGAACGGCGTCGCCGCACGTTCGCCGGGCTTTGTCTGGCGCATGGATGATGCGGAGATGGCGTTTGAACAAACCCACCAAGACGGCGCAATGGGCGCAAACCCCCGCATGGCTTCGACTTTGAGCGTCTGGGAGGACGTGGCGAGCCTTGAACATTTCGTCTGGAACACGGTTCACAAGCGGTTCTATGACCGCAAGGCGGAATGGTACGACATGGGGGCCAGCCTGCGGTTCTGCATGTGGTGGGTGCCCGTGGGGCACCGGCCGACGATGGCAGAGGCGATGGCGCGGTTCAGGCATCTGGAACAGCACGGGCCAGGTGATTACGCCTTTGGCTGGGATCACCTCAGGGAGGCAGAGCTTTGGAAGGACAAGGCCTGCGGATAACGCACCCCGCCTTAAACTTGGAACGCCGATACCCCGCCGCGCTTCGCGCTCTCGGGACATCGGCGATACGGAGTGTATCAGGTTAAAGGCGGGGCGCTGTTGACAAAGGGAGAGACGATGAAAGACATGCATCTGGCGGAACTGAACGTGGGCAGGCTTGTCGCCGCCAAGGATGATCCCCGCGTGGCGGAATTCATGGCCAACCTTGACCGGATCAACGGGCTGGCCAAGCGGATGCCCGGTTTCCAGTGGATGATGGAAGGCGAGATCGGGGCAGGCAACACCGATACCGCAATTGACGGCGATCCCCTGTTCATTCCGAACCTGAGCGTCTGGGAGAGTGTCGCCACGCTGGAAACCTTTGTCTGGGGCACGGTGCACAAGAAATTCTACGAACGCCGCGCCGAATGGTTCGAGGTGTTGGGTGCGATGCATTTCGTGATGTGGTGGGTGCCGCCGGGGCATCGGCCCGGCCTGGGCGAAGCGCTGGACCGGCTCGACCATCTGCGCGCCCATGGCGACAGCGATCATGCCTTTGGCTGGCGTCACCTGCCTGCTGCAACAATGCACAGGACCCACGGTTGCCGCCAGACAGAGGTTGCCTGAAATCCCGAATTGGCGGATATGTTGAGAAATAAGGGGAAAACCCCAAAGGGCCGTGCAGGAGACCGCCAATGAAGAAGTTCAGATTTCCCGAAGACGGGGATGTCGCCGCTGACATCAGGGAACGATACGGATTCGACGGCGACCTGCTGGACATCTATGCGCAGAACGACGGGGTGAAGGTGCACAAGTGGCATCATTACCTGCCGCTTTATGACCGCTATTTCAGCCGCTACCGGAATACGCCGGTGAAATTCCTTGAGATCGGGGTGAACAACGGCGGCTCCTTGCAGATGTGGCGGCGCTACCTGGGCAAGGACGCGGTGCTCTGCGGCATCGACATCAACCCCGATTGCGCGCAATACGACGGCCAGTCCGGCATGGTGCGCATCGGCTCGCAGGACGATCCGGCATTCCTGGCAAAGGTGGTCGAGGAGATGGGCGGCGTCGATGTGGTGCTGGATGACGGCAGCCACCGGATGGCCCATATCGAAGCCTCGCTGCGGGTGTTGTTCCCGCTGCTGACCACCGGCGGCACCTATATGATAGAGGATCTGCACACCGCCTATTACCCGCGTTTCGGCGGTGGCTTTCACGCGCCGGAGAATTTCTATAACACGGTGCGCAGAATGATTGATGACATGCACATGTGGTATCACAACAACAAACCGGCGCAGCTTCCGCAGATGAAGCGCGAAATCAGCGGCGTGCATGTGCATGATTCCATTGTCGTGATCGACAAGGCCGAAGCGCAACGCCCCACCCATTCGAGAGTGCAGAAATGATGAAGACCCGAATTAGCGTCATGGCGCTGCTTTGCGCCGCCCTTGTGGCTGGTTGCTCCGACAGCGAGAACCGCTTTGCCTTTGACGGCAAGTATTTCCGCACCAAGGTCAAGCGGGTCGACAAGCAACGCGACGTCTTCGTGGCGACGGTGAAAGGTGTCTCGCAATCCTTCGAAGGGGCACGGGGGGCCGCGCTGCACGCGGCAAACGGCTATTGCGTGGCGACCTATGGCAGTTCCGACATCGACTGGGTGGTGGGGCCGGACACGCCGGCAGACCAGCTGCGCATCGTCGATGACACGCTGACCTATCAGGGGACCTGCCCGCAGGCCCAATAGGCGATGCGCTGAAACCTGCGGAAAATGGCTGTCGGGACCGGGTGTTATTGCATATCAGCGCAGGCTCACCCAGCTGTCGGTCAACTTCCGAAGGAGAGTGAAATGCGTTTGATGATGATTGCCCTGTTTGGTCTGGCGGTGCTTGCCGCCCCGGTTTCGGCCAAACCACCGCTGCGCGAGGTCGCCGCGATCGACGATGCCCTGCTGGATGTCGGAATCGCCGATGCGATCCGCAAGAATTGTCCCACGATAGATGCCCGGCTGATCAGGGCCACCAGTTTTCTGTGGAAAATCAAGGGCCAGGCCAATGATCTGGGCTATACGGATGCTGAAATCGACGCCTATCGCAAAAGCGATGCGGAAAAAGAACGGCTCAAAGCGCGCGGAAGGGCGTTTTTCAAGGCGAGGGGGGTCGATACTTCCGATCCACAAAGCTATTGTGCGCTTGGACTCGAAGAGATTCAAAAACAGAGCCGGATCGGTTCGTTACTGAGAGCAAAGTGAACCTATGAGCGACCTTCGCAAGATCATCATTGATGGCAAGGAAATCGAAACCGAAGGGGCGATGACGCTCATTCAGGCCTGCGAGCAGGCGGGCGTCGAGATCCCGCGTTTCTGTTATCACGAGCGGCTTTCGATTGCGGGGAACTGCCGCATGTGTCTGGTGGAGGTCGTGGGCGGCCCGCCCAAGCCCGCCGCAAGCTGCGCGATGCAGGTGCGCGATCTGCGCCCCGGTCCCGAGGGCCAGCCGCCGGTGGTGAAAACCAACAGCCCGATGGTCAAGAAGGCGCGCGAAGGCGTGATGGAATTCCTGCTGATCAACCACCCGCTGGATTGCCCGATCTGCGACCAGGGTGGCGAATGTGATCTGCAGGATCAGGCGATGGCCTATGGCGTGGATTTCTCGCGCTACCGCGAACCCAAGCGCGCGACCGAGGATCTGAACCTCGGGCCGCTGGTCGAAACCCATATGACCCGCTGCATCTCCTGCACCCGCTGCGTGCGTTTCACCACCGAGGTCGCAGGCGTGCACAAGATGGGCCAGACCGGCCGTGGCGAAGATGCGGAGATCACCTCCTACCTGGGGGAAACGCTCGAATCGAACCTGCAGGGCAATATCATCGACCTTTGCCCGGTGGGGGCGCTGGTCAGCAAACCCTATGCCTTTACCGCGCGTCCCTGGGAGCTTTCCAAAACCGAAAGCATCGACGTGATGGATGCGCTGGGGTCGAACATCCGTGTCGACACCAAGGGCCGCGAAGTGATGCGGATGCTGCCGCGCAACCATGACGGCGTGAACGAGGAATGGATTTCCGACAAGACCCGCTTTGTCTGGGACGGGCTGCGCCGCCAGCGGCTGGATACGCCCTACATCCGCGAGAACGGCAAGCTGCGCAAAGCGGACTGGCCCGAGGCGCTGGCAGCCGCCGCTGCCGCGATGAAGGGCAAGAAAGTTGCCGGTCTGGTCGGCGATCTGTCCTCGGTCGAGGCGGCCTATGCATTGAAAACATTGATCGAAGGGCAGGGCGGTATCGTCGAATGCCGCACCGATGGGGCCAAGCTGCCTGCGGGCAACCGCTCCGGCTATGTCGGGACAGCCACGGTCGAAGAACTGGACACTGCCAAGGCGATCATGCTGATCGGGACGAACCCGGCGGTGGAGGCTCCGGTGCTGAACGCGCGTATCCGCAAGGCGTGGTCGCGCGGCGCAAACGTGGGTGTGATCGGGCCGCAGGTCGATCTGACCTATGAATATGCCCACATCGGTGACAATCCGTCGGTCATGGCCGATTTGCTGCAACGCGATCATTCCGCTGTGCAGGAAAAGCACTCGGTGATCATCGTGGGGCAGGCGGCCCTGACCCGCGAAGACGGTGCCGCAGTGCTGGCCGATGCGATGGCGCTGGCGGAAGCAACAAAATCCACCTTCATGGTGCTGCACACCGCTGCATCGCGTGTCGGTGCGATGGATATCGGCGCCACTGCCGAAGGCGGGGTGCCTGCCGTTCTGGAAGCTGACGTGATCTACAACCTTGGCGCGGATGAGGGCGACATTCCCGCCGGTCCTTTCGTGATCTATCAGGGCAGCCACGGCGACCGGGGTGCGCACCGCGCCGACATCATCCTGCCGGGCGCCGCCTATACCGAGGAACCGGGCCTGTTCGTGAACACCGAAGGCCGTCCGCAGCTTGCGCAACGCGCCAGCTTTGCCCCCGGTCAGGCCAAGGAAAACTGGGCCATCCTGCGCGCGCTGAGCGCCGAGATGGAGGCGACATTGCCGTTTGATTCCATCGCCGCCCTGCGCCGCGCGCTGGTCAGTGACGTGCCGCATCTGGCCCGTGTTGACGAGGTTGCCGAAAACGCATGGACGCCACTGGAACGCGGCAGCGTCGATGCGGCACCCTTTGGCGAGGCGATTGCGGATTTCTACCTCAGCAATCCGATTGCCCGGGCCAGCCAGCTGATGGCGGAGCTTTCGGCCAATGCCGCGGCGCGCCGCGCCAAACCCATGGCGGCGGAGTGAGAACAACTGCCGTCCTTGCGATGATGACCTTGGGTGCATGTGAACCGCAGGTGCCCGTGGCCTCTGATTTTATCCCGGAATACAAGGGGGTAGAGACTGTTTTGCTGGATGGTGACCTGGTGCAGTTCAACGTGGCGATGACCAAGGCGCTCAGCACGCAGGACGTGGCGGATTACGCCGAATGTGCCGCCGCACGCTATACGCTGATCCGCGGCTACGGATTTGCGCGCCATGTGCGCACAAATGTAGAGCAAGAGGGTGGCATCTGGCGAGCGGATGCTGTTTATACAATCTCGCCAAGCTTGCCACGGGGCATAAAGACAATTGATGCTGAAGTGACCACACAGAGCTGTGTGGAAAAAGGCATACCGACGGTGTGAGGGACAATGGCTGACTTCTTTACGAACACGGGGTTGGGGATTGGGCTGCTGGTCACGGGGCAGGTCTTGTTGATCCTGCTGCCGCTGCTGGTGTGCCTGGCGTTCCTGATGTACGCCGACCGCAAGATCTGGGCGGCCGTCCAGATGCGGCGCGGGCCCAATGTGGTGGGTGTCTTTGGCCTGCTGCAAAGCTTTGCCGACCTGCTGAAATATGTGGTCAAGGAAGTGGTGATTCCCGCCGGGGCCGACCGGGCGGTGTTCCTGCTGGCCCCGATGGTCAGCCTGGTGATGGCGCTGGTGGCCTGGGCGGTGATTCCCTTCAACGACGGCTGGGTGCTGTCGGACATCAATGTGGCGATCCTCTATGTCTTCGCGATTTCCTCTCTGGAGGTTTACGGCGTGATCATGGGCGGCTGGGCCTCGAACTCGAAATACCCGTTCCTGGGCTCGCTGCGCTCTGCCGCGCAGATGATTTCCTATGAGGTCAGCATCGGCCTGATCATCATCGGTGTCATCATCTCCACCGGGTCGATGAACTTCTCCGCCATCGTTGCGGCGCAGGAGGGGGCCGGGGGCATCTTCAACTGGTACTTCCTGCCGCATTTCCCGATGCTGATCCTGTTCTTCATCTCGGCCCTGGCCGAAACCAACCGCCCGCCCTTTGACCTTCCGGAAGCGGAATCAGAGCTGGTGGCGGGCTATCAGGTTGAATATTCCTCGACGCCGTTCCTGCTGTTCATGATCGGCGAACTGGTGGCCGTGGTGCTGATGTGCGCATTGGTGTCGCTGCTGTTCCTGGGCGGCTGGCTGTCGCCGATCCCGTTCCTGCCGGATGGCTTCCTGTGGATGTTCCTGAAGATGCTGCTGGTGTTCTTCATGTTCTCCATGGTCAAGGCGATCACCCCGCGCTACCGCTATGACCAGCTGATGCGCCTGGGCTGGAAGGTGTTCCTGCCGTTCTCGCTGTTCTGGGTGGTTTTCGTAGCCTTCGCGGCAAAATTCGAATGGTTCTGGGGCATCTATGCCCGCTGGCCCGTAGGAGGCTGACATGACACAAATCGACTATGCCCGCGCCGCCAAGTATTTCCTGCTGCAGGATTTTGCCAAGGGTTTCGCGCTGGGGTTCAAACAGATGTTCCGCCCCAAGGCGACGGTGAACTATCCGCATGAAAAGGGGCCGCTGTCCCCGCGTTTCCGCGGTGAACATGCGCTGCGCCGCTATCCCAACGGCGAGGAACGCTGCATCGCCTGCAAGCTTTGCGAGGCGATCTGCCCGGCGCAGGCGATCACCATCGACGCCGAACCGCGC
>Ga0189278_10589_pt1 | contig 12896 bp, 14 predicted proteins | sample N26A9minimetaG_FD_130326 | JGI IMG/M metagenome (GOLD analysis project Ga0189278, IMG submission 130326) | Marine microbial communities from the Costa Rica Dome - N26 A9 mini metaG | ecosystem: Environmental > Aquatic > Marine > Oceanic > Photic zone | place: Costa Rica: the Eastern Pacific...
AGTAAAATGGTTCAATTCCACCAAAGGCTTCGGCTTTATCCAGCCTGACAACGGCGGCCCGGACGCATTCGTCCATATCACCGCTGTCGAGCGTGCTGGCATGCACGAAATCGTTGAAGGCCAAAAAATCGGCTACGACATGGAGCGCGACACCAAGTCGGGCAAGATGTCTGCCTGCAATCTGCAGGCCGCCTGATAGATCCGGAATCTGCTTTCCCTTGACCACGGATGTACTCGCACTGTCGAAAGCATGAGACCAAGCAAGGTCAGGCAAGTTGCCTGGCCTTTTTCGTAACTGCTCACTGGTGAGCGGCCTCTACGAGGAAAGCCATGTCCGAGAATTACAGCAAACTTCTCCAGCACGCCGAATCCGCTTTTGGTAAAGCCCAGTCGCAACTCTTCGAACGCCAACGTGCGATTGAAGACCTGAACTCGATCGTAATTGCCCGCAACGAAAAGACTCAGAGATTGCGGGAAGCCCGGCTCGCCAAGGAATTGCGAGACAGTCTGGCCTCAGCAACCAAGCCGGCTTCGAAACGGGCACGAAAGTCCTGAAGCCGCTATACTTATCTCGTCAAATGGAATTGAGATTTGAAAAGAATTACAAATAGCGAACACACCGACCGCCGCAGCGCTGCGAAGGACGCCAAGGCAGCCCTTGTTGAGGCCTTTCGTGCCGCCAAGGAGGTTGCCGAACCGACCCGCGAAGCCAAACAGACGGAGCGGCGTATGATCGCCGAAGCTCGTGAACAGCGCCGAGCCGAGCGCGAGCAGGCGAAACTTGAAGAACAAAATCGCGTTGCCGCGGAAGCCGCAGCAAGAGATGCCGCCGTTGCTGCCGCAGCCAGAGCTGAAATCGATGCGCGCGAGCTGGCTGACAAAACCCGTATCGAGCGGGTCTTGCAGGACGAGGCAGCTCGTAAAGCTGAACGTGACCGGCGCTATGCAAATCGAAAGGCACGTCAGGCCTAAAGTTGTCATGACGCATGGTCGTGCTCCTGCCTAATGAGAATGACCGCAACCTGGTCCTCGGCTTGTCCCGTCTCGACACAGGCCAAGGCGTCCGCCGTTTGCGCAAACAGAAGCACTTTGTCCACGACGGCCGGATAACGCCCGCGTCAAGTTCAGTCGCCTGGGTGATTGTCGACCTATGTCAGACCATCTGGGCGATCGCAGACCTCAGCCGAAAGAAAAGATGGATTTGGATCAATTCAATAGACGGCGGCTTCGAGGCAGCGGGCGAACGCGTGCGATGACTGAATTAGCGGCGCATTTCGCTCATTTGTTCTCCACGCAACGAAAATCCGGCTTTGGATACTGGACGCGGCTCATTGTATGTCCAAATTGGCTAAGAGTTTCGGGTGCCATTTGCGCACGTAAGTCTCCCATGCAGGACCCTGCGGTCCGTGTCTACCTGTGTACTTCCTGAAAGCTGTCGTACGTTGCAAATTGATCGTCGGTCAGCAATTAGGGACGCGAACCCACGTCGTGAGAAGGGGGACTTGGCGAAGTTCGGTGCGTTTTGTCTGCGTCTCTGGGCACGTAGAAGCTGTCAGTTGATCTTGGAATGCCCCTTAACGAGAGGAGCTCGCTATGACGACAATGCAGGCCGACACATCAATTGCATTGTTGTGCGTCCAGGGAACACAGCGGGCCGTCGAACCGGCCTGACCCGCATCCGTTCCCCGGCTGCTGTTTCATCTACTGCACCAGCTCAATCTCGCCAGGTTGCCAGGACTTGTCGAAAAAGGCAGGCTTCGGGCTGTAGAGACGCAGGATATTGAACCAGCCCTTCTTAGGATCTGTCTGGACCCAGTTGCCTCGGGCGACGCCCTCAGGCTGTTCGGGTGCGAACCAGACCGTCGTCGTGCCGTCTCCGGCTGCTTCGGTAGCTGGTGAGGGATAGCTCTGGCTGCCGGCACGTGGATATTCTTGGGGCGTCGCCAGCATTGAGCGCGTTTGATTGTCGTAAAGCGTGAATGACCAGAAGGCCTCGGCCGGGATATCCTTGGGCAACACTACCTTGTAGGTTTTTGAACCATCGAAAGGATTACCCTTGGCGTCGCTGAAGGCGAGAAGATACTGCGAGCCTACGCCCGGGATCTGCATGATCATCCCCGGGGAATCGAGTGTATAGGCGTAGTAGAACCAAGTCCGCGCATCGAGCGTCCGGGCGCCGGTCGGCGGCAACGGCTTGAACATGCCGTCCTCGAATGCGGGCGGTGGGGTTTCGAAGAACGCACCGCCCTGCCAGAGTGGCAGGTACCACTGGGAGCCCGGATAGCGGACCCAGTCCGGGTTTTCTTCAAGTCCTCGCCATTGCAACGCGCGACCGACACCCTGGCCCACGGCGGCGGCATCGGCGAGGATCTTCTTCATCCGATCGTCCGGGGCAAACTTCTTACCGTGTACGATGCCGATGGCGGCAAGCTGACCGGAGAGTTCGATGTCATAGCTTGTTGCCGGCTCGTTCTGAACGTTCTCGTTGATCATCTCGTAGAAGCCGTAGTCGCTGGGCGGGATCGTATTGAACGACTTCCCGCTGCCGTTAATGAACTTCATATCGGGTTTGGTCGGCTCCCCAGCCAGCTTGACCTCACCCTTCAACGCCTCGGCGATAGAAGTCCCGTAGCTGCCGGGAGCATAGGGGTAGATTTTCAGGTTTTGCTTGATGTTGGCAACGGCAGGTTTGGGGTCGTCTCCGTCGGCGAGGAAGGCCCGCATGGCGTAGAGGATCGTCGATGTTTTTGAATGGGCGACGAAAAATCCGCCTTCGGGCAGCGGGCCGTCGTAGCCGGGTCCAACTATAAGATACTTACCGCCCAGTCCGCGGTCAGGTCCCGGCTTTCCTACGTCGATTACCCAGGAAAACCACATGTCGTTGATCGTGCCAAGACCATCGGTCGGCTGCTCGATCACCACCGGTCCCTCCGACAGGTCTACGTAACTGAGATAGTAGACGGTGTCGGCATTCCCGGTCAGGAACAGGGAGTTTGAGTCCAACAGCTCCTCGAAGATGATGACGTCGCCGCTGCCGGCACCCATCTCCTGAAAGCCCTTGACCAGTCCCAAGGCCGAAGCGCCTCGGAAGCTGTTGTTGTAGACGGTCAGCGCGTTGGTGAAATCGAGTGTGTCGAAGAGCTGTTTGGCGGTCTCGGCGCTCGGTACGCCATCTTTGAATTTGAGAGTGCCCGAACTCGTTTCAACACTTGCTGGCGCAGACAGCGATTCGACGGTCGTCTTGCTCACGTCAGCCCATGTCGGGCTAAGGGTAGCGCTGAGAGCCAGGCAGCTTATGAGTGGCAAACGAAACATTATAAAGTTCCTTTTTCAGTTCTGTCGCAAACAATGAGGGGTAAATTTTCACCAGGCATTGCTCTGTTGGGCCGCTCCTTCACCTTTTTATTAGAAGCTGACACCCAAGCTCATGAATGGCCCATGCAAGGTTCCCTCGTAGTCGAACCTGTTAGCGCCTGACCCTGACTCGTAATTCGTGTAAATGGCCCGGTATCCGAACGCGGTTGAAACCCGGTCGCTCCAGTCATAGCTTGCGGCAAGAAAACCCTGCGCTGTGAGCTGCGAGCCAACACCGAAACCACCAACGTCCGTCAAACCGTTGATCCGCCAGCGATCATTGATGTCGTACTGAAGCGCTAACCCGAGAATCGGATCTAACCACGCATGGGTGCTGTCGCGTTTTGTGCTGATCGCGAACGTGCCGGATTGCAAAGTCGTCTCCGACGACAGTTGCTGGTAGCGTACGCCAGCTGTAGCACTGAGATCGAGCCGGTCGATATTCAGAGGTAGCTGGTAGCCGCCGATCGCGGATAAAATCAGCAATTGCTGATCGTATTTGAGGGTTGGAGAGTTCGCGACATTCAAAGTGGCCTTGTCGGATATATTAGCCCAAACGATGTCGCCTAGAAACATCCAGTTTCCGTGTTTGACGTACAAATCCGCCATCACCGCACCGTCAAGATTTTTCAGGATGTCCGAAAAAGATATATCCAGGCTGGCGTTCGGAAGATTTCCATTTCCCAATGATCCTTCCAGGGCAGTTGCCCAAAGATACAGTGTCGTTTGAATTTCCCAGTTGCTACCGACCACTCCTTCTGAAGGAATGTTGCTTGGTACGCTTGTGGCCTTGTCGGCACTCAACGCGTCGATCGGTATGGAAACAAGACCTGCAATAGCAATTGCTGCCAAGCCTGAACGCGCGTCTCTCATCCAGCCGCTCCAATGGATTGATGCTAATCGATTTACATTCAGGTCGTAAAACTGCGATATGTGGTTCTAGATATAAGTTTTTACGAGAACGTTACGTAAAGTAGGCTACATGGTTTCATGACAAATTCGTACAACCATTTTGCGCCAAAACTGACTAAGTACGGCCCTCGTGAACGAAAATCCCAAACGCTTGTATGTGTCACGGCACTCGCGGGCGTGCCCGAATGGGTGCGCGACACGTGCGGCGCACGGGTTTTGAACGCTGCCAACCGGGCTGCTCTCATAGATATCGAGAAAATTGAAAATCTCGACTGTTTCATTCCCCATGCTTCAATGGCCGCATTCGTCGAAACCGTTTCGCGACGGGCAGGCATCCCAAATCTGGGCCTCTTTCTGGCCCCGGAATTGTCTTTTGAAAGCTTTGGCAAGTGGAGCGAATATGTTCTCGGTGCGACAACACTCGGTGGTGCGACCGAGCGGATCGCTGGAAGCATCGGGTATCACAGCTACGGTGACCGTGTTTCGCTTTCGATTACCGGATCCACGGCCCGGTTCACATATTTCAGCGCTACCCGCGGCCTTGCAGGGTATCAACATGATGCTGTGGGCACCATCGCCGTGATGCTCAGTTTTTGCCGGTTTTATCTTGCCAAAACATGGCTGCCCTTCAGGATCGAGCTTGATATCAACAAGCCCCCGGGCGATTTCGAAGCCTTCGAGGACTGCTTTCAATGTCCGGTTCTGTTTGGATGTCCAGAGCTTGCCATTGTGTTTGACAAGGACGCACTTGAAGGAAAGCGCTCGGATTCCATTTCTTGTCCGATGACCACGATCGAGGATCTCGCTCGCGCCCGTCTTGAACCAGCCACACGACACGGCTTGATAGGTGCAATCTGTACTCAAGTTCGCACTCAAGTATTCGCGGGATCGGTTTCGACTGCTGAAACTGCTCATGCTCTGGATGTCAGTGTCCGGACACTCCAGCGTGAACTCAATTGTTCGGGACTCACTTATCGTGATTTGGTCGCCAAGCTGCGTTTTGAAAGAGCGTCTGAATTGCTGCGAGAGGGTGGTTTAAATATTGCCCAGATCGCACAGAACCTTGGCTATTCAAATTCTGCCCATTTTGCGCGGGCTTTCCGGAAGACATGTGGTTTAGCGCCGAACGAATTCCGTATCAAAGCAGATGTTCCGCAGCGAAATTGAAGTTTACAACCTACTTGATTCACTAACCTAGGTTTTTACGCCAGATTTACACCTCGACTTGCTGAATGAGACCGTCATATTGCGGCTAAATGGCTGATGATTGAAAAGTTACGGAGAAACCTGCCGTTCCGGTTACGGCCCAGTCGGGCCATTTCTTTAACCGCGCGATATGGTTGAAACACAGCTATCTGGCTTTGAAAATGTAGATTTTACCCATTTTAGCTAATATAGTGATTTTATCAAAACCCAATGGAGGTCTGACATGCGTGCTTTCAGCGCAACCGAACTGGCCAACAAGACCGGAGATGTTCTTGCCGCCGCTGCACAGGAACCCGTCGCCATTCAACGGCACGGCAAATCCCGCTTCGTGATGCTTTCAGCTGAGGAATTCGAACGCCTGCAGCACAAGAGGGATACCAGAAAGGCTGTCCATGTGTCGGAGCTGTCCGACACCGATGCCGGCGATCTGCTTTCCGCTCTGGAAGACAGCATAAAGAATGACTGATCGGCAAAGCACTCCGAAAGTCGGAGACATTTGGGAGTATCCCTATCTTTGGGCCTGGCAAGCCGACCACGGCGAAACCGAAGGTCGGAAGGCCAGACCCTGCGCTCTGACGCTCGTCAACCGAAAGCAAGACAACCTAACAGAAGTCATCCTGGTGCCGATCACCACCAAGGAACCGGTTGCAGGATCCCATTTCGTTGAAGTGCCGCAAATCGAGAAAAGGCGAGCTGGGCTCGATGAACGTTTGAGGCTTTGGGTGATCTGCGATGAATTTAACTCCGACATGCCCGAGCGCTCTTATTACTTCGAACCGGACGGCCTGATCGGCGCTTTCAGTATCAAGTTTACCAAGCAGGTCCAGGCCGAGCTGGTAAGGGCGATCAAGGCCCGTAAGTCGGTTCGCATCTCGCGTAGATAGGATAGTTCACTGCAGAGGAAATTTGACCACGAGGTCAAATAAAATTCCATAATAACTATTATGCGTTATGGTATAACGTAACAAATCTTTGTATAAACAGTCCCTCCCGGCTAAGCTCGTCCAGGCTTCTTTTCTCTCAGCACAATTGTCGATTTGGGGCCTTAAGCTGACTGGCTGATTGCGGAAGAACAAGACTTACGGAAGGGCAGCTGGCTTGAGGTCGAGCAGCCACAGGGCGACCCGCTTATGTGTCCAGCATGTCCCATTCGTCGCCGAGTATCCAGCGCAGAGCGGACAGCTTGCCGTTGATCATTCCCCATTCGAAATCCGTCCAGGGACCGAGGTTGTCGAGGCCAAGCTCGTCCTCGGTCTTCTTCGCCGCCGCAAGAGCAAGTTTCCAGGTCTCATCGCTCATCACCTCGGGGTGGTGGCCCTTCAGTTTCCGAAATTCCTCGCTGGTCATAATAGTCATTTCGCCGCTCGCGACGCCGTTCCGAAGGCCCCAATGGCGGTTGTACCAGACCTGCCGGAACAGTGTGTATTCGGCTTCAAGGATTTCTGACAAACGTCGTGGTTGGTCGTGCCAATTATGCTCGATTTCGTATTCGTCGAGCATTTCGCCGTCGATACCCCGGATCACGTCAACGATGTTTGGCGAATATATAGACTTACCCTCTGGAAACAGCTCTACAAGGTCCGCGTGTGGAGAGCGCTGGTCCCCTTTGTGTTGTGAAAAGTCTCGGTGATTGGTGGTGACGAAAGCGAAAGTCGTCTCGGGGTCGGTCTCCGCTGCCATAACCTCGGCATAGACTTCGAGGTGGATGGCATCTGCCACCGAGTTCTTCGCTAGGTGGAACGGCGCGACCTTCGCGAGCGCCCGATCGGCTGCCTTCAGCTTTGCGCTGTCACTGATTGCCATGATTGGCGCGGCGGCAAACAGCTTTTCAATGGTCTCGACGGTGCGTTGCGCCATATCGCCCGTAACCGCAAGCTTGTGGTCGATCTCATGGAGGGTCTTGAGAGTGGCTGCTTTCGTGTCGTCCTCGCCGAACTGGTCAACAGCCTGGCGGACGCGCTTGAAATGCGATGTCAAACTTCTCTTTGTGTCCTCCATGACACGATCTTTGTTGCGGGCAAACTCTGCGGGGATCGTCTCTGGAACGATAAGCTGTATAGCGCCTGCCCTGACTAGGTCTTCGATAGCCGTCAGCACAGGAGTGGTCCGATAATCTTTGGCTAGATCCAACCAAACGCAAGTATCGATCAAGATCTTCACTGTCACGATGCACCTCGATACGAAAGCTTTCGGCCAAAGCCTAGACGTTCTTAAATCTACGGAAGGCTATCCTAAAGGCGATGAAACCGCATGAGAATGCAGAATAACCTATCTGTTCGGCTTCAGGGACACCAGGCTACCCTGCTATGCTCAGATCCAAATTTGTTGCGTGAAGGTCCTGGCACAACGGGGCGCGGAGACAACCAGCTAGGCCTTCATGGCGGCTTCTCAAAATCGAGTTTTCAGAGTAGAACATAAAGTGAACAGAAGCTCCCGGCTGCGCCACGGCACCTATCCCTATGGAAACCATCGAAGACATAAAACAAAGCGGAAGGTGGCTCGTTGTGCAGTGCCGTTCTTGCGGACGCTCGATACAATTTCCGCCAGCATGTTTTCCTTCCAAGCTGGTTAAGGATCTGCCGGTCAGCCTGGCAGCGGCCTATTTCCGATGCTCCCGGTGCCACAGCAAACAGCTTGAAAGTTTGTCGCTCGACCGTGACACGATGAACAATCACCGGACACCTGGCAGTCATCGCTGACCGTCGTTGTCGGCCGGACTAAAAGTGGCGCTCCGAAACCCTCCCTTTCCCCGACGTCGATTCAACCAAGGGTTCATGTCCAGTTTTTTGAATTGCGGCGCGTCGGCCCTTGCTGAACTCGCGACATGTTCAGGATTCAAGATTCGTGGGTTTGTCAATATCCTAACGTCGGGTGTCTTGGGCGTTCGCATTTCTAGTATTTATGCGCGCTTTCTACTGTTATCCCCGTTTATAGCCCTTTAACGGCTGATAAGGACGAAAAATGTAATAAAATCAGATGGGTAATGACCCTTCATTTTCCGGTTGCACACATTGAAAGGTGTTTTTTTGTCATCTTGAGGGATGGTTTCTCTTAAAATCTATTATTTTCTCGTGCGGCCTTTCAAATTCCAACTAAATACAGCAAAGACCAATAACGCCTTTTATTGCGTGTTTAAGCGGTTTAACGAACGGAAGGGTATGAGGGCAAGATAGAGGAAGTGGTACCACTTCCTAAGGAGCTTCTTGCATGTCGATCCTTCGGAACTCATTCGAATCTCTGGCTTATTCGCACAAGTGCTCAACGTTTCCGCTGCTACGCAGCGGTATTAAGGTTCTGTTGACCGCAAAAATACGAAGTGTGGAAAAATCGCGGTGAGCAGTATTTAAAAGGATATACAAGCCCAATCATAGGCTGTAGAAATGGACCTGTTAGCGGCTCGGACGATCTAAACGCCAATAAAGATCGCCCGAGCCTAGCGAACACCAAACCTGTTCTTTGATGCTCGCATAGGGGGTACCAACACTCACCGTACTGTTAGTATTGGTCGCATTTCTTGCGCCGTCTACGCGGCGTAGCCGTACGTGAATCGCGGTTATCAGTGCGACCAATACAGCATCTTATCCACATTCAATAGTCAATATCAGAAGGGCGCTCTGCTTCGCGGGGCGTAGTAATCGCATGTCGTCTGAGAAACCACGACGGGCGCCGAGGGGACAATCGCGCCTTGAGTTCAGGTCCAAGAAAGAAACAATCGCCGCAACCGCGAAGGAATGCCCGAACCTTTTGCAGTTGTGGAAGCGTCTCAAGGGCGAAGGTGTAGTCACCATCGGCTATTCCACTTTCTGCAATGTCTATCGCGAAGCCTTTCCCCAGGAATACGCGGCCATGCGATCCGCTCGCAAGCAGGACGAGACGGCGGCGCCCGCCCAGGCACAGCCGCAGCCCCAGCTACAGCCACAGCCCAAGGCCCGTAAGCCGCTCCCGGAAATCAGCAAGTTTACCGTTCCGACCGGCTCTGATGCAGTGAGGGACCAGTGGTGAAGACTGTTCATATCGTCATGCAGGGCAAGGGCGGCGCAGGCAAAAGCCTCACGTCTTCAATGCTGGTGCAATATCTGCGTTACGCAGATCATAACGTCCAGGCCATCGACCTTGACCCGACCACGCCCACGCTTTCTGCCATCAAGGGGCTGAAAGCAGTGCCGATCCCGATTATGGACGGCGACGACATCAACCCGCGCCTTTTCGATCATCTGATGACGCGGATTTTCGAAAGCGAGGGCGACACGCACACTGTCATTGACACCGGCACCTCTTCTTTCATTGCCACCTGTTCGTACCTTGCTGAGAACAATGCGTTTGAGTTGCTGCAAGGGTTTGATGTTCGTGTCTTCATTCATTGCCCGATCTGCGGCGGTGCGGCCCTGGATGACACATTCAATAGCCTGCTTGCCATTCTCGATCATTTCCCGGGCGTGCCGGTAGTTGTGTGGCTTAACGAGTTTTTTGGACCGGTTGCCAGCGCTGGCCGAACCTTCGAAGACAGCAAGCTCTACCAGGAGAACGCCGGCCGCATTGCAGCAGTGATGTGCCACCCCAAGGTCCAGCCGGGGACTTTCGGCGAAGATATCCGGGCCATGATGGGCGCGAAGCTGACCTTCGAAGAAGCGATGCAGTCGAGCGATTTCAACGTGATGTCCCGCCAGCGGCTCAAAATCTACTGGACCAAGGCGATTGAGCGCCTGGACAGCGCGAGCTTCCTTGAAACAGCACCGAAGGAGGCCGCCGAATGAGCGCCGCAGCGGCTCAGAAGGTTGACGCTGTTTCCGGCGAACAGTGGAAACAGATGACGCTCGATGAGGCCATTGAGGCAGCCCATCGGGAAACCGGGATTTCCTTCCAGAAGGACGATCCGGTGCTTGCCGTGGTCGCGATCCTGAACGCCTTCGGCGAACGTCTCAAGACCCTCATGGAAGATGAGCGCAATCGCGTTTCGCTCCAATTCAAGAACGACGTTTCCGGGGTGAATGAAGCTATCGACCACAAGGTCGATGACGTTGCCTCGACCATCCAGAAACTTGCCGGTTCTCTCGGCAACGAGAGCATCCAGACGGTGATTTCCGCCGTCGCACAACACGCCGTGGAGAGCGACAAGATACGCCGCTCGATCCGCTGGAACTTCATGGCCTGCGCATCGCTGGCCACCTTCAACTGGCTGGCCGTCGCCACCTTCTATCTCATCCTGAAATAAGGGGTTTTTGAAAATGAACATCCTGAAGAGACTCGGACTCTGCCTGCAATCTCCCGTAAAGGTAGATTTTGAGAATGCTGCAATCAAAGCGATTGCATCCGCCTCGATGCTGTTTCCGGCGCAGGCGATGGCTGCGGGCGACTGGTCCGCGCCAGCGACAACAATGCTGCAATCCCTGGAAAGCGGGTTGGTCAGTGTTGCCGCGCCCGTCATCGGTGTGGGCGTCATCATCTATGGCATCTGGGCCATGGTCACCGGCCGCATCGACATCATGCGGCTTGCTCAGCTCGTTGGAGCCGGAGCCCTCGTGATCTTCGGCCCGACCGCGCTTCGCGCCCTTCTCTCGGCAGCTTGAGGAGGGGCGAAGCATGAAAGCGCAAAGCCCTATCGCACTCCACATTCAGGAGCCGATGAAGATCCTCGGCATGCCCCCGCTCCATGCTGCCCTGGTGATGATCGGTGAACTCTTACTCGCAACCACTGGCGGGTTCCTGGCCGGGAATGCGGCGGGCTTTGCGCTTGTCGTCCTGACGACACCGCCTGCCATCGCGTGGATCATTCTGCTTCGCCGGCGAGAGCCGCACTGTGAATCTTTGCTGCTGCATCCGGCCACGTTCTTCCAGGCGAAGAAGGTCCGCCGCCTGATCGCCGGTTTTCCGCTCAAAATCTCCAAAAAGAAGGTTGCACGATAATGCTGCTTGGCACCTTTTTGACAGGCGCCGCTGCCGTTGGCGCTGCCGCTCTGGTGAGTTCCAGAGGCCGCAAGTACCTGCTTGGCGAAGTCGAGCAGGACTGGCTTGCGAACGAACTGGAATTCGACCAGTTGCTTGCCGACAATCAGACCGTCTCTCTCAAAGACGGGTCTTTCGTCCGCGTCTTTTCCCTGTCCGGCCTTTCCTATGAGACGCGCAACATCAGCGAGCAGGAGGCGCTTGCAAGGGGCCGCGCCAGCACGTTCCATCAGTTCTTGAGTGCCGGTTCATCGCTGCGTGTGTTTGGCATCAAGCGCCGCCGCGATGTGAGCTTCCAGGCTGACTGGCCGTCCGTGACCTTGAAGCAAGTCGGCGAAGCCGAACAGCGGCTTTACCAGAACGCCTATTCGCTTGTCTGGTATCTGGTTCTCACAACGAAGACCTCCGCGGAACTGGAAAAAACGTCTCGTGGCCTGTTGAGCGGGTTCACGGATTACAACATCCGGCCGGTCCCTGCCGCCCAGGAGCACAATCAACCGTGCGAGCTGACACGTGTTCTGAATTATCTGGTCTGCGGTGAGCTGAAACCCGAGATTGCGCGTCTTAGCGCCGGGATCAGCGCCAACCTGCCCGCCTCTGACATTCACGTATCGACAGACGGCGCGATTGACACGTTTACGCCGCACCAGACGCTCAACCGGGTGATTGCCGTTCGCGGCTGGCCGGAAACTGTTTCCGGCATGCTGGTGTCCCGTCTGCTGGCACTCAGCGGTGAGCTGGAAGTCTGTCAGATCGTCAAGCCACTCGACAGTACCAAGCAAATCGCCCTTTTCACCCGACAAATCACCGAGCAGAAGCACAACTATTTCGGGACGGGTGCTGTCCTGGCCGAGCTGGAAGCGGTCAACGAAGACCTCTTGAACAACTCTCAGCAGCTTCAGGAAACGCAATTCCAGATCACCGTGCGGGCTCGCAATGAGGCCGAGCTGACCTCCCTCATCGATCAGGTTACGTCCATACTCGACAATGCGCGGATCCGTTATTGCTGCGAGACAGTCGGCGCGGCAACGGCATGGTTCAACCGCATGCCCGGCCGGGACAAGCTGCTGCGGCCGCTCAAGATCACCGAGAGCAATGTCGCGGCCCTGTGGCCGTTCCAGTTTTCGCCAATCGGTCTGTGGTCAAGCCCGTTCGGCGACCGGCCGGTGCGTCTGTTCAAGACGCCCACGGGCCAGAACTACGCCTTCCAGTTCCATGTTTCTGACAAGCCGCAATCGCCGGGCAACTATCTGATGTTTGCGCCGACAGGTGGCGGCAAATCTACCTTGATCCTTCACCTTCTTGGCGGACTTGCAAAGTTCCACGGTGTGCGGAACTACGTCTTCGATTCCAAGGACGGCGCGCGCTTCATGATTGAGGCGTTCGGCGGGATCTATCAGGGCTATCAGGACTTAGCTCTCAATCCTCTCGATATCGATCTCACCGACAAGTCCGCCCGGCACCGGGTGCGGTTGATCCTG
>Ga0189278_10590_pt1 | contig 12892 bp, 24 predicted proteins | sample N26A9minimetaG_FD_130326 | JGI IMG/M metagenome (GOLD analysis project Ga0189278, IMG submission 130326) | Marine microbial communities from the Costa Rica Dome - N26 A9 mini metaG | ecosystem: Environmental > Aquatic > Marine > Oceanic > Photic zone | place: Costa Rica: the Eastern Pacific...
CATCCAATCGATACACTTACCGATCACGATGTCACTGCTGGCACCAAAGAAGGCACCCGTCACGGTGGCACTGGCCTCAAACTTCAACACGCACCAGTGAGGGTTGATTCGATTTACCTGCTGGCGCATTACCGGCGCCAGCTTAGCGACGTACTCTGCGTGGTTCATGCCCATATCTCCTGTTTCAGCTGCGACATGAGCCGGTCCAGAACCTCGATGGACTCGGCGGGGAGATTCTCGATTCCGTAGTCGTGGGCCTGCAGAACGGCGCAGGCCTGCTCCTGGGTAAGGGCTGTTGTCACCGATGTGCCCGCTGGATGTACCAGCCGTTTGTAATGGGTCAGTGGCTGTGGCTTGAACAGTGCGGCTGCCATGGGAACCTCCTACTGGTACACAACAAAGAGGCCGTCATCCCATATCAAGACGGGAGTCAGGCCGGAAAGGGCGCGAGGGTCGTTAACTGCGATATCGAAGTGGTCGCGAGTCCGTATTCGGCGCATGCCGCTTCTGGCAGTGCGTGTGCGGATTCGACGGATAAGGGGTTGCTGATCATCGTCCTGGCTGGCTGAAGCTGGCGCTGGGAGGCCAGTAGTGATTGCGCCGAACATGGTAGCCAGCGCCAGCATGCGCAGGATTCCGCGTTGAAAGGCTATGGCGACAGCCTCCGGCGTGCTCCGAGCGTGCAGCTTAAACTTGACCGTGTTCAGAAGCATGATCACGTTCTGAGCACTGCAGCCCATGATGCGCGCGGCCTCTTTACGGGTTGCACCCTCAGCGGTATGCAAGAGGGCCTGACCTTGACGTTCGGGCAAACCTGTAACTGTGAATTTCATGGCGTTAGGCACCTGCAAATTTCTTTTGCAGAATAATACGCAGGCGTATACTTTGATGTCAATACGCCAGCGTATTATTTTTGCAAAAGGGTATTACCCAAATGGGTAGGCAGGTCGGAAATGCTTGATTTTAGTGGGGGTTTGTTGCTAATAGAGGTCAAAAATTAAAAAGGTACGTACTCATGACGACGGGCTATAAGCGAATAGAAATTCCATTGTCACAACTTGCGATGGACGTGGAGAATGCCAGGCATAAGAAAGTAAGCAGCCAGCCAGAAGTGGTCGAAGCAATTACGAATGCCGATCCCGGGGCTTCAAAGAAAACTCTAAAACTGATCTCGGACATAGTCTCATATGGCCCCAACCCATCCGATTCGCCCATCGTAGCTAAAATCGGTAAAAATGATTATAAAGTGCTTGAGGGTAATCGTCGTATTACGGCTCTAAAGGCCATCCAAAATCCAGACATCCTCCCTGAGTCGTTACGAAAGAAGGTCAGGGAGTTAACCAAAGACTTTCCGCCGATCACAGCTGTCGAGTGTGTGTTATTTGACGACATCGAAACCGCTTATCATTTTATTGAGCTCAAGCACTTGGGCGAGAATGAAGGTGCCGGAACGGTTAGGTGGAACACAATTCAGCAGGATCGGCATGAGATGCGCCGGTCTGGTACCTCCAAGAATCTGATGGCTATCCGGCTTCTGGAATACGTCCAGGATTCACCTTTGGTGGATTCCGAAACCAAAGACGCAGCAGAGCATGATAAATACCCAATCACGACACTTGAAAGGATCCTGGCAGATACAGACTTTCGCCACTTCATAGGCATCACGTATGATGAAGGCCAGCTGCTATTTACACTTGATGAGACAGAAGCGGTAAAGGCTATCAATAAGATCGTTAGAGACCTTGGTGAAAAGAAGATCAAGGTAGGCGATGTTTTCAACAAAGAATTGCGTTTGACTTACCGGCAGGGGTTTGGCGTCTCGGGCACACCAGACCAAACAAAGACAAACCCGACTCCCACACCCCCGCAAAATGGCAGCAAGACGCAAAACGCGAAAAAAAGTAGCGCCAGCTCCAAGCAATCTGGGGGCCCTTCGCAATACAGGAAAACTCTTGTGCCCCGAGGGACGACGCTGCCAATTCAACACGCGGATTTTACTAAGCACCGCCAGCTCTTCGAGGAGATGAAGCAACTTCAGATGGATAGAGAGAAAGGTAGCGGGGTGAAATACTTTCCGATAGCCGCCAGCATGATGATTAGGGCTTTTCTCGAGCTAAGTACGAATGCATATCTGATTAAAAAGAAAATACCCTGTCCGCACACTCCGACGGGTAAGTGGGAAAACAACCAGCCATTAGTCACACGGGTAAAGCACGTGCTCGGACTGCTAGATGGGGGTAGCCAGATCAAAGCCGGGTGGAAAAAGCCAATCGACAAGATGCTCTCGCATAAAACTTCAAGTGGGAACCCGAATACAATTCACGACTTTATGCATAGCCAGACTGCGATACCCAGCCCGGCTGACTTAAAGGTGGTCTGGGACCAGTATTATCCGTACTTTTCTCATCTCTGGAGCGAACTAAAGTAACTCTGGCCGAACAGCATTTGATCTGACATACTTCGCGGTAAAAAGGAGTGCTTATGGCTACGATATACACGCCGCTGAGGTATCCTGGTGGCAAGTCGAAATTGTCTGGATTCGTGAAAACTCTTTTCAGAGAACATGGATTATGTGATGGCCACTATGTTGAGCCATATGCTGGCGGGGCTGGAGTGGCCCTGGATTTGCTTATGACCGAGCACGCGAAGGTAATCCATCTTAACGATCTTAACTACCCGCTATACGCGTTTTGGCATACTGTTATCAACGATAGCGATTCTCTTTGTGGAAGGATTCGCAGATGCTCGCTTACGGTGAATGCATGGCGCAGACACAGGAACATCGTTCGAAACCCATTGGAGCATGATATAGACCAGGTCGGCTTTTCGTTTCTGTATCTCAACAGAACAAATCGATCAGGCATCATCAACGCCGGCGTAATAGGGGGGCAGGATCAGTCGGGCAACTACAAAATGGATGCCCGCTTTCAGCGAGAAGAGTTGATTGCCAGAATTGAGCGCATAGCGCATTACGCGCACCGGATACGGATCTACAATGAGGACGCTGTTTCGTTCGTGGAGCGTATCGCCGCTCAGATCCCAGTTAATAGTCTCATTTACTTAGATCCGCCTTACTTTGTTAAGGGCCAAAGGCTCTACGACAACCATTACAAGTCTGCCGACCACGCTGCAATTGCAGAGGTAGTATCTCGCGTGGGTACGCCTTGGATAGTTAGCTACGACAATGTCCCGCAAATCAGAGAACTCTACTCTAATTTCAGACAAACTGTATACGATCTGCACTACAGCGCGGCATCTTCGCGGACTGGTTCAGAGGTAATGGTGTTTTCTGACTTTTTCGCTGCTCCAGTTGAAGAGATCCAAGTTGCATGAGTTCCAGGGAAATTTTTTCTGAGAATTTCTGTCAGCTGTCATCTATAACTTAGTCATAGCCAGCAGGAAGCGAGACCAGCCGGTTACCCGCCCCGCAAGGGGCGGGATTTTTCATCAGGGTGTAATTGAAGATACGTAATTGTTGAATGCAATTTTAGATTCGACCGGGTCAGGATCGCACCCGAGCAAGTTTGCACAGTAGGCGATCAGGTTAATTCTGTGGTTTCCTTCGCCTAGCGGCTCCTTCGTAACTCTCATGGCAAGCCTGACGGTGTAGTCCGTTGCTGGATATGTCTCCAAGACTACATCTGTAGCTATTTGCAGCCTGTAGGCAGAGTTATTTACCACCCAGAGCTGCGCTGCATCCCACTTTGCTTTACAGTCTTCTTCACCGTTACAGACGGGCATACTCGATTCCGCGAGTGCGATACGTGCCTGGCGCTCAGGAGACGTTGCGCACCCGGCCACGATCAATATCATTGCCGCTCCTAGAGTTGCCTTTATAAAAGTGCCAAATTTCAGTCTGTGATTGCTCATAAGTTGCTCCGTACCTTTGTTTTGGTTGTAGATGTGCTTTTACAACATAGTGCTGTTTATCGATATAACCCAAATGGCCAATATGTTCAGGCTCGTGAATCGGCGGGCTAGGTAAAACTATTATCAGTTTCCAATAAATATCCATGATTTACCTCGACTTTCGTGGGCAAAAATGGGTAACAAATACCATCTGTTACTTGATTGCTGTATAAATCTACCGAACCCTTTACGGTTCCACGACTGATAAAAGTAGCAGAGAGCCTAGATGATTAAGGAAGAAAAAAAAGATTGGCGCGATGGGGAGTTGGAGCTGCTTCGATCTATGTTCAATGAAGAAGAGGCGGAGTACCTGACTACTTATCTGGAGACTTTTTTCGCATCAAAAAACCCTCAATTACCGCCGCAAGCATTTCCTGCTCCTCCCCAGGGAGCTCCTTCGCTTGATGAACGGCTGCGAGCAGCCTTGGGAATTTGTCGTCCCCTGAGTCCAGGCCCGGAATAGGGTCCTCGCCTATAAGCTGCTCCCTGGTAACACCGAAGTATTTGCATAGCTTACGGGCATTGTCTGGCGTTGGCTCCTTAGATTGACCTTCCAGCATCCGATGGATCGTGGACTGGTTCATCTTGGTTGCCCGCGCAACTGCCGCCTGGTTAATTCGCCCGTTTTTGACGAACTCCGGATCGCTGCGGCACAACGCTTCCAGTGTTTCGGGGAAAGTACGCTTTTTCATAGCCGCGACACTAACGCAATTATGCATACGCGTAGGTATTGACTGAAAAAATACGCGAGCGTATTATTCTGGCAAATCAACCACGGTCGAACCATATCAAGATGACTCCCCAAGAAGCTGTAAATCGACTTGTCACGGAACGCGGGCTCAGCCAACAAGAGATTGTTGGCATGCTGGCGAAACGTGGCGTTGAAACTACTCAGCCCACAATATCGCGGATCCACAAGGGCAGGTTTAAGACCCTCAACTATGACCTTGGGATAGCGATCGTCCAACTCGCTGAAACTATGAGTCCAGTTTCGCAGGAGTCAGTGGCTTGATCATTCAATTGACATTGATGTGTATCCATACAGTAGCGGGGTGGAGCAGATGGTAGCTCGCAGGGCTCATAACCCAGAGGTCGCCGGTTCGATTCCGGCCCCCGCAACCATTCTCATGCGCCAGCAGTTGCCGCTGTTTGGTGGCTGGGTAGACGGCCGGCAAATTGAGCCACCAGATGGCCAGCAAATTGTGTCATACACATGGATCAAGAACCCGGGCCCTACCGATGGGCTGGGTGGCGACCTGCTGGAATACGACGGCATGTTGTTGAGCGGTCCGATCGTTCGGAGATATGAGAAGCGTTTCGTTGAACAGGGCATGCACCGCCCGGTTGCGTTTTGGCAGCCCATTGAGCCACTACCGGAGGTGACCCATGGCCACTGAAATTGGCGAGAGTAGCGCCAGCATCAATGCGCGTGACGATCGAGAGGCGATCGGAAACATCATGGCAGGCCTTAACGCCGGCGGCCGGCTGCAGATTCATCGCAAGATCGGAAGAGTGGTCCTGGAAGGATTGCCTGAAAGCCACCCGACAATGCACTACAAGGCCCGAAAGACGATCACCATGTCTCGCGCTCGTCGCTTACTGAAAGAGGGCGTTATTTTCCAGAGCGGGATTGATCAATACATGCTGGCGCCAGAACAGATCATGGAGGGGCAATGAACTCGATATCAGTTCAATCCTTTGGCGGCAAAGCACAGCCGCAATTTGATACGCAGGCCTACTGGTCGACTCGACGCTATAAGTCATGGGTCGTGTTTTTAACTTCCACCAAGGGCACAGGGCGCAATAAGACTCAGCGCTCTCACGTCATGTACGTGCGCGCCAGCAATTCGCAGATCGCGATCGCGACTGCCAAGCGCAACACCTTTCTCACTGGCCGGTTGTCTGGTCACTGCCGTTTGGCAACACCTACTGATCTTGGCTGCGTTGCCAGCACCCCTCGGGAGGCGGCATGAGCGAATCGGATAAGCCAATAAGCCGGCACGGTGTCAGCTTGAGCACTATAAACATGATCAACCTGCTCGAAGGCGTGGCAAGGGCAAACAGCGAGCTCGACAGAGCGATCATTGGCCTGCCGAAGGGCGTCCATGGTTCAGATACTTATAAACGAATCACGCGGATTCGGCAGGAGCTGCGAGACATCACTGTAACGCTAAATCCAACCGTTTTCCTCGAGAATGATTCGCCGGTTGATGGCGCCAGCTGAAGCATGGCATTTGACATAAGGGACGACAGTTTGATCTTTGACTAGATAAGTAACTTCATGGACCAGCAGGATTTCACCCTGCTTTACTTTGAAGCCATGATCGTAGATTTCGAACTCCTCACCTACGCGAGGAACGAAGGGGAGATCAATCTCCATAGTGTGAAGCAGACTGAAGTTCTTTGTGTAGAAGTCAATGATCATAAGTTACTCCGTGAAGGTTTGCTTTTTGTGGTGATCAGTAAATTAACACGGATGCGAGCCACGCGCTCAGGCTTGTTTATTAGAGAAGTTGGGCGCGGTGTTAGAGGAGGGAGATGTCATGAGCGCAGATTAACTTCGGCTCAAACTGCGTTGTCCCGGTGCTGTCAGCGGGTGATCTGGCAGGGCATAGCGTGGATTGTTTTGTTGGCGGGCTGGCAGAAAAGGTGAAAGTCCCGAATGCTCGAATCCCGGCAGAGCAATCCCCGGTATGTGAATGCACAAGTGGTGATTGTGCGCGGCTCACTCGGTGGGTGAGGTAGTTCGCGGAAGTGCAACCGGGCACTTGATGTTATGGGTGATACGGCAATGGATAACTTCGACACGCGTTATTGCATCCCACAAGCCAGAGCGACCACCTTCTGGCCACATACCGCAACGAAGGTCGTGAAGCTCAACGGTAGAGCGGCCGGGTGACCCCCGGCGACACACGCAGCGTCAGTCTAGCCCAAGCTGGCGCGGGAAAAGTGTAGAGGAGTGAGGTGCTTCTCGGAGCCAGTTCAATTCTGGCCACGGCTGCCAACTAAAACGAAGAGTGATGAATATGGAAAATCAGCACAGACAGATTAAGGGCTACCGAGAATTGACTCAGCCAGAAATTGACCTGATGAACAGGATCAAAGAGCAGGGTGAGCAGCTGCGATCACTCATTAAAGAGCTGCAGGCGACCCCGTCGCTGGATCAGCGCAGCGTTTCAATCGCTCAGACGAACTTGCAGACAGGGGTGATGTGGGCTGTGCGCTCAGTGGCGCAGCCAGAGTCATTCTAGCGAATGCCCCCGAGAGGGCGCCCGGAGTAATCCGGAGTTTGATCAGTGTCGTGTGCTGGCGCTGATCGATAGCCCGCCAATGTTGGCTGGCGCTTCTGAGCCACCAGGAGCGCCAGCTGGTCCCAATACCGAGAATTGGGCAGAACCCGGCCACATCTCCGCCGCATGGAGCTCTGCTAGGTCGCCGGATGAAGGGTAACCGGCAAATATAACAACGAAGGTACGCAAGATGTTCAGAGCTATTTTGCCGCTGTCGGCAGACCACAGCATATTCGATGCAGCACTTGATGATCTGGTGGATGCAATCAGGAAATGCCCTATGACAAGGGATGAGCAGCGAATCATCTGCGAGTTCATATGTCTCACCCGAAAACTCACAACTGGATGTTCAGAACCCACTCAGCGCAGAGAGGTGCCGGTTTTCACCTGGTGATAACGCTGCTGCCTGGTTACTCAAAGCTGTTGGCCGCGTTGAATTCGAATGTTGGGGCGGCGATTGATCTGATACGCAGTGAAATGGCGTCCTGGAATCCCCCTGTGGAGGTCGTGTGAAATGAATAAGATAAATATTTCAATCGGGGTGCGCTGTGGCCATTAGCCCATTTGCAATAGTGCCAGTTGAAGCATGTCAGGATCCCAGGCTGACCAAGATGCAGTTGAGGATGCTCATCTGTTTACTGTCTTTTCGTGCAAAGAACACTGACACCGTTTGGCCGTCAAGGGATGAGCTTTCAGAACGCTCTGGATACTCACCGAGTGTGTGCAGTCGAGTGACCACACAGCTTGTTGAGCTTGGGTGGCTGGAAAAGCACCAAAGAGGAAGAAAGCGTTCGGCGGTTTATAAAGTTACAGTGCCCGATCTGGACACTGTTTCTGATGGCAAATCAGTGACCACTCCGGTAACCGGCACAGGTAATGTAAACAGTGACCAGTTCGGTAACAGTGACCAGATCGGTAACGGTGACCAAGATGAACCCGAAACAGTGACCACTCCGGACACTAAACAGTTACCGAACTGGTCACAGCCATATGAACATACCAAGAACATACCAGGAACAGACCAGTGTAATACTACGAGCGGCGAGCACCCGATTTTCAGTCAGCATGTGACACAAAGCGCCAGCACCCGAACAATAATCATCATGTCGCCCGACTGGCGTCCCAGTGAACACGTATTCGAAAAACTGGACTTTGAACGGAAGATCCCCAGGCACTTTGCCGAGCAGCAGCTGGCAGGATTCGTGCTGTACCACGACAAAACCAGTAATCGTCATGGCGCCTTCGATTCGAAATTTCATGCCCATGTGATTCACAACTGGGAGTCTTCGAAGACGATCGAAAGGCCCATTGCCGCTGACTGGCTGCCAGATCAGGTGACGGTGAAGCGGATCCGCCAGGCTGGTGTGCCAAGTGATTTTATCCAGGAGCGTGTCATTGAGTTCGTGATGTTCTGGCGAGAGTCGGGCAGGCCGGGCATAGGGTGGAATGCCAAGTTCTACGACGCTGTTCTACGAGCGTGGAATCGCGTGCAGCCGGCCGGATCTGGCGCGCGCACTGCTGGGGCTATTGCCGCTCAGCAATCAACCGATCAGAGCATGAGCAATCTGGTAAGCCGACTTACAGACCGATCATGGGCGGAGGGGTGACGCATGGCACACAGAACCGATCGAATCATCATTCGTCAGGCGCTGGATCATCCAGGGCTGCTGACTGCAGAAGAGGTGAAATTCGTTACCCGAATATCGAAGTTGCCAGAGACCGTTAGGCTGTCTGCTGGTCAAGTCCAGTGGCTGTATGACATTGGTCGTAAAAAACTCGGTTTGAACTATCAGCCACCCAAGCGCGCACCGATTATCGACTACAAATCCAGAGCCTGCGCATAGGAGAGAATCATGAAAGAAACGGAACTCGGAATGATCGAAGAATCGCTGGCGCTGATAGATCAGAAGTTTGCCAAGATGGATGATGCCTGCATGGAAAGGGCGACCCGCACAGTTTTGCACCTGAAGGCTCGCAAGCTGGAAATCGAACAGGGGATTCGAGCAGGTGGCTGGCGCTGGAAGTTAAAAAAGGCGCGCCCTGCACTGAAGGTCGAGCGCGTTCAGAACCCGGCGGCCGCATGATGATCGTTGTAGGCGTAGACCCGGATTCTGATAAGCACGGCGTAGCGATCTACCGTGCCGGCCAGCTAAGTGAGCTGCAACAGATGTCTCTGGTCGACCTTCGCAAGTGGATTGAGACGCAACCGGCGCCAGCATCAGAAAATCTATTCTTCAGCATTGAGAATGTGCTGGCGCAAAACTTTGTTTACGCACGCAACGCAAAGAGTCGGAAGGCTGCGCACGCTCAAGTGGCGCTCAGTGTAGGACGTTGCCAGCAGGCCCAAGCTGAGCTGATGAGGGAGCTGGATGCGCAGCGCATCATGTATGAAGTGCATGCGCCGTCTGGGCGTAACTGGGCAAAAAACAAGGATAGGTTTGAGCACCTGACCGGCTGGACTGGTCGCAGCAATCTCGATACCAGGTCAGCGGCTTACTTCGGGTGGTTGGCACTTCAAAAGTTTGGCCGAGAGGTGAGACGCGCATGATTGCAGAAAGCATCATTAAGCCGAAACGTCCAACAGGAACCGGCTGGGTGGATGGTGGCCCGACGCCTTCAACGTTCACTTTCGGTTACCCTGGGCAGTATTGGTTTTTCCCTGAGCGCGGCATTGCTGTTATTTCCGCAGTCGAAGTTGCAAGCGATAAAGACGATATCGACAAGGGCCCGGAGTACCACATCAGCATCAGCCGCAACGGTGGCCGTTGCGATCGCAATGAATCTCGGTTCGTGCTGAAGGCCTTCGACATGCAGGATTCTGACGAGGACAACCATGTCCCTGGGGGGTTCGTGCGCAACTTCTGGAAGCCGGTCGCAGAGAAGTTTATCGGGCATGTGTGTCCGTGCAAGGATAACGAGCCAGCCGTTGTCGAGGACAAAGGCGATTTTGTTTGGCGGGGTGTGTCATGAACGCAAAAGATTCCGACCACTTCAATGCTCAGCGCCCACCTAAATCGGAGCACAACCTCAACCGGCTGAATCTGGCCAGCCCGGATCCGAGTCTGCAGGTGGGAACGGGTGCTGGCGCTTCTGTGTCACCCGGGGAGATTGCCGGTGCCATTTCAATGTCGCCGCCACCGTTGCTTGAAACAACCAGGTATACCGATCGTAGAACTGCGCTCACGATGTTAAACGCATTGCTGTGGCACAAATACACGAATGATGCTGGCGCTGGCAAGACGCTGTATAGCTATCTGCTGGGCAGCATTGCGTCCGCCGTAATTGTCGAGGAGCAGGACGCTCTGAAAAAGCCTCACTTGAAAGCGGCCGTTATTGAGGATATCGCGTCCAACCGGGGCGCACTGACAGCGTGCTGCAAGCTGGCTATTGAGGATGTATGTAGTCCCGCGCTATTCCTGGCAGTATCTGGGCGGGAATGGGCCCGCATGCTTGGACTGAGTCATCCTATGGACTGGCCACGACGCTGGGAGAGGCGGTACCGAAATATCAGACGTATAGTTCAGGAACTCGATAGTGCCATCATCGAGCAGGCAGAAAAAAAAGTGTAAATATCTTCAAATAGTTCTTGCGTCCGCCCCAATGGGGCGGTACTATATATCCAAGGTCGGGCACAAAGCCATGACCACTTACCGGGAGAAATCCATGATGTTCACCAAGCAAGAAACTGCAGTAATCAACAAAGCCCTCAACATCCTGCGAAGCAAACTGCGCGAGCCGGGTGTAAGCATGACCAACTCTGACGCGGCTGCAAAATACCTCGAACTGAATCTGGCATCACTGGAGCATGAAGTGTTCGCAATGATGCTGCTGGACAATCAGCACCGTCTGATCCAGTACGTTGAACTGTTTCGCGGCACCATCGACGGCGCTGCAGTTTATCCTCGCGAAGTGGTTAAGCTGGTGCTGATGGAGAACGCAGCGGCTGTCATCTTCGCTCACAACCACCCGTCAGGTCTGGCAGAGCCAAGTCAGGCAGACATCGCGATCACTCGTCGCCTGAAGGCCGCTCTGGAGCAGATTGATGTGCGAGTGTTGGATCACATTGTGGTCGGAGCTGGAGAGACCACCAGCTTTGCGGAGAGGGGGCTTTTATAGCCCCCCCCAGCGGGAACTCAAACAAACATTGAACGGGGGCTGAATCAGCCCCCAGCCCGGGAGGGTAGATATTATGGAATCACGTGGCGAATACGTTGTAGCAAGTAATCCACTGTCGCAGGTCAAAGACATGCCGTGCACCTGGCCGTATGCTGACGATCGGTATCAACCGCCAACGCCTGACCAGGTTACTGCATTGATTAAGGGTATGGGCTGGTCACAAAACGACGTGGCGAAACTGGTGGGCGTTTCATACGATCCGAAAAAGGGATCTACCGCTGTTCGAAAGTGGCGCACACCTGTCGACTCATCGGAGCACCGGGCGATCCCTTACGCTGTCTGGCGCCTTATGTTGATCGAGGCTGGCTTGGCTCAGAAATGACTTTTGAGGACGTCTGTGCTCGTTCTCGCTTGTCTCTGAAAAATTAGTTATTGCACGTGTGACAAAAACGGGGTACATTTTCCCACGATGGCGAGTTGTCACTCAGCCAATTAGAAACCCGGCCCGCAAAGCCGGGTTTTTTCATTTTCGTACCTGCACAGAGAAGACTTGAGCGCCCGCCCTGAAAAGGGTTGGCGCTTTTTTTGTGCCCGAATATTTTCCCCCTGAGCGCCTTCTCGGCGCTTTTTTTTTGGAGTTGGAATGTCGCCTAACTCATATCCCGCACCGCCGGCCACCAGTAAAACTTTCATTGCGGTAGCTACGTTGCTTGTCGCCATGATTGGTCAGGCGCTAATGGTCGTATGGTACGGTGGCAACCTGAGCTCTGAATATGAGGCAGGCATCAGCAGCAACCGAAAGGATATCGCCCGTATTGAAGGCGAGCTCAATGTCATGCGCACGTCAGCACAGCAGCAAGCGATCCAGCTGGCGCGTATCGAAGAGAACATACGCAACCTGACCGACGCCGTAACAAGTTTAAACCGCAATCTTGAGCGCCAGCAGCAGGGCAACCAGTGAACGCTCAGCAATATCATGACTTCATTGTCCCGGCTGCGTCTCGATTCTTCCCGGAGAAATTCAACACGCCCGCAGCGCGTGCCATGGTCATTGCCTGGGCGCTGCAGGAGTCTGATCTCCAGCACCGACAGCAATTGATTGGTGGATTCCGCGACTGGTGGAAATCAGAGAAAGGGCCGGCCGCAGGTTTCGGCCAGTTCGAGCGCATCGGTATCCGAGGGGTGTTGGAGCATCGAGCATCCGCCGATCTGGTGCGCGTAGTCCTGGATATATTCGGTTACCCGGATGACGTCGAAACGATTTTCAAGGCGCTCATTCACAACGATCTGCTGGGCGCTGTGTTTATTCGGCTGGCGCTTTGGCGATTACCCCAGCCACTGCCTACAGGCCCGGATCAGGCAGATGAGGCATGGAACCAGTACCTGCTGGCAGCTGCTCCAGGCAAGCCAAAAAAAGAGAAGTGGGCCCGCAACTATGCCGAGGCCTGGCGAGTAGTCAACGGAAACTGAATATGCGGCCTGCCACGCGTGAGGGGATGCCCGATCATGATCTGATTAACGGGCTGACGGCAGGCAAGCTCCGTGCTGATCATTTCGTCATGACGCCGATCACAGGG
>Ga0189278_10591_pt1 | contig 12863 bp, 19 predicted proteins | sample N26A9minimetaG_FD_130326 | JGI IMG/M metagenome (GOLD analysis project Ga0189278, IMG submission 130326) | Marine microbial communities from the Costa Rica Dome - N26 A9 mini metaG | ecosystem: Environmental > Aquatic > Marine > Oceanic > Photic zone | place: Costa Rica: the Eastern Pacific...
CACCGCCCCCCGCTTGATGCAGAGCAGTTCCGTGAGTGGAAAGTGTGCCTGCATCAAGCGCCAAAGCTGTCGCCTCCGTGCAGGGCCCGGTTCTTTGTCGGGCGTACCGAGCCATAGGAGACGCGCAGCACCTCGAAAAAATGCGGCTCTCGGTCGGCGACGAACCAGAGGATCGGGTAGGCGACGAGCCCGATCAGGAAAAAGACCATCGACTTCGTCCAGATGAACGGCAGAACGACCCCACTGGCAAGAACGACAAGATAGCCGACAGGAAGACCCAGATATTTTGGGGGTCTCGCAAGACCGAGAAACAAGGGGGATCGTTCTGCCACCTGCCGACCCCACCAATGACTTGCCAGTGCTGAGGCCCGCATCACGAAAAGCCCGCTACGATTGTGCCGGCCGAGAAAATCAACACGATGCCTACGACCACCGAGGCGAACCATCCCCAATTGAGCCGCCCCATCATGGACATGAAGCCCGTGCCGATGACCGCGAGGGTGGAAACCGCGATCCCGATCGGTCCGGTAAGGGCAGTTTCGATGGTTTCCAGCATGGTCTGGATCGGTGAGAGATCCTGTGCGATCGCCGGTGACGCGATCACTGCGAGGCTCGTCGCCGCAGACAAGAGGTATTGGGGACGATGTTTCGACATGGGATAAGTCCGTTGAGTTAAGGGAAATCGGTGCGTAACGACCTTGGCCGTGGTCCTTGTGCCACGCGGGGTGGCGCGGGCGCTTCGCGTGGCTCCTCTGCAGCCAAGCGCGCGCGGATACGGTGAATGCGGGTGATATAACGGCGTGTTTCTGCGAAGGGTGGCACACCGGCATAGCCCACGACACGGTGCGGACCTGCGTTATAGGCAGCCAGGGCGAGGTCGATATGCCCGAAGGCATCCAATTGTGTGAGCAAGTAGCGCGCGGCACCGTCGAGATTCTGGGTCATGTCTCGGGGATTGACGCCGAGGGCGTGGGCGGTTTCAGGCATCAATTGGCCGAGACCATAGGCCCCTTTGGGACTTATGGCGGTGGGATTATAGCTGCTTTCCGCTTCTACGAGCGCGCGAAAAAGCCGTTGCCACTCCGCTGGGGTCATACCCAAGGCTTTCAGGGCGTGGTGGGTGCTGTGGCGGTATGCGGTCACCGCGATCAGGGACAGAATCTCGGCACGCGCCCTGGTGGGTTTGCCCGGCTCCGATCGGGTCGATCTCTGTGTCGCGCCCAGTTCATATGGGTCTAGTCCCGCCCAAAGCGGTCTTTGACCATGGAATGTCCAGCCGGAGGTCCTTGCCGTGCCGTCGCCTGAAAACACGATAAGGTCAGCCGCGCTCCTCGAGGGTGAGCTCATAGTCAGGACCAAAGCGCAGATCGCGCCCGTCACCGAATTCGAGATGATGTTTGAAAAGCCCTGGCCAGACGTTGAAATATCGCGGCTCAGGTCCGTGCGGGGTGATCCGGGTCGAGACCAGAATGGCTTCCGGCTCACCCATGCGCAGGTAGATGCACTGATAGCGCGGCTTGCCATCGTTTGTGAATCCTACGAGCTCATACCGGCAACGGAACGCGATCCCTCTCTCTTGGAGGTCTTTGACACCATCGATGGTGATCAGGATCTGGTTGCGTGCGATCGGCATTTGAACTCTCCCGTTGAGAGCCCTTCTATGGCGAGAGGGTAAATACATAAAGACATATAGAGTCAATATGACATATTGCATAAAATGACAAAATGGAGAATGACTGAGCCGGAACTTGTCGGAGTGCGATATGAAACAAAAGGTACTGGCAGCTCTTGTCGGGATTTCGTCAGCATTTGGCGCGCCCGCTCGGGTCGAGGCTTACGACATCGACTGCGCCATCATCCTGTGTATGGCGGGCGGGTTCCCGGCGAGTGCTGTTTGTTCAGACGCCTACCGCACCATGATTCGGCGCATCACACCCCATCCGGTGCGCCCGCCCTTCGGTGTTTGCAGCTTCGCATCTGCCCCGAGCGGGGCAAGCGCATCAATCGACGCGGAGGCGCTTGATGTGTCAGGGACGGATTATGAGTGGCTGCGGCGCACACGCGTCCACTGGTTTTGGGGCACCGCATTTGAGAATCGAGACGGCGACCGCCGCTGGAGTTGGCAAATCCGCAGTTGCGATCATGAAAATGCGCACTGCATCATGACCTTAAGCACTATCGGTTCAGTAGCACCTTGGCCTTCCGAGTTCATGGGAGGCAATGGGCAATCGATCCCGACACCAGATCGGGATAGGTCTCCAAGCCCTTCCGTCAGTGCCGTGATGATTGAATTCTCGGATGTTGCGGGCAATATCGGATATTCGCGGTGGTCCAACTACTGATCCGCGGAAGCCCACGAAATTCCCTCAATGGGTTCGATCCGGATCTGCGCCGCGCGGAATTCGGCGCAATCCATGAACCAACGCCTCACGATCTGGCCTGTATTCCAGCGATAATCGCGCCAGACGACATGGTATTCGTCCCGGATCAGGACAATGCCCTCCTGAAATGGCCATGCGAAGAGTTGTTTCGGGCGCATGTTGAGACGTCCTGCCTGGCACTGTGGATCAAGGGGGACAGGCGGCAAGCGGTGCTCGCGGCTGGTGTTGGCGGAATGATTTTCCATGATCGAAGCTTAACTTTTGCCAATTCGCTTTTGTTGGAGGCTCCGAAGGTGAGAAGGCAGCACGGGTCCATTTCGTCAAAGGCGCGAACGCAGCGCAGACCAGTTCTGAAAATCCTCAGTTTCTAAGACCTTGGGTCGGCATTTGCGGATCGCATTGAGCGGTCACAGCGGAAATCAGCGTCGAGAATGACGTGACCCATCGATCAGCCTGCTCCGCAAGGAGTGGATCGCACAGCGGGTCATTCAGGCAATCCACGACATCTACCACGTAATCTGGCCCGATGGCTTCAATGATCCGGCCGAGGGTTTTGCAGAGAAAGGCGCGGTTGTCCGGAATCCTGTGCTTGAGACACATTGCTGGCGATGGATTGCTGATCAGGATGATCGGCTCTTCCGCGAATTCTCTGACATAGTCGCGCGCCATCCTGCGACAAAACCTTGCCCAAAGTTGGATCGAGACAAGAAGACGCTGTTCGTGCGCCAGCGTGAGTTGAGGTATGGCGCGCGGGTTCACATAAATGGAAAGGGTCTCACAGCTCGATAGCCTGATGAGATCAAGGGCACTCAATCCGATCGTTTCCAGCAGCGCCTCGGGCGCGGTGATCGTGCGGGACAAGGGAAGGGGAGAGTTCGACAATTGCATCATTGGGTCTCTGTCTTTGCGGAAGGCGCCAAGATATTCGTCGAGAAGGCAAGAAAGCTTCCGTCCCGATTATGCTGGATTGCCCCAAGTTTGCGGCTCGTATAGCCCATTCGGCTGGCCATCCGCATGAACGCCGGGGGTCCAAGGAACAGGCACTGCTCTGCGCCAACGGTGGCGAGGAATGCGTTGGTCGCTCTCAGGATGCGCTCGCTGAGTTGTATGCCGGGGAAGGTGACAAGGCGTGTGAGCTCCCAGGTCTTTGCGTCTACCGATGGCTCGCTGTCGCAGATCTCTTGGGGGAGTCCTGGCAAACGGCGCAAATAGGCGTCACGGATCATGTAACTGAACTGACCTGATGGATCCGTGCTGGTCGTGTTCAGCAAACGCGCCCCTGCGAGGACATAAGGTCCATCATGGACGACGATATAGACGCTCTCTGGTCGGTCGTACTGCTCCGCTTCGAAGACTGTGTCATGGGGTATGTTCCAGCCTAGGTGATCGACAAAAATCTGTTTGCGGAGCTTCAGATAAGCGGGGATCAGTCCTTGGGGATCCACGTCAGCGATGCGCAGCACCGACACTTGGCATCTGCCCACCCGCGCGCGCACGGCTTGCATTGTAGTTGTGATCTCGACTTTGCGTCGAGGTTGGGCTTGTTCTGTCAACATGACGCGCGTCTCACTCTTATCAGCTGGTTCCTAGCTGCAAAAATTCGCGCCAATGGTCCAAGGTTTTGAGCAGAGACCTTTCAAATTCAAACCTCACGTCAGGTTTGACGCGAAACATGAGCGAAACCTAGCCAAAAGTCAGGTTTTGTGCTTTGAGGGCGCCGTACCTAACCTGAGGTTAGATTTTTGAAGTGATGGATTGACAGCGGTCGTCGGTCTGGCCTGTATCCGAACACGCAAAAATTGTGTTGGTGTCGTGCTTATGTCAAATGCGCTGTCGACGGTTCTCGCTGCAGACCAGTTGTTCAAGGCAGAGGAGGCCTTGATCAGTTCCATCGGAACCGAAGGCTATTTTATCATGCTCAATCATTCCCGGAAGGGCCCTGAGTTCATTGATAGCTCCTACCCAGAGGCTTGGAGAATTGAATACGACGAGAACTCCTATCACCTGAAAGATCCTGCGTTTCTATGGGGCCTCGCGAAGAATGGTGACAGGCGATGGTCGGAAGTGCTTCTGCCAGATGTTGCTGGCGTGTTCAAAAAAGCCCGGCGTCATGGATTGATCTACGGGGCCTTGTTCAGTCGTGGCTATCCGACCAGAAAATCTGTGCTCAGCGTTGCCAGAGATGATCGCGAGTTGACAGATGAGGAACTCACGCTTTTGAGCAAATGGTTTGACGGCTTTGTCGAAGCCTGCAACGGGCGACAGCTGTTCTCTGCGAAAGAACTGGACGTGCTTCAATGCCTCGCGAACGATATGACGATCGAACAGGCAGCCGACAAAATCGGGATTTCTGTATCGGCAGCCAAGGTTCGTCTGAAGTCCGCGCGAGATCGGAACGGAAAGCAGACAAACAGTTGGGCAGTCGCCACGGCCTTGCGGGCGAAGCTCATTGACTGAACGGTTTATCCCAGGCGCCCCGGTTATTCTTGGGGCGCTTGGTTTTGAAAGCTATGCCGATGGCAACCGGTACAACCGAAGCACATTCGTGAAGCATCCGCTTCGTGATTTGTGAAACTCTACCTAATTTGTTCGATGACTGAAAATAACATAACCTATATTACGCGCCAAAAAGCTGTTCACGGGCACATTCTAGAAAGCGGCCCCCCGCTGACGGAACCCGGCGCAGCATCCGCTCGATATTGTAGAATCCGTCAGGGGTCTTTTGCCCCGCCTTGGCACAGAACACGGCATCGGCCATCAGGAACACGGTGATCTCAGCCTCCGCGTCATGCTTGGCCAGTGCATGCGCCATGCGCAGCCCGTTGAAGCTGCGCTCGGTGCCGTAGGGCGGATCATTGAGCAAGATCAGATGTTTCACGGACGCTCCTCTTTCGTGTTAGCGGCATCCAGCGCATGACCAGAGGCCGGGCCGCGCAGGGGTTGCATCAGCATCCGATCCAGCCACAAGTCGCGGGCTGTGCGGAAGTGTTCGATCCCGATTTCCATGCCGTCATGCCCTTTGGCGGGTTGCGCCACATAGGTCCCCAAGAGGCGATCCCACCACGGCACATTGAAGCCGTAGTTGGAATTCGTCTCGCGCGGGTCGACCGAATGATGCACCCGGTGCATGTCGGGTGTCACCACGAACAGGCGCAGCCAGCGATCCACCGCAGGCGGCAGGTTTACATTGCCATGATTAAAGAGCGCCGTGCCATTCAGCAGCACCTCAAAGATCAGCACTGCCACCGCAGGAGGCCCGAGCGCCGCAACCACCGCCAGCTTGATCGCCATCGACATCACAATCTCGACCGGGTGAAAGCGCAAACCTGTGGTGGTATCAAACTCCAGATCGGCATGGTGCATCCGGTGCAATCGCCACAACCCTGGCACGGCATGGAACATCACATGTTGCAGGTAAATCGCCAGATCAAGCAGCAGCACCGAGACGAGAATCGCCACCCAGCCGGGCGCGTCGATGTTGTTGAAGAGCCCCCACGCCCGTTCCGCCCCGGCCATCGCCAATCCGACCGCGAGGATCGGAAAGGTCAGACGCAGGATGACCGTATCCAGCACCACCAAGGCCAGATTGTTGCTCCACCTTATCACGCGCGGAACCTCTTGCCGCCGCCGGGGCGCTGTCAGCTCCCAGAGCATCATCGCAACGAGAACCCCCAGAAACACCGCAAGGCGGATTGCGGCCTCTGCGTTCAGGATCGTGTCTGACATGGGCAGACCTTTCGGGCTTGCACGGCGATGCGAAGCAGATATGATTCAAGTAATTACTTGAATGATTAGGCGCAGATCAGAAACATGTCAATCAGCCCCAAACAGGCCCTGCTCGCGGAATATGCGCTGATTGCGCAGGCCCTTGCCGCTCCGGCGCGGCTCATGCTGCTGGAACAACTGGCCCAGACAGAGGCAACGGTCGAGAGTCTGGCGCACAAAACCGGGCTAACGGTCGCCAACACCTCGCAACACCTGCAACAGCTGCGCCGCTCCGGCCTTGTCACCAGCCGCCGCGCGGGCAAATCGGTGATCTACCGGCTGCAGGACGCGCGCGCGGTCGCTCTCATGGGGCTTTTGTCGGAGGTGGCCGAGGCCAATCTGGCGCAGGTGACAGAGATTCTGGCGGGGCTGTCTGGCGAGGCGTTCCCCCCCGAAGTGATCACCCGCGCCGATCTTGCCGAACGGCTGGCGGCGGGGGCCGTCACCCTGCTCGATATACGCCCCGAGGACGAATTCGCTGCTGGCCACATCCCCGGCGCGCGGCAAGTCAGCCTTGAGGATCTCGAGGCGCTGATCCCGTCACTCGACCCGGATCGCGAAATCATCGCCTATTGCCGAGGGCCCTTTTGCCTCTATGCGCATCAGGCCGTGGCCTTCCTGCGCGCGCACGGTCTAAATGCGCGGCGCATGCAGGGCGGCTTGCCTGAATGGCGCGAGGATAGATATCAGGTGCTGACATAATAGTTGAATACCGATGTGCGCCCCCCGCGGCTAATTAAGTCAGCATCATAGGCTTCGCGCTCGGACTCCGTTTCCGTGCCTGGTGAGCCACGAGGAATGCCCGGGATGGCAAACCAGACCGCATCGAGCTGTTCTCCAAGTAGATGATGGACAGCTGCAACGAAAAAGGGCCACGCCTGCTAGGGCGTGGCCAAGTTGCGTGGGGTGAGGTCTCTGAGCAGTGAAGCTAGAATTGTTGCAGGTACGACAATTCTCCCCAGGCAGTGCTTTACTTTGGCCCAACGGTATCACGCAGTGCAAATAATCATTAGATCTCAGCAAGGTCCGTTTGTATATCAGACACAATCTGAGATCAGATCGGAAAAGACAATTTTCAGCGACGTCTGAGGTGGCTCCGGAGATCTGAACAGCTGGGATAAGTGGATTTTCCGCGCAACAGCGGCATGATGCTGCGAGCAAGGAGAAGACTATTGGAAGACGACCGCGGCGGAATCACACAGCCCGGTATCCAAGGCGAAAGTGGCGGTAGCTGCGATCAAGGGTGAGAAGACGCTGATCGAGCTGGCGCAGGATTTCGATGTCCATCCGAACCAGATCAAGCAGTTGCGAGATCAGCTGCTTGAGGGCGCGACCGGAGTGTTCGGCGAAGCTGCGAATGCCGAGCCAGAACCCGCAACCAGTTCGCCATAGTGTTTGGCGAGCGCTTCGACGCTTGAGTATCTGAAACCGCATGGACCGGGCCAGATACACAAAGTTCAGGACACTCCCAAAACGCATGAGTATCGAGGCGCTCTATCGCAAGCCGAACACGTCGAAACCGGTGCCGAGATACAAGATTTATCCCTATCTGCTGCGCAAGCTGCCCATCAACCGGCCCAATCAAGTGGTAATCTCCCCCTTTTTAACGGGGTGCCTGCGTAGAATTCACGCGGCCATTTTCAGTTTCATGGCGGGGGTGATACCGCCAATGCCCATGTTCGGGCGGTCGTTGTTGTAAGTCCAGAGCCATTGTGTGGCCTGGTCCTGTGCCTCCTCTATGCTTTCGATGATGTATTGATCCAGCCACTCATGCCGAACCGTCCGGTTGTAGCGCTCGACATAGGCGTTCTGCTGGGGCTGTCCGGGTTGGATGTGCTGGATCGTAACAGCATGTTTTTCAGCCCATTTTCTCAGCGTTTCGCTTATGTATTCGGGACCATTGTCGACCCTGATTGTGCCCGGTTTTCCCCGCCATTCGATGATCCTGTCCAGGCTACGGATGACCCGTTCGGCGGGCAGCGAGAAATCGACCTCGATCCCCAGTCCTTCACGATTGAAGTCATCAAGCACGTTCAGCAGTCGGAACGCGCGACCGTCACCCAACCTGTCAGCCATGAAATCCATCGACCAGGTCACATTCGGCGCGTCCGGCACCGCCAGCACATCGGGCTTCTCCCGTTTCAGCCGCTTTCGGGGCTTGATCCGCAGGTTCAGGTCCAGCTCACAGTAGATCCGATAGACGCGTTTGTGGTTCCAAGGGTGACCCTTGATGTTGCGCAGATGCAGGAAACATAGGCCAAACCCCCAAGTCTTGCGCGCATCCGTCAGCCCCGTCAGCAGATCGGCGATCACCTCGTTCTCGGCCTTCAGCTTTGGACTGTAACGATAGCAGGTCTCGCTGACCCCAAAGGCCCGGCACGCCAACGCGATGCTTACCCCCCGCCGTTCTACCGCCGTTTCGGCCATCTCGCGGCGCTGAGATGGCCGATCTACTTTTTTCCCAGGGCTTCCTTCAGCAAGTCGTTCTGCATGCTCAGGTCCGCATACATCCGCTTCAGCCGCCGGTTCTCTTCTTCCATCGCCTTCATCTGGCTGACCATTGACGCGTCCATGCCGCCATACTTGGCCCGCCACTTGTAAAACGACGCGTCGCTCATTCCATGCTCGCGGCACAGTTCTGCCACCGGCACACCGCCTTCGGCTCGCCGCAGGATCGCGATGATCTGCGCCTCAGTGTATCTGCTTGTCTTCATTCGAAATCTCCTCGTTCATCTTGCCGAGAAAATTCTACTTTCGCAGCCCCTTAAATGCGGGGGGGATTACCAAGTCCGGGCTCCCGATCATGCCTACTTCAAGCAGCCAAAGCCCAAAGCGGTAGCGGAATAATCAAGGCGAAAAACCACTCACAAAACGCCCGGAATCTGTTCAAATCAACCGAGCCGCCACTTTCTTAAGATTGTACAACGCGTGTCCAACTCGCGCTATCCGCACTTTCTTAGATACGTCAAATCAAGCCTAGTTGCTTGGCCCGAACAGCCGCACTCGCACGATTATTCGCGCCCAAGGTAGCACAAATTTTTCTGACGTATGATTTCACACTTACTTCAGATACTTGAATTTGCCATGCAATTTCTTTGTTGGTCTTTCCTTCAGCAATCTGATTCAGCACCAACAAATCCCGTTCGTTGAGTGCATCAGTTGACACCGCAGCGACAGGATCATTCTGCGAAGCACGCACAAAAACCTCGCCAGACGATACAAGACGAATTGCGCTCTCAAGTGAACGAAGCGGCATATTCTTTGGGATCAATCCCATGCAACCAAGTTCCAACGCGGCCGCGAGGTCATGGGAATTTGCCGCACCTGAAAATAGCACTACAGCGCCAGGTTCATTGAGTTTTATCATTGACTCAATACTTTTCATGCCCCGCATATCCGGCATAATTAAATCCAGAAGAACGACATCCACTGATCCATGTTCTTTTAGGAAATTTTCCGCTTCTTGGAAAGAATTACACAGGTTTACCCTAAAGCCGCCCACATTAGAAAGAAAGTTCGCGACGGCTTCCGTGACTAACTTATGGTCATCAACGACCAAAACAGACAACATTGACGCTCCGACGGTATTCATAGCTTCACCTTTTTCGCGTTCTTTCCTAGGCACTGATCTCGGCGCGCCTACAGTCTAGTCGCAAACCCCGAATTTCTCAGAGGCGCATACAGGAGTATCAACCCTCTCCAGCGGTTACGGATCAAACTAACCTCGGTGCCAAAATAGTTATCTTTTGGAAAGTGCGAGGGATGCATTGAGTAAAAAGTGGCAGCGATCTGCGCCACCCCGACTCTAGTCTCTGAGTGAAGGTGTCGCAATGCTCACAGCCGCGCCGAGGTTATATCTAAAGTTTGTTGGTATATCTTTTCGTGCTTTGCTGTACTTAGGAAATGATTGGAAAAACTGAGGGATATGGGTGGTTTTGAGTAAGCGGCAAGGCGACCCCGTGGGTTAATGGCCGTTCTGTTGTGGGGTAAGCGTATGGCGATGGTCTGATCGCCGAGATTTCATGTCTACGACTAGTTCTACGCCTATGCCTGCGACTGTTTGGGCCTATGCCCGAGATGACAGCACTTTCGGTGGAAGTGGGCCCCCCATGGTGGCCTATCGCTTTGAGGACAGTCGGTCCGGTGATTGCGTGCGTCGGCATCTCGGAGGGTATCGCGGTATCCTGCAGGTCGATGGCTATGCCGCCTACAACAAGCTTGTGCCCAAGAACGGCAGCAATGACAGCCCGTTGCTCGCAGGCTGCTGGGCACATTCCCGGCGGCGGTTCTATGAGCTTCATGCAGCTGGAGACAGCCAGGTCGCGGCGGTCACGGTTGAGCGGATGACCGAGCTTTGGAAGCTCGAAGCAGATGTGCGAGGGCAAAGCCCTGAAGCGCGTATCGCCGCACGACAGGCGGTCTCGGCCCCCATCGTTGCAGAGCTGTTCACCCTTTGGCAGCAAACCCTGCCGCGCATCTCAGGAAAATCGAAACTTGCCGAAGCGCTTCGCTATGCCATGACGCGCCGGGACATCTTTGAACGCTTCCTGACCGACGGCCGCATTGAGCTCGATTCCAACATTGTCGAACGCGCAATTCGGCCTCAGACCATCACAAGGAAAAACAGTCTGTTCGCTGGGTCCGATGGCGGCGGCCGCACTTGGGCGCCCATCCCAACGCTCCTGCAAACCTGCAAGATGAACAACGTCGATCCGGTCGCGTGGATGACACAGACCTTGGAACACCTCGCCAACCAATGGCCACGCGCAGAAATCGACGCCCTCATGCCATGGCGCTATAGAGCCTGAACGGTCTCAGCTTTCCGCTTGCGGTTTTGACCGTATCCTAACGCGGCTGGACGACGGCAAAATTTGTGCCTGCCGGGCAGTTTTTTCGCGTTTTTATTTTAAATTGCTTGCATAATTAGCGCCCAAACTGCGGCAGAGGACGCATTTAAGTTATCTTTTGAAGCGAGATAAAAATATCCGCCATTGTATACTAAAGTTACATTCCTGCCACTGGCTAACTACTGCATCCTGAACCCATGCAACGAGTGCCAGCGCCATGCAACGAGTGCCAGCGCAAGGAAGATTCTATGGACAATTTAGCTGTTCGCAAAATAATTGCCGGTCCTTGGCGGCGCAAGGCAACACATGGTCTGAATTGCTCTTCAGTAAAAGACTTGGGCGCTTTTGGGGCTGACAATCCTGGGCAATTCCAACTTGCAAATCGACTTTTCGCTGAAAACGAGCGGCGCATGGAAACAGTAGACCGCAAAGAAGTTCGTGACCATGAAATCGAGATTGCATCGACTGGTGCATTCATCAATCGCACTGTTTTGATGTTTGCGGAACCTTCTTCACATCAGAATGACATAGCGCATTGGCTCGAAACGCTCTTCGATTTGTATGTCATGAAATCACAAAGCCACACTTATTTTTACGAGTGGCTGTTTCGATATGCAGGAACAGCGGATTTGATCTTGATCGACCAAGATAGCTTCGGAGACCACAACTCGTCTTTTAAGAGGTTCATGCGAATTGCCCGTGAGGCTTGCGACAGCGTACCACTCGTCGTCATCTCGAAGGGTTTTTGTGTGGATGATTTTTCCGTTTGCTGGAGTGATGCTTGGGATGTGTCTCTAAGGAGTCCCGTGTCAATATCCTCCCTTTGCAAGGCGGTAGGGACTGCATGTGAGATATCACTTAACGGACGATGATCACGCGCCTCTAGCATGGCGACACCATAGCCTCACTGCTCTGTATAGGTTAAATGAACACGATTGTTGGGATCCCAAAGACCATCAATCGCGTATGCAGCGTCGGGATCGATTCCCCCCAAGACTATCACCCGACGCTGCTTTTTTTATCACGAAGCCACGCAGCTCTAGGATCGCAGGCCCTAGTTTATGACCGGCCGAGGCTGGCCACGCTGATGGGTGACTCAGCTTCACCACCATCGGCACACTGATCAACGAGATGATGGAGGCCCGAGACGAGCGCCGTCTGCTACGGGTGCAAAAAGTAGTTTGAAGCGTCAAATTGCTGATCATTGACGAACGGGGCTTCGTGCCGCTCGCCAAAACCGGAACGGAGTTCTTGTTCGAACTGATCACGCAGCGCCATGAGCGCGGGTCCACGCTGATCACCAGCAATCTGCCCTTCGATGAATGGACCGACACCTTCAGCATCGAGCGGCTGACTGGCGCTCTACTCGACAGACTGACACACCACGTAAACATTCTCGAGACGAACGGCGACAGCTATCTCCTCAGCCAAAGCCACGCTAAAAAGGCCCGCGCCGCTACCTTATCACACCTGACAGAATTGACCCTCCGGGCCGATGCACCATGGTACGTGCCAGCTATTTGGGAAGCACACGCGCCATGACGATTGGTGCCCCGCCACGTGGCTGGTTTTGTCTCCGCCGTTGACCCCAATTGCGCGTCAAAACGGTGAAATCAAGCGGCGCACCGATGTTGTCGGGTTCGCCGGGAAAACAGCGCCCCACGCTGTTTTCTGAGCCGCCTCACTTCCAAACGATGGCGCCATCCTCCGCCTCTTCGGCGTCCTGCTCCTCGAATAAAACAATGAAGGCCCCATCGGAAGGTTTCTTCGTAGAACCACGCTAAGGAAGAACTTTCAGCGAACACAATCAGGTTCCCCAGTCTCTGGCTGGCCTGATGTTCAGTGGTCGCGCAATTTTGCGGTCTGCGGC
>Ga0189278_10609_pt1 | contig 12451 bp, 15 predicted proteins | sample N26A9minimetaG_FD_130326 | JGI IMG/M metagenome (GOLD analysis project Ga0189278, IMG submission 130326) | Marine microbial communities from the Costa Rica Dome - N26 A9 mini metaG | ecosystem: Environmental > Aquatic > Marine > Oceanic > Photic zone | place: Costa Rica: the Eastern Pacific...
ACTCGGTGAAGAATGAGATCTTCGCCGGGATTTTTGACTTGCCCGAAACCCTTGACACAGGCCCGCCCCATTACGGAAGCGGGCTTTTTGTCCTTTGGAACTCAGACCCTGATCCAAAGGAAATCCCCATGTCCAAGCCCAAACCGGCAAACCCGGCTCTCTCAATCTCCGACGCTGATCTCGTCTGTGCGCTGGCGCAAATCGGCGCGGAGATCGACCACCAACCCCTGCGCAGCTCAGCGCTCGCGCGCATCATGCGCGAGACATTCCATGGCAGTGATGCCGGCGGCGCCTGGGACGGGATAGTGTCCCACCGACTGGTGTAAGAGCGCCGACCTTCGGAGAAGTCCAAGCCTGATCAGGAGGCCACGGCGGGCAACCTGATGCCGGGATTGTCGATGACGCGTGCGAGGGATTCAAGGCTCATGTAGCGGCGCGCGACTGTCCACTCGTCATTGGTCTCCAGCATCAATGCGCCAACGAGCCGAACAATGGCCTCGTCGTTGGGAAAGATGCCGATGACATCGGACCTTCTCTTTATTTCGCGGTTCACCCGCTCAAGTGGGTTCGTCGACGCGATCTGGGGCCAGTGCTCGCGAGGGAAATCCATGTAGGCGAGCACGTCATCGCGGGAAGCGTCCATCAGGGCGCCGAGCGTCGCCTGCTTCTCACGCAGCGCGTCGGCAACCACCTCCCACTGGGCTTCGGCATCGGCCTTGTTGTCCTGGGCAAAGATCGTCTTCAGCATCGCGGCCACGGCCGTGCGCTGCTTGGCCGGGGCATGGGCCAGAGCGTTTCGCATCCAGTGAACCCGGCATCTTTGGTGGGTCGCATTGAAGACCCGCCGCGCGGCGGCCCGGAGCCCCTTGTGATCGTCGGAGATCACCAGTTTCACTCCCCGCAGGCCGCGGTCGGCAAGACTGCGCAGGAAGTCGATCCAGAAGGTTTCTGCCTCGGAGAGGCCCGTGGCGACGCCCAGCACCTCGCGTTTGCCATCTTCGTTGACTGCCACGGCCACTATCACAGCACGGCTGACGATCCGCCCGCCGTCACGGACCTTCAGATAGGTCGCGTCGAGCCAGAGGTATGGCCAGCTCCCCTCCAGCGGCCGATCCAGGAACGCGTTCACCCGATCGTCGATCTCGCCGCAGAGGCGACTGACCTGGCTCTTCGACATGCCACCGGCGCCCATGGCCTTCACCAGGTTGTCGACCGAGCGGGTGGAAATGCCTTGGACGTAAGCCTCCTGGATCACGGCCACGAGCGCCTTCTCGGCCGTGCGGCGAGGCTCAAGGAAGCTGGGCAGATAGCTGCCCTTGCGCAGCTTCGGAATTTCCAACGCGACCCGGCCGGCACGCGTGTCCCAGTCCCGCGCGCGATAGCCGTTCCGATGGACCTCGCGCAGCGGCGAACGCGCGCCCTTCGCAACGCCCGTTCTCGCCTCAACCTCTGCCTCCATGATCCGCTCGGCCGCGAAGGCCAGCATCTCGCGGACCAGATCTCCATCAGCCTGCTTTTCAACCAGCTCGAGCAGAGCCATTCTGTCGTCGGTCATCGTCGTCTCCATCTGGTTCAAGGTTGCCCAACCTGAACCTACTTCGAAGATCGACGGTGACCGCCAGCGTCACACCCGGCCGCGCGCTGCGCTACGCCAAGGGCTCCGCCCGCGGCCTCTTACACCAAGCGTTGGGACACTATCGTTTCGCGCCAACGGAGCAGCATTGCGGGGCGCACTTTGCGACGGTGTGGTCTGGCCGCGCAGTCGATGGCACCGGTTGAACGTCTTGCTGGGTGCTGTTGCCGCCAAGCTGATCTCAGCCACGCATTACGTCTGGGCCGGGCTTGCCGTGGGCGTGGTGCTGGCACCTTTCGACTATCTGTTCTTGATGGTATTCGCCGGTTTTTCACTTGTGCTGTCGCGGTTTGTCCGGGTGCCGGGAGGTTTTGTCATCGGGTCCGCACTGGCGTTCGATCTGCTCGGAGTGCCCGTTGAACAGGCCCTTTTGATGATCCTGTTCAACTGGATGATGTCGATCATACTCGTCGTCAGTGTCGGGCTGATCGTCCTGTGGCAATCCGGCATCGACATCCGGCGCGCGCGACAGGAAGCTGAGGCCGCCGATGTCAGCGCCTGACGTCCCTGTTCTGCGCAACCAGCGGAGGCGCTTTTGGCATGGCGCGCGCAAGCCACTTTCTCGTGCGCATTGACATGAAGGAATAGACCCGACCCTGTCTGGAGCGTATGTCCGCCCCGATGAAAACAGTTCTGATCAACTTCATTGCCGCGCTTGCTGAAATCACTGGATGTTTTGCCTTCTGGGCTAGGTTCCGACTGGACAAGAGTCCGTTCTGGCTGGTGCATGGGATGCTGTCATTGGCGGTTTTCGCATCGTTGCTAGCCCTCAGCCCCGCCGATCAGGCGGGACGCGCCTATCCAGTCTACGGTGGCATCTACATCGTATCGTCCCTGCTATGGCTATGGGGTGTGGAAGGCCATCGCCCGGATCAATGGGATGTTATCGGAGCGGCCATTTGCCTTGTCGGTGCGGGTATAATTCTCTTGGCACCGCGTGGTATTTGACGCGGCTCTGCCACAACCCTGTCTTCCCCGAAAATCGTGATCAGTCTTTCGTTTCACAGGTTCCATTGATGTTGGCATTCTGCACATTCGGAAGGTTTTCCTGAGTCGCAGACGGTGCGAAAACGCTGGAGCGTTCGATCAGATCGCTTTCTGATTCACCCGCTTCGACAACTTGGCGGCGCTTTCCCTGCGCTCGCTGTAACGGTCGAGCAGGACATCCACGTTGTCCCGGGTAAGCAGGGTGAACTTCATCAGCTCCTCCATAACATCGACCATCCTGTCGTATAACGGAGACGGCTTCATGCGGCCCGCCTCGTCGAATTCCAGAAACGCCTTCGGGGTGGAGGACTGGTTCGGGATGGTCAGCAGGCACATCCATCGGCCGAGGATGCGGAGCTGGTTCACGGCGTTGAAGCTCTGCGAGCCGCCGCTGACCTGCATGACGGCCAGCGTCTTGCCCTGCGTCGGGCGCACGCCGCCGAGGCATAGCGGTATCCAGTCGATCTGGGTTTTCATGACGCCGGTCATCGCGCCGTGGCGTTCGGGCGAACACCAGACCATGCCCTCGGACCAGGTGACGAGATCGCGTAGTTCTTTCACCTTCGGATGATCGGCGTCCGCGTCGTCGGGCAGTGGAAAACCGGACGGGCAATAGGTTCGCGTCTCCGCCCCCAGTCGCGTCAGGATACGGGCGGCTTCCTCGGTCATCAGTCGGCTGAACGAGCTATCTCGCAGCGAACCGTAGAGCAGCAGGATGCGCGGGGCGTGCGTCGCCCGCGCGGGTGCCAACAGCCGATCGGTGTCAATGGGTTGGAAATGGGTTTCTTCGATGTTCCGTGTATCAGCCAAAGCGGCGTCTGCAGGGTGATCAATTGGCAGTTCCGGTGCCCAGGTCTCCCCCGGCCCGAAGGCAAGCTGCGGGCCGCCATCAAGGTAGCCCGGCACGTGCATCCCGTGCCAGTGTGCCGTGATTGGCTCATCAAGGCGGTTCGTTACGCTGATGTTTGCGGTGCGCCCACGCTGGAAACGCAGCAATGGCCCAAGGTAATCCTGCGAGTAACCCCAAGTCTCTGAGGCAGCTCCACCGACGAAGTCACGTGTTCCGCGTATAGCCTCAAGCGCGTTACCCGCGCCGGATCCGACCTCCATAATCTCCGGTATTGGCAATGGCGCACCAGGCTCGGCAGCCCAAGCCCGACTGATGTTGAGTACAGGGGTTGCGATAGCGGCGGTGGCGAGGCCGAGGAATTTGCGGCGTTTCATAGGGATACTCCGTTATTGCAAGAGTTGTAGGGCGTTGGCTAACCATTGAGGGAAACATGATCGTCACGATCCCCGCAGCGATAAGATCGCGACAGCGTCCGCGTTAGATCCGAAACGGCAGGTCCGCCTCTTTCCAAGCCGCGAGACCGCCTTCGATCACCGTTGTGACATAGCCCATCTGGCGCAGGCTGTCGGCTGCCAGAGCCGCACGCGCACCCGATGCACACAGCACGTGAACCCGTCCGTTGCCGCCGCGTTTATTGGCCAGGACCTCGTTTGCCTTGCCCGTGTCCGCGTCGGCCTGCGCCTCGACCAGTCCGCGCGGGATATGGACCGCGCCGTCAACCGCTCCATCGCTGTCCAGTTCCGCCGGTTCGCGCACGTCGAGAATAATATCTCCCTGCTTCATCGCGCTGTGGGCTTCCGCTGGGCTGATCACATCAACACGTGATCTGGCATCTTCAACGAGGTCTTTCATGGATTTATTCATAATGGCATCTCCTTCAAAATTTGTTCACGGGCATTTTCAAGTAATGCGCACCGTCGTCCTCGGACGCGGGTAATTGGCCCGCGCGAAGATTGATCTGGAGCGCGGCCAACATCCGGTCCGGCAAACCCAGCGTGGCATCGCGATCCTCACGGGTCTGAATGTAGTCGCTTTTGTCGGTGCCGTCCTTCACATGCACATTCTCGGCCTTGTGCATAGCGACTGTGGCTTCCCAATGCGGCTCGTCGCGATCCTCGGACCCGTAGTCATGCCCGACAAAGAGCCGGGTCTCCTCCGGCAAAGACAGGATTGCCTGGATGGAATTCCACAGGTCCTCAGTGGACCCGCCAGGAAAATCGGCACGCGATGTGCCACTGTCGGGCTGCATCAGCGTGTCGTGTACGAAGGCCGCATCGCCGCAAACATAGGTGATAGAGCCCAGTGTGTGCCCTGGTGACAGCATTACGTAAATGTCCAGATCGCCGATGCTGAAGGTATCGCCGGCCGCGAACAGACGATCAAAATCGCGATCCACGTCGAACGCGTCCGGCGTGTTGTAGTATTCGCGCCAGAGTCCGGCGATATCGCGAACCTTCTCACCGATGGCGTTGACGGCACCGGTCCGTTCCTTGAGGTGCGAAGAAGCCGTGACGTGATCGGCGTGGGGGTGCGTATCGAGAACCCATTCGACTGTAAGGCCGTGTTCGGCCACAAGGTCCAGTACCTGCTCCATACTGCGCATATCGGTTGTAAAACTTGCAGGATCGAAGTTCAGTACGACATCGATCAATGCAGCCTTTTTGGTCGTCGGGTCGGCGCAAATGTACTGGATGGACCCGGTGTCGGGCTCATAGATGCCCCAGACATCGGGGCTATTTTCCCCTGTCGATGCAGAATGGCGAACGACAGGTTCTTTCAGCTTGGACATGTTTACGCTCCTTTGCTTGCGAAGTCTGTGACCGGCCCAGTATGGGGCTCTGTTGAAATATTGTATTGTTCAAGTCGTCTGTCGGAAGTATATGTAAGTCATGTCTAAATTAGTCAACTCTAATACAGAGAAACCCATGCCCTCCCTCTCCATCTTGCAGACGCGCGCGCAGGATGTGGCGGGTCAACTGGCGTTGCTGTCGAATGCCAACAGGCTTCTCGTGCTCTGTCACTTACTGGAGGGAGAGCAATCGGTGGGTGAGCTACAGGGCCAGCTCGCCCTGAGCCAGTCGGCACTCAGCCAGCATCTCGCGAAGTTGCGTGAGGCTGGCATGGTCGCGACAAGGCGCGAAAGTCAGACGATTCACTACAGCATTGCCGATCTACGCCTACACGACATGATCGATGCGCTCTATCGCATCTACTGTGAAAGGGATGAGAGCGCGCTGGGTTGATGAACGTACCGGTTCCGTTACCCGGACGGGCTAGGTTGTAATTATGGTGAAGAGTTCAGGATTTCGCGGGCCGCGACATGATCGCTTACGCTTCGCGGTAATTGTCACACGCCTCAACACCCTCTGCAACCAATTCTAGAAGTGCGTCAACATCGTTCAAAAGGGCTGTAATGCGCGGGTTGCTGATGCGGTAGCGGATGAAGCGTCCGTCGCGATCGCTGGCCACGAGCCCGCAATCCAGAAGACACCGGAGATGGTTGGAAACGTTTGGCTGCGATAACTCCGTGCGCGTCACGATCTCATGAACGGCCAACGGCGCTTCGCGCAAGGCGTCCATAATCGCGAGGCGGCTCGGGTCCGCAAAGCCGCGAAACAGCTTCGCTCTTCGTTCAATAACGGTAGTCCCGGTATTGCAGTCGGCGATAATTTGATCCATATCATTCCTCGCTGATATGTTGTTTCTTGATTCACTCTAGCAGGAGAAGTGCACCCATGGCCAACACCGATAGCGCCGGTTCGACGGCAGATATCCCATCCTTCCGTTACCGCGTCTCCGGCATGGATTGCGCCAAGGACGCCGCGCAGATTGAACGAGCGGCGCAATCTGCCGGGGTCGCGCCCGACGCGGTGAAAGTGTCGGCGGCGACCCACATTATGACCCTGAAGGCCCCCGAAGCGCGGTTGCCGGAGATCGAGAAAGCCGTTGAAACCACGGGGTACGGGTTCGACCGCATCGAGAGCGACGAGGACCTTCAGCAAGGTGCGGCCCATCAGGATCCAGCCTACCGACGCGCGCTCTGGATCGTCGTGATCCTGAACGTTGGTTACGGTGTCATCGAGTTGGTCGGCGGGTTCATCTCCGGATCGCAGGCTGTGAAGGCCGATGCGCTCGATTTCATCGGCGATGGCGCGATCACCTTCCTTGGCCTTCTGGCAATCGGTTGGAGCCTTGCCTGGCGGGCGCGGTCAGCCCTGATTCAGGGCATCTTTCTCGGTCTGCTCGGTCTTGGCGTCCTTGGCACAACCATCATGCGGGCATTCGAGCCGACACCGCCAGATGCCACTCTGATGGGGATACTGGGCCTGATTGCTCTTGTCATCAATGTCATCTCCGTGTTGCCCCTGCTGAAATTCCGCAAGGGCGACGCGAACATGCGGGCTGTTTGGCTGTTTTCGCGCAACGACGCCATCGGCAACGCGGCAGTCGTTATCGCCGCCGGTCTGGTGTTTTGGCTGGGTAGCGCATGGCCCGACCTGATCGTCGCCTTCGGCATCGCCGGATTGTTCCTGCATTCTTCCTGGGCGATCATCAGCGATGCGCGTTCCGATCTGAAAGTGGCGGCATGAACAGCCGCATTCTGGGTGCGCTCTGCGCGATTGCAGCTTTCGGTCTCGATCAGGGCACCAAGACGCTGGCCCTTAACACCCCGGCGCTTGAGCATGGGGTCGAAGTTCTGCCCTTTCTCAATCTCGTTCGTGTCCTGAACGATGGGGTCAGCTTCGGCATGCTCGGCGGGATCGTGCCCTGGTGGGGTCTCATCGCGCTTGCTGCCGTGATCGTGGCATGGCTGCTGATCTGGTTATGGCGCGCGCCGGACAGGCTGACGGCTGCTGCTCTCGGTCTGGTTATCGGCGGTGCGCTCGGCAATGTCATCGACCGGCTGCGTTATCAGGCGGTCCCTGACTTTCTGGATTTCCATTTCGGAACATACCACTGGCCGTCCTTCAACCTCGCTGACGTGGCGATTTTCTGCGGGGCGGCACTGCTGTTCTGGGACGGCTTTCGCGCGACGAAAGACTCCGAACAGGACCACCGCAAGGAAAATATCACCGGGGGATAAAAGCTGACAAGTAAGGAACTTTGGGAGGTGACTAGGCTTGAGATTTTTGGATTGGATTGACCGTGGGATACGCGGCATCGGCGTCGTGACTGCATGGCTGACAGTTGTTGCGATTGCCGCTTACGGCGCGCTTCAGATGCTGGATCGCAAGCTACAACTTGGCGTTTCGAGCTACCTGCCGGACCTGTCCACGTCACTGCTGTTCATCCTGATCTTCTTGACCTTTGGGTATACCTACCTGCGCGACGGTCACGTGCGCGTGGATGTTCTTCGCAGGCATTGGTCCGCGCACCGCATTGCGTGGATCGAATTGATAGGTGGCCTTTTTGTCCTTCTCCCGCTCGCCGCCATCCTGACCTATTACGGGTGGGACGGTCTGATGCGCACCACGAAATACGCCGAGACCCAGTTGTGGGCAGAACGCATTGCCGGAGTCATCGGCCCCATCTTGCTGGCTCTTGCGGGGGTGATCGTAGCCCTGCGCAACATCGCCTTTCTGGCGGGGAAACGTGCGCAAGGCGCTCCGGAACAATCGGGCGGCCTCCATAATGGCAAATGAGGTCCTCACGGTCGCTATGCTGGTTGTGATGGCCATCGGGGTCTTCAGTGGCTTTCCGGTGGCTCTGGTCCTGGCGGGGACGGGCTTTCTGGGATTTGCGGCTGCGGTCTGGGTGGGAATCACTGACTTTCAGCATCTGGGGCTGATCTACCTGCGGGCTCGCGGCGTGCTGACCAATGAATCAGTCCAATTCACCAGCGTGCCAATGCTGATTTTCCTCGGACTGGTCCTGAATGCCAGCGGGGTTGCCGAAACCATGTTTCGCTTGCTGGGGCGTCTTCTGACAGGCGTTCCGGGTCGCTACGCCATTGCGACCCTGCTGATCGGCCTCGTGCTCGCGCCAGCCGCCGGGGTCATCGGCGCTTCGGTCATCACGGTGGCGCTGGTCGCCTATGCCCCGATGATGGCCTCCGGCTACGCACCGCGAACCGCGGGTGCCGCTGTCGCGGCCTCCGGCGCATTGGGCGTCGTGTTTCCACCCGCCGTGATGTTGTTCTTCATCTCGAACGTGTTCTATCTGCGTATCGGGTTGATGTACGTGGCCCTGATCGTGCCTGTTCTTCTGATGGTCATGGCCTTCGCGATCTACTTTGCCCTCACCTTGCGAAAAACCGTTGAAATCCCCCTGGACGCGCCTAAGACCAATCTTGTGTCAGACCTTTTGTTCGTACTCGCTTCAGTCGCTGTTATCGCATTCATTCCGCTCAGCATTATCCTGGGCTTTGCAACACTCACGGAGGCGGCTGGCGTAGGGGTGTTTGGCGCTCTGTTGGTCGCGCTGGTGCGAAAGCGCTTGTCTTTCTCGTCGTTGAACTCTGTCACGGTGCAGACAAGTACCATGACGTCGATGGTCTTCTTCATTGTACTGGGCGCATCAGTCTTTTCGCTGAGTTTCCACCTTGTTGGTGGACCCGATGTCATCTTCGACTGGATATCCGCATTTGATCTCTCCCGATGGGAATTATTGGCGATGCTCCTTGGTGTGGTCATCGTCCTCGGGTTTGTTTTTGACTGGATCGAGGTGCTGCTGGTTTTCATACCCGTGCTGATGCCGATCTTCTCGGAACTCGACTTCGCGGATCACGTCGGCTCTGCATACTTTGCGCAAATCTGGATCGCCGGACTGATAGCACTGGCGTTGCAGACGTCTTTTCTGACGCCTCCTTTCGGCTATGCCCTGTTCTTTGCCAAGATGGCGGCACCGAAGGGTATCAACCTTTCCGATATCTACCGCGGCGCGGTACCGCTTGTCGCCATCGAGATCGTATTGATTGCGGCGCTAATCTCGTTCCCTCAGCTTATCACCTGGCTGCCTGAAATGTCCCTTGGGTCTGCTGATGCGCCGCAGTTGATCCAGCGGTGACAGGTATTGCTGGCGCGGATGTAGTGACTTCCTGCCGAGTGGCACTTCTGTTCTGGAATAGCTGCCGCACCGCAGGCGGCCAGACTGAACAGGGCGAAAGTAAAGAAACAGAAACAGAAACAGAAACAGAAGGATAATGCATGTCCGACATACCATCCGCAAAGGGCTTTGACAGCACGCTCTCCCTTCTGCGCAATCCTTACGGGTTCATCCCGGACACCTGCCGCGCCCTTGACACCGATCTGTTCGCAACCCGCATCCTCCTTCAAAAGACGATCTGTATGACCGGTGCGGCGGCAGCGGAAGTTTTCTACTCCGAGGATAAACTGGTTCGCGAAGGCTCGATGCCCGGCCGCATTCAGAAGACACTGCTCGGAGAAGGTGGCGTTCAGGGACTGGACGGCGAGGCCCATCGGCACCGCAAACAGATGTTCATGTCGCTGATGGGAACGGAGCGGATCGCTGCTCTCCAGGGCATATCGCTTCACATGCTGGACAATTACGCACCCGACTGGGCGGCAGCAGATAAGATCGTTCTCTATGGCGAATTGCGCGAGATTCTTACGAGAGCTGTCTGCGCGTGGGCCGGAGTGCCGCTTCCCGAGGCGGAGGCGAAGACGCGAACGGCGCAGCTGACGGCTCTGTTTCAGGATGCCGGAGCCGTTGGCCTAAAACATTGGCGCGCGCGTCTGTCGCGGCACAGCCTGGAAAGGTGGGCTGAACGGATCATCGGGCAGGTTCGCGATGGAAGTCTCCAGCCACAAAAAGAAAACGCCCTCCACGTCATCGCGACATGGAGCGACCTCAATGGGGAGTTATTGACCCCCAAGGTGGCCGCCGTAGAGCTTTTGAATGTCCTGCGCCCGACCGTCGCGGTATCCGTGTTCATCGTTCAGGCCGTCCATGCCCTGCACCAGTATCCCCACTGGGTGCAAAAACTGAAAGACGACGAAAGCCGACTTGAGCCTTTCGTGCAGGAGGTTCGCCGCCTATATCCGTTCTTTCCCGCAGTCGCGGCACGGGTAAAAAGCGCATTCGAGTGGCGCGGATATCGGTTTCCGGAAGGGTGCAGGGTTCTGCTCGACCTTTATGGCACAAACACCGATCCGCGTTCATGGGACGCGCCGCAAGAGTTCCGGCCCGAACGCTTTCGGGACCGCGCCAAAAACCCCTATGATTTCATCCCGCAGGGCGGTGGCGACCACCACTTGGACCACCGCTGTCCGGGCGAATGGATTGCTATCAGCCAGATGAAGGCATTCTGCGGATATTTCGTGAATTCCATCGACTACGATGTGCCGGATCAGGATTTGGAGCTTGATACAAAAGAGTTGCCGCCCCTGCCGAAGACCCGGTTTGTCATGTCCGATGTCAGGCTTAAAAATGGATCGTGATTGGACAGCTCCGGTTTCCCTGCGAGCTCTGGAAATCGAGGCGCGCCGATTGGTTGCTAAGAAAGTGGAACATACAAATGCCCAAACGAACTAAACGTCCGGTCTGACTGCCCTGCCTGCGCGATGGAGTGGGTGATAGTGTCCACCATGGATAGTGGACATCTTGAGGTTGGTGATGGCGGGGAAGAAGGGTTTGAAGAAGCGGCTCTGGTCGGATGACGAGAAGCGCACGATTTGCGCGCAGACGTTGACGCCGGGCGTTTCGGTTGCACAGGTTGCCCGCCGCTATTCGATGAACGCGACCCTGATTTTCAAGTGGCTGAAAGATCCCCGGTTTGCGCCGTTGGAGAGCGGACCGTCGCCAGAGGAAAGTATCGCTCTTGAAGGCGTTTTCCTTCCTGTCGAGAGACCTTGTTGCACATATCGGTGAGGGGGATTCACTGAGCGCGCGCTGACGGTTAGCTCGAGGTCATGCCGAAGCCTTCCCCGATCCGCTACCGCACGACGAACTGGTCAGACTACAACGCGGCGCTGCGCAAGCGCGGCTCGCTGTCGGTCTGGTTCGACCCCGAGATGGTCTGGCATGCGGAGAAAACTGGCAAGCGCGGACGGCCCGAGACCTTCTCGGACGCTGCGATCCAGACATGCCTCACCCTGAAAGTGCTCTTCGGTCTTCCGCTCCGGCAGACGGTCGGGCTGGTTGAAAGCCTGATCCAGATGGCGGGGCTCGACTGGCCGGTTCCGGACTATTCGACGCTGTGCCGCCGGCAGGCGCGGATCGCGGTGCAGGTCCCGTATCGCACCTCGGGCCAGCCGCTGAACCTGTTGATCGACAGCACTGGCATCAAGTTCCGCGGTGATGGCGAGTGGCAGGCTCGCAAGCATGGCCCGTCACGCCGGAGGCAATGGCGGAAGGTTCATATTGCCATGGACGCGGGCACCGGGGATGTGCGCGCGGTTGAATTCACCTCGAGCCGCCAAGGCGACAGCCCGTTGCTGCCGGAGCTGCTGACGCAGATCCCCCCGGAGGAGGCGATCGGCACGGTCACCGCGGACGGGGCTTACGATACACGACGATGCCATGGCGCGATCATCGACCGAGGCGCGGATGCCGTCATACCGATCCGCCGTAATGGCCGCGCCTGGCAAGAAAACTGTCCCGCTGCTGCCGCGCGAAATGAGATCCTGCGGGCAACCAGGCGCTTGGGCCGGACGCTCTGGAAGAAATGGACCGGCTATCACGTCCGAAGTCGGGTCGAGGCTGTGATGAACTGCCTGAAGCTCTTCGGCGAGAGGATCATGTCACGAGACCCCGACCGCCAGACCGCCGAAATCCAGATCCGCATCGCCATCATGAACCGCTTCTCGGCCCTTGGCAGGGCCGAGATCGAAGCCGTCCGCTGAAGAAAGGCGGGAAAGGGGGCAGTCATGCTCGGGGCTGATTTGCGCAACATCGCCCATACTGCCGACTTGAATTCGTATCTCAAATGAGATACATCACTCCCATCAACTGGAGGACCATCCATGCCTGCCCAAACATCCATGCTTCATGTCCGTGTTGACGATCAGCTGAAAGCACAG
>Ga0189278_10623_pt1 | contig 12083 bp, 9 predicted proteins | sample N26A9minimetaG_FD_130326 | JGI IMG/M metagenome (GOLD analysis project Ga0189278, IMG submission 130326) | Marine microbial communities from the Costa Rica Dome - N26 A9 mini metaG | ecosystem: Environmental > Aquatic > Marine > Oceanic > Photic zone | place: Costa Rica: the Eastern Pacific...
ATCTGTCGCAGCACACCCATGATCTGGGCCTCGGTAAAACGTGTCTTCTTCATCGGAATCTCCTCAGTCATCCTGCCGAGAAAATTCTACTTCCGCATCCCCTTAAGATCGGGGGGGATTACCTACCGACATCGGATTTGGAGAATTACAGAGTCTGACGAAATTCCTGAAACATCAGGCAGCGTTACCTGATTCAGGTTTTTCGCATGACGCTTTATTGAATTTTCAGTTTATCTACAGCGTTTCGGGATTAACTTGAAACATCCCGCATCACTTTTCGCGTTCGACCGCAGGGAGAGGCAGCGAACAAGTGATTCAGGTATATCCCGAAGCGCTGTAGTATCGCCAATACCCTGCCGCGCCTTCGGCGCTATCGGGGCATTGGCGATGCTTCGTTTCAACGAAAACCGGAAAGGTTTTATTCAGCGGGATCTTCCGATGCGCTGCCATCGACATCCGCATCACCCTGATCCGCGATCCAGGCCACGCTGACAACTTCTTCACCCTTGCCGGTGTTGAACACCTTGACGCCACCCGCTGAGCGGGACCGGAACGAAATACCATCCACCGGCACCCGGATCGACTGCCCCTTGGATGTGGCCAGCATGATCTGATCATCCATCTCCACCGGGAAGGAGGCCACGATCTGACCCGTCTGCATCCGCTTGTCCCAGGCAGTGACACCCATGCCGCCACGCCCGCGCAACGGATAATCATGGGCCGAGCTGAGCTTGCCCACGCCGCCGGAGGTGATCGTCAGAATCAGGTTTTCCGCCTCGGACATTTCCACGTAACGCTCCATCGGCAGGATCGCATTGGCGTTGCCCTCGTCCTCATCCTCCACCTCGGCGTCATCGGCAATGCCCGCCATCGCGCGGCGCATCTTGAGATAGGCGGCGCGTTCGTCCGAGGTCGCCTCGAAGTGGCGGATCACCGACATGGAGACCACACGGTCGTCGCCCGCCAGCCTGATGCCCCGCACCCCGGTGGAGGCGCGCGAGTTGAACACCCGCACGTCATCGGCGCGGAACCGGATCGCCCGGCCCGAATTGGTGGTCAGCATCACATTGTCGTCGTTCGAGGCAATCCGCGCATTGATCAGCTTCCAGCCTTCGCTTTCGCCTTCGAACTTCATCGCGATCTTGCCGTTCGATTTGACGTTGGTGAAATCGGAAAGCTTGTTGCGCCGCACGGTGCCGTGATCGGTGCAGAAGATCACCTGCAGGTCGTCCCATTCATCTTCGTCACGGTCCACCGGCATGATGGCGGCAATCGACACGCCCGTCGGGATCGGCAGGATGTTCACAATCGCCTTGCCCTTGGAGGTGCGGCTGCCCTGCGGCAGGCGCCAGGTCTTGAGCTTGTAGACCATGCCTTCGGTGGTGAAGAACAGCAGTTGCGTATGGGTGTTGGCCACAAAGAGCGTGGTGACCACGTCGTCCTCTTTCAACCCGCCACCCGACAGCCCCTTGCCGCCGCGCCGCTGGCTGCGGAAATCGGCCAATGGGGTCCGTTTGATATAGCCGCCGGAGGTCACGGTCACGACCATGTCCTCGCGGGCGATCAGGTCTTCGTCCTCCATGTCGCCGGACCAGTCCACGATCTCGGTGCGGCGCGGCACGGCGAAAAGCTCTTTCACCTCGCGCAGCTCGTCCGAGATGATGCCCATGATCCGCTCGCGGGAGCCCAGAATCTCCAGGTATTCCTTGATCTTGCCTGCCAGTTCTTCCAACTCGTCGGTGACTTCCTTGACGCCGATCTGGGTCAGGCGCTGCAACCGCAGTTCAAGGATCGCGCGGGCCTGTGCCTCTGACAGGTTATAGGTGCCGTCGTCATTGGCGGTATGGGTCGGATCGTCGATCAGCGCGATATATTCCAGGATGCTGGCGGCGGGCCAGCGTCGTGTCATCAGCTTTTCGCGCGCTTCCGCGGCGTCGGCAGAGGCGCGGATGGTCGCGACAATCTCGTCTATGTTGGTGACCGCAACGGCCAGACCACACAGGATATGGCTGCGCTCGCGCGCCTTGCGCAAAAGATAAGCAGTGCGCCGCGCCACGACCTCTTCGCGGAAGTCGATGAAGCTGGTCAGGAAGCGCCGCAGGGTCAGCGTTTCGGGGCGGCCGCCGTTCAGCGCCAGCATGTTGCAGCCGAAATAGGTTTGCATCGGGGTAAAGCGGTAGAGCTGGTTCATCACGACCTCGGCGGTCGCGTCGCGCTTGAGCTCGATCACGACCCGCACGCCATTGCGGTCGGATTCGTCCTGCACATGGGCAATGCCGTCGATCTTCTTCTCGCGCGCCTGTTCCGCGATGCGTTCGATCATCGTGGCCTTGTTCACCTGATAGGGGATCTCGTCGATGACAATGGCCCAGCGGTCCTTGCGCAGTTCTTCGACCCGGGTTTTCGACCGGATGATGACGCTGCCACGCCCTTCAAGATAGGCTTTGCGCGCACCGGAGCGGCCCAGCATGATGCCGCCGGTGGGGAAGTCGGGGCCGGGGACATATTCGATCAGTTGTTCCGAGGTCAGATCCGGGTCGTCGATCAGCGCCAGGCAGGCGTCGATGACCTCGCCCAGGTTGTGGGGCGGGATGTTGGTGGCCATGCCGACCGCGATACCGCCGGCCCCATTGACCAGCATGTTCGGGAAACGGGCGGGCAGAACCGAAGGCTCTTTCTGCTTGCCGTCGTAATTGTCCTGGAAATCGACGGTATCCTTGTCGATGTCCGCCAGCAGGAAACCCGCAGGCTTGTCCATCCGCACCTCGGTATAGCGCATGGCGGCGGCGTTATCGCCATCCATCGAGCCAAAGTTGCCCTGACCATCGAGCAGCGGCAGCGACATGGAGAAATCCTGCGCCATCCGCACCAGCGCGTCATAGATCGCGGAATCGCCATGGGGGTGGTACTGGCCCATGACATCGCCCACGGGCCGCGCGGACTTGCGATAGGACTTGTCGTGGGTATTTCCGGTCTCGTGCATGGCAAAAAGGATACGCCTGTGCACAGGTTTCAACCCGTCCCGCAGATCGGGAATCGCACGGCTGACGATGACCGACATGGCGTAATCCAGATAGGATGTGCGCATCTCATGTTCGATGGTGACCGAAGGGCCATCGAATTCGGGCCGCTGTGGCGGCATTTCATCTTCGTTTTCAGGGGTTTCCGGCGTGTCGTTCACGTTGACTGCTCTGCTTCTGATGGCGATCTATATATTGTAAGTTTTTATAGCAGACCGGGCATATCAGGTGCAATGCACGATGCCCCCGGAACACTGGCAGCCAATCTTATAGAGTGATAACACACTGTTTTTATTGAAAAGTAATTCATTCGTGCCAAGGTGGTTCTATGGAAGCAGCAAGGAGAGGTCACAAATGGCCCAGACACAAGTTCCAACTGAAACCGAAATGATGCTCAGGGGATATGGTTTGACCACGGCAGAGTTCTTTTACCGGATGCCGGATTATACCCATGTGCTGAACAGCTACATCTGGCAGGACTACGACCTGGCACCGGATCATCCGAAACTCTTCAGCTTTGTCGAGTTCTGGCAGGAGCAGATCGAAGGCCCGCTTCATTCCGTGCGGTTCACCCATCGCAAGCTGATCGGCCCGGGTGAGTGGCGCAATCAGGTGGGCGAATTCATCCTTCATTGAGCGTATCGCAAAGTGACGTGGCGTCGGTGCATTTTCCGGCTCACATGCGGCTGTTCCCCGGTTAGGCTGAGGCAGGCCATATGGGAGGAACGGCATGAAACGGCTGCTTGTCGACCAGAAGAACATCACGCAAATCCGGCTGGAAGAGGTGGCGCGCCCGCCGTTGCAACCGGGCGAGGCCCGGCTGCGGCTGGAAAGCTTTGCCATCACGGCCAACAACGTCACCTATGCTGCGGTGGGATTTGACATCGGCTACTGGAAGTTCTTTCCCACAGGCGTTGACGGTATGGGTCAGGTCCCGGTCTGGGGCGTTGCAAATGTGGTGGAAAGCCGCAGCGATGCCCTGCAGCCGGGGGCGCGAATCTATGGGTTCTATCCGCTGGCGGAGGAGCTTGTGATCACCCCGGAAATTGACGGGCAGGGCGTAATCCTGGATGCGGCGGCGCATCGGGCCGAACTGCCTGCGGTCTACAACCGCTATATCCCGGTGCGGCAGGGGGCGGTGGAACAGGACCACCTGCGCGCCCTGTTGCAGCCGCTTCTTGCGACCTCATACCTTTTGTTCGACTGGCTGATGGACAATGATTGCTTTGGCGCGGAACAGATCATCATCGGCTCGGCCTCCTCCAAGACCGGTCTGGGGCTGTGCAAATACCTGGCAGAGCCGGAGGGCCGCAAGTATCGCATCATCGGCCTGACCTCGGAAGGTAACCGCAGCTTTGTCGAGGGGCTGGGGGCCTGTGACCAGGTGCTGAGCTATGATGAGATCGAAAAGATCGCGCAGGTGCCTTCGGTCTATGTGGACATGTCGGGCAATGCGGAGGTCAAGCTGAAGCTGCACAGCCTTCTGGCAGAGGTTCTGAAACATTCGGCTGCCGTCGGCACCAGCCACTGGGACCAGTTTCGCCCGCAGAAATCCCTGCCGGGGCCGAAACCACAGTTCTTTTTCGCCCCGTCCCAGATTGCGAAGCGGCGCGAGGAATGGGGGCCGGGCGAGATCGAAAAGCGCATCGCGGCGGCCTGGAAGCGCATCGCAGCAGAAGCCGGGAGCTGGATGCAAGTTCGGGTGCACGCGGGCATCGAGGCCGCGCCACAGGTCTATGCCGATCTGGCAGAGGGCCGCGCCAGCCCGCGTGACGGGCATGTCATCGTGATTGAAAACTCATCTTGATTGGCCAAGTCATTTAGCCGGCTTCCTCATCGCGCGGTCCGCCGCACCGCATCTGCCGCTGATCATCAGCCACAAGGCGTTGCTCAAATAGAGGGGCGCGTTGCTGGCGCTGGTGTGCGCCGCCCGGGAGCAGGGGGCCGAGACCTCCGCTCTGGCCTATATGCGCAGGATGTCCGACGATCTGCGGTCGGTTCATGTTCAATGGCTGTTTCGTGAATCCAGGCGGTTCGCAGAAGCCTTCTGGATCGGCCCGAAAGGACGTGTCAGGAAGCCGCCCTGCGGTGCAGGCAGCCCGAAACCGAACGTCTTGCCCGCATCCAGGCATGTGCCAGAGGCGATGCAGCGCGGCTGGCAGCGGCATCTGTCGGGAGCCTCAGCCTAGGCCGAGCAGCTGGCCCCGCCCAGCACGCAGAATTTCGCGCAATGGGGGTGGTTCAGGGCCACCGCACCCTCGGCCTCGGCCAGCGTTGTACCCAGTTCGAATTCGGGGGAATAGGGCAGCAGGGTACAGGCCAGCACCGCTGGCGTCTCGGCGCCCTTGCGCTTGACCACCATGCGGGAGGACGAACACATCACCGCGTCTGGCGATTTGTTCAATATGCCCCAGCAGGCGGTTGTGATCTCGGGCACGTCGATCCGTTCGTCCATCTCCGGAAACAGCACGGTCATGCCGGGATTGTCGGCGTCGATGTCGAATCCGTGTTCGGCAAAGAATGCGGCATAGCCCGCGCGGCTTTCCGCCTCGCTGTCGGCAAAGACGGAGCGGCCGGCGATGGCCATGCGCAAGCCGTTGTCGCGCAGCCATTTCATGCCCGCGAGCGTTTTGTCAAAAGACCCTTCGCCGCGTTCCGCATCATGCAGCGCCGGGCGGTGATGATCGACGGAGATCCGCAGCGTCAGCTTGCCGGGGTAGGCCGTGTTCAGCCGTTTGAGCCCCTCTTGCATGGTCTTGCGCATCATCGGGCGCATGGCGTTGGTCAGGATCAGCACCTCATATCCGCGCGCCAGCGATGCCTCTGTCATTTCGATCATCTGGGGATTCATGAAAGGTTCGCCCCCGGTAAAGGCGATTTCGCGCACCGCCCAGTTGCGCGCCTCAAGCTGGTCTAGATAATCGCGGACTTCATCGGCGGTGATGTAGACAAGCGCGTCGTTGGTGGGCGAGGAGGCGATGTAGCAATTGGCGCATTCGATGTTGCACAGCGTGCCGGTGTTGAACCACAGCGTCTGCGGATTGCTCAGCGCCACTGTCGCGCGCGGCTCGCCCTTGGCGGTGATCGCCGGATCGATGAACTTGCCGACATTCGCCTGCGATTTGGCGTTGGCCATATCTTTCATGATAGGTCCTTGTCTGATCGTTTCGGATGCTATTCTTTGTGCTAAGCGATCGGGCCAGGCATGAAAAGACCTGTCCTTGGGCATCGCACGACCTTGTGAAGCCCGAAATTACGAGTATGGTAGCGCTAACGGAAGCTCAGAAACCGCAGGGGCCGATATGACCCAGACCAAAGCCAGCATGACCCAGGCCAAAGACCGGCTGCCACATATGGAAAGCCGGGTGATTCCGGTCGATCCATTCGATCTGGTGATTTTCGGGGGCACGGGTGATCTGGCCCGCCGCAAGATCCTGCCAGGACTTTTCCGCCGCTTCGTCGCCGGACAGATGCCACCGGAATCGCGCATCATCGGCGCCGCAAGGACTGAGCTGGACAGCGCAGGCTATCGCGAGATGGTGGCAGAGGCGATCGAGGAATTCAACGCCGGGTTCAGCCACACGCCAGAAGCGCTGCAGGCGTTCCTGTCGCGGATCGAATATACCGCCATCGACGCGCGGGGGGAGGCCGGCTGGGCCGAGCTGCAGGAGATCATGAAGGGCAAGGGCCGGACTGAAGCCTATTATTTCTCCGTCTCGCCGACGCTGTTCGGCGATCTGGCCGAACGGCTGCAGCAATGGGGCATGGCAGACAAGGATGCGCGCATCGTGGTTGAAAAACCCTTTGGCCGCGACCTGGAAAGCGCCCATGCGCTGAATGCGACCTTGGCCACCTATTTCAACGAGGATCAGATCTACCGGATCGACCATTACCTCGGCAAGGAGACGGTGCAGAACCTGATGGCGGTCCGCTTCGGCAACATGTTGTTCGAACCCCTGTGGAACGCGCAGTTCATCGACCATATCCAGATCACCGTGGCCGAAACCGTGGGTGTCGGGGGCAGGGGTGAATATTATGACAAGTCCGGCGCGATGCGCGACATGGTGCAGAACCACCTGATGCAGCTTTTGTGCCTGATCGCGATGGAACCGCCCGCCCGCTTTTCGCCGGATGCGGTGCGCGATGAAAAGCTGAAAGTCATCCGCGCCCTTGACCCGGTCTTGCCGCACCATATCGTGCGGGGGCAATATCTGGCCGAGACCGGCAATGAGGAAAAGATGCCCGGCTACCGGGAGGCGGTGGAATCGCCGCGGTCACGCACCGAAAGTTTCGTGGCGCTCAAGACCCATATCAGCAACTGGCGTTGGGCCGGCACGCCCTTCTACCTGCGCACGGGCAAGCGGTTGTCTGCGCGGTCCTCCGAGATCACCGTGGTGTTCAAGGAAACCCCGCATTCGATCTTTGGCGAGGACGCGGGCCGCCACCGCAACGTGCTGTCGATCCGCCTGCAGCCGAACGAGGGGATCACCCTCGGCGTGACCATCAAGGAGCCGGGGCCGGGCGGCATGCGGCTGATCGACGTGCCCCTCGACATGAGCTTTGCCGAAGCCCTGGGCGAGGATGCGGATCAGGTCGACGCCTATGAACGGCTGATCATGGATGTGATGCGCGGCAACCAGACGCTGTTCATGCGCGGCGATGAGGTCGAGGCCGCCTGGGCCTGGACCGATCCGATCATCCAGGGGTGGGAAGCGCGCAACGATGTGCCCAAACCCTACGACAGCGGCTCCGCCGGGCCGGATTACGCAAATGAACTGATGCGGCGTGACGGCCGCGAATGGCGCGAGGTGACCCCATGAACCTGATCGAATATCCCGACCGGGAAATCCTGGCGATGAAGGTCGCGAACCGGCTGGCCGGAGAATTGAAGAAATGCCTTCTGGTGCATGAATTCGCCTCCTTCGCCGTGCCCGGCGGCACCACGCCCGGCCCGGTCTTTGACATGCTCAGCGGCACCGATCTGGACTGGGGCCGGGTGCATGTGATGCTGACCGACGAACGCTGGGTGCCGGAAGAGGATGCGCGTTCGAACGGGGCCTTGGTCCGGTCGCGGCTGCTGACCGGCCATGCCGCGGCGGCACAGTTCCTGCCTTTCTATCAGCCGGGTCTGGAGGCAGAGGAGGGCGCCGCCGCCGTCGCGCCCGGTCTGGAGACGCAATTGCCGCTGTCGCTGCTGGTGCTGGGCATGGGCGATGACATGCACACCGCCTCGCTGTTTCCGGGGGCCCCCGGGGTCGCGGCGGCGATGGCCGCAGGCGCGCCCAACCTTTGCGTCGTCCGCCCCGAAGATCAGGAGATCGCGCGCGTGACCTTGCCCGCCCATGTGCTGCGCGGCGCGATGTCCACCCATCTGATCATCTTTGGCGATGCGAAACGCGCGGCACTGGAACGCGCTGAAACGCTGCCCCCCGAAGAGGCGCCCGTCGCCACCGTTCTGAACAACGCAGAGGTACATTGGGCCGCATGATGACGATCTGGGACAAACTGAAAAGCCGGGCGGATTCCGTCACCGACAGACCGCTGCTGGCCCTGTTCGAGGATGCGGGCAGGGCGGGTGATTTCTCCGTCACGCTGGAGAATCTGCATTTCGACTACGCCAAGACAAACATTGACGCGGACAGCCGCGCCGATCTGATCGCCCTTGCGGAACAGGCAGATGTGGCGGGTAAACGCGACGCGATGTTCGCGGGCGAAAAGATCAACGAGACCGAAGGCCGCGCGGTCCTGCACACCGCGCTGCGCAATCTCGACGGCGGGCCTGTCATGATGGATGGCACCGATGTGATGCCGCAGGTTCACGCCACGCTTGAGCGGATGCGCCGCTATGCCGACGCAGTGCGCGCAAGTGCCATCACCGATGTGGTCAATATCGGCATCGGCGGTTCCGATCTGGGTCCGGCGATGGCCGTGGCCGCACTGGCCCCCTATCACGACGGGCCGCGGTGCCATTTCGTCTCCAACGTCGATGGCGCGCATATCGCCGACACGCTGCGCGGGCTGGATGCCAAGACCACGCTGGTGATCGTCGCCTCCAAGACCTTCACCACGATCGAGACCATGACCAACGCCCGCACCGCCAAGGCCTGGATGACGGATCACGGCGGTGATCCTGCAACGCAGTTCGCAGCGCTCAGCACGGCGGAGGACAAGACGGCAGCCTTTGGCATCAGCCCCGACCAGGTCTTCGGCTTCGAGGACTGGGTCGGGGGGCGTTACTCCATGTGGGGGCCGATTGGTCTCGCGCTGATGATCGCCATCGGGCCAAAGGGATTCGACGCCTTTCTGCGCGGCGGCCAGGCGATGGACCAGCATTTCCGTGTGGCAGCGCCGCTGGAAAACCTGCCGATGATGCTGGCGCTGGTGGGCATCTGGCACAACCAGCTCTGCGGCTATGCGACCCGCGCGGTCTTGCCCTATGATCAACGGCTGCGGATGTTGCCGGATTATCTCCAGCAGCTGGAGATGGAAAGCAACGGCAAGTCGGTGCAGATGGACGGCACCGATTGCGCGCATCATACCGGCCCGGTGGTCTGGGGGGCGGCAGGCACCAATGGCCAGCATGCCTTTTATCAGCTGATCCACCAGGGCACCCGGGTGGTGCCCTGCGAATTCCTGGTTGCCGCCAACGGGCATGAGCCTGACCTTGCCCATCATCACCAGTTGCTGCTGGCCAATTGCCTCGCCCAGTCAGAGGCGCTGATGCGGGGCCGCTCGCTGTCCGAGGCGCGGCGCATGATGCAGGCAAAGGGGCTGACCGGGGATGAGCTCGAACGCCAGGCCCGCCACCGGGTCTTTCCGGGCAACCGCCCCTCGACCACACTGGTCTATCCGCTGCTCGATCCCTTCACCCTGGGCCAGATCATCGCCCTTTACGAACACCGCGTCTTTGTCGAAGGGGTGATCCTGAACATCAATTCCTATGATCAATGGGGCGTGGAACTGGGCAAGGAACTGGCCACCTCCCTGCAACCCATCGTGGAAGGCCGCGAAAACCCCGAAGGCAAGGACGGCTCCACCGCCGCCCTGGTGGGCTACATCCTGAAACACCGGGCCTGACCCCGTTTTCTTTTTGGCTGTAAATATTCCCGGGGTTTGGGGCAGAGCCCCAACAAAATATGGATCGAATGCGGCGCAGCCGCACCGATGGGTCACATCAGGTCCGGCGCCCGGCCCATCCGGTTTGCCAGCCGCCCCACGGTCAGCCCCTGCACGATGATGGAGAATACCACCACCACATAGGTGCAGGTCAGGATCAGCGATTTCCACTCGCCGTCCGGCAGCGACAGCGCCAGCGCAACGGAGATGCCGCCCTTCAACCCGCCCCAGGTCATGATCGGCGTCACCCCGGCGCTGAAACTGCGGAACGGGCGCAGCATCGCGATGGGAACCGCGACAGCCGCCAGCCGCGCCAGCAGCGCGATGAAAATCGTGATCACGCCGGTCACCAGAACATCCGCGTTCAGGGCGATGGCAAAGACTTCAAAGCCGATCATCAGGAACAGCACCGCATTCAGGATCTCGTCGATCAGCTTCCAGAAGGCCTCCACGTATTTGCGGGTCTCTTCCGACATGCCGCGCGCGGTCCCCACATCGCCGATCAGCAGCCCGGCGCAGACCGCCATGATCGGGGCGGAGACATGCAGCCAGACCGCCAGCTCATAGCCGCCAAAAGCCAGCCCAAGTGTCAGCAGCACCTCCAGCGAATAATCGTCGATCCGGCGCATCACCCGGAAGGTCAGCCAGCCCAGCACCAGCCCCAGCACCGCGCCGCCAAAGGCCTCCTGCACGAAAAGCAGTGCCGCATCACCCAGGGGGCTGCCGCCCGACCCGTGATGCGCGCCCGGAAAGGCGAGGCCCACCAGCACCAGGAACACCACATAGCCAACCCCGTCGTTGAACAGGCTTTCACCCGCGATCTTGGTCTCCAGCGCCTTGGGCAGATCGGCCTCGCGCAGCACGCCCAGCACCGCCACCGGATCGGTGGGGGAAATCAGCGCGCCAAAGACCAGCGCCAGCAGCAGCGGCATGCCGGTCAGCCAGGAGAACCCGACGCCCACCACCAGCGTCGACAGGGCGATGCCCAGCGTCGCCATCAGGAACACGCTCAGCCATTCGCTGCGCAGGTCGCTCAGCTTGACATGCAGCGCACCGGCAAAGAGCAGCAGGCCCAGCATCCCCTCCAGCAGCGCCTCGGAAAAGTCGATGCCGGTGACCAGTTGCCGCACCGTATCGGCGATGCCAAGGGCGGGCAGGGCAAGGTCCATCCCCAGCAGCCCGAAGGAGGCCAGCAGCGACACCACAAGGATGCCGATGGCCGAAGGCAGCTTCAGAAACAGGTAGTTGATCGCACCAAACGCCCCGGCCATGACAATCAGCAGGGACGTGATCTGCAGAAAGTTCATGTCTTGAGGTCGTAGGTGACCCACATGGTCCTTGTGGCCAGACGGTCATAGACATTGCGCCCGCGGTAATTGTCATCCGCCGTGATCCAGCGCACCGTGGCCCAGCCGCGCGCCCGCGCCTGTTCCGCCACCGCCTCGATCAGGGCCTGCGCCGCACCCGATCCGCGCGCCGCCGGGTCAACAAAGAGATCGTCGAGAAAACAATTGGTCGCCGCCCGCAGGGGGCTGGCGAAAGGGCGGAAATGGGTCAGCCCGATCAGGCGGCCCTCTGCGGTTTCGGCGACAAGACCGTTGCATTCATGGGCCTCGTCCATCAGCCAGCCGAACACGGTATCGCGCATTTCCGGGGTCTGCTCGACCTTGTAGAATTCGGCGTAACCCTGGTAAAGCCGGTCCCAGTTCTCGCGGTCTTCGGATGTGGTGGGGCGAATGATCAGTGTCATTGGGAAATCCTCCGGTTCAGGGCGTGCCCGCGGGCAGGCAGACAGGCCGTATAGCTGACCTATAGGTCGTGTTTACATTCATTGTCGCCCACCCGTTTCAGTCCAAAATTGCTCAGTTCCAGGCAAGAGAGCGCAGGAATAGCCAGCTATTTCAAGCTCTCTTAACGCAGAAATGGGCAATTTTGGCGAAACCCCTG
>Ga0189278_10629_pt1 | contig 12018 bp, 20 predicted proteins | sample N26A9minimetaG_FD_130326 | JGI IMG/M metagenome (GOLD analysis project Ga0189278, IMG submission 130326) | Marine microbial communities from the Costa Rica Dome - N26 A9 mini metaG | ecosystem: Environmental > Aquatic > Marine > Oceanic > Photic zone | place: Costa Rica: the Eastern Pacific...
CGGCGCAGCCGTTTTTGAAATAGCAGGATGTTTTGCATTTTGGGCTTGGCTGCGGCTCGACAAATCAATCTGGTGGATCGTTCCGGGTCTCGCCGCGCTGAGTCTATTTGCATATTTGCTCACATTGGTAGATAGCGCGGCCGCAGGTCGTGCCTATGCGGCCTATGGAGGTATCTACATTGCCAGTTCTCTCATATGGCTCTGGCTGGTCGAAGGCGTCCATCCAGACCGCTGGGATCTTTTAGGTGCAACGGTTTGCATGATTGGTGCGACAATCATATTTTTTGGCCCGCGGGCCACATAACCAAGAGGAGGATGCGGACAGGAAAACTCACCTGCTCACGAAAGTCATGGCCTTCCGGCGTTGCGAGTCACTATCAGATCACGATAGGCATCGTTCAATGGACGATTGCCATGAGAAGATAACTTGCTGTCGTCATCCAGTTTCTCCAAGGCAGCGAGTATGAATTCTGCAATGTCCATCCGGTCTCGTCGACAGGCATACCTGAACACGCGCAGGAGTTCTTTCTCCAACAGATCGACGCTTGTTGTCATCGCCTTTGCTTCCTTCTTTAATGATCAAGCCTAAGCCATCCAGTAATAGGAAGGTCAAGTCACAATTTCTCCGACTATTTTGTGATCAAACTCAACCGATAGACGACAGAATGTGCAACGTGGCCAGAAGCCAGAAGGCGAAAGCGGACAAATAACCCGTCATTATGGCAATTCCCATCACGATCATTACCGCTGCCGCTGGGGTAGGCCTTGTGTAAGTCGCCCGAACGCCTTCAACCTTGGTTGCCAACGTGTCGGTGAACAGCGCTGAAAGCAGGAACAGCACGCCTAGACCGAGCGAATAGATCGTGAGCAGCGCGATACCGTCGGGAAGTGTCGTCGACGCGGCGCCGACTGTCAGGATGGCAGCAAGGATAGGAGCGATGCACGGTGTCCAGCCAAAGGCAAAGGCCAAATCGAGGACAAACGCCGAGATGGTTCGCCAACTCGTCGAAGGAGGCGGGAACAAATACTGCGCTCAGACGTTAGAGAAAAATGGGGCAGTTAAGCGATTCTGAAAGGCGACTGAATAATGATGATGGGTGAAGGCATGGGCGGCGGAATGATGATCGGAATGGGGTTGGTGTGGATACTGATAGTAGTTGCCCTGATCCTCCTCATCGCCGGCCTGATTAAATATCTGCGCAAATGACGCAGGACTGGTTTTGGAGTTCAGTCTTGAACCAAGAGCAAAAACTGGTCGTTCTGGTCACCGGTTCGAGCGGATACCTCGGCGCGGCCGACACGCGCCGCTTGAGCTAAAATTATCTGATCGTTGATCGCTACACGCCACCTCACCTGGCCGAATGCGTTTGCTTCGACATCACGGACCAGGCAAACATAGGCAGGGCGCTGCAGCGGATCCGGCACACCTACGGAAACAGGATCGCCTCTTGCATCCATCTTACCGCCTATTTCGACCTGATCGACGACGAGCATCCGGCTTTCGAGGCAGTTACGGTCGAGGGCACGAAGCAACTTCTCCAACTATTTCGTGGTTAAACTCAACCGATAGCCGACAGAATGGGAAAGGTGGCCAGAAGCCAGAAGGCGAAAGCGGACAGATAACCCGTCATCATGGCAATTCCCATCACGATCATTATCACCGCCGCAACAATTCGCAGGCCTTTTCCAATGCGCCCGAACGTCTTCAACCTTACGGCCAGCGTGTCGGTGAACAGCGCTGCAAGCAGGAACGGCACGCCTAGACCGAGCGAATAGATTGTGAGCAGAGCGATACCGTCGGCAAGCGTCGTCGACGCGGCGCCAACTGTCAGGATGGCACCAAGTATCGGACCGATGCAAGGTGTCCAGCCAAAAGCGAAGGCCAAACCGAGTACATAGGCCGAGACGGTCCGTCCGCCAGGCAAATCGAGGTGGAAGCGTGCCTCGCGCATCATCCACGACGGACGGATCGTTCCGAGCATGAACAGCCCGAACAGCGTGACGATCCCGCCCCCGACGATATTCAACTCGAACCGGTAGCTGAGCAACAACTGGCCAAGCGCCGAGGCACTGGCCCCGAGGATCACGAAGACCGTGGTGAAGCCAAGCACAAAGCAGAGGCTGAGACCGAGCGTCGTGCTTCGGGTGACAGTTATCTCACCTGACGGTGAAGCGAAGGTCGACCGGCCGGCGACATAGCAAACATATCCCGGCACCAACGGCAGGACGCAAGGCGACAAAAACGAAATAACTCCGGCCAGGAAGGCGCTGAGGATACCGATGTTCGAGAGTTCAGGCATTAGGATAAACTTTCAGAGACTCCGGCTTCATCGATTTATTTCCTTCCGGGCTTGGTCGATCAATCGCTGCATGGTTTGCAAGTCGGTAGCACCTCGCAGGATCTCGTTGCCGATGACGAAACCCGGGGTGCCGTTGATCCTCAGTATTCGGGCGAGCGCAAGATTGCGCTCAATCTCCTCGTGGATCGCAGGATCCTGCATGTCGGTCCGGAGTTGTTCGACATCGACGCCTATCTCTTTGGCGACAGTAATGACCTGCACTTCGTCGGCCGAGCCTGACACCTGCATCATCGCCTTGTGGAACTGCGGGTAGAGGTTCTGCCGGTGCGCCGCGAGCGCTGCCTTAGCCGAGAACACGGAGTCCGGGCCCAAAATGGGAAACTCCTTGTAGACGATCCGCATTTGGGAATCGCCTTCTTCGGCCGCCGCCATTGCGGACGCGACCTGCAGACAATATGGGCAGTTATAGTCGAAGAATTCGACCATGGTCACATCGCCTTGCGGATTGCCGCCGACCGGACTTTCGGGACTTTTGAGCAGTTCGTCACTGTTTGCGGCAAGGGCCGCCTGAGCCTCCGTTTGTTCTGCCTCCCTTTGCTTTCGTTCGAGGTTCTGCATGGCCTCCACGATAACTTCCGGGTTAGCGACAAGATAGTTGCGCACTCGCCGCTCGAACGCATCCTCCGGCAGGTTCTCCGGCGCGGTCGCGAGTTGCCGGCCTGTCTGGAACCCTGGATCGAGCTGATACCAGGCTCCTGCCGCGATGATCAGCAATAGGGGAAGGAGGATCAAGCCGAAGCGGCGCCCCGTGGGTCTCGAAAACTGCGTCATTTCTCTTCTTCCACCATTCAGAGCCAGCCTGTCAGCCGTTCCCACCACCCTTTTTCGGTTGGTGGTTTTGGCGCATACGCATTGTTGATGAGCTGGTTGATGTAGAGCGTCACGTTTGCCCTCTGAAAGTCAGCGCCATGGAATATCCCGGCATGTCGTCCGTTTCGGTCGATAACATGCACCATCGGCATATCCTGACCTTGGCTACTTAGCGCGGCGAAACGATCCGCAGCAGCGGCGGTTGTCTCCTCCCCGGACGGGATGACAAGTTTCCAGTTCGCCTCATCCCACGTAACCTCGATTGACGAGTCCGAGTCGTGAACGGTTACGAACGTGACCATTTCCTTCATCGGCGAAACGTTCACTTGTCCTTGCACGCCAGCGAGATCAGCCTGCTGCTCGGCGCATGGGCCGCCACAGTCCGTTGGCACAAAGCTAAGCACGATGACCTGATCAGAGAGATCATCGAAGTGCAGGACATTGCCACCCGGTTCTTCGAGATTGAGTTCGGGCATGGAAGGGCGATCTGTCACCTCGAAAGCCGGCTCCTTTTCGGTCATCACCTCGTCAATGCGTTCGCCGGGATGGTGGGCAAATGCCGGATGGGCGCTCAGCAGGACGGCGAGGCCCAGGAAACGCTTCATTCTGCTGCCTCCCGCGGGCCTTCAGCCGCTATTGCAAGCACCGAAACCTGGACGGTGATCTCTCCGGCTTTTTCGAAGCTGAGCGTCATGGGGAATGTCGTACCCTTACTGAGTTTGTGTTGCAGTCCCATCAGCATCAGGTGCATGCCACCGGGCGCGAGCGTGATCCGCTTACCCGCCTGCAACTCAAGCGTTTCGATGTGGTCCATGCGGCTTACGTCACCGTCCTTCTCGACTGCATGAATCATGACCTGAGCGGCCACAGGCGTGCTCGCTCCAATCAACCTGTCGTCCGAAGTGCTCTCGATCGTGACATAGGCGGCGCCGGGACGGGATGCGAGGATGGACGCCCGCGCCCACGCATCGAGGACGCGAACACTCTCACCGGCGAGTGCCGGCGATGCGACGGCCAAAGTTATCACGACTATTGCAATCAGTTTTCTCATAGTTGTTTCCCGGTCATTGTTGCAAGGACATGGGCGGCCATCTCTTCTGCGGACTGATCACCTTCGCGGAAGACATCCTCAAAGCGGCCGTCCGGAGTCATCAGATAGATGTGCCCGGAGTGTGCCATCAGGTATCCGTCCGGAGCCGTCTCCTCTTCCATTTTTTCGTAATAGACGCGGAAGGATTGGGCAGCCGCGGCAACCTCGGCCTCCGATCCGGTCAGTCCGACCAGCTTGGGGTGAAAGGCCTGGACATATTCCGCCATCACCTGCGGCGTGTCCCGGGACGGATCGACCGTGATGAAGATCGGAGCAACGTGCTCGACCTCGCCGCCAAGCCGATCCAGCACGTTCCCCAGATAGGCAAGCGTGGTAGGGCAAACATCCGGGCAATAGGTAAATCCGAAGAACACGAGTTGCCAGCGCCCCAGGAAGTCGGCCTCTGTTACGCGATTGCCGTTGTGGTCGATCAACGAAAAATCGGAGCGAATTGCAGCTTCGCCGACGGTGATCGGCGGAGATGGCTCGCGAACCCAAATGGTCCGGACGAAATAGACGCCACTGAGCGCCAGCACAGCAGCGGCCACGAGGATCCATAGGCTGATGCGGATGCGTTCGAGCTGCCTTGTTTTGGTTGATGTCATCTGTCTACCTCGAAAGCATCCGCCCGTGTGTGGCCGATAACATGCTCACCCATTCGTTTCTGGGAGGCCTTTGCGGTCGAGCGATTTCTCGCGCCACTGCTCGTTGGGCCGTTCAGGGTCGTCATGGCTCATGGACTGCATCATCCTGTTGCAGCCTTCCATTGTGCCGGAGCCTTTCAGGGTGTCGCGGGACGCCTCTGAGGCATGGGTGTAGAGCACGGGTGCAACCGCGAGCCCTGCGACAACTGAAGAAACAATAGCGAACGCTCTGATCGATTTACGCATCGCTCGGTCTCCTTTCTTTGGAGGGCTGCGGTTCGTGGCTTGCAAGAACGCGGGCCTCGTCAATCTTAGGGGCCACGCTGTCAGGAGCCGTGTCGATTGCTACAACCTTCGTGGCTGGCCGAGCTACCTCGGTCTCGGTAGGGCCAGCATTGCTCTCTGCGGCCGAGCAAGATTTACTGCCTGACCGGTTCATACACAGGCCGAGCGCACACATTGCCAAGCAAGGCAAAAGGCTGATCAGGATTGGTGCGATGCCGACAGCAGCCAACCAACTCCAGTTCAGCGCCAGCCCCGACGCAATCACCAGTCCGGCGAGAACGAGTAAACCGCGTCGGTTGCCGAGATAATAGCGAAGCGCATAAAGCAGGTCGCGGCTGAGAGACCCGTTTCGAGATTGTGACTGTTGTGTATCGGGCATGGCGGGTTCCCTTTCAATTTGACTTCAGATGAGTATTGAGGAGTGCGATCATTTCTGGTGTGTCCCACTCGGCAGAACCGACAAGTCTTCCCAGTTCTCGGCCCTCGCTGTCGATGAGAAGCGTCGTCGGCAGTCCCGGCGCCTGGAGGTCGAACGAGGCCCGCATTGTGGCATCGATGTAGAGACCAAGATGTTCAATGCCTATTTCTGCATAGAAATTCCGAACAACATCCGGTCCAGCCCGATCGACCGAAAGCGCCACAACTTCGAAGACCGGGCCGCCAAGTTCCGCTTCAAGCGCGTCGAGCGTCGGCATTTCCTCGCGGCAGGGAACGCACCACGTCGCCCAGATGTTGAGCAACACGGTCTTGCCTCTCAAATCGGCCAGAGTAAGAGCCTGACCGTTCCCGTCCTCAAACTTAATTTCGGGGAGCGGGCGCGGTGCCTCGTGGATCACGAAAGACCGGGACGAGGCTGGCTCGGCCTGTCCTCCGCCTTGAGGCGGACGCATTGGCGTGCCTCCGCTGAAATAGGTCACGCCAACGATCGCGATCACGGTCAGTGCGAGCGTGCCTACCGCCAGAAATACGATCGCGCGCTGTCCCTGCAGGAGCTTCTTCATTGGCCGTCACCCAGGGCGTTGTCGCCTTTAGCCTGACGGCGCAGCTCTTCAACGAGCGGCAGGATGGTGCGGGTAAGCACCTCCTCATTCACGGGTCCGATATGCTTGTAGGTGACGCGTCCGTCCGCGCTGATGACGAACGTTTCAGGTACGCCGTATACACCCCAATCAATCGCCACGCGTCCGCTGATGTCGGCCCCCGTACGCGTGTAAGGATCGCCAAGGCTGTCCAGCCATTGCGCCGCGTCATCCGGCTGGTCTTTATAGTTAAGGCCGTGCAGCGGAACGGCGCCTTGTGCAGCAAGCTTCATGAACAGAGGGTGCTCCGCGCGGCAAGCAACGCACCAGGAGGCGAAGACATTGACCAGCGAGACTTCGCCTTTGAGATCGGTGCTCGACAATCCGAGTGTCCGCCCCTTGACCGGCGGCAGCTCAAACGCAGGCACGGACTTACCGATAAGTGTGGACGGGAGAATACTCGGATCGCGGGTCAAGCCCCAGGCGAGCACCACGCCTAGCAGGACCGCTCCAGCCAGAGGCAGAAACGCCAGAAAATTGCGGCGGCGCGTAGAGACAATGGCATATTCATTGGCATGGCTCATGAAGCACCCCCGTCCTTGGCTGAAATGCGAGCCTGCACGTCCCGCTGGCGTTCGGGCCAGGTGCTCTTGATGAATGCGAGCGCGGCGGTGATCTCCTTGTCGCTCAGGATGTCCCCGAAAGCGGGCATGTCGCTCTCATAGCCCGCAACGACACCGCCAACGCCGAGCTTTGTGATGTCAAACAGATCCTGGTCCGAGTGATGCCATGTGTGGCCAGTCTCGTCGTGCGGCGGCGCTTGCATGCGGCCGTTTTCCAGCCGGCGCTTCCAGTCCGGCTGGCCCTCAAGGCTGGCTCCATGGCAGGAAGCGCAGTATTCGCCGTAGACCCTCTGACCCAGGGCAATCTGCTTGCTCGTCACAGGCTGACCAAGGAAGGTCACCGTTTGCGATTTCTCCTTGCCATCCTCCTGTTGCGCGAATGCGCCGATGGCTGACAGAACGGAAACGACGATAGCGGAGACGAAAAACAGCTTGCGCCTCATCGCGGCCCCCTCAAGTGTTTCACGAACGTGTAGAACCCGAAGATCACGGCGCCGAAGACTAGAATCGTCACAAAAAGGCCCCCGGCTATCATCAGACCGATTTTGGCACCATCTATTGCTTCACTCATGAACTCATTCATCGGCATAGACGGAGACACCGCCCTCACCAAACGCGTAGGTCTTCAACGTACCGGTCTTGGATGGAGCCATGCCGGGAGCGTTGGCGGGCATGCCGGGCAAGGTGATCCCGGTGATATCCGGCCGCTCAGTGACAAGCCGTTCGATGATCTCGGCCGGCACGAGCCCGCTCACGATATAACCGTCGATCTCGGCCAAATGGCATCCAAGACCCTTTTCAGGTACCCCGGCTTCGATGGAGCGCTTGTCAAAATTCCGGTCGTCGACGCGCGTCACTACATAGCCATTGCCTTCCAGATAGACCGCGTAGGCATCGCAACACCCACATCCCGGATCACGCCAGATGGTGATCTCCTTGGACCCCGAAGTGGCGGCAGCAACACTTTGAAGGGGAGCGTCGGTTGACCCCAACGACCAGTAGGCGATACCCGCAGCGGCGAACACGGCAACGACGACTGCGGCATTTTTTATCTTGTTCATGACATTCTCCATTATGCCCCTGCGAGCGCGGTCCAGTTCGCGCCGCCATCGCGGCTTTCGACAAGGCCATCGCCTCTGATGGCGACGACATGATCGGCATTGGTGGGGTGAACGGCGAGGGCGAGCGAGGCCGTGCCCGATATTTGCGACCACACGACTCCGGCGTCCTGAGATCTCCAGATGCCCGAAGGCAGCGCGGCGTAAAGGCGAGCGGGTTGGGATGCCGCGCTGACCAATCCGTTGATTGTCCCACCTTCGGGAAGGGGCGCTTCCGACGGAGCCGGTTTCCCCGATGCAAGCGCGTCCATCGCATCGCCCGGCTGAACCTCCTGCCAGCGGCAGAAGCAGTCGGGCACGCGCGTGAGACCAAGTTCGGTTCCGGCATAGATCCAGATACCGCCCATGCCCGTTGCTAGATCGACCGAGGCCAATGCCGTCAGATCGTGCTCTGCGTCCGCCAGCCACGGTCGGTCCATCGCGAGGGCCCAAGAGCCACCGGCATCTTCGCTCTTCCAAAGACCGTCGCCGCGAATGGCCGCGTAGATCGTATTTGGCTCTCCCACCGCAATGGTGACTGCTGATACCGGGGCGTCGGGTAGACCAGTGCTTCTCGTCTCCCAAGTGCGCGCGCCATCCTCGGAAATAGCGAAGCCGCCACCCGCGAGCCCCGCCGCGATCCGGCCAGGCCGGCCCGGGTGCGTTGCGAGCGACAAGATGCCGTTCACCGCCGGTGCGGGCATCTCCCTCCAGCCGCCGGAGCCGTCGCTGCGGGAAAGAGTCTTACCGGCCAGGATCAAAGCATCGCCATCGAATGCAATTGACAGACGGGTTGCTGCAAACGCGTTGCGAACGCCCAAAGGCAGGTTTATGAGGCCAGTCCCCACTAGCAAAGCACCGAGAAAAGCGCGCCTCGAAAGGCGGTAGGAACTTTGGGTCATTACTCTCATGTCGATATCTTTCATGTTCGGCGTGCCTCGCAGCTTTCCGTGACAAATTGTTGGAGATCGGCAAGGCTCCGGAAGATCACCGAGAAACGGTCACCGCCCATGCCAGCACCAAGGATCACAGGCAGGCCGACCGGCGGGCCGGTCTCGGCGCTGTCGATCTTGAGCCGGATGTTCTTCTCCCAGTAGGGCGTTTCCCGCCCGTCGCCAGTGGTGATGAAGTAGCTGTCGCCACAATGGCGGATTGCCGTGACATGCGTCTCCGGCGATGGCTCGCCGATCGGCTCCGGCGCCCCGGCCCGCAACCAACCAGCGGGCATAAGTCCTTCATCAACGACCTTTTTGCCACCGGCGGGCTGGCCGGCGATAGCGAGAAAGGCGAGCAGATCGGTGCGCGCCTGAGGATCGTCGATCCCTCGGAAGGTCATGTAGGTACCAGGGATCATATCCGCCGGGTCTTTCAGCCAACCGTCGAGCGTAGCCGCGTTCCAGAAGATACCGGCGTCCTTTAGCCCGCTTGAATAACGAACAAACCCCTCCGCCGTACCCGCCGTACGGCCCAGGAAGCTGTCGAGGCTCGGGCCGCTGAGATGCAACCCCGGTTCGAGGGCATGGCAAGCAACGCAGGCGCGATAGACCTGCGCACCACGCCTCACGTCCCCGTCTGCGAGTGCGGCCGAACTGACTGAAAGGCCGGCCAACGCGGCGAGGAAAAGGGCTACCCGGCTCATATCCGCTCCTCTTTTCCGGAAACGCGGATCACCCCCATCATGCCAGCGGCCTGGTGCTCAAGAATGTGGCAGTGAAACATCCAGTCTCCCGGATTGTCGGCGACGAAGGCGATCTCGACCTTCTCGCGCGGTGCCATCAACACGGTGTCTTGCCACTCACGATGCGTTGTAGGCAGACCGTTCCGTGACAGGACGCGGAAGGAATGTCCGTGCAGGTGGATTGGATGATGCCAGGCCGTTGCGTTTGTCATTGCCAGGACGCATGTGCTGTCGCGCGGCACCGTCAGCAGCGGGTCCATCACATGACCGGTGGCGGCCTTGCCGTTGATGAACCAGATGCCCCGGCCATGCATCATGTTCATCATGTTGCCCATCATTCCACCGGAGGCTTCGTTCCCCATGCTGCCGCCCATTTCGGCCATGATCATCTGGCCCATCATGCCGCCGTTGAACGTGACCTCGTGCCGGATCGCGTCGCCCAGGTCCGGCTCGGCAAGCGGATTGTCTTGAAGTTCAAGAGGCCAGTCAGGAGCAGCTTTCCTGAGCGCCGCTTCCGCATAGGCGAGATCGACCAACCGGTACTCCTGTCCCTTGTAGAACCGGTCCACCACAGAGACCCGGCTGCCTGGCCGGCCGGTCATGTCGAGGATCAGGTCCACCCGCATGGCTGGACCGAGCGTGACGAGCCCGTTCGCCGGTGCGTGCGGCGTCACGGGTTGCCCGTCGAGGGCGATCACAACCGGCTCGAGGTTTGCAAAGTCGAGGCCAAAGATCCGGGCATTGGCAGCATTGATCAGGCGCAGCCGGATGCGCTCTCCAGCACGGACCGCAATGCTCTCCGGAACACGGCCGTTGACGGTGACCGTGTTGCCGATACGTCCGTTATGCATCAAGTCATGGGGGTTGCCGAAATCGTCGCTGATCGCTGCGTCCCCGGTGAGTCGCCAATCGTCGAGAACCCAGATCAGTTCTCGGTCGACGCGAACCGGCTCGGATTCCTCGATGATCAGCGGGCCGTAGAGACCGCGCCCCACCTGCACCGTGCTGTTTAAGTGAGGGTGATACCAATAGGTACCGGCATCGACGGCGTCGAACTCGTAGGTGAAGGTCTCACCGGGAGCGATCGGCGTCTGCGTCAGATGCGGCACGCCGTCCATGGCGTTCGGCGTGCGCACACCGTGCCAGTGGACGGTGGTCTCTTCCTCAAGGCCGTTGTCGATCACGACATGAATGCGATCGCCTTGACGGACACGAATTGCCGGGCCGGGCACTGTGCCGTTGTAGGCCCAGACCGGCGTGTTTCCATAAGTATCCGGAACGAGTTGCGTCCGTCCCGGTGATGCCTTCAGCCGGAACTCCCTAATGGAGGCCGCCTGGGCATTTCGTAGTCCAAGAACCGGAAGCACTGCACCAGCCGAGAAAGCTGCGGTGCGTGTGAGGAATGTCCGACGCGTCAGCGTCGGCAGATACATGGCCATGACGTTCCAACCATCCTGAGAGGGTGCTTGAATAGCAACGCGCACTCTGCGCAAAGCATATCGAGATCATGGGCAGTCGGTTTTACCGCACATGACTTCGGGCGCCGCTAGCCGGAAAGTTAAGTCCGCGCGGCGTCAGCTCAGGATGATTGATCGGGGAGGATAGGGTTCCGGCAGACCAGTGCGTCCGGTCACGCTTTGCAGAACCGGACTTTCGGCAGCCGCCTGTGATCCATGCAAGGTGAATTGTCCCAGGGGCACTACTGCCAGGATCGGCGAGATACATACGTTATCGCACTGTTGCGCAGCGTTCTTGTCGTCCAGGCAATCCTTGCAATCGCCAATGTCCGTCCCGTCGCCTAAGACAAAAGCCATCTTCATGGTCATTTTGGCTGAACCCGCGGCATGCGCCACGGTTCCCGCCGCGAAAGCAGCGAGCAGCACGATCATGAAGATTCGGACATACCTCGTCATAAGACGCTCATTACCGGAAAATGCGAAACCTGTCGACTTACGTTTTGTTGAAGACTGCTCTTGAACCGAGCGGGCCGTAAAGAAGGATGGCCGGGAAGGTACCGACAACATGCCAAAATCTTCGGCGCGGCGTCACCTTCCGCTCCAGTCCGCAGGATCGACAAAAAGGCCGAACCATATCGACCAAATGCCAAGCAGGACGAATACTAGGCCGAGAATCCAGCGCCGTGCCCTCAACCAGTCCGCCATCCGGGAAAGAAAACCCGCAGAGCGTGGCCAAACGGTCAGCGGCAGAAGCGGCAAAGACAGGGCCAGTGCGAAAGTACCCATCAGCACTACGCCAGAGACAGGGGAACCGGTAAGTGCCACTGTTCCTATAAGAGCGAATAGGATCGGCGCCGCACATGCAGGAATGTTCAAACCAAAGGCGAGCCCCTGCAGGAGTGGATTTCCGGCAATTCGCCAGCGCTCCGGAGCGACCTCGAACTTTCGGCGCAAA
>Ga0189278_10632_pt1 | contig 11933 bp, 8 predicted proteins | sample N26A9minimetaG_FD_130326 | JGI IMG/M metagenome (GOLD analysis project Ga0189278, IMG submission 130326) | Marine microbial communities from the Costa Rica Dome - N26 A9 mini metaG | ecosystem: Environmental > Aquatic > Marine > Oceanic > Photic zone | place: Costa Rica: the Eastern Pacific...
ATCTGAAAAGCCAATGAGTTTGAGATTCGTGGAAGCGGAGACCCACTCGCAGGGACTACGTCGAACCAAGCCTGCCCAACCGACCAGATCGCCAGGCCTAGACATCGCCAAGGTCACTGGTCGACGCAAACCAGGATCATCATGAAGAAGACGCCCATTACCTTCAACAACACAAAAACAATGATCTGGTATGCGATCAGGGAGTAAAAGCTCCTGACCAACAGGGCAAACAAACGGCTTCGAACGCGCGGCCAACCATGCCAGACGATCTTCGTCTAAGCCTCGGAAGGCGGAGAAGCGAGCCAGCAATTGCTGAAACGATGAGGTCTGTGTCATAGGTTCAAGTCAGATCACTGGCGTCAAGGTGTTGAGTCTCCGGCTGCTTGGGGGCATCGCAGTCAAACCGGAGATCATCGACGGGATCACCAGCCTGCAGGCGCTTTACTCTTTCGTCAAGAAAGGCTTCGAGCTGCTCATCAAGCAAAACAGACCTCATGTCATCGTCCAAACGAGCAGGCGTGAAGTGCTCTAAACGAAGTATCAAGTGCCATTCCCCTAAAGACAACGGCTTGGCCAATTCACCGGCCTGAAGTCCCCGTAGGGCATCAACGAGAGGCTGAGGATGCAGTTGGGATAAACGGATAGGACCAATTAAGCCTTGATGACGAGCTTCAGGTCCTTCGCCAAATTCTCGTGCCGCATCTGAGAAAACCAATTCTCCCTCAGCAATACGCAAATAGAGCTCACGAGCAAGGCCCAGGTTGCGTACACGTAGTAGAGAGTAGACAATTTCATCTCGTCCGCCGCGTGTGGCTAAAAAAGATTCTTCTAAACCTGGTGAAAATTGTTGGCGAGCAAACTTTTTTAAAGCTAAATCGCGTGATGCCGCGATTAGAAGATCAGATTTTGACCAACCTTTTATTGCCAACCAATCATCTATATCAGAGGAGCCAATAATGGCCTTTTCCGCTGCCTGTATATCAGAATCAGATAGAGGAACCAATGATACAATGCTTTCTTCAACGTAACGCCGCAATAATAATGGGAGCAAGTTGCCCCTACGAACTAAATCCTCAATAACAAAATCATCTGGAGCTTCAGGAAATAGTTCACCAATAAAGTTTAGCCTTAGACAGAGAAGGAAGATCTAAAAGGAATAGCTGGTTAAGAGCTTCTTGTACTTGAGACATTAAACCTGACCAATCCCCACGCTCCGGCTGTCGAAAGAGCCTCATCTTAGGATACCAAGGGGTATCTTCTCTGCGATGCAACCACCTGAAATCGGCATTATGCGCAAGAAGCAACCAAACTGGTTTATTCAAGGCGCCTGCCAAATGCGCCACAGCAGTATCAACCGTCAAGACAATATCAAGTTGGTCAATCAAATACGCTGTGTCAGAAAAATCACTGACAACATTACCCCAGTCGTGAACACCTGTAACCCCAAGAAAAGGTTTTAACTGAGAAGAATCAGGACCAACCTGTAATGAATGAAGCTGGATAAGACCAAGATTGACTAAGTCAATCAACGGTGGCAGGAGTAAAGAAGCTGGGAGCGATTTATTCCGATACATCGCCTTATTATCTGGATTAGTAGCCCAGACTATTCCAACAGTAATACCGCCGGGAGGTGACGTTACCTTCAGATGCGGAGGAACAGGACCAGGAGCAGTCAGATATGGAATATTTGATGGAATGGAATGTAGTTCGGTACCGAAAAGGTAAGGAAGACTTAGCAAGGGAATATTCGGACGCTTCTCCAAACCTTGCTCAGGGGGTGCCAGTTTCTCAGATACATGAACATCCAGACTAAGCCAATCTCTATACAAACGAACGAGCGGTTTGTGTGCTAAAAAACGAAAAGGAATATTACGCGCGTGTAAAAGATAGAGATAGCGAACAAATTGCAGACTATCACCTAAACCTTGCTCACTCCAAATAATCAGCTCAGAATCACCTAAAGAAGGCAATTTGGATAGCATACGCTCCTGAGGGATAGGTGTAGGTGGAACAACAGACCCCAAATCTTCTGTATGAAATCGTGCCTCATAAAAACGCCATCCTTCCTTATAATGGCCTAATAACAGTAACGCGAGACTCAGATTCCAAAGTGAATTTGATGAGCTTTTATCGAGCTCAACCCCTCGCTTAAGCGAAGCCAAAGCCGCCTCAGGCTGAAGGGTTTCGATTAGAACTTGACCATAATTAACATGACTTTGAGCATGCATTTTATCAAGACCAATTGCATGCACAAAACAAGCTTTAGAGGCATCAAACTTTTCAACCTGAAATAGTGTAAGCCCAAAATTACACCAAGCATCAGCATCAAATGGATCTAGACGCAAGCTATTTTTTAAAGCAAGAAGAGAGGTCGATTGATTATTAGTCTCATTAAGTGCAGCACCATAGTTGTGCCAAGCATTGGCAGCAGAAGAATCCAAACGAAGACTTTCTAAATAGTACTGAATTGCACGTTCTGGGGACTTCTTCTGAAAAAGATTTCCTAGATTATAGTAAATATCTGATCGTCCAGGGCTAAGCTCTAAGGATCGCAAATAAGCTGCTTCTGCAGTAGCTTCCTCACCTGGAATGCGCCTTGCAAGCATTCCGTATAATCCAAAAAAATCTGGACATTGCAGATTTGTAGAATCGACCTCACGCAGAGCGGCAAACCCCTCGTCAAATTTCTTAAGATTCCAATAGGCCAAAGCTTTGACCATAGGCCAATGAAATTCGCCTTGAGATAAAGTAATTTGGCTGGAAGCTTCTAAAGCGGCCTGAGCCAGATCAGCATCCTTACCGAGCGCAAGCAACCAGTCCTGCGCTGTTTCATAGAGTTGATCGTAAGTCTTCAAGGATTGAGAATTGGGCAACGACACTGTGGGAACCAGCATGACATACCTTCGAACTGATGCTGAAAGTATGATGCCGGAGGCGACAGGCGAAGAGGTTAAAGCTAAGTACCATCAACGATGGCTAAAAGAAAAACGGGTGTCAGACCTAATTAAAGTTTTTGAAGTGCTGAAAATGGATAAAAACTACGATCAAGCGCTTAAACTAATTAAAAGCCTTCCAGAGGAAACGTTTAATAATAAGACCGTAAGCTTGCACAGTTCAACAATACTTAGGCAAAAGGGAAGCTATCAAGAATCAATAAAAATACTCAACATATCACTTGAAAGAAACAAAAATGACGAGGCTCTACTTATTGAACTAGCAAGGTGCTACTCTGGAAACAAACAATTTAAAAATAGCATAGACATTCTCGAGAAAATACAAAAAAACAATTCAAACAGTTTTTCAATTTGGTTTAATCTAGGAGTAGCATATAGCAATCTAGGAAAGCTACAAGAAGGATTAAAAGCTTTCACAAATGCAAATTCAATCAACCCCGACGATGAAGTCACAGCTGCAAATCGAATTGTACTTCTGAAAGAAACAAGACAAATAAAAGAAGCACGCAAAGTAATTGACAATTTACCAATCACCATAGATCGTAGAAGATACGAAATCCTAGGTGCAGAAGCAGGAGTTCTAATGGCAGAGCAAAGATTTAAAGAAGCAGCATCAATATTTAAAAGTCTATGCGAGCTGAAACCGTTGCAGTCAACCAATTGGCTGAACTATGTTGCATGCATAAGAGCAAATAAGGTGACAATAGATCCTGAAATTATATTACGTACAGCCTTGAAACTCAGTCCTGATGACAGCTCTCTAAAGCACGCATGGCTTCAAAGCCTATGTGAAATTGGGAAGCAAGCACAAGCAAAAGTTTTACTATCTGAGTTAAGCATTGAAGAGTTCATGAAAAAAGACTTGCATTTATTCAATCTTTTATTTTTATCGACGAGCCAACAGCTAATATCTAGCAAACAACTGAAAGATATTGTATATAAGTGGGAAAAGAGGGAGCAAAATGAGTTCATGAAAGAGCTGAACAAAGAATATATACACGAGGACTATGCAAAGAGCAAAAGAAAGATTAAAGTAGGCTATTTGTCTTCAGACTTTTGTAATCATCCAGTAGCTAGATTTTTAATTCCAATCCTTGAAACACACAAAAGATCGGAGGTTGAAATATGGTGTATTCATACTGGTCCACGTTGGGATCAGACAACAGAAAAAGTCAAATCATCATTCGATCACTGGCTTGAACTGAGTGATTGCGACGATAATAAAGCTGCACGAATTGTGGCTGATCAAAGATTAGATGTTTTAGTAGAATTAGGCGGATTTACGGGGAACAATAGAATTGGAATATGTATAAGTGAACCCGCTTTTGTTCAAATGAGCTATTTAGGATACCCGGGTCCTACATACTTGAAATCAGTTCCATGGTGGATAGGGGATGAATACTTATTTCGAGATCTCAAGAACGAAGAGGCTGATAGTCATAATCTAGCTTATGTGGAAAAAGGCTATATGACTTTGCCAATGCCTCTAAATTGTCCAACTCCAAAGAGAATTGGAAACAATAAGGTTAGATTTGGTAGCCTAAATCATGCAAGAAAAATAACAAAAGATACGATTAATCTTTGGTCCAAAATACTAATGAGATGCAAAAATACTGAATTAGTGTTAAAAAGCATAAGCTTTAAACACAAAAAAGAACAAGAAGAAATCATCAAAAGATTCACACAATGTGGTGTGGAGCGTTCTAGATTGATTTTGCTTCCATTTCAAGATGCATTTGAAGCACATCTGGAAGCATACAATGGTATTGATATTGCTTTAGATCCGATTCCATACGGGGGTGCAACAACGACGGCCGAGGCACTTTGGATGGGGATTCCAGTTATATGCAGAAAGGGTGAAACAATGGCCTCAAATTTAGCAGCAAGTGTCTTAGCATCAGCTAATTGCGAGGAATTTATTGCAGAAGACGGAGAAAATTATCTTAAAATTGCTGAAGCTTTATTTAAAAGAGGGCCAAGGAAGAATCAAGAAAGAATAGATCTTGTAGAAAGAATTAGAAATTCGCCGCTCAACCAACCGCGAAGAGTTAGCAAAGAGCTGGAAACTATCTATCGTTCTGCAGTACTGTCCAAAGAAGAAGTCCGCATATCATGAAGATTAAGAAAAGTAGATTCTAATTGTTGCATTAAATCCTTTGAATCTCCCAGCATAGAGGAGGTAATTTTCTCTCTCCAATATGCACGATTAGAGCGAAGCCATGTGAGACTTTTATTTTCTGCTAGAGATACAGCAAAACCTAAATAATCATCTGAATTTGAAAAGCTCCAATCACTTAAGCCAGCACCACATAAAACAGCATAGGCCATTCTTGTAACATAGTGCTCACCATACAATGTAAGCACGGGTACACCCATCCACAAAGCCTCACAAGTAGTTGTACAACCAGTATTTGGGAAACTATCTAAAGCAACATCTAAATATGCATACTGCATTAAGTGCTCATCTGGAGTAGAAGTAAAGGGCAGGAAATGTATTCTATTAATATCAATTTCGGCATCAATGAGTCTCTGCTTAATCAAGAAAGCAGTATTTTCGTCTTCAGACGCAAATGCTTTTAAAACTAAGATCGAGTTTGGAACCCTTTTTAATAGCTTTGACCATAGCTGAAGACAAGAATCAGAAATCTTGCGCATATTGTTAAAAGAGCCAAAACGAATCGGCGAACCTTTATCAAAGGCTATTGGAGTGACAGTTTTAATCTTACCTTCAGGCAATTCAAAAGGAGGTTGCCAGGCAAGAAAAGGTCTAGAAAGGCGAACAATCTTTTCAGTATGCCATTCTTGAGAACTAGTTTCGAGGGGAATTAGGTTATCGTCAACGATCCAAACATCCATGGATGGAATACCTGAACTTGCATGATATGCCAAATAATTAACCTGTAGAGGAGCCACTCGTGCAAGAAAAACAGGTGCAATGTTGTTAGCTGTCCAGCCATTTAGATCAATGACAACGTCAAATTCTTGACTTCGAATACACCTGAGCTGCTCAGGCATAGTCTTAATATGACTAAAATCAACCAATGATATATCTGATAATGCCAACAACAACTCTGTATATTGACGATTCATTGCATGTGTTGCAACAACGCAATGATCATGTTTCTTATGTCCTTGACTTGCGTAAAAAAATGAATAAACAAATCTAAATACCGGATGATTACAAACATCACCAAGTATCCATCCAACTTTCAATTTGTCAGAATGAATCTTTTTAGGATAGGGTCCAATGCATTTTTCACCGATAGAGCGCCATTGACTATAAAGAAAAGAATTTAGATTCTTTGCAAGTTCAGGGTAAGAAGAAAGTGCTTGACTACTAGAATGCATCATCAAATTAGATGCAAGATGAGCCGCCATGCCAGGACGTAAAATAATCTCAGGGTGTATATATTTCAACCATTCAGATCTTCCAAGTAGATCATAGGCAGTAGACAAGCATGTGGGAGATTGTTGCTCAGCACCAACACTGTTATTAATTCGCTCTAAAAGCTTAAAGCGCAGACCATCAGCAGGCTGACGCTGAAGCAACTTTGCTTCTGAAAACCGACTTAAGAGGGTTGAACTCAAAGTATGATGGAACTCAATACACTTACGAAGGACGGGCATGCAGAGAGATTCCCTTCTAAGTGAAAAGAGCGTGTTGATCAAGATCTCACAATACTCACGATCATAAATATATTCATCTAACTTTGGAAGTAAAATTGATTCGACAAGAATGTGGTTGCCTTTTTCTTTAGCAACTTTAGCTCGAACTAAAGCAACAAATAGACTCTCTACAGGCAACAACTTTTCGAGCAGTAAGTCTGCCTCATTAATATTACCAGCGATCAAACAAGAATTGATAGCAGAAATCAAGAGGTGAGGAAATTCTGTAAAGCGAGAATCAAGATTACATGAAGGTAAGATATATTTAAAATCAACGGATGAATTGCTATTCAGGAGATACTGCAAAGTTGCGTGAAGTATCCTAGAATCATCTGCCTGTACAATAAGGGAAAGGGATTTTATTAATCCAGGCACTTTAGAATAATATCTAAGCGAATGAAGACACTGAATATCTAGCCAAATAACATCTGGCTTTAAATCAAAAGCACAATCGCTAGAATAAGCAGAAAGCAATAAATGAGTATGTAATATTTTACCTTCTCTAAACAAACTAATTGAGTTTGCTAGCCAAGGTGGTAAATGATCGATATCTCCCGCCGTAGGACCATAAATAAGTTGACGACTTAAACTAGTAGTCATACAAAAAGACAAGAAAAAAGCCCTCTTGCGAGGGCTTTGTATTTAGTGATAAAGAATTGATCAGCCGAGGCTATCAATCGTAGATTGAGAAACAGTGATGAAGCTGATCTCACTTCCGTTTGCAGCAGCAGTAGTTGCACCATTCAGGAAGGTGATGGTGTTGCCTGCGCCAAGGGTAAGAACAGAGCTGGCGAGCGATCCGGTTGAACCGTAATCTGCAGAGATTGCGATTGTGAGTGCGGAACGGGTAGATGCAGCTCCGAAGGCAATGGTGTCTTGACCACCACTGGTGCCGAAGTAGTAAGTGGTGCTACCACCAATGTCGGTATCTGCGTTGGTTCCATTCGCAGCACCTGTGAAGAACAGGCTGTCATCACCAGCACCGCCAACGATTGAAGCACCAGATGCTTCTCCGTCGAGGAACATGATGGTGTCATTGCCGGACTGGCCGACAATCACAGAACCTGAAATGTCACCACCGAAAGATGCACTTGCGAAGCTTTCGGCGCGGCTGCTAACGAAGTTAGTAGTAACGATCAGAGTGTCGTTACCGTCGCCACCAGCGATGGTTGCTTTGTTAGCGGAACCAGTGATCTTGACGGTGTCATCACCGGCATCACCGTAAAGGTTGCCGCTGGTCAGAGCGGTAAGAGCGAAAGTGTCATTACCTGCACCACCGTAGATGGTGCCACCGATAGCAGCGCCAGTGATGTGATCATCGCCGGCTTCACCGTAGACACTGGAGTCAACGTTGATGCTTTCACCAGTACCACCGTTAATGGTGATCGAGATGGTGTCGTTACCAGCACCACCCTGAACGGTACTGGTCAGAAGACGGCCAGTAACTTTAAGGCTGTCGTTGCCAGCGTTAGATGTGATCAGTGCTTTGCTGAAGACATCAGCAGTTGCGCTGTTACCGAAGATGATGGTGTCTGCACCTTTATCTCCGTAGATCTCGGAGGAGGTAATTGCAGAGATACCAGAGATCACATCGTCGCCGGCGCCGCCACGAATGGAGGAAGAACCTTTCGCGACACCTGCGATGTAAATGGTGTCGTTACCACCATTTGCTTGGATGGTGGATGCATTAACAGTGCCGCCAATCGACAGTGAGTCAGATCCATCAGCGGTGGTATCCGAATCAGAACCACCTTGAACAGTTGAAGAATCAACGTTTGTGGTGATGTCAATCGAGTCGGAGCCCAGGTCGCCGTAAACGGTTGAACCGGTAACGGTGGTCGTGATGATGGTCAGATCGTTGTCTTTACCACCCCGCACCAGCGAGCCAGAGTTGATACCTGCTCCAAGGCGGATTGTGTCGTTACCCTTGTTGCCCTGGACATAGGCAGCGCTAAGGCTTCCAGAAACGGTGATGGAGTCAGCACCATCACTTGTAGGAACGCCAACACCGGCACCGTAAACAGTCGCACCCTTCAGGGTTGTGGCGACGTTGATGGAATCGCTACCAGCGCCACCGCGGACTTCGCCGCCGTCAATCGATTTAGTGAAATTGAGGCTGTCGTTTCCAAGACCACCACCGATTGTGGCGGTAGCCATAGAAACAGTGAAGGTCAGGCTGTCATTGCCGCTACCACCATCGATGGATGCGTTTGCAGCCGCGTCGCTCATGATGACGACATCGTTGCCGTCGCCGGCAGAAATGATGTCAGCGCCGCCCTTGCCGTTGACAGTGTCGTTGTCGCTAAGAGCGACAATGGAATCTGCACCAGAAGTACCAATCAGAGTGTTGGCGGTGTCAGTACCAAGAATCGTGTTGTAGCTCGTGCTCATTGGGATTTGGGCTTTGTGGTGGGTGAGCTGTTGGGGACTCCTCACAACCGCACCCACCAAGGGGGCGGTGTGTTGCCGAAACACTAAGGCCTAGGCACGCACCTTTATACGTCTTAGGAGACAGGCTGACAACTGGGCTCAGGCGCCGAGTCTGAAGCTGAAGACAAATGCGCGCACCAAGCCTTAAGCCCGAGTTCTGAGTCATAGTGCTTAGCCCGAGCCTGAGACGCTATCCCTAGTGTCTTGGCCAGAACCCGGTCATCAAGCAGGAGGTTCATGGCCTGCGCTTGCTGGTCATGATCAAAAAAGTCGCAAAGCAAGCCATGCTCGCCACTGGTGATCATCTCTTCCACTGGGGGCGTGGAGCTGCTAACAATGCTGCACCCAGCAGACATGGCCTCGAGAAGGCTCCAACTCAAAACGAACGGAATTGTCAAATAAAGGTGCACATGACTCGCCTGCAGCAAGCGGTGATAGTCAGATGTCTGCAATGCTCCGAGCCAATGGGTTCGATCGCGATCCAAGCCTGCTTCGTCTTGTGCCCATTTCTGCCAGCTCCGCCCATCAGAGCGACCAGCCCCATATGCCACAAGATCACTACCGGCAATTAAAACCTGGACTTTTGGACGCATCCGCTGCAGTTGGGCTAATGCCTTCATTGCCTGCGGGAAACCTCGATACTCTTCAAAACCGCGGCTCACATACGTAACGATTTCGGCGTCTTTTGGACAACCTGGCCAGGCCTGATGGTCACTCCTAGATAGGTGCTGGAGCTTGGACCAATCGATTCCTTCATGGATAACCTTTAAACGCTGGCGCATCCATGCAGGAAATTGTTGTTGCTGCCAAAAAGTAGGGGTTACAGCAAGATCAGCATCAGCCAGCTCTATAAGTGTTTGGGCATTCCATGTGCGTAGACGTAAACGTCTATCAGGCTCAACTGGTCCGCAATTAAGAAAATCCACATCAGAACCCTCTGAGTTGTAATACCACTCAAAGAGCGCTGCGCGACGTGCAGAAGGAAAAATATCGCGTACATAAAGGCCTGCACCAAAACCAACGTGATTGATAATCCAATCAGGTTGCCAGCCCTCCTTGCTGAGCTCTGCACAGCTTCGAAAGACAGCCTGTCCCTCCAAAACAGCCTGATCAAAGCGGCGCAGGTAGGGATGAAGCAATTCAGAACCCCCAGAGCGATGACATTGATAGGGCTTTAGCTTTAGGCCGGGAAGGGGATCTGGAGCATGCCACTCCCGCTTCCCAGCCAAAAAAATCACGTCGTGCCCCATCTCAACTAAGCGAGGAGCAAGTCGACGAAATTGAGATGGATAGTTAGGATGAATGAAGAGAATCTTCAAGTTATTCAGTCGTTCGTGGAGAGTGGACGCGCAAAAATGTCCTGATAACCTTGTAATAGCCAGTGAGGGATTTTCTGGTCAGCCTCATCAACTTTCATAGTACCAGGAACATAAAACAACATCGCAATCAAAAACGCATTAGTAGCATTCGGAGCATCAAAACCACCTCCTTGAGATGGGGTCAAACGCACAACGGCACGATCTTTAAAGGCCTGATCGTCGGCAGACAATGGCTCTTTCTGAACACCAGAACGAACCATGGCCCAGTAACGATCTCCCAAATCGGCCTCAAACAGCTGCTGAAGCTTTTGCTCTGAACAACGTTCAATAGCTGCAGCAAACTGACGACGAAGCTGCATAAGCTCATCCAAGATCTCTTGATCTTCAGGATCAATATAATAAAGATTCGATAAACCCAACATTCTATTTAACTGTATACGATTACCAATCAACTCTTCAAGCGTGCTCGGAAATTCCCCAAAATCAACTTGCGGAACTGGAGCAGTTGCGGCTAGATCATGCTGAGCTTGGCTCGGAGTATTCTTGGAAACCTCCGATTCATACAATTCAGTGTAAGAAGGCAACAACCAAGAGGGAAGCCAACGTCCGGCATTGGCAATTTGGAGTTGTCCAGGCGGTGAAACCAGAAAAACCGCTATTAGTAACTGAACTGTACCAGGCCGATCTAATCCTTGCTGAAGCTGCTGATTAATGCGGTCGCGGACAGAACGCTGATCTGTAGTGAAAGGGAATTCTTGATGCAGCTGATTAACCATGGCTCGAGTTGCCTCACCTAATGGTGAAATCCAAAGACTCTCGAGCAAATCCTCAGGTGCTGTAAGCCAAAACCGGATGAGAGCATCACGGTCGCCACGTCCAATCACCTCGGCAACGCTCCATGGAGCTGCTGGAATGAAGGAAATCAAGGCGGTCATAGGATGAGGATCAGTTTCAAAAGACTACCGCCTCCAGAGGGAAGCCCGATACTCCAACCGGGCAAGCAGCAAAGTAATGAGACCGATAACTAGGCCCATTACCAACGGGGCAAGCATGATTTGCACCAACCAAATCAAACCCTGTTGATGGAGCCAGATCAACGATGCAACATAAGGAAGCATCAGGAGAGTTGGAATAAACCAGCGACGCCACTGAGAACGAATTATTTGATGATGCCAGAAAGGCCAACTGCGCGGGGTAAACAGGCTCATCGGTCAAACAATCTCATACCATGTTTCTGCTCCAACGCTTGACGGAGAAGGATTTGCTGATCTTGGCCTAAATGAGACGCAAGCATCTTCCACAGAGGTAATCGCTGTTCCTCCAATGATTGCCTTAGTGAAGGGTCTACTTCAGCAAGCTCGTTGACAAAAGCCTGGCCGTTTGATGGGCTAGCGAATGGCTGGAAGCAATGTACAGGATCAATAGCCAATGGGGGAACGGAAGGTTGATGCCATTCTTCCAAGGCGTGTGCCCGAAGTTCGCCAAGTTCCACAAAAAGCTGTTGATAACGCTCAGCCACAACTGAACGGTCAAATTGTTCTCGAGCCCAACGTGCTGCAGCTGC
>Ga0189278_10639_pt1 | contig 11849 bp, 10 predicted proteins | sample N26A9minimetaG_FD_130326 | JGI IMG/M metagenome (GOLD analysis project Ga0189278, IMG submission 130326) | Marine microbial communities from the Costa Rica Dome - N26 A9 mini metaG | ecosystem: Environmental > Aquatic > Marine > Oceanic > Photic zone | place: Costa Rica: the Eastern Pacific...
CGCTGACGGTATGGAACCCGGACCTGAGAACGCGCTCGGGTCACGGGCGCTTTATCTCTATGTCGGGGACCGAGACACCTATCTGCGCATCCACGGTACACCACAGCCGCGAAGCATCGGCGGACGAGCAAGTTCCGGTTGCGTCCGGATGGTCATGGCGCACATAAACGATCTGTACCCAAACGTGGAGATTGGCTCGACGGCGTTCCTATATTCGGCCGAGGACAGCGTGACTCCGCAGAGTTGACCCAAGGCGCGTCGTCAGTCCGAAGCTCGAACGTGCCAATCAGGATTGGCGCGCGACGCAGATGGGATTGCCGCCCGGCGATCGCAACGGGACCAAGGTCGTTTCAACCGGCCCATTATGCTCATACCAATAGCAATTATCTTCGGGACGTAGCCGTGCCGCGTTAAGATCTTGGTCGGGTGCAGCGAGGGCTGCGACAGACTCTGGAATATTCCCGATCCTGAATGGATCGTTGTCTTCCTTCGGAGGCACCGCACAGCCAGCCAGGGCCAATGTTGCAACCATGATCACCGCATATTTTTGAAGCATATCTATCTCACTCTTTGGCAGGTCAGCCGCGTCTTCAGACTTAGCGGCGCGTTTGAAGGTTCCGCAGGTCGGTGTCCTTATTTGACCAAGTTTTGGTTTTAGCTCTTGAAGCTCTAGTTACTGTAGGGGCTATCTCAATGTGGAATGAACGAATCCCGAGGTCAATCCCATGTCTTCCAATGGCCAACGCCACGACCACAAGCACAGCTCTGACTGCAGTCACGATCATGGTGATGATCACAAACATGCGAGCGGAGTTTCCCACTCTAATGGAGAAGGTGCTGCGTGCTGCGGTGCTGGAGCCAACACGGGACCGGCACAACCCATCCCGTCGAATGGACGAAGTTTTCAAGTCTCCGGTCTGGATTGTGCCGAAGAGGTGGCGATTCTGAACAGGGTTGTCGGTCCAAAAGTTGGCGGAACCGAGCATCTTGCGTTCGACGTCATCAACGGACGGATGACCATCCTCGACAGCGCCGAGAGGATACCAGACGACGAAGTCACGCAGTTGGTCGCGACGACCGGCATGAGCGCGAAGCCGTGGGATGCCGACAACGCAGCAGAGGACCAGGCGGCGCATCTGGCACGTCAGAAGCGCTTTACCTCGTTGAGCGGCGGCTTCTGGGCAGCGGGATTCCTTTTCCACATTGTCGAGACCGGCATGGGCGGCGCGCTCGGGCTCTTTGCGGGGCATGGCGAGGTGCCGATGCCTATGGCGGAAGCAGGGCTCTTCGCCGTCGCAATTCTTTTTGGCGTCTGGCTTGTCGCGCCCAAGGCCTGGTCTTCGGCGCGAAGGCTTAGCCCCGACATGAACTTGCTCATGGTGGTGGCCGTAGCGGGCGCCATCGGCCTCGGCGAGTTCTTCGAGGCCGCGACGGTCGCCTTCTTCTTCTCGCTCTCGCTTTTTCTGGAGAGCTGGAGCGTGGGGCGGGCGCGTAATGCGGTTTCCGCGCTCCTCGATCTGGCGCCGCCAACGGCGCGGGTTCTTTACGACGACGGATCGGAAGCCGACGTTCCGGCCGCTGCCGTGGCAGTCAATGCAAGGTTTATCGTGCGCGGCGGCGACCGGATTCCCCTCGACGGTGAGGTCGTGGACGGGGCAGGGGCCGTCGATCAGGCCCCGATTACTGGGGAAAGCGCACTGGTACCAAAGGAACCCGGCGACGAGGTCTATGCCGGCACGATCAACGGCGAGGGCACACTGACGGTGCGGGCGACGAAGGCCGCCTCGGACACGGTGCTCGCAAAGATCATCCGAATGGTGGGCGATGCTCATGCCCGCCGAGCGCCGGTCGAGCAGTGGGTCGCGAAGTTCGCACGCATTTACACACCGATCGTGATGGCGATGGCGATCGCCATCGCGTTGGTTCCACCTCTCCTGTTGGGCGGTGCCTGGAACTACTGGTTCTACAATGCGCTGGTTCTGCTGGTCATCGCCTGCCCCTGTGCCCTTGTCATCTCGACACCGGTCTCCATCGTCGCGGCGCTCACCGCTTCGGCGCGTGCTGGCGTGCTCATCAAGGGAGGCGCCTATGTCGAAGCGCCAGGGCGCACCACGGCACTGGCGATGGACAAGACCGGAACGATCACCATGGGCGAGCCCGAGGTGGCGGCAGTTCACCCACTGGGCGGCACCTCCGCACGCGATCTCATGATGCTGGCAGCAAGTCTAGAGGCGCGGTCCTCGCACCCGCTTGCGCGCGCCATCCTCGCCCGCGCCGAAGCCGATGGTGTTTCTGTGTCTGCCGCAGAGGACACACGCACCGTGCCCGGGCGCGGGCTCGAAGGGCGCGCCGATGGGTGCGCTATCTGGCTCGGTTCGGATCGGTTCGCCGAGGAGAAAGGTTTCGGCAATTCCATTCCGTCGGATCTGCGGGAGCGGATCGAAGGGGCAGGGAACACCCTCGTTGCCGTGGGTGACGAGACCGGCGTGACCGGCGTACTAGAGCTTCGCGACCGCATCCGCCCCGATGCCAAGGGAATCGTGGCGCGGCTGCACGCGCAGGGAGTGAAAACGATTGTGATGCTGACAGGCGACAACGAACGCACCGCGCGTGCCGTGGCGGCCGAGGTCGGCATTGACGAGGTGCGCGCCGAGCTCTTGCCAGAAGACAAGGTGACAGCCATCGAAGAACTCGTCGCGAACCACGACATGGTCGCGATGATCGGTGACGGTGTGAACGACGCACCGGCCATGGCGCGGGCGCACTATGCCATCGCCATGGGGGCTGTAGGATCGGACGCGGCCATCGAGACGGCCGATATCGCGCTGATGACCGACGATATCGGCAAAGTGCCGTGGCTCATCGGCCACTCTCGCCGGACAATGACAATCATCCACCAGAATATCGGCATATCGTTGGCGACCAAGGCGCTGTTCGTCGGGCTGACCGCGTTTGGCATGGCCTCGATGTGGGGCGCCATCGCAGCGGATGTGGGCGTATCCCTGTTGGTGGTCGCCAATGCGCTGCGGCTTTTGAACGGCCATCGGATCAAGGACGGGCCCTCGGGCGGTGAACCGGTGGGCGAGCAAATAGCGAAGGAAGCACTGGCGCACGGTCATTGATCCGACGTCTTCGGTAGAGTAACGTCTGTTATCAAGCAGACCTCGCAAAAAGGGGCGTCGAGCAGTGACAAACACCAAATTTCCGCGGCGTGCCTTTCTGATGGGCGGATTGGTTGCCTTTCTATCAGGCTGTGCCAGCAAGTTCCGGTCGTACAACGGACCCGAAGTGACCCGGCTGCGCATGTATAAGGCACAGCGGTTTCTGGTTCTGGACGGAACGGATGACGTCTTGCGGACCTATCCCATCGGATTAGGCTTCGCGCCCGAAGGTCACAAGCAGTTCGAGGGGGATGGCCGTACGCCGGAGGGCTCCTACGTGATTGACCGGCGCAACCCAGACAGCCTTTTTCACCTCTCCATCGGCATCTCATATCCCAACGCCGCAGACATCGCTTTGGCGCAGGCTGAAGGAAAGTCGCCCGGTGGCGACATTTTCATCCACGGCGGACCGCGCAAGGGGATCGACCCAATAAATGTCCGCGACTGGACGGCAGGCTGCATCGCCGTCACTGACCGCCAGATCGAGGAAATCTATGCCATGGTCAGGGACGGGACGCCGATCGACATTTACGCCTAAGGATCAGGTGAAGCGGCGCCGCATCGCGACGTTAATCGCCTCAATGGCGATGACCATGACGACGACGGCAACCGTGACGCTGGCCGCCTTGTCATACTGGAAAGAGCGCACGTAGGTCTGGATGTAAAAGCCGATCCCGCCCGCGCCGACAATCCCGAGGATCAGCGACTCGCGCAGGTTCAGTTCGAACCGAAAGATCGTGTCGCGGGCGACGACCGGTGCCATCTGCGGCCAGATCGCATGTCTGAGCCGCACGAGCGGTCCAGCGCCCGCGCTTTCCAGTGCGGCGATAGGCGCGCGGGACACGCCGTCGATCGCCTCGGCATAGAATTTGGCGAGCATCCCCGTCGCATGAAACGCGACCGCGATGATGCCGGGCAGCGGCCCGAGCCCGACAGCGCCCACCATGAGCATGGCCACCAGGATCAGCGGAATCGCCCTGATGAAAGCAAGCAGCGTTCGAACCGGCCGAAAAACTGCACGCGCTACCATCGTCTCGGACGCCAGAATGCCGAGTGGGATTGACAGGATCACCGCGCCGAGAGTGCCGAGGATCGCGATCCTCAGCGTTTCCGCGCTGCCCTTCTTGATCTCGGCCATCACCGTCGGGTCAGGCGGAAACATCCGACCAAGAAAATCGGCGATCCGCGGACCGGCGGACATGAGACGCGACAACTCGACGTTGGCCGTGGCGAAGGACCACAGGATCGCGCCGGCGATCAGGGCGCTTGTCGCGTACCCGCCGAATTCGCGAAACCGCATCAGGACACCGCCCGGAGGCCGGTACCGGGCATTGGTTCTGTCTCCCTGTAGAGATCCGCTGTTGCAGCCTCGTTCAACTCGGGGGTCGGCACGTCAAAGACGATCCGCCCGCCGCGAATGCCGATGATACGCTGCGCGAAACGCCGCGCCAGGTCAGGCTGGTGCGAGGAAAACAGCGCCGTCGCTCCGCGCGCCCGCGCCGCCCCGGTCAGCAGCGAGAGGATTTCGCCGGCGCGGGCGGGGTCGAGACTGCTCACCGGCTCATCGGCGAGGATCAGACGCGGTTCCTGGGCCAGACAGCGCGCGATGGCCACACGCTGCCGCTGACCGCCGCTGAGACTGTCGACCCGGCGCCCGGCGAGATCACCAATGCCGCAATCGGCAAGGGCTGCGCGCGCAATCTCCAGATCATGCGCGGTTGGTGATCCCAGCAGGGCCCGTAGGGGGGGCATGCGTCCCAGGCGACCATTGAGGACGTTGCGCAGAACCGTGGAGCGTTCGACCAACGCAAACTCCTGAAACACGAAACCGCTATCCGGACGGCGCACACGCGGCGGCGGCTGGTCGGGATCGAGCGGTGCCCCCAGAACCGATACCCGCCCGCTCCAGCCCCGGAGCCGGCCGTCGAGCAGTGCCAGCAGGGTCGTTTTCCCTGCCCCGGATGGGCCCAGCAAAGCGACGCTTTCACCCGCCGGAATCGTAAGCGAAACCCGTTCCAGCGCCGGGAGGTCCGTTCCCGGATGGGTAAAGCTCAGGTCGTCGATTTGGGCGGCAATGCTCATTCCAACAGCCCGTATCGGCGCGCCATGTCGCGCACGCCGTCGTAGGCGGCGGAGTCGGACCTGACATAGCCGTCCGGGCCGTAGAGATAGCGCAGCTTTTTGCGGTTCTCTGGTGCGTTGAGCCGCAGCATCGCGTCGATGAACCGGTCCTGAAGGCCGGCGTCGAGCCCCGGGCGTGCGATCACGAGGTGACTCGGGATTGGCTCGCTTTCCACGATCCAGGTTACTTCTGCCTGCTGCCGCGGCGTCAGAAGCAGATCGGCGTATTGGCTGGCGCCTGCGGCATCGACCAGACCCTCGGCCATCGCTTGCATCGCCTGCTGGTAGCCGCCCGCGAAGAAGACGCGGCCGAAGAACGCATCCGCCGCGGTGGGGCCTTCGATCAGCCCGGCCTTAACGAATTCGGCGAGCGGATAGAGATAGCCCGATTCCGAGATTGGATCAGCGAAGGCAATGTTACGCCCGCGCAGGTCGGCGAGCGAGCCGATGCCGCTGTCGCGGCGCACGAAGATGCGGCCCGTGTAACTCGGCGCGTCGCGGTAGACCTCGGACAGAAGCGGCACGGCACCGATCTCGGCCTCGGCCAGAACGAAGGGCAGGGCGCCCATGAAGGAAATATCTGCATCGCCGTTTCTCAGTGCCTCGACCGCGGCGGCGTGGTCGATGGTGACGAACCCTTCGACGGGGACGCCGACCTCACTGGCCAGCCAGCCGGTGATGGCCTCGATATCGCCCAGCAGCTTTTCCGGGTTCTCTTGCGGGATGAAGGCTAGCCGCAACCTGACGTCCTGCGCGGTGAGCGGGGTCGCCAGAGACATAGCGCTCGCGCTGGCCAGAAGCAGGGCCGTTCTGCGGTTCACGTGCATCGCCATCAAAAGGCCCTCGCTTCGACTGTATCGGCCTCGGTCTGGAACGCGCTCCAGCTTGCTTCGGCGGCTGCCCAGTCGCCGTCACGCACGGCGGCGCCGACATCGGCCAACCGCCCGGCCAACGCGTAGACCTCGGGACGCGCAGCAAGGTTCGACATGGTACTGGCGTCGGCTGCAAGGTCGGCGGCCACGGTGTCGGTCAGCAGCAGGATATGCTCCGCGTCCCGCCGCGGAAGCAGCGTATCGAGTGTCGAGGCGAAGGTCGTCAGTTCGGAGAATGCCAGCCGGAAGGCGGTGTTCTCGGCGTCGAAAGCTTCATAGGGCTCGTCCGCCGCGCCCACGGTCTCCAGATAGGCGGTCAGGTCGGCGCGTTCCTCGTCGGTCAACTCAAGAGCTTTCGTCTCGTCGAACCAGTCTACGACTGCCGCCAGGGTCGGCAGCGATCCGTCATGGAAATAGGGCGCGGTATAGGCGGTGCCGAGCAGGGTGGGGGTGTCCAGCGCACCAGCACGGGCGCCTTCATAGGCCGGCGCAACGGAGCCGATGTCGTGCGCCTGTCGGTCCAGGAAGTTGGCGTCCGGCATATGGCAACTGGCACAGGAGCGGTCGCCGAGTCCCGCGAAGGGCGTGTTGAAGATCGCTTCGCCGCGTTGCGCGGCCTCTGGGGCCGACTCGGTCAGTTGGCCGTCCGGTGTCAGCATGGAGTTGGGTAGGAAGTCGAACTCGAGCATGTAGGCGACCAGCGCGTCCATCATGAAAGGCGTCGGCTCCGCGCCGCCGAACTCGTTGACGACAACGTTGCGGGTGAAGTCGCGCAGGGAGGCAAAACGACCGTCGCGGCCATAGGGCCCGGTGAAACGCAAGCCGCGAAGGCTCGGGATGTCGAGCGGGTCGCTACGCCGGTCGTTGAAGATTGGGTTGAAAAAGGCGCCGTCGACGTCGATCGCGCCCGGCTGGTGACTGGCACCCGGAATGAACAGCCGTTGGTTGACGTCCGAACGGTTGTGACAGGTCGAGCAGGCGAGACCGAGATCGCGCGCCGGGCTTCCGAAGATTTGCGCGCTGTCGAACAGCATGTCGCCGTAGGCCACGAGCGGCAGATCGGTCTCGTCAATGCCCTGTTCCTCGAAATTGAGAACAAGCCGAGGCAACGGATCCTGGTCGAATATGTCGGAGCCGGGCGGCAGGCTTGGCGGCACCTCGATGGCGCGACCGCTGAGTATCGCAGTTTCCGGCAAGGCGCTCAGTGTCTGGCGAGGAGCAAAATCGGCAATGAGGTAGTTCTCCGCAATGTAACCGGAGATGACCCTGCGCGCGGCTGCCATCGTGTCGCGGTCAGCGGATGTGACGCCCGCGCCCAGGACCCCTGCGGAACCCGTACTGCTGTTCAACTCCAGCCAGGCAAGGCCGATCTGCCGCGCAACATCAGGCTCGGCGGTGGCGATACCGTCCGCAAACGCGCGATAGAGTTCCCGAGCTGTCCGCACGGCCTGCTGCGCATGCGCCGGGTCTTCGGCCGCAACAGCCCGGTTCAGTTCCTCTTCGATCCTGAGCGCTATGAGCCGCGTCGCCTCTGCAAAGACCGCCTGCCGGTCTTCATGCGTGATCGCGTTCAGAAGCTGGGCAGCGTCAATGTCGCTTTCGCGATCCAGCCACGCCAGGGCACCGATGGAGAATTCCGAACCCCGGTAGGGTTCCCTCCAGGCGGTCTCAATATCATCCCAGGGCAACGGCTCGAGATTTCCAAGAAAGAGCGTCAGCCGGTAGGCCCCCGCCTCGGGAAGCCAGGGGGTCTCCTTAGCAGGTGTTGCGGCCGCAGGTCCGGACAGGACGAGCACACTGGCCAACGTGGCGAGCAGCACTCCCAGGAAATTTCGTATCACCATAACCTCCAGAGACAAAAGTTAGACATGGCTAACTTATCTACCCTCAGCAAACAAGTTGTCAATCCCGCTGTTTCGCTGCAAAGTCCCAAGTATGACAAAGCTGCAATCACATGGGCGTGAACCGTTTGAAACTGTCGACAGAGCTCCCGAAGCACAGGCCGAGGGGTTTGCGACCGTGCGTCAGGCGCATGAGAGCGAAATGGCGGAGGACTACGTCGAGTTGATCGCGGAACTCATCGAGACGCGCGGAGAGGCCAGACCGGTCGAGATTGCAGAACGACTTGGCGTGAAACCGCCAACCGTGACGAAGAACATTTCGCGGCTCAAGGCCGCTGGCCTTGTTCGGAGGGAGCCATACCGCGCGATATTCCTCACCGATTCTGGCCAGGAGCTGGCGGAGGCCTGTCGACAGCGCCACCGGATCGTCGTTGCGTTTCTTTGCAGCCTCGGGATCGACGAAGAAACCGCGGAACGCGATGCGGAAGGGATCGAGCATCACGTCAGCGAAACAACGCTGGAGGCTTTCGGACAAGCGCTGAAGCAATCCTGGAGGCATGAATAGCGCCTCAGCGGGCTCTCGCGATAATGATGAGATCACAACGACCAGGGAAGCGAGGCCAGCGGTCAAAGTCCGGGACGAGGCTTGTATGCTGACTCCGAACTCTGGCGCTAAAAGCCGATTGGGTCTTTAGTACCCAGGTAAGCCGGAGGTGGTGCGTACCTAATCCTCTCTTTACGACTGACTGCTGGCCGAAGTTTCCGGTCGTTGGGACATGCCGTGGGCGCTACCCTGAATTTTTGTCGATCGTTCAGAGCGCGTAGACGATCGTCACCAGCGTGATCATGACAATCGAGAACATGGCGAATGCGCCCAGAGCTAGTGTTCGGCCCATGTCGCGATTTGGCTTTTTCACTTTCAGACGCAACTCCGCGGCGGTTTCCGGAAACTCGAGCGCCGCCGCATTCGAACCCCGCATCAACTCGTATCGGGTGTTCCATCGGCGCACTTCCGCCGCGTTCCAGCCGTTCAGCACAAGGATAATTGCCGCAATCAAAACCATCGAGGACGGGACCCAGATTGTGTAGCCACCGATCGTCTCGTCAGCCAAGGCGCTAAGTCCGCTACTGTTCCTTGCCGTTTGGTAGGACGCATAGAGACCTACCTCTTTTAGCGTCGTGAGGGCGCCCAGAAAAATATTCGAAACGATCACTACAAAACCGGATATCAGCCGCGCCCCTCGCCGCGCACCATCAGGCGGATCCCTGGGGTCGAACAGCATGCCGAAATACCAGATCCCTGCCAGCACCATCGCAAAATGGGCGAACACCTCGATCGCCGCGATGCGCTGCGCAAGTCCGTAAAGCACTGGAATCTGCCAGATAAAGAGCGACGTGATGAGCGCGGCAGTGGCGGTTACCGGATGTGCCAAGAGCCCCAAAGTAATAGATTTTCCAAGAGCGCCGAGGTATCGACGCCACCGTCTGTTCAAACCGGCTTGCAATAATCGCCACGGCTGAGAGACCGCGATGAGTAGTGGTCCTGCAAGGCGAAGGAGAAGATGCTCCACTTGGTGCACCGAAAAGAGGCTGTGCCCCAACGAAGCCAGAGGCGCATTCGTGGCCGCGAGAATACAGGTCAAGCCAGCGAAGAACAGAGCTTGCCGCCAAACAGAAACCGTCCCGCGAATGCGAGCGGATCGCGCGAGGCCGCGCACGTAGAACCATGCGGCCAAACTGACGGAAACAAGGGACACTGGCGAAATCGCATATCCAAACGGGTCGAAATTAAGGAAGTAGGTGATCATTGGCTCCTGTCATGTTGTATTGCTGGCCCATCGACGGACACTGGTGAAAGTCGAGATGTTCCCACTGCGCCACCTTGGGCCAAGGACAGATCAGTGGACATCGGAAGGTATTTGCCCTGCATCCACATGGGGAAAAGGTTTTCATAGAAACGTGAGAGCGGGTGGCCGGACTGACCGGCGGGCGCGATGAAATAGGATCCGGCTTCTTCCGAAAACGACATGACCGCCTGAAAATTGGTGCCCGCGCTGGTCGCGAACGGGCGGTCATTGTCAGAAGTGAACAGTGTTGCAATCAGTGTGTCGGGATCGCCGGAAGATGGGGCTTCGAGAGACAGCAGATCGCTGATGATCCCGCTCGATCGGATTGGTGCCCACCCCATATTCAAAGCGTGTGCTTCGCCCCAGGCCCAGGCGGACGGATCGGGTCCGTAGCGGTCGACAAGCCAGCCGATGGCATCATCCAGGGCCGCACGAACCTGATCCTGGCAGGTCTCGATGCGGGTAGACGGGCGGATGTCGCACCAGATTGCGCTCCCTCCGCGATCTGAAAGCACCGCAAATAGGACATCGGGATTTGGCCTGGCCCAGACCTTCGTCGCGGATGGAAATTCATCCTGAAGTATTCGCTTTTGCAACGCGCGCGCCCAGGCCCAGAACACGAGCGGCTCCGGTGAAAAGCGATCCATGTCGCCATTCCATTGGGCAAGTTGATCCAGAATATCGCCGCGAAGCTCATTTGCGCGGTTCTCTTCGAGAGCACCTGTGGAACCCACGAACCAAAGCTCTTTTGCCATTATAGGAAGAAGCGCCCGCGCGGCAGCGCTGACCGTGTCGCGCTGCACCGTAATCGCGCCCTCGACCGAGAATATCGGCTGCCGCTCATCAAGAGCAGCCAGACGGGCGTCTCGAAACGATAAAGGAGTTTCGACCTCCCTGTCAGGCCAGCGAGCAAGGGTTTCTCGGTCGATCGCAAGAATCTCCAATCCGGCTGGTGACAGGTTCATGCATGCGTCCATAGCATCGTTCACATCGGCGGACCGCGCCAGACGGTCAAGCATCATCAGAAAATTGCTGGCCTGCGCGGCCGTGGGATTCTCTGGCTCTTTAACGGCTTTCTGGGACACAGATCGGAACGCCCAAGCGACGCGTTCGCTGCGACCGACGACAATGAAGGGCACACCCGGCAATGTAGCCCCAATCGCGGCTCCGGTCGGGAGTTGAATATCCGCCAGGTACCATTCAGAAGGCAGCGATAAGGGGCCACGTATATCGGCGGCGAGAATTGGTGCTCCGGTAGCTGTTCTGTCTCCAGGCAACGCCCAAGCATCGAGGCTGACCTTGGGCGAGGTCACAAACAGCTCGGGCAAAAGAGGTCGATCCGACGGGATCGGTAGATCTGACAAGCCGGACAGGTCATTCTGCCGTCTCTCGGGTTGAAGATCGTTCAGAAACGCTTGGGCAAGTCTGAGACTATCGACGGGTCTCCAGGCTGCGATCATTCTCTCATCCGCGATCAACAGATCGGGTGAGCCTCTGCCGCGCCCGCCTTCGGACACCAGGCCAAGCCACGCGTTGACACCTGCGGCATATGCGTCGAGCGCTTGGGCTGTCGAAGGCTCAACTTCGATCGTCCGGTCAAGTGGCATCAAGGCTTGCGCTGCCCGCCTTGCCCTCAATAACTGGCCAAGCCTGTCCTGAGCGTGAACGAAACCAAGCGCGAAATAGGCGTCCGGAGCGGAGTCTGCAGAAATGTGCGGTATGGCCGCAGCATCTCGCAGAATATCGACTGGACCTTCGATACCCGCAACACTGAAATCCTCGTCATAGTCGGGGACGGAGGCGCGCAAAAGAAAGTAGACGACACCGGATACGGTCAGTCCTAATGCAAAAACCGCCAGGAGCAAGTACAGTAATATGTTGAATAGTCGTTTCAATTCGTTGCCGGTGCCAAAGTAATCTCAAGACGTGATGCGCAAGAGGATCACCGAGGCGAAAAAGGCGAGCAGGCCGAAAGCAATACCGAAGCTTGTCGCGTATTGAAGTATA
>Ga0189278_10645_pt1 | contig 11772 bp, 10 predicted proteins | sample N26A9minimetaG_FD_130326 | JGI IMG/M metagenome (GOLD analysis project Ga0189278, IMG submission 130326) | Marine microbial communities from the Costa Rica Dome - N26 A9 mini metaG | ecosystem: Environmental > Aquatic > Marine > Oceanic > Photic zone | place: Costa Rica: the Eastern Pacific...
CGCTGACGGTATGGAACCCGGACCTGAGAACGCGCTCGGGTCACGGGCGCTTTATCTCTATGTCGGGGACCGAGACACCTATCTGCGCATCCACGGTACACCACAGCCGCGAAGCATCGGCGGCCGAGCCAGTTCCGGTTGCGTCCGGATGGTCATGGCGCACATAAACGATCTGTATCCGAATGTGGAGATTGGCTCGACGGCGTTCCTATATTCGGCCGAGGACAGCGTGACTCCGCAGAGTTGACCCAAGCCGCGCCGTCAATCCGACGCTTGGACGCGTCAATCAGGATTGGCGCGCGACGCAGATGGGATTGCCGCCTGCCGATCGCAACGGGACCAAGGTCGTTTCCACCGGCCCACTATGGGCATACCAATAGCAATTATCTTCGGGACGTAGCCGTGCCGTGATGAGATCCTGGTCGGGTGCAGCGAGGGCTGCGACAGATTCTGGAACATTGCCGATCCTGAATGGATCGTTGTCTTCCTTAGAAGGCACCGCGCAGCCAGCCAGGGCCAATGTTGCAACCATGATCACCGCATATTTTTGAAGCATATCTATCTCACTCTTTGGCAGGTCAGCCGCGTCTTCAGACTTAGCGGCGCGTTTCAAGGTTCCGCAGGTCTGTGTCCTTACTTGACCAAATTTTTGTTTTAGCTCTTGAAGCTCTAGTTACTGTAGGGGTTATTTCAATGTGGAATGAACGAATCCCGAGGTCAATCCCATGTCTTCCAATGGCCACCGCCACGACCACAAGCACAGCTCTGACTGCAGTCACGATCATGGTGATGATCACAAACATGCGAGCGGAGTTTCCCACTCTCATGGAGAAGGTGCTGCGTGCTGCGGTGCTGGAGCCAACACGGAATTGGCACAAGCCATCCCCTCGAATGGACGAAATTTTCAAGTCTCCGGTCTGGATTGTGCCGAAGAGGTGGCAATCCTGAATAGGGTGGTCGGTCCAAAAGTCGGCGGGACTGAGCATCTGGCGTTCGATGTCATCAATGGTCGGATGACGATTCTGGATACCGCAGACAGGATTTCGGACAACGAGGTTTCGCAACTGGTCGCGAGTACCGGCATGAGCGCAAAACCGTGGGACGCCGACAATGCAGCAGAGGATCAGGCCGCGCATCTGGCACGTCAGAAGCGCTTTACCTCGTTGAGCGGCGGCTTCTGGGCGGCGGGATTCCTTTTTCACATTGTCGAGACCGGCATGGGCGGCGCGCTCGGGCTCTTTGCGGGGCATGGCGAGGTGCCTATGCCTATGGCGGAAGCAGGGATCTTCGCCGTCGCGATCCTCTTTGGGGTCTGGCTGGTTGCGCCCAAGGCATGGTCTTCGGCGCGGCGACTTTCACCAGACATGAACCTACTGATGGTGGTGGCCGTTGCAGGAGCCATCGGGCTCGGCGAATTCTTCGAGGCCGCGACGGTCGCGTTTTTCTTCTCTTTGTCGCTCTATCTTGAGAGCTGGAGTGTCGGTCGCGCACGCAACGCGGTTTCATCTCTCCTCGACCTCGCGCCGCCTACGGCTCGGGTTCTTTACGACGACGGATCGGAAGCCGACGTTCCGGCCGCTGCCGTGGCAGTCAATGCAAGGTTTATCGTGCGCGGCGGCGACCGGATCCCTCTCGACGGTGAAGTCGTGGACGGGGCAGGGGCCGTCGATCAGGCTCCTATTACCGGCGAAAGCGCACTGGTGCCCAAGGAGCCCGGCGACGAGGTCTATGCCGGCACTATCAACGGCGAGGGCACACTGACGGTGCGGGCGACCAAAGCCGCCTCGGACACGGTGCTGGCGAAAATCATTCGCATGGTGGGCGATGCCCATGCCCGTCGTGCGCCGGTCGAGCAGTGGGTCGCGAAGTTCGCGCGCATCTACACACCCATTGTGATGGCTCTGGCGATCGCCATCGCGCTCGTGCCGCCGCTGCTGCTGGGCGGCGCCTGGGACTACTGGTTCTACAACGCGCTGGTGCTTCTGGTCATTGCCTGCCCCTGTGCGCTGGTCATCTCTACGCCGGTTTCCATCGTCGCAGCGCTCACCGCTTCGGCACTGGCGATGGACAAGACCGGGACGATCACCATGGGCGAGCCCGAGGTGGCGGCAGTTCATCCACTGGGCGGCGCCTCCGCACGCGATCTCATGACGCTGGCAGCAAGTCTGGAGGCGCGGTCTTCGCACCCGTTGGCACGCGCCATCCTCGCGCGCGCCGAAGCCGATGGTGTTTCCGTGTCTGCCGCAGAGGACACCCGCACCGTGCCCGGGCGCGGTCTGGAAGGACGCGCCGACGGGCGCGCGATCTGGCTCGGCTCGGATCGGTTCGCCGAAGAGAAGGGGTTCGGCAATTCAATTCCTGCGGATCTGCGGGACCGGATCGAAGGGGCAGGGAGCACCCTCGTTGCCGTGGGTGACGAGACCGGCGTGACCGGCGTACTGGAGCTTCGCGACCGCATCCGCCCCGACGCAAAGGGCATCGTGGCGCGCCTACACGCGCAGAGCGTGAAGACAATCGTCATGCTGACCGGCGATAACGAGCGCACCGCGCGTGCAGTGGCGGCCGAGGTCGGCATTGACGAGGTGCGTGCCGATCTCTTGCCAGAAGACAAGGTGACGGCCATCGAGGAACTGGTGGCAACCCACGACATGGTGGCGATGATCGGTGACGGCGTGAACGACGCACCGGCGATGGCGCGGGCGCATTATGCCATCGCCATGGGGGCTGTCGGTTCGGACGCGGCCATCGAGACGGCCGATATCGCGCTGATGACCGACGATCTGGCTCGAGTGCCGTGGCTGATTGCTCACTCTCGCCGGACAATGACGATTATCCACCAGAATATCGGTATATCGCTGGCAACCAAGGCGCTGTTCGTCGGGCTGACCGCGTTCGGGATGGCCTCGATGTGGGGCGCCATCGCTGCGGATGTAGGCGTATCCCTGTTGGTGGTCGCCAATGCGCTGCGGCTTTTGAACGGGCATCGGATCAAGGACGGGCCTTCGGGCGGTGAACCGGTGGGCGAGCAGATGGCGAAGGGAGCACTGGCGCACGGTCATTGATCCGACGTCTTCGTTAGAGTAACCTCTGGCACCAACAGACCTCGCAAAAAGGGGCGTCGAGCAGTGACAAACACCAGATTTCCACGGCGCGCCTTTTTGATGGGCGGATTTGCCGCCTTCCTGTCAGGCTGTGCCAGCAAGTTCCGGTCGTACAACGGACCCGAAGTGACTCGGCTGCGCATGTACAAGGGACAACGACTGCTGGTTCTTGATGGGGCGGATGACGTCTTGCGGACCTATCCCATCGGATTGGGCTTCGCGCCCGAGGGCCACAAGCAGTTCGAGGGGGACGGACGGACGCCGGAAGGCTCCTACGAGATTGACCGGCGCAACCCGGACAGCCTCTTCCACCTCTCCATCGGCATCTCATATCCCAATGAGGCCGACATCGCGTTCGCGGAGGCGCAAGGAAAATCGCCGGGTGGCGACATTTTCATCCACGGGGGGCCCCGCAAGGGGATCGACCCGATGAACAAACGCGACTGGACCGCGGGCTGCATCTCCGTCACCGACCGGCAGATCGAGGATATCTACGCCATGGTGCGGGACGGGACACCGATCGACATCTATACCTGATGGTCAGGCAAAACGACGGCGCAGCGCAACGTTGATAGCTTCGATGGCGATGACCATGACGACGACGGCAATCGTGACGCTGGCCGCCTTGTCATACTGGAAAGAGCGCACGTAGGTCTGGATGTAAAAACCGATCCCGCCCGCGCCGACAATGCCGAGGATCAGCGACTCGCGCAGGTTCAACTCGAACCGGAAAATCGTGTCGCGGGCGACGACCGGCGCCATCTGCGGCCAGATCGCGTATCTGAGCCGCACGAGCGGCCCGGCGCCCGCGCTTTCCAGTGCGGCGATCGGCGCGCGGGACACGCCGTCGATCGCCTCGGCATAGAACTTGGCGAGCATCCCCGTTGCATGAAAGGCGACCGCGATGATGCCGGGCAACGGCCCGAGCCCGACAGCGCCCACCATGAGCATGGCCACGAGGATCAGCGGAATCGCCCGGATGAAAGCAAGCAGCGTTCGGATCGGCCGGAACACCGCAGGCGATACCATCGTCTCAGACGCGAGAATGCCGAGGGGAACGGACAGGATCACAGCACCGAGGGTGCCGAGGATCGCGATCCGCAGCGTTTCCGCGCTGCCCTTCTTGATCTCGGCCATCACCGTCGGGTCAGGCGGAAACATCCGACCGAGGAAATCGGCAATGCGCGGGCCGGCCGACATGAGACGCGACAACTCGACATCGGTCGTGGCGAAGGACCACAGGATCGCGGCGGCGATCAGACCACTCGTCGTAAAGCCGCCAAACCCGCGGAACGCCATCAGGACACCGCCCTGAGGCCGATACCGGGGATTGGCTCAACCGCCCGATAGAGCTCCGCTGTCGCATCCTCGTTCAACTCGGAGGCCGGCACATCGAAGGCAATCCGCCCGCCACGAATGCCGATGATGCGCTGCGCGAAACGCCGCGCCAGGTCGGGCTGGTGCGAGGAAAACAGCGCCGTTGCGCCGCGCGCTTGCGCCGCCCCGGTCAGCAGCGCCAAGACCTCCCCAGCGCGGGTGGGGTCGAGGTTGCTCACCGGCTCGTCGGCGAGGATCAGCCGTGGCTCCTGCGCGAGACACCGCGCAATGGCCACGCGCTGCCGCTGGCCGCCGCTGAGACTGTCGACCCGGCGTTCGGCGAGATCGGCAATGCCGCAATCGGTGAGGGCTGTGCGCGCAATGTCGAGATCATGTGGCGTTGGCGACCCCAGCAGGGCGCGCAGGGGCGCCATCCGGCCTAGGCGGCCGTTCAGCACGTTGCGCAGAACCGTGGAGCGTTCGACCAAGGCGAATTCCTGAAACACGAAACCGGTATCAGGTCGGCTTGCGCGCGGCGGCGGTTGGTCGGGATCGAGCGGCGCACCCAAGACTGAAACGCGCCCGCGCCAGCCCTGAAGCCTGCCGTCGAGCAATGCCAGCAGCGTTGTTTTTCCTGCCCCGGACGGGCCGAGCAAAGCGACGCTTTCGCCGGTCGAAATTGTAAGCGAGACCCGCTCCAGCGCCGGAACACTCCCGCCCGGATGGGCAAAGTTCAGGTCGTCGATCCGGATCGCAATGTTCATTCCAGGAGCCCATATCGCCGTGCCATGTCGCGCACGCCGCCATAGGCGGCGGAGTCGGCCCTGACATAGCCGTCCGGCCCGTAGAGATAGCGCAGCTTGTCGCGGTTCTCAGGTTCGTTGAGCTGCAGCATCGCGTTGGTGAAGCGGTCTTGCACCTCGGCATCCAACCCGGGTCGCGCGATCACGACATGGCTCGGGATTGGCGGGCTTTCCGCGATCCATGTCACCTGTGCCTGCTGCTGCGGCGTCAGGAGCAGGTCCGCATACTGGCTGGCACCCGCGGCATCGACCAGACCTTCGGCCATCGCCTGCATGGCCTGCTGATAGCCGCCTGCGAAGAAGACGCGGCCGAAGAATGCCTCCGCCGCGCCCGGACCGTCGATCAGCCCAGCCTCGACGAATTCGGCGAGCGGATAGAGATAGCCAGATTCCGAGATCGGATCGGCAAAGGCGATGTCGCGCCCGCGCAGGTCGGCAAGCCCTGCGATGCCACTATCGCGCCGGACGAAGATGCGACCCGTGTAGCTCGGCGCGTCGCGGTAGACCTCGGACAGGAGTGGCACGGCACCGATCTCGGCCTCGGCCAGGACGAAAGGCAGGGCGCCCATGAAGGAGATATCCGCGTCGCCATTGCGCAGCGCCTCGACCGCTGCCGCATGGTCGATGGTAACAAACCCTTCGACGGGGACGTCGATCTCACTAGCCAGCCAGCCGGTGATGGCTTCAATGTCGCCCAGAAGCTTCTCGGGGTTCTCCTGCGGGATGAAAGCCAGCCGCAACGCAGTGTCCTGCGCGGCCAACGGGGTTGCGAGCGATACTGCGCCCGCACCGGCCAGTGCCAACATCGTTCTGCGATTCAGATGGATTGCCATCAGAATGCCCTCTCTTCGATTGCGTCGGCTTCGGACTTGAACGCGGTCCAACTGGCTTCGGCGGCCACCCAGTCTTCACCGCGCACGGCGGCACCGACCTCGGCCAGCCGCTCGGCCAACGCGTAGACCTCGGGCCGCGCAGCCAAGTTCGACATTGTGCTGGCGTCCGCCGAAAGGTCCGCGGCGACGGTGTCGGTCAGCAGCAGAATGTGCTCCGCATCCCTCTGTGGCAGCAACGTATTGAGCGTCGAGGCGAATGTCGTCAGTTCGGAGAATGCCAGCCGGAAGGCGGTGTTCTCGGCGTCGAATGTCTCATAGGGCTCATCCGCTGCGCCCACGGTCTCCAGATAGGCCGTCAGGTCAGCCCTCTCCGCCGCGGTCAGCCCGAGCGCTTTCGATTCGTCGAACCAGTCCACGACAGCGGCCAGCGTCGGCAGAGATCCGTCATGGAAATAGGGTGCGGTGTAGGCCGTGCCGAGCAGCGTGGGTGTATCCATCGCACCGGTGCGGGCGCCATCGTAGGCCGACGCAACCGAGCCGATATCATGGGCCTGCCGGTCCAGGAAGTTCGTGTCCGGGACGTGGCAGCTGGCGCAGGAACGGTCGCCGAGCGCCGCGAAGGGCGTATTGAAGATCGCTTCGCCGCGCTGCGCGGCCTCGGGAGCGGCTTCGGTCAGCTGACCATCCGGTGTCAGCATGGAGTTGGGCAGGAAGTCGAATTCGAGCATGTAGGCGAGCAGAGCATCCAGCATGAAGGGCGTCGGTTCATCGCCGCCGAACTCGTTGACGATGACGTTGCGGGTGAAATCACGCAAGGAGGCGAAGCGGCCATCGCGGCCGTAGGGCCCGGTGAAACGCAGGCCACGGAGGCTGGGGATGTCAATCGGATCATCGCGCCGGTCATTGAAGATCGGATTGAAGAAGGCGCCATCGACATCGATCGCGCCTGGCTGATGGCTCGCACCCGGAATGAAAAGCCGCTGGTTGACGTCCGAGCGGTTGTGACAGGTCGAACAAGCGACCCCGAGGTCCTGCGCCGGATTGCCAAAGATTTGCGCGCTGTCGAACAACATGTCGCCATATGCCACCAAAGGCAGGTCGGTCTCGTCGATGCCCTGCTCCTCGAAATTGAGGACGAGGCGCGGCAGCGGATCCTGATCGAACATGTCAGACCCCGGCGGCAGGCTTGGCGGCACCTCGATGGTGCGGCCACTTAGGACAACAGTTTCCGGCAGCGCGCTCAGCGTCCGGCGGGGCGCGAAATCGTCAACGAGGTAATTCTCGGCGAGATAGCCGGAGATGACTTCGCGCGCGGCTTCCATGGTTTTGCGACTCGCGGGTGTGGCACCAGCACCAAGAACACCGGCGGAGCCTGTGCTGCTGTTGAGTTCCAGCCAGGCGAGGCCGATGCGTCTCGAAGCGTCGGGATCAGCAGCCGCGATACCGTCCGCGAATGCGCGATAGAGTTCTCGAGCTGTCCGCACGGCCTGCTGTGCACGTGCAGGGTCGTCGGCCATGACTGCCCGGTCCAGTTCCTCGTCGATCCTGCGCGCTATCAGCCGCGTCGCCTCGGCGAAGACCGCCTGGCGGTCCTTGCGAGTTATGGCGTTCAGAAGGGGCGCGGGTCCAATGTCGCTGCTGCCGTTCAGCCAAGCCAATGCACCGACAGCGAATTCCGAACCCCGGTAGGATTCGGCCCAGGCGGTCCCGACGTCATCCCAGGGCAGCGGTTCGAGATTCGCGAGGAAGAGAGTCAACCGGTAGGCCGCCGCCTCTGGAAGCCATGGGGCCTCCTTGGCGGGCGTCGCAGCGACAGGTCCGGACAGGACGAGCGCACTTGCGAGTGCGGCAATGAACGCTCCAAGGAATTTCTGAATCACCGTGGTCTCCCAACTTCAAAGTTAGCCACGGCTAATTTATCTACCCTATGCAAACAAGTTGTCAATCCTGCAGTTTCCCTGCAAAGTCCCAAGTATGACAAAGCTGCAATCACAGGAACATGAACCGTTCGAAACTGTCGACAGGGCTCCCGAAGCACAGGCTGAGGGGTTCGCGACCGTGCGTCAGGCACATGAGAGCGAAATGGCGGAAGATTACGTTGAACTGATCGCCGAACTGATCGAGTCGCGCGGAGAGGCAAGGCCGGTGGAAATCGCCGAACGGTTTGGAGTGAAGCCGCCGACCGTGACCAAGAACATCTCGCGACTCAAAGCTGCTGGCCTGGTGCGGCGGGAACCTTACCGCGCCATATTCCTCACGGATGCCGGTCGGGAGTTGGCCGAGGCCTGCCGCCGGCGGCACAGGATCGTCGTCGCGTTTCTCCTCAGCCTGGGAATCGACGAAGAGACTGCGGAACGCGATGCGGAGGGGATCGAGCATCACGTCAGCACGACCACGCTGGAGGCCTTCGAACACGCCCTCCTGCAATCTGAGAGCGGCAAGTAGCGCAGCATCAAGTTCTCGCGAAATTCAGCAAAGCAAGACTCAGGAGGCGGCGGCGTCAGCAGTCAAAGGCTGGTGGGTCTGTTCTGATGGTCAACTTTAGTGCAGAAAATCGTTCGTGTCCTCTGAGCTTGGCCAGCCCGAGATAGTGTGCCCAAAATCTCTGACTGCGACGACGGTGCAGCGAAAATGTCGATCGCGGGAAAAGACGTGGGTACAACCTTTGATTTGCTCCTCTGTTCAAAGCGCATAGACAATAGTCACCACCGTCGTCATGACGATGAAGAACATGACCAAGGCGCCTATGGCGAGCGTCCGGCCCATGTCGCGGTTTGGCTTTGCCACTTTCAGACGCAATTCTTCGGCCGTTTCCGGAAACTCGAGCGCCGCGGAGTTCGAGCCTCGCACCAACTCGTATCGTGAATTCCAGCGACGCACCTCGGCCGCGTTCCACCCGTTCATGACCAGAATGATCGCGGCGATCATCAGCATCGAGGACGGGACCCAGATCGTGTAGCCACCCATGGTTTCGTCGGACAGGGGATCGAGCAACCCGGTTCCCGCCGTTTGGTAGGAGGCATAGAGGCTCACCTCTTTGAGTGTCGTCAAGGAACCCAGAAAAATGTTTGAAACGATCACCGCAAAACCGGAGATCAGCCTTGCGCCGCGCCTCGCGCCCTCAGGGGGATCTCTCGGGTCGAAGAGCATGCCGAAATACCAGATCCCTGCCAACACCATCGACAAGTGCGCGAGCATCTCGATCGCCGCAACGCGCTGCGCAAGTCCGTAAAGGACAGGAACCTGCCAAACGTATAGCGCGGCAACAAGCAAGGCAGTGGCGATCGCGGGATGCGCCATGAACCGCACGATGCCACGATTGCCAAGCGCATTGAGGTGCCGTCGCCATTCTCTTGCCAGACCAGCTTGCAGTATGCGCCATGGTTGGGACACCGCGAAAAGCAGCGGTCCGGCAAGGCGGAGAAGAAGATGCTCCACTTGGTGCAGGGAGAAGAGACTGTGTCCCAACGGGGCCAAGGGCGCGTTCGTGGCGACGAGGAGGCAGGCAATGCCGGTGAAGAACTGAACCTGTCGCCAGACAGTAATCCTTCCGAGAATGCGAGAGGATCGCGCGAGGCCGCGCATGTAGACCCATGCGGCCAATCCGACGGAAACAAACGACACCGGTGAAATCGCATAGCCAAACGGATCGTAGTGGATGAGATATGTGATCATTGGCTCCTATCCTCTATCGTACTCGAGCTGTCCTCTGATTTGGGTGACAGTCGAGATGTTCCTGCGGCGCCACCGCGGGCCAAGGACAGATCCGTGCTCATCATTATGTATTCACCCTGCATCCACTTCGGAAAGAGGTTTTCGTAGAACTTTGAGAGAGGGTGCCCGGACTGACCGGCGGGCGTGATGAAATAGGAACCGCTTTCGTCCGAAAGCGACATGACCGCCTGAAAGTTGGTGCCCGCGTTGGAGACAAATGGCCGAGCATCGTCCGATGCAAATACTGTCGACATCAGAGTAAAGGGATCGCCCGGCGTTGGTGCTTCGAGAGACAACAAGTCGCTCACCATCCCGCCCGGTCTGATCGGCGACCACTGCATGTTCAAAGTATGCGCCTCACCCCAGGACCAGTCGGAGGGATCGGATCCGTAGCGGTCGACCAGCCAGCCGAGGGCATCATCCAGAGCCGCTCGAACCTGATCTTCGCAGGTTTCCATGCGTGCGGAAGGGCGGATGTCGCACCAGACAGCGCTCCCGCCGCGACCGGAAAGGACCGCGTAAAGGAAATCTGGATTCGGTCTGGTCCAAAACGCGTTCGCCGCCGGAAATTCGTCCTGAAGAATGCGTCGTTGCAAAGCACTGACCCATGCCCAGAACACGAGCGGCTCCTGTGAATAGCGATCCATGTCGCCATTCCATTGCGCAAGCTTGTCCAGTATTTCGTTGCGAAGCCTTTCGGTGCGGGTCTCTTCGATGCCGCTTGCGGACCTCACGAACCAAAGCTCTTTTGCCATCAGAGGAAGAAGGGCGCGTGCGGCTGCGCTGACAGTGTCGCGTTGAACCGCAATCGCGCCCTCGACCGAGATTATCAGCTGTCGATCATCAAGCACAGCCAAACGGGCGTCTCGAAACGATGCAGGGCGCTCGACCTCCCGTTCGGGCCAGCGGGCCAAGGTTTCACGGTCGATCGCTAGAACCTCCATTCCGGCCGATAACATTTCGGAGGTTCCGCTAAGGGCGTTGTTCGCATCGGTGGACCTCGCGAGACGGTCAAGCATCATCAGATAATCGCCAGCACCCCTGCCTGTAGGAGCTTCTGGCTCTCTGACGGCTTTTTGGGGAGTTGATCCAAACGCCCATGCGACGCGCTCGTTGCGGCCGATGACAACGAACGGCACGCCCGGCAACGTGGCGCCAATCGCGGCCCCTGTCGGAAGCTGAAGATCCGCCAGGTACCATTCAGAGGGGAGCGACAAAGGGCCAACGATGTCCGCGGCGAGAATTGGTGCCCCTGTGGCCGTTCGGTCGCCGGACAGCGCCCAAGCATTGAGGCTGACTTCGGGCGGGGTCGCAAACAACTCGGGTGTGACGGGGCGATCTGACGGGACCCGCAAATCTGACGAGACTGACAATTCTTGCCGGCTCTTGGGTCGAAGATCGCTCAAAAATGCATGGGCTATTCTGAGGCTATCGACAGGTCTCCAGGCCGCTATCATTCTCTCGTCAGCGATCAACAGTTCGGGTGAGCCCCTGCCGCGCCCGCCTTCGGAAACCAGCCCAAGCCACGCGTTGACACCGGCGGCGTATGCTTCGAGCGCATCGGATGTCGAAGAGTCAATTTCGGTCGTCGGCTCCAGTGGCAACAGGTCTTTCGTTGCACGCCTTGCCCTCAACAACTGACCGAGCCTGTCTTGCGCGTGAACGAAGCCGATGGCGAAATAGACATCCTCGGCGGACCCCGCCGTGATGTGCGGTAAGGCTGAAGAATCCCGCAGGATATCGACCGGGCTATCTATGCCTGCAACGCTGAAGTCCTCGTCATAGTCGGGAACGGAGGCACGCAGCAGAAAGTAGACGGTACCGGAAACGGCCAATCCCGCTGCGCAGACCGTCAGGAAAGTGTAAAGCAATATGTTGAACAGTCGTTTCAATTCGTTGCCGGTGCCAAAGTAATCTCAAGACGTGATGCGCAAGAGGATCACCGAGGCGAAAAAGGCGAGCAGGCCGAAAGCAATACCGAAGCTTGTCGCGTATTGAAGTATA
>Ga0189278_10655_pt1 | contig 11532 bp, 9 predicted proteins | sample N26A9minimetaG_FD_130326 | JGI IMG/M metagenome (GOLD analysis project Ga0189278, IMG submission 130326) | Marine microbial communities from the Costa Rica Dome - N26 A9 mini metaG | ecosystem: Environmental > Aquatic > Marine > Oceanic > Photic zone | place: Costa Rica: the Eastern Pacific...
CGACCCGGGTCGAGGTCCGCAGGCAGAAGCGAACGATCGGCCGTGTCAGTGCTGGTGGCCGGAGGGCGGCTCAAGACAGCGATTCGGACGGAGCGCTACCCACCGTACGCCGTGCTGGAGGCATCGATTCTGCGGTGCTGAACAGCTCCCTGAGCAGTTCCTGGAGGCGTGAACTGGTGATCGGTCGTTCCAGCTTGCCCTGGTTCGCCAGAGACAGCGTGCCGGTTTCTTCCGACACAACGATGCAGATGCAGCGATCGAAGCGCTCGGTGATCCCGAGGGCCGCCAGATGGCGGGTGCCGAAACGGCTCACGCTGTCCCTCGACAGGGGAAGAATCACCCCCGCCGACTCGATGCGATTGCCCCGCACCAGCACGGCACCGTCGTGGAGGGGGGTGTCGGCGGCGAACAGGTTGAGCATCAGCTCTCGACTCAGCACAGCACCAATGGGGATGCCGGGATTGAGAAAGTCCTCAGGCCTCAGGTCGCTGCCCAGGTCCACCACAATCAGGGCCCCACGCCGCAACTGCGACAGCCGGCCTGCTGCCTCGGTGATCTGGCTGACGGTGCCTGCCGAAGCGCTGAACTCTTTCTGGGGATTGCCCAGCAACACGGCCAGCCGGCCGGTCCCCAGCAGTTCCATCAGGCGCCGCAGCTCCCCTTGCCAAAGGATGGCCAGGGAGAGCGAACAGGCCATGACGAGCGCGTCCACCAGCTTTGTGGTGAGGGGCAGGTTGGCGAAGCGCTGGACGAACCAGGCCATCGCCACCAGAAACAACCATCCCCGGAGCAGCCACAGGGTGCGCTGCTCGTTGACGCGGGAAAAAAGCAGAAAGCCGATGGAAGAGGCAAAGAGAACGTCGAGCACAAGGCGGATCCACCACCGCCAACACGTTCACTCCGCCCTTCTCATCACTGCTGTCAACGTAACGCGTTGAATCGTTCTGGCAAAACGTCGTAGCGCAGCAGGTCATCCGGCTGCTCCCGCTTCTGCACCAGTTCAGCTGCCCCGTCGTGCACCAGAACGGCAGCGGGCCTCGGGATCCGGTTGTAGTTCGAACTCATCGAGGCGTTGTAGGCACCGGTGGCAAACACGGTGACGATGTCACCGCTCTCGGTGGTGGGCAGGGGCAGGTCCTTCAGCAGCACATCGCCGGATTCGCAGTGCTTGCCCACCAGGTTCACGCTTTCGTCTGGCTTGGCCAGGGGGCGATCGGCCAGGCAGCAGGTGTAGAGCGACTGGTAGGTGATCGGGCGAGGGTTGTCGCTCATGCCACCGTCGATGGCCACGTAGGTGCGCACGTTCGGGATCGTTTTGCGCGAGCCCACCGAGTACAGGGTGACGCCGGCGGTCGCCACCAGGGAACGGCCCGGTTCGCACATCAACCGCGGCAGCTCGAGGCCCCGTTCCTGGCAAGCGGTGGTGACGGCTTCGGCCACCACCTGGATCCACTGCTCAATGCTCGGGGGGTCGTCCGACTCCACGTAGCGGATGCCCAGGCCGCCGCCCACGTTTAGGTCGCTAACGGGATGGCCCAGGTCACGGGCCAGTTTCAGCTTGTCGGCCATCACCGCCGCCAGATCCCGGTGGGGCTCGAGTTCAAAAATCTGGGATCCGATGTGGGCGTGCAGCCCGGTGAGTTGGGCCCAGGGCTGTCCCACCAGGCTGCGCAGCACGGGTTCCACCTGGTCGGGATCGAAGCCGAACTTGCTGTCCAAGTGACCGGTGCGGATGTATTCGTGCGTGTGGCACTCGATGCCTGGGGTGAAGCGCAGCATCAGGCGAGCCGGTTCGGCTCCAGCGGGCACTAGTTCGGCGAGGCGATCGAGATCGTGCTGGTTGTCCACAACGATCGCTACCTTGTTGGCGTACGCGAGCAGCAGCTCCTCGTCGGATTTGTTGTTGCCGTGCAGCACCATCCGCTCTCCGGGCATTCCCCCACGCAGTGCGGTCAGCAGTTCACCGGCTGACACCGCATCCAGACCGAGCCCCTCGGAGGCCGCCAGGCTGCTCTTCACCAGAGAGCTGTTGGCTTTGGAGGCGTAGATCGGCAGGGATGGCCCGGCGTAATGCTTCTCCAGGGCCTGGCGGTAGGCCCGGCACGTGGCCCGAACGGTGGCTTCGTCCAGCACATACAACGGTGTGCCGTAACGCTCTGCCAGATCGCTGAGACGACACCCGCCCACAACAAGACGGTCGGTGTCGTCGAGTTCTGTGGTGATTGGGGTCAGGTTTCGATTGGGGCTCTCCGCATCCCGATTGGCCTCGAAGGGCCGTTGACTGGTGATGGTTTGGGTCACGGAGTGGCGGCGTCGAAGGGCAATCTAGGAATCGACCCTGCAGGGGGCGGACCGACTGCGCAGATCCTGCGTCTTGACCCGTCCTGGCAGCAAGCCTGTCTGGAACTGGATCAACGGGCGCTCAACGGCCTCTGGACCGCAGAGCAATGGCGGCGTGAGCTGGACGACCCCCGGCGCCTCTGCATCGGTCTTGTGCAGGCCGATGCCCTATTGGGGGTGGCCTGCGGCTGGATGGTGGCCGATGAACTGCACATCACGGCGGTGGCTGTGGATCCCGACAGGCGCCGCAGCGGCCATGGAGATGTGCTTTTGAAAGCACTGTTGCAACGGGCACGACAGCACGGTGCCGTGCACGCCACCCTCGAGGTGGCCAGCGACAACGTTGCCGCTCTGGCGCTTTACGCCAAAGCCGGTTTCCGCACCGCAGGCACCCGTTCCGGGTACTACTCCGATGGTCGCGACGCCCTCATTCAGTGGTGTCGCATCCCATCAGCGCCGTCGCCCACGTCGGCGACTTGAAGTTGTTCGGTTTCCCGTCCCTGGGAGACAAAAAAAGCGGTGAATCTTGTGGGATTCATTGTTATTTTTTGTGCGCTTCAGACCAGTCTCAGACTGGAGAGTGACCGAACAAACCGAACACTCGCAGCAGTCCCTCAACCCTGATAGCTTAGTCACATCACTGCATTGGCCCAGCGATGTTTGAACGCTTCACCGAGAAGGCCATCAAGGTGATCATGCTGGCCCAGGAAGAGGCCCGCAGACTTGGTCACAACTTCGTTGGTACCGAACAGATCCTCCTCGGCCTGATTGGCGAGGGAACGGGGGTTGCCGCCAAGGTGCTCAAGTCCATGGGGGTCAACCTCAAGGATGCCCGGGTTGAAGTTGAGAAAATCATCGGCCGTGGATCCGGCTTTGTCGCTGTTGAGATCCCCTTCACGCCCCGCGCCAAGCGCGTCCTGGAGCTATCTCTGGAAGAGGCCCGTCAGCTCGGTCACAACTACATCGGCACAGAGCACCTGCTGCTCGGTCTGATCCGTGAGGGTGAAGGTGTTGCTGCCCGTGTGCTGGAGAACCTTGGCGTCGACCTGGCCAAGGTGCGCACCCAGGTGATCCGCATGCTCGGTGAAACCGCTGAAGTCTCCGCCGGCGGCGGTGGCGGCGGTGCCAAGGGATCCACCAAAACCCCCACCCTCGACGAGTTCGGCAACAACCTCACCCAGCTCGCCACCGAAGCCAAGCTCGACCCGGTGGTGGGTCGTCACAACGAAATCGATCGCGTCATCCAGATCCTGGGTCGCCGCACCAAGAACAATCCCGTTCTGATCGGCGAGCCCGGTGTCGGTAAGACCGCCATCGCTGAAGGTCTGGACCAGCGCATTCAGCAGGGAGACATCCCCGACATCCTTGAAGACAAGCGTGTCCTGACTCTGGATATCGGTCTGCTGGTGGCCGGCACCAAGTACCGAGGTGAGTTCGAAGAGCGCCTCAAGAAGATCATGGAGGAGATCAAGGCGGCCGGAAACGTGATCCTCGTGATCGACGAGGTGCACACCCTGATCGGTGCCGGTGCTGCTGAGGGGGCGATCGACGCTGCCAACATCCTCAAGCCGGCCCTCGCCCGAGGTGAGCTGCAGTGCATCGGTGCCACCACCCTCGACGAGTACCGCAAGCACATCGAACGGGACGCCGCCCTGGAGCGCCGTTTCCAGCCGGTGAATGTGGGCGAGCCGTCCATCGACGACACCATCGAAATCCTGCGTGGCCTGCGCGAGCGTTACGAGCAGCACCACCGCCTCAAGATCACCGACGATGCCCTTGTGGCAGCTGCAACCCTCGGAGATCGCTACATCTCGGATCGCTTCCTGCCCGACAAGGCCATCGACCTGATCGATGAAGCCGGTTCCCGCGTGCGTCTGCTCAATTCGAAGCTGCCCCCCGCGGCCAAGGAAGTGGACAAGGAACTGCGTTCCGTCCAGAAGGAAAAGGAAGATGCCGTTCGCGATCAGGACTTCACCAAGGCCGGTGAACTGCGCGAGAAGGAAGTGGAACTGCGGGAGCAGATCCGTTCTCTGCTTCAGGCCAACAAGGACGAGGTCAAGGCTGACGCAACCTCCGAATCCGGCGAACCAGTTGCAACTGAAGCGCCTGCTTCAGACAGCTCACCGATGGTGAACGAGGAGGACATCGCCCAGATCGTCGCCTCCTGGACCGGTGTTCCGGTGCAGAAGCTCACCGAAAGCGAGTCGGTCAAGCTGCTCAACATGGAGGAAACCCTCCACAAGCGCCTGATCGGTCAGGACGAAGCCGTCAAGGCGGTGTCCAAGGCCATCCGCCGTGCTCGGGTCGGTTTGAAGAACCCCAACCGCCCGATCGCCAGCTTCATTTTCTCCGGCCCCACCGGTGTGGGTAAAACCGAGCTAACCAAAGCTCTGGCCACCTACTTCTTCGGCAGCGAAGAGGCGATGATCCGCCTCGACATGTCGGAATTCATGGAGCGCCACACGGTCAGCAAGCTGATCGGCTCGCCTCCGGGCTATGTGGGCTTCAACGAAGGCGGTCAGCTCACCGAGGCGGTGCGTCGCCGGCCTTACACCGTGGTGCTCTTCGACGAAATCGAAAAGGCGCACCCCGATGTGTTCAACCTGCTGCTGCAGCTTCTGGAAGACGGCCGTCTGACCGATTCCAAGGGCCGCACGGTCGACTTCAAGAACACCCTGATCATCATGACCTCGAACATTGGTTCGAAGGTGATCGAGAAGGGTGGCGGCGGCCTCGGCTTCGAGTTCTCCGGTGAAAGCGCTGAGGAGTCTCAGTACACCCGGATCCGTTCCCTGGTGAATGAGGAGCTCAAGCAGTACTTCCGGCCTGAATTCCTCAACCGTCTCGACGAAATCATCGTCTTCCGCCAGCTCAACCGCGACGAGGTCAAGGAGATCGCCGAGATCATGCTCAAGGAGGTCTTTGGCCGCATGGGCGAGAAGGGCATCACCCTCACCGTGTCCGATGCCTTCAAGGAGCGCCTGGTGGAGGAGGGCTACAACCCTGCCTATGGCGCACGTCCGCTGCGTCGCGCTGTCATGCGTCTTCTCGAGGATTCCCTCGCCGAAGAGGTGCTGTCTGGTCGGATCAAGGACGGCGACCACGCCGAAGTTGATGTCGATGAGAACAAGAAGGTGGTGGTCCGTCACAAAGGTCAGGTGGACACGGCACCGCAACTCGCCGGTGCCAGCGTCTGATGGTTCGATCCATCTCGTCCCACTCCATTGCCCCCGCCAGCGTCTTGCGGGGGGATGGAGCCTGGGATGAGGCCTTGCCTCAGATCAAATCTCTCTGTTCACGTCCGCTGGTGCTGGGTCGCAGTGACTCCACTGCCGATCAGCGACAGCGTTTGGTGTCGGATCTCTTGGCTCATGGGCTCCAACCTCTTCAGGCTCAGCTTCAGTTTGACTGCTGTGAGCAGGATCTCAAGAGGGTGGCTGCTGTAGCCCAGGGCAGTGACGCCGTTCTGGCTGCCGGGGGCGGAAAAGTGCTGGACGCCGGCAAGTTGCTGGCCCATCGCCTTTCCCTGCCCTGCATCACCGTTCCACTCAGCGCCTCCACCTGCGCCGGTTGGACGGCTCTGTCCAACATCTATTCCCCACAGGGTGCTTTCGAAGGGGATGTGGCCCTTGATCGCTGTCCTGATCTTCTTGTCTTCGATCACGGCCTGGTGCGCCAGGCCCCACCCCGCACGCTGGCCAGTGGTGTCGCTGATGCCCTGGCCAAGTGGTACGAAGCCTCGGTGAGCAGCCGCGACAGCAGCGATGGTCTGGTGCAGCAGGCCGTGCAGATGGCACGGGTGCTGCGCGATCAATTGCTGATCGACAGCCTTACGGCGCTGAAGGATCCAGACAGTGAAGCCTGGGTGCGAACCGCCGAAGCCTGTGCTCTCACTGCTGGCGTGATGGGGGGACTGGGCGGTGCCCGTTGCCGCACTGTTGCTGCCCATGCCGTTCACAACGGCCTCACCCAGCTGAAGGCCTGTCACCACGTTCTGCACGGCGAGAAGGTGGGCTTCGGAATTCTTGTGCAGCTTCGCCTGGAGGAACGTCTGGGCGGCAACCGGCTGGCAGGCCAGGCCCACCGCCAGCTGTTGCCGTTGCTGCGGCAGCTTGGTCTGCCCGTCAGCCTTGATGATCTGGGTCTGGCGCAGGCCAGCCTCAGTGAGTTGCAGGAGGTGTGTCGCTTCGCCTGCCGCGAGGGTTCCGATCTGCATCATTTGCCCTTCGCTGTTACGCCTGGTGCTTTGCTGGAGGCCCTTGTGGGCGCTGCCGAACTCAGCCCCAGCAGCCTTTGAAGACGCTTCTGAATCAATTGCGGCCGGCTCTGCTTGACCCGCAGGCCGAGTCCCTGGCCGCTGAGGTGCAGTGGTGGATGTTGCCGGGTCTGGGTGTGGATGATCCGTTCCCGGTGGCGGTGCTCGGCCAGGGCGCTCCGTTGTTGCTGCTGCATGGTTTCGACAGCAGTTTTCTCGAATACCGTCGCCTGGCTCCCCTCCTGGCCGATCGCTTTCAACTGTTCATCCCCGACCTGTTCGGTTTTGGTTTTTCGCCGCGTCCCCGGGGCCTGACCTACGGGCCAGAAGCTGTGTTGCGGCATCTCGATGCCCTGATCGAGCGGCTTCCCACAGACGCTCCCCTGAGCCTGATCGGGGCCTCCATGGGAGGGGCCGTGGCCGTGGAGCTGGCCCGGCGTCATCCCGAGCGTGTGGCTTCTCTGCTGCTGCTGGCTCCTGCCGGTCTCACGGGGCGTCCGATGCCTGTTCCGCCCCTGTTGGATCGTTTTGGTGCCTGGTTCCTGGGGCGTCCTGGCGTGCGGCGTGGTCTTTGTCGCCAGGCTTTCGCTGATCCCGATGCGGATGTGGGTGCTCCGGAAGAGCAAATCGCCTCGTTGCACCTGCAATGCCCCGGCTGGGCGGAGGCCTTGGCGGCCTTCGCACGCAGTGGTGGTTTCGCCGGATGTGGGGATCCCTTGCCCTCCCAATCACTGCAAGTGATCTGGGGTGACAACGATCGGATTCTGCGTGCTTCGCAGAAGCAGGCGCTTCAGGCTTTGCTGGATCAGCCGGTGGAGACCTTACCCTCCTGCGGCCATCTCCCCCATATCGATCAGCCCCGAAAGGTGGCTGAGCGGTGTCAGGCGCTGTTGAACCATGGCTGATCCTGTTCTCAATGTGCTGGCTGGGGCCCTGCGCCTCTGGATTCGCAGCCAGTGCGACAGCATCGGCAGCCTCGAACTGGCCCTGAACGGCTCCAGCTGGTCGTTGCTGCGGGGGCGTCTGGATGGTGTGACCCTCACGGCGAGGGATGCCTGTTTCCAGGGGCTGCCCTTGCAGCATGTTGAGTTGCGCAGCGGTCCGATTGCGGTGGACATGAAGCTGCTCAGTCCCGGTCAGATGCTGGCCCTGAAGCAGCCGTTCCAGGTGGCGGGCGAGGTGAGTTTCAACGGCCGTCAGCTCAACAGCGCGTTGCTGGCCGAACCCTGGCGCTGGCTCGGGGACTGGATGGCTGAACAGCTGATGGGGCTCAGCCCGTTGGGGGCGCTGCGCATTGACGTGGATCTGCTGGAGTTGCAGGTGCCCGTCGCGGCCCATCAAGACCCCGTTCGCCGTCGCTTCCGCCTTCATGGGGAGCAGGGAACACTGTGCTTCCGGCCGGAGACCGCCGATGAACCGCGCATCTTGCTGCCGATGGACCCCGCCATTCGAATCGAGCAGGTGCAGCTGGCGGGTGGCCAGCTGGCCCTCAAAGGCCAGGCCAGCGTCACCCCATAGCGCTGCTTATGGGGCCAACAGTGGTTGGCATAAAGCGATCGCGTAAAAAACCACCGCTGGGGTGAACAGATAGCTGTCGATCCGGTCCAGGATCCCGCCATGGCCGGGCAGCACGTCACCGGAGTCCTTCACGCCTGCATCGCGTTTCATCATCGATTCCGTCAGGTCTCCCACCAGGGCGAACAGAGCGATCAGCGCCCCCAGCAGCAGGCCCGGCAGGCCATGCAGCGCCCAGCCCATCAGCTGGCCGCAGATCAGGCCAATCAGCATGGCCGAGATGAATCCCCCGATCGCCCCCTCGATGGTTTTCCCTGGGGAGATCGGTGAGAGGGGCCGTCGCCCGTAACGCCGTCCCACGGCCCAGGAGCCGATGTCGGTGGCCACGATCATCAGGCAGGCCGACAGGGTGATCTCCAGACCGTTCTCCAAACCGCGCAGACTCAGCCAGTGGCTGGGCAAAAACCCGAGGTAGAACAGCCCGAAAATCGATGCCGCAATGTCGGCGATGGAACCCGTTATCGGTTGCAGCAGCAGCCAACCGCAGATGGCAGCTCCAGAGAGGGGCAGAACAGCGTGGGCCACATCCGCCGGCAGCCCGCCCTGGATCGCCCACTGGGTGGTGAACAGCAGCAGTTGGCAGGCCACCAGGGTGGTTTTGGTGGCGGGGCGAATTCCCTTGAATTGCGCCATCCGGAAGAACTCCAGCAGGCCAAGGTGCACCATTCCCCCCAGCGCGGCGGTGAACCACCAGCCCCCCAGGCTCACGACAAGCAGGCCAAAGCCACCCACACCGAGGCCACTGATCAACCGCTTGCGCAGGGCTGCTCGGGCCGCTGGTGCTTGGCTCTGATCGAGGACAACCTCACGGATCACGCTGATTGGAGGCGTCCTGGATTCACAGTATCAATCGCTGTTGGTCGTGATCTCGAGGCTTGAGGCCACCTCTGCCGTCCCAGCTCAGCCCCCGCTCACCACAGACAGTGCGTCGGGGATCTGGTCTCCCCAGAACAGTTGCTGGCGTTCAAGCCAGCGCTGCCGCTGGCGATCGAGGCGTTCGCCGGGAATCAGCAGGGGGATGCCCGGTGGGTAAGGGCACAGCAATTCAGCCGCGATGCATCCCTCCGCATCCTTCAACGCCACCTCTTGATGCTCCGCCGTCCAGGCCTGGGTCGGAGACTGGGCTGGGGAGGTGACCAGCGGAAGCGGTGGGGCTTCGAAGGCTGGCAAGGGAGTGCGATCGGGGAAGCTCCGCAGCAGGTTCTGCCAATGGTGTCGCATCTGCCGTCCCAGCCCTCGCTGGCGTGCCAGCCCCAGGCAGAGGGTGAGGCTGGCTGGCTCCGGCAATTCGCCCACCAAACCGCGGGGGAGGAACCAATCGTCGGCATCCAGGCCGGTGATGCCCGCCTGCCCCGTGTGCAGGATCAGGCGCAGCGGATCCTGGTTGCTCAGCAGAGGCACGCCGCTGTGGCGCAGGCCATCGGCGAGCGCTTCAGCCTCCTGCAGCCGCTGCAGCAATTGCCGGCGTCCCTTGCGCCGTTGCCAGTGTTGAAGAGCTTCTTCGCAGGAGGCCAGCAGCAGCGCACTGGGGCTGGTGGTTTGCAGCAGGCCCAGGCTGCGTTCCACCCGCACGGGATCCAGATGCTCCCCCTGCAGCCAGAGCACCGCCGTTTGTGCCAGTGCTGCAGCCGACTTCTGCAGGGAATGCACCACCAGATCAGCGCCGCAGTGCAGGGCGCTGGGGGGGAGGGGATGCTCCACCCCAGCGGCGAAATGACAGCCGTGAGCTTCATCCACTAGCACGCAACAGCCCTGTTGCTGCAGCCGCTGAATCACCGCCGTTGGGTCATTGGCATAGCCCTGGTAGGTGGGATGCACCAGAACCGCAGCACGGATGGGGGCTCCATCGCGGGGCAGGGCCTGAAGCACCCGTTCGATCCAGGCCGAATCCGCCGGTGCCGGCTGCCCCCGGTCGCTTTGAAAAGGGAGATCAAACAGCACCGGCCGCAGGTCCCCAAGAACGCAGGCCTGAATCAGGCTGCGATGCACGTTGCGGGGCAGCAGCACCCGCTCTCCGGGCCGGACCATGGCCAGCAGTGCGGCCTGCAGCAACCCCGTGGCCCCGTTCACCCCGTACCAGCAGCGCGCCACCCCCATCGCTGCCGCGGCGGAGCGTTGGCTGTCCGCGATGGCTCCGTCCGACTCCAGCGGACCGCCAAGGGCTGGCAGTTCCGGCAGGTCCCAGACGCCGGCGCGGCGACGCAGCAAGTATCGCAGTCCATCCGGAAGGGCAGCCCCCCGTCCGTGGGCCGGCAGAAACAGGGGCTGAGCGAGGCGACGGGTGAGCTGGGGCAGAAGCGCCATCAAATCCCCTTGATCTCCTTAAAGTCTCCCTCTGTACTCAGCGCGATGCGATGCGTTACGACCCCGGGCGGGATCTCGGCTGGCTGCTGCTGCGTCCCTGGGTTGCCATCCCGCGCCTTGTTCAGGTGCTGTGGTCGCTGGCGGGGCTGGTGCTGGTGCTGCTGCTGCGTGGAGGCAGCGATGACCCTGCCGTTCAGCAGGGGCTTGCGCGTCGCATTCTCAACACCCTGACGGGTCTGGGGCCCTGCTTCATCAAGCTGGGACAGGCCCTCTCCACCAGGCCGGATCTGGTGCGTCGGGACTGGCTGGAGGAACTGACGCGCCTGCAGGACGATCTGCCGGCCTTTCCCCATGCCACCGCTCTGGCTTGCATCCGCGAGGAACTCGGTGCGCCGGCCGAGGAATTGTTTGAGGAGTTTCCCGACACGCCGATCGCCGCCGCTAGCCTGGGCCAGGTGTACAAGGCCCGTCTGCAGGGCCAGCACTGGGTTGCGGTGAAGGTGCAGCGGCCCAATCTCACCTTCATTCTGCGGCGGGATCTGGTGTTGATCCGGGCTTTGGGGGTGATGACGGCGCCGCTGCTGCCGCTCAACCTCGGTTTCGGGCTGGGCGGAATCATTGATGAGTTCGGCCGCAGCCTGTTCGAGGAGATCGATTACGGCCTGGAAGCGGCCAATGCCGAGCGGTTTTCGGCGCTCTTTGCAGATAACGATGCGGTCTACATCCCGAAGGTGGAGCGGATGCTCAGCTCCACTCGGGTGCTGACCACCACGTGGATCGATGGCGCCAAGATGCGCGACAGCGAGGAGCTGCGTTCCCAGCGTCTTGACCCAACGGCGTTGATCCGCACCGGCGTGATCTGCGGCCTGCAGCAACTCCTGGAGTTCGGCTATTTCCATGCCGACCCCCACCCCGGCAACCTCTTCGCCCTGCCGGGTCGCACCGGCGATCTCGGCCATGTGGGGTACGTCGATTTCGGGATGATGGATTCCATCAGCGACAGCGACCGGCTCACCCTCACCGGTGCTGTGGTGCACCTGATCAACCGTGACTTCTCC
>Ga0189278_10660_pt1 | contig 11414 bp, 8 predicted proteins | sample N26A9minimetaG_FD_130326 | JGI IMG/M metagenome (GOLD analysis project Ga0189278, IMG submission 130326) | Marine microbial communities from the Costa Rica Dome - N26 A9 mini metaG | ecosystem: Environmental > Aquatic > Marine > Oceanic > Photic zone | place: Costa Rica: the Eastern Pacific...
ATCCTGATGACGACAATGCTTTCCTGCGTATCATCAATACGCCCCGGCGCAAAATTGGCCCCTCCATTCTTGAGGGCCTGGGCACCTACGCCAATGAACGCGGCGTCAGCATGATGGCTGCGATTGACGAAATGGGCCTCGAGCAATATCTGGGCAAACCCAAAACCGAAAAACTGCGCGCCTTCCGCGAGTGGCTGCAGGGCGTTTCCCGACACTGTCATCGCGGCGACCCCATCAAGGCTATCCGCGAAATGATCAGCGATATGGACTACGAAGGCTGGTTGCAGCAAAACAGCCCGACACCGAATGCTGCTGAGCGGGCAATCACCAATATCAACCTGCTGCTGGACTCGCTGGCTCGCAGTCTGCAGAACGACGATGAAGCCGAGCAGGATGAAGAAGCGCGGATTGAGGCAGCTATCAACAAGTTGATACTGCGCGACCTGCTGGAGCGTCAGGAAGAGGAAGGCGTGGACAATCAGGTCCAGCTGATGACCCTGCATGCCGCCAAAGGTTTGGAGTTCCCGTGGGTATTCATTATGGGGATGGAAGAGGAACTGTTGCCGCACCGAAACAGTATCGAGAACGACGATATTGAAGAAGAACGCCGGCTGGCCTACGTGGGTATTACCCGGGCAAGACGGGGACTGGTGTTTACGCTAACCAAAAAACGTAAACAGTTCGGTGAAATAGTGCCAACAACTCCCAGCCGTTTCCTGGATGAACTGCCGCAGGACCACCTGCAGTGGGAAGGCCGAGGGGACTCCACACCGGAACAGAAGCGTCAGAAAGGTGAAGCCGCGCTGGCAGGCCTGAAAGCCTTGCTGGAGGGATAAAGGACCGCAGTGCCCAAGCTGAACGTAGGAATTTATACGCAAAAAAAGGCCCCAATGGGGCCTTTTTCATTTAACTCGTCTTACTCAACGCTGTTTTCCAGGATGTAATCCAGAACCAGCGCCAGCTCGTCGTTTGAGCAGGTAAAACACATGCCTTTCGGCGGCATGATGTTGTTGTAACCATTGATGGTGCTTTCCAGCAGCACATCACGGCCTTTCTCAAGGCGCTCTGACCAGTCTTCTGAATTGCCAAAGCGTGGAGCACCAGCGGCGCCGCTGTTGTGGCATGCTGCATAGCTCTGAGTGTAGGTACGTTCAGCGCTGAAGCCTTCAGTAACCTGAGCCAGAGTCAGTGTCTGTTCAGCGGTAGCTGAACCGGTTGCCATGACAGTTGCCAGAACCAGACCAGAAAGTGCAGCACCCGTTTTTACGATATTTCTCAACTTCACGTTTGTTCCCCTCTCGCTTGACGCATTGAATAGGACTATCTGGGCCTATTATCTCCGGTCCAAACTGAACCGCAGATGAACAGGCTTACTCGGCAGACTGGCCGCTCAGGTATTCCACCAGCGACGCGATGTCTTCATCGGAGCAGGTGGTGCACATACCGCGCGGCGGCATGGCGTTGACGCCATTGATGGCATTGGAAACGATTGTCGAAAATCCTGCCTCGCCGACTCTTGATACCCAGTGATCAGCATCGCCGCGACGGGGCGCGCCAGCCATACCTGTGTTGTGGCACATTGCGCAGTATTGATCATAAGTCGTCGCAGGATCAAACGCGGCTGCTGTGGCACCAGATGCTGCAGGAGCACCGCCGGTTGCGCAAGGCTCCCCCGCCAGACAGACTTCACCGACCGGCTGCAGTCGCTGGGCAACCTGCTGTTCGTGTGTCTGTGCAACTACTGCACCGGCGATACCAAGGCCCAGTACCAGCAGACCCATTTTAACTACGCGGGACTTCAAACCCAGATTCAACATGCTTAACTCCTGAACTGATAACTAATAGGTGCTCCGAACAATAGAGACCCGACCACTGACGACAAAACTTTCACCGGGGACGGACACACTCGAACACGGCATTATAGCTGAAGTGCCGCAAGTCGTGCTACTGCGTGAAACTACTCAGTTGTCGCGTCGTACCCCATCGAGGTCCGCTTCAGCGCTGTCTGCCAGCCAGGGAAGGTCCAGGGGCAGGTGCCAGTGGGCTTCATCGCACTTGCTGATCATCAGCTCAATTAACTGATGAACGTTGTCTGCCTTCAACGGGATTGCGAATACCGGAAGATGCTGTCGACGCTCGATCATTGCGTCTGGCATCGGTAATCCTTTGAATGCCAGCAGCAATTGCTGCTGATTTTTGTCGCCGCGTAACTGCACTGTCAATTCGGTTGCCAGGTACAGCTTGCCGCGGAGTGAAGGCTGTGAAGTATCTGAGTCGCTCTGGCCAGCAGTTTTCCCTGGATCCGCGCTGTCATTTTCCGGCGATGTTGCAGACCCCTCCGGCACATCCGATTTCGCCTTATGAGCCGCCTTGTCAGCCTCGGCTTTGGCCTGCATTGCCTGTTGATGCCCCATACGCAACACTTCCTGCCAATAGACGCTGGGCGTTTTTTCCAGACCTGTGAGCGCCGGCAAGCGATCAACCAATTGCCGCATCACGACCATCACCATCCGCCTGCTTAGCAGCATGTGAACATCGGTGTCGGCCCCGGCCAACTGGGCACGGACGACCAATCGATCCTCCAGCGCGCTGTAGCTAATGGTGAACTGATTGCTCAGCGGAAAGTTTGAATTTTGCGGATGCTGATCTGCCATCTTACCGATGCCTACAGTGAATCAAAGTTGAGCGTGCCGCCATCTCCTTCACCGAACAGACCGTCGAGCTCTGCTGGTGCCTTCTTGGGGTCGGCGTTGCTGTGGAAGTTGGCTCGCTTTATCAATTGATCCATTTGTGCCGTGGAGAACAGTTGAGCATAAGCTAGTGGCAATGCGCCGACATTTCGCAACGCGATCAATTGTTGCGCATCGAGTTCGTTCAATTTGGATTCATTGACCCGGTGAACACCATTAATTGTCAGCGGTGGCTGGTCTTCGCCCCTCGGTATCTCGATCATCCAGGGTTCTATCAGGCCGGCTTCGTCTAAGGCGGCACATGCCTTAAGTGTTTGTTGACGGTTATCTTCACACTGGGTGATGAAATTGACGGTATCCGCTGGTGTTTTCTCAAGTGTCCCGTCATCCTGAAACAGACGGGGAAAAGACTCATCGTCAGTCAGATGGCTTTGATCCACGCAGAATACTTTGTTCCCTTCCGTGTCGTTAAGCACCGCGAATGGGTATGCTCTGAGGCTGGCTGGAATATAGTCACCAAGCCACAGATGGTCGTTGCTTACATACAGGTTGCGGTCGCCACCGACACCAACCAGCGCTATGTATTGATAACTACCATCCTCAGCCTGAACAAAACCGGTGACATGATGTGGCGCGATCCTGGCTATTTCTGCCAACAGGATTGGAACAATCTGCTGGTCCGCAACAAACTCAAACCCTTTGCTGGGTTGCCATCGCTTGTGCAGATGGTCTTTTCTGGAAATTGCTATCCACGAAGTCATAACTAATTGATCCTGCTACTGCTGTAAGTGAGAAGCGACGCAATACAGCGACTTTTCAAAAGCCGTGTTGCTTTCAACATCCATTATCTGAGGGTCAAACAATCTGAAGCGCCTTTAGCGCTGGCAATTGTTTCTGGGCAAACTCGTCAGCCTGGCGACTCAGTTCGGCAAGATTGTCCTCTGGTGTTTCCAGAGTTTTGCCGTCTTTAATCAATCGCTGATTTTGACTGCTTAGGACCTGCCACGCGTATTTCGCCCAATCTGCCGGCTGTTTTTGCCCCTCACTGATGGCAGACAGGAAAACCTGATTAAATCTGGGCACCATAATTCCGCCGCCGGTTACCGGACTGGCAAGGAACGAAATATCGTTACTGCCATGAGCGTTTGATCTAAGCTTGGCGTTAATCCTGGCTGTGTGCTTTCTGGCCTTTTGAATGACGGCGTCATCCTGAGCAGGTGCTATGGCGCCTGAAGACGCCAATACCATAGTGGCCTCAATTATTTGAGCAAGACTGATATTGTGCCCGGCCAGATGTTGCTCGACCTCTCCCAGCGTTCGGATTTTATGGTCTGCCATGAAGTCCAGAAACGGTCCGTAAACCGCTTCATTCATGCTGGCCTCACCCAGCGCAGTTTTTACTTTCAGTGAGACTTCCGGGCGATACACAGCCAGTACAATTTTTTGCGCTCTTACAGTCGCGGCAAGTTCCAGCGGATTAAGTCTGCGAGCACCTTTTACCCAGTAGTCTTTCCGAAACTGCTGGTTGACCATGAAGTCCCGAACCGACTCGCGAAACATATTGTCCGGGATCTCTTTCATGAATGCCTGCTGTTCGGCACTCAGATTTATCGAGTCAATGTTCTCCAGGTAGCTGGCCGAACAGGCATAACTTACCTTGGCGGTTTCCAGCCAGTTCGCCATCGTCGAGAAGTGCATGGGATGCCAATCCCGATTGAAATACTCGTGGGCAAGATAATGTCTGCTTTGTTCTTTCAACTTCTTCAGTCGCTCGCCGACGGTCGGATTTGCCCTCGCAAACATCGGATTAGTCGCTATCAGATTCTCCGCAAATTCAATCGCATCATCGATACGTGAAACAATTCCTCGACCTTCAGACCCGATCACCTCTGCATGTTCGGTCATCAAGTGCCGCATAGGCGCAAACGTAGCCCAGCCAGGTAAAGTGTTGTAGCTGATGTATAGAACGCCACCTACTTTGAGTTTGCGTCTGACAAAGTCGACGATAACGGCACGGTTCGCATCGGATATCCAGCTCCAGATACCGTGCAGGCCTATATAGTCGAACTCCGGTAGATCGTCACGATGGGCAAAGTCTTCGAAGGACTCATCGTAGAGTTGTGCATCGGAGCCGGAAATGGAGGCCAGCTCCTGCGCAAACCCAGCTTGTGCCGGGTTGAAGTCCGTACCGTACCAACTGGTAACCGAGGCCGATGCATGCAACGCAGCGCTCAGACCTTGGCCAAAACCCAGCTCGCAGGCTGTCCCGACCTCAGGAAAGACGAGCCCCTTGTTAAGAAATGCCATTTTTACTCTTAACGGGTTCAGCTCGGCGTAGTAGCCAAAAGTGTATCCAATATCGGCTACGTAGCCTGCGCTCCAGTTGCTCACCTGTCATTCTCCTGTAAGTCGAATTCAATAGACGAATCTAAAGAAGCTTACCTTATTTCGTTTGCAAAATTCCAAGATAAAAAAAACCCCCCGCCTTGCGGCGAGGGGTTTTTGTTGCTCAAACTATCCGAGCATTCGCAATTACATTATGCGAATGTCAGGTAGTCAGTAGCTGTGTCAAGCGTAGAACCGGACAGATCCAGAGTACCAGTCAGCTTGATTACCAGGTCGCCAGCTGCCAGACCCGCTGTACCGTCGTTAGCGACGATATAGGTGTCTGAACCGTAGGTGAACCAGGACACTTCGTTAGCTGTATCAGTCAGTGAAGCCAGCGTCAGTGCTGAGTCCAGAGTAGTAACAGCAGCTGTCAGTGTAGTCTTGGCACCCAGTGTTGCAGCAGCCAGAGTGTTACCAGCCAGCAGTTTGATGCTGTCGCCCACTGCGAAGTCAGTGATAGTAACGTTGGTAGCTGTTGCAGCAGTAGCACCAGTAGCAACTGAGGCAGCAACGTCAAACTTGTCGTTACCAGCGCCACCAGTCAGTGTGCCACCTGCAGCAGATGTAGTAATGGTGTCGTTACCGGCACCGCCCACTACTGTGGCTTTGCCAGCCAGAGTGATCACGTCGTTCGCTGAACCGCCAGTTACGGTCAGACCAGCTGTAGCAGCCTGAACGTTGGTGGTGTTGATGGTCAGTACGCCAGTAGCGGCTGAACCGTCGATTGCTGTTACACCAGCAGCTACGCCTGTACCAGGAGCAGTGTCACCAGCTGTTGCAGCGAAGGACAGAGTCAGCGCCTTGCTGCCGCTGGCTGTAACTGTCTTCAGTGTGCTGCCATCGATAGTGATGGTGTTAGTGCCGCTGCTGCCGTTAGAAACAACAGTTACGTTTTCAACGCCATCAGTCTTGACGGTGCCAGCTGCAACGGTGCCAGTTGTACCAGCAAAAGTCACTGTGTATGCATCGCTAGTGCCAGAAGTGCTCTTCAGGCCGATAGTGGTGGTACCAGTGTTGTTGCCAGTAACTGACAGACCTGTAGAAGCTGAAACGTTAGAAACAGTAGCACCACCTGTGCCGCCTGACAGAGTCAGAGAGCTGATGGTAGAACCAGTCATCAGTTCAACGTCCAGAGTCGCTGTAGTAGACAGATCCAGCGCTTCGAAGTTAACGAAACGAGCTGCGTTAGCAGCGTTGATCAGGCCAGCAGCTACCGTGTCATTGCCTTCACCACCGTCGATAGTGGTAGAGGTGCTTGCGGCAACTGAACCGCCATTGACCAGCAGGCTGTCGTCGCCAGCGCCCAGATTGATGGTTGAACCAGCGGCAATCGCACCTGTCAGAGTTACTGTGTCATTGCCAGCACCAGTCTCTACTGCAACTTTTGCCGCGTTCAGAGACATGCTGTCATTGCCGGAGCCAGTTTTAACAGTTGTTGCTGTAGCAGTAACTGTGCCCAGAGTCAGAGCGCCAGTAGCAGCCGAACCGTCGATGGAAGTAACTGATGCAGCAACGCTGTTAACCATTGTCAGGGCAGATGAACCAGTAATGGTCACTGACTTGGCAGAGGTGAAACCAGCAACATCCAGAGAGTTCTTGGAACCTGCAGAGTTGATGGTCAACGCAGTAGCATTGGCATTGTTGATATCAGCACCGCCAGCCAGGAACGCAGAGGTAGCGCTGCCACTGTCGATACCTGCACCATTAGCATTGATGGTGAAGGAGTGGCCAGATGGGTTATTGTTGGTGATAGTTGTAGTGCGTGTTGCAGAGGTAGAACCTGTCAGATTCAATGTCGTCAGTGCCAGACCAGCCAGCGCAGCGTTTGCATTTACTGAGTCCAGAGAAACTGTTGTCAGAGTAGTACCAGAGTTCAAAGTACCGGTTGATGACAGGTTGTTGATGTCAACCGCCGCACCGCCTTTTACAGAAACGCTGGTTGCAGCTCTGCTGTCGATGTCGGTGGCGCCAGTGCCAGTTGTGCTGGCAGTAACGCTGATCACTTTACCGCCAACGATTGTAGTTGCTGCGTTGCCTGCAGTCGTTACAGTCACATCAGTCGTGTTGCCAGCGGTAACATTGGTGTTGGCTGTACCAGCTGCGGCTGATGTGAATGAAGTCAGACCAGAAACGGCAGAAACGTCAACGTTCACGCCACCGTTGGTCTGCAGCTCCATTTTTTCGATGTTTGTGAAAGTCACGCCCGGCAGGGTGAACTGAGTACCTGTTGCAGTAGCTGTATCAGTGATAGCTACAGTGTCAGTGCCTGCACCGCCATCAACTTTATCCAGACCACCCAGCACTGCGCTGGTACCAGTTACAGTGGCACCAAAGGTGTCGTTGCCGGAGGTACCGGTCAGGTTGTCGATACCAGTGGTGAAGTTGTAAGTCTGACCAGCAGCTACTTCGCCGTCGATTTCTGCTTTGCAGCAGTGACGCTGGCAGTTGTTGCGTCAACTTCAGCGACAACTTCCTGCAGAGCGGACAGAGTAGTGGTTGCTTTCTTCTGAACAACAGTGTGGTGGTTTGCCACTTCAACTTTGTTGTTCAGCTGAGCTTTAGCGTTCGCCCAGTTGGTGTCGCTGGCTGGAACAGCTTTCAGTGCAGCAACTGCAGCCAGAACTGTTTCAGAACGTGTCATGCCGTTGTTCAGCATGGTGGTCAGCTCGCCAATCGCGAAAGTGCGAGTAGTGGCTGAAACTGTGCTGCCAAGCAGATTGTCTACGAACTGAGTCGCAAATTCTGTGTTGGACAGGAACGTTGGGTAAATGCTCTTGAATTCTGCAGATGCTGCGAGGCTAGCTGCGATCTGTGCAACGGTGGCACCAGATTCATATGCGGCCGACAGATCAGACAGTACGCCTACACCAGGTGCGGCGTCGAACATGGCTACCACTACGGTAAGCAGTTCGGTACGAGCTTCAGTGCTAATCGCCATTTGTAACTCCTTAAAGTTTATTCCAAATTGTTTTATCCGATTGTGACATGCCTAAAAAGCAAATGACCGCATATCGGCTGTGCCAAGAATACTCAAGTAAAGCAAATTTGCCTGTGACCGGAGTCACACAACAGAAAATAAGCCCAACCAAGCTTTTGCATCCTGACCAATCACACTTGAGCCACATGAATATGAGTCACAAGCGGACGTGCGCAGGGATATTAACCTGATGACCGCCGGCTTGGCAACGCCCTGAAAAGGATTTTTCTTAAGTTTGTGCTGTAAGCGGCTATTTTTGTTAGCTATATGGCTAGTTGGCAAGCCTTAGAAGGTGTGCGTGAAGCCGAATTCAAGCGTGGTATCGACGCTGCGGAACAGTTCGAGATTGCTGCGCTGTTTCTGATGGTAGAAGTTCATCAGTAACTGCGTGTCAGCCGACAGCGGGTGATTGTACTGAATCAGCAAATAGCTGCGGCGTACTTTCCTTCGTGCATTGTCTTCAAGCAGCGGGCTATAGCCAGTCTGGTCCATCATTTCGGTGTGGTTGATCTGACTCATCAGCGAGCCCTTCAAGGGGCTTCCGTCAGGGAGCTGAAGACGCCAGTCCAGATTGAACTGCCAGCCAAGTCGGCTACCGCCAGAGCGCCGGTTACGAATAGGATCGTTGTACAGCGCACTGAATTCCGGGGTCCATTGTTGCTGGCCAATATTTGTGTCGCGAATACAGTTAAGGCCCATTGATGCCTTGCTTTCAATTGCGTTCAGCGAGCTTTGGTTGTGAAACAGCTGGTGCTGGGCAGCAGCGGCCGAGTAGGGGCGACATCTCGCGAACTGGAAAGACGGCATGTAGCGGCCACCAACTTCTGCTGCTGTATAAAGAGGTGTGCCGCCAAACATCAGATGGCTGATACCTGCCACAGCCTGCCAGCTGTGAACGGCATTGGGCTTGATGAAGGCATATCGCGCGTCGAACTGCAGCATGTCAGAGGCTGCATCGTCGCTGACCCGGCCCCGCAACTCCGCAACCACATTGTGTTGGTGTTCAGGGGCCAGCTGCCGGTATCGCATACCCAGACGCCCGTTTAGATAAGGTCCTTCTTTCGGCTGAAATTCCGGGTTCAGTGGCAGTGTGACGTCTTCGCCCGACAGGGTCAGCGTGATGTCACTTGGCGAGGGCGCGCCATTCAGGTTGTTGTCATAACCCAGCAGCAGATCACCATGCCATTGCGTCTGTCGGGTCAGACCCTGCCACTGCTGCTGGCGTTGCTGCAAAGATGGCGCCAGGTCCTCTGGCAAATCTTCCCGCCCAAGAATCTGGCGATTCATGGCCAGAGCCGAGAACAGATCGCCGCGCAAATACAGCGCCTGCGCATAGTCAATCTGCGCACCACCATTGTTGGGGTCCAGCAGTAATGCCCGCTCGAGCGATTCCAACGCGGAATTCAAATTGCCGGTATTGAGCTGTGCGGCTCCCAGCAGTGCAAAGTACGAGGTCTCCTGAAGACAACGTGGCAACAGAGGTAACAGCTGCGCCTGAAGGTCATCCCAGTCCTGAGCGGACCAACCGGGATCGGCAGACAAATTATAGTAGGGCGTCAGATCAGGGCAGGTTTGCGAGCCCAATAGCTGACCGGCGCCAGCAGTTTGCGAGCCGGTATCTGTCTGAGCATATGAAAGTCCTGAAAAGGCCAGGAACACCCCTGCCAGACCCAGACTGTAGCGAATGCTTTTTATTTTCGAGGGGTGTTTTGACATGCGGGCAATTATGGTGAATCGCATGCGCGCAGGCAATAAGAAGACTGGTTAATTGTTTTAAGTGAGATAAGCAAAAGGTAGCGCTGTCTGACGGTTTACGGTTTGCCGCCCGAAACCACTTTGAGGTTGAGCTGGTCCTGCCGCGCACGACGCTGGGTAGCCTCATCATTCGCGGGCGCAAACAGGGTGTGCGGAATACGCAGACCGTCCAGCAGGTAGCTGCCCTGGGATTCAGGCTTGAGGTCGGACAGCTGACGGGCAACGCACTCGCCCATCAGGATTGGTTGTGCCAGCTCAGCAGTCAGTTCCTGGATACGCAGCGTGATGGTCACCGTGTCACCCAGCAGTGTATGACTGCGGCGATGGGCCGGCCCGATGGAACCTACCAGAGCGGGGCCCTGTTCAATACCTATGCCCAGCGCCAGTGGTTCCAGACCTGCAGGTGGTGTTTGTGGCATGTCTTTATGGATGCTTTCCTGCATTTGCTTTGCAGCTGCCAGAGCGGCATGTGCAGCGCGCTCGTTCTGACCATCCCAGACCGCCAGGACGCTATCACCCTTGAACTCCTGAATGCGCCCACCATGGCGCTCAACAATCTCTGCAGATTTGCTGAAAAAGAAATGCAGAATAGCTGCTGATTCCTCTGGCGGACGCGCTTCGCCAAAAGCAGAGAAATTGCGAAGATCGGCGCTCAACAGTGTTACGTCGCAGCGACGTGCATTGATGCTCGAGCTGGGCAGACTGTAGGCGATTTCGCGAGCGATATCACTGGGCAGGTAGCTGTTCAGGTTTCCAAATACGCGGGTACGTTCGACACGCACACGTGCCTGTTCCAGCAACAGCAGTGCACTGGCGGCAAGTATGCTGAACAGTGCAGGCGCAACCCAGCCCAACCAGATTTCATAGGCTGCCAGCAATTGCCAGTGCAATGCCAATGCGATCACCGGCATCAGAACTGCCGCTGCGGGCAGGCCATAGGCCGCCATACGCTCGCGGGCACTGGCCAGGCCATAAAGGGCAAGGGCAAACAGCACCGCCATCAGGCCCAGCAGCATTTCGGCGCTGCGAGGTGTGTAAGGCATTGTGGTATCCAGCAGGCTGCCAATCAGACGCGCCTGAAGTTCTACACCGGGTGTCGCGCCACTATATGGCGTGGGCACAATATCACCCATGCCAAACGCGGTACCGCCAATCAACACCCAGGCGTTTTGCAGCATCCCGGCAGGGTAGTTACCGTTAATAACATCAATCGCTGAAATAGCCTGAAAATTTTCTGGACGGTCTTTGTATGAGATTCGCAGATTGCCGTCCTGGTCCAGAGGAATATCCAATCCAGGATAGGCATTCAGTCGCATGATCTGTTCGGGCGCCAGCCAGCTGTCACCCTGGGTGATAGACGCCTGCCAGCTTCCAGCCGTTGTTGCCTGCAACAGTGCGCTAATCGCCAATGCTGGATAAGTCTGACCGTCAACGCAGATAACGGCAGGAACATTTCGAACAGAGCCATCGCTGGCGACAATAGGTGCAATGTGGCCCTTTGGAAGACTGGCGAAGCCAGCGTGGTTGGCAACAAAGCTTCCTGTTTGTGTCGCTGTAGCATCACAGGCGACCCCCTGCATCGGATGAGTCATCTGACCGGTCTG
>Ga0189278_10663_pt1 | contig 11356 bp, 10 predicted proteins | sample N26A9minimetaG_FD_130326 | JGI IMG/M metagenome (GOLD analysis project Ga0189278, IMG submission 130326) | Marine microbial communities from the Costa Rica Dome - N26 A9 mini metaG | ecosystem: Environmental > Aquatic > Marine > Oceanic > Photic zone | place: Costa Rica: the Eastern Pacific...
AATGACTCCTGATTTAACATTGCATCTCAACCGCCGCTTTATCGCTAAAAGGCGGTCATTGTGCCTCAGGTGGGTCAATTTTAAATTGTCGTTAGTGGGTCAGTTTTACATTGCCGGTGACACATTGCGCCTGGGTGCAAAATTGCAATCAGTGCGTGAACTTAGTGAAGATGAACTGACTCAGACCATGAAGCAGTCAGATGTAGATCATGCGCGCGAATCGTACGCACTCAAGTGGTTGTTAGCTATCAACGGGACTATGTTTTCTCTTGAGTTGATAGTCGGCTGGATAGCGCAATCTACCGGCTTGATCGCCGATTCCTTAGATATGTTCGCAGATGCCGCAGTTTATGGGCTGGCACTGTATGCGGTAGGGCGCGCTAGCAGCTTGAAGTTACGTGCAGCCCATCTGGCGGGGCTTTTACAGATGCTGCTCGCGTTGAGCGTACTTGGTGAGGTCGTGCGACGTTTCTTTTTGGGTAGTGAGCCTGTTTCCGGATTGATGATAAGCTTTGGGATGCTAGCGTTGGCAGCCAACATCGCTTGCCTGATAATAATTCATCGCGAGAAAGACAGCGGCGCACATATGAAGGCCAGCTGGATTTTCTCGGCCAATGACGTTATCGCCAACGTTGGCGTCATTCTCGCCGGTGTGTTGGTGACCTGGACAGGATCAAGTTATCCAGACCTGGTGATTGGTTTCATTATTGGTGCCATTGTATTAAACGGTGCCTGGCGCATTCTTCAGCTTAAAAATTAGCACATTGGACATTTGTGCGTGCCACTATGATGAGCGCAACCTAGAACGACACTTTAATTCCCCCATTTACAATAAAACCATCAAGCGGGGCATAAATATCCCTGAACTGAGGATTCGATAGGCTGCCGGTGTAGATAGTATCGAACCGTGTTTGACGGGTATCACCAAAGTTTTCGAAATTAAGGAATAGCTTTACGTTTTCCGCCAAAGTCTTCTCTGTCATCACACCTGTGACCCAATAGCTTTTACCTCTGGCACCGTCGCTCAGACGCTGCGGTCCATAGTAATAAGCTTCAAGTCCTATCCTGAAATCATCTTCGCGCTCATAGATTAGAACATTGTTGAGCCGGTGTTCTGACACCAGCGGCGCTCTGGATACAGTACCCGCATAGTGCTCCCGCACATTCGCATGCGTATAACCCAGAAACAGCTTGAAGTCGCCGTATGTGGCTGTAACAGTGATCTCTACGCCCCGTGTATCGACATATCCATCTGGTTGCGTAAATTCAAGGTTATCTCCCTGCTCCTGCAACTCCAGTGGATCGTCCACGCGTGTATAAAACAGAAGCGAATTTAGCGTAATAAGGTTACCGTTACCCTGGGGTATCCTATAGGTCACATCCATGTTGACACCTTTGGACCGCTCCTCATTCATTGAGCTGCGGTCCAACGGTAATACATTGCGGAACTGCACACTCTCTGCTTCTTCAATGAATAATGAAGGCAAACGATAACCCAGGCCACCACCAGCGCGAACAGTAATGTCAGGCGTCGGCTCGTACAAAAACGCGACACGCGGCAGAGTAATGGTACCGTGATCATCGTTGTGGTCTACGCGAACGCCTGCTTCAATACTGACGGTGTCGGTCAGCGGTCGGGAGTTTTGAATGAATGCACCCAGCGTATACTGAGAGAAATCCTGATTAAAGCCTGGTACGGCGTCCTGTTGTTCAAATTCTTCAGTGATCAGGCTCAAGCCCGTTATCCACTCCGCAGCTCCCGTCGGTAGCGCGTAGTGCAACTCGCTGAAGCTTGATTTTTGTACCCCCGCAAATCCAAAGTCGGCCATTTCAAGCTCTCGATCAAAGTGTCCCAGACTGTTTCTGAAATTTAAAGTCCCCTCTCCCAGCGGCCGACTATATTCGAGCTGACTTGACAACCGCTTGGTACGATTGTCTTCGTAATAAGGCTCGGCGACCGGCCTGTCTTTGATGTAATCCATATTGCCGCCGAGGCGGTCTTCCACAACGGCGGTAATGCCGATGCTCAGCTCGCTTGAATCATCCAGATAGAAAAATGCGCGCGGATTCAGCGTCCATCGCTCAAATTCAGGAATAGCTGACAAGCCGACGTCCGACGGATCATAGGCAGCGTTTTCGTTCCATGAGGCGAAAAGCGTGGTACCTACGTTGTCGCTGCGCGAAGCGTGAAAAGCACTGGCATCGAGCCCACCCGCCGAAGTTCGATTTAGTAACATGCTGGTCTCTGGCTCGTAATCAGGCACTTTGGTGATCAGATTCACTAAACCCGCTATTGCGCCGCCTCCATACAAGGTAGAAGACGAGCCCTTGATGACCTCAACTGCCTGCAGATCCAGAGGCGCGATCTGGAGCAACCCAAGTCCACCGGCAAAGCCCGAATACAATGGCAAGCCGTCGCGCAACATTTGTGTGTAGCGGCCGTCCAGCCCCTGGATACGGATACTCGAGTTAAATGTGGTCGCCGAAGTCTGTTGAACCTGAATGCCGGTGCTTTCATTCAACAACATCCTGATGTCACCAGGTTTCATGTTCACCTTTTCACCAAGCTCTTCACCCGAGATTAATTCCACTCGTGTTGGCAAATCTTCCAATGAACGACGGCTTCGGGTAGAGGTCACCAGGATTTCTTCGACTGCCTCTTCCTGGGTATCTTCATCATCATCAGATTGGCCATACGCATCAGGTTGAACGATACAAAATACTAATACTCCACACACTAACGGGGACCAAAAAGACTGCATGATAAGAGCTCCTTTATGAACTGCAATTTTGGCTGACATCTGAATCAATGATGGAGGAGTCAGCTTTGTAGAACGCCGCTTTGGTGGCAATGGCCGACATTTAAAACCCTGTAGCTACTCCAGGGTCAATAGGGTATTATCTGGAAAAATTATAGAGGTGAGCATGCGGATAGGACAGCTAAGCCAAGCAACTGGCATAGGGATTGAAACAATTCGCTACTATGAGAAAGTTGGGTTGCTGCACGATTGCCGAATGGTTATCGCGATTATGGCCCTGGGCACCTGGACAGATTGGCATTCATTCGCCAATGCCGCTCTCTGGATATATCAATCGCTGATATAGCGCGTTTGCTCGATTTTCGACATGGTAGTCCAACAGATTGCGACGCGATCAATCAGCTGGTCGATGAACATCTGGCTCAGATTCGTACTCAAATTGTCAGCATGCGTGCGCTAGAGAGCCAGCTCATTGAGTTGCGTAAACGCTGTTCAAAAGGAAAGAGAACGCCTGATTGCGGTATTCTCAATGAATTGACAACCTCAGCCCGTGGCAAAATGGCAATCAAACGGTTCCCTTCACATTGATTAGCAACTGATCAACCTCACAGCCAATCACAGTCTATGGTGTCATTCTATCCGTGCCCATATATCTTGGTATCCTGGTGACAGTGATCAGGGTGTTCAAACTCCAGCGTGGAATGCCGTATGTTGAACTCCGCCTCCAGCGCCTTTTTTAGCCGATGTTTGGTCTGCTCAAACTGATCCCAGGCGCCGGCATCAATGACTACATGAGCGTCTAGCGAGGCTTCATGCTCACCCATTTGCCAGCAATGCACATGATGAACATCAACCACGCCTTCGATCCTGGTGAGTACCTGAATGACAGCGTCCGTATCAATATTCAAAGGGCTCCCCAACATCAATGTTCTGATACTTCCACCGATTTCTGTCAGGCCAAGATAAAGAATATAGCTTGCGATGACGATGGTGATGACAGGGTCAACCCAACGCAGGTCGTAGAGCAGGATGAAAACACCGCCAATGATCACGGCAACTGATGCGAGCGCATCGGACAGATTATGCAGAAACAGCGCACGGATGTTGACGCTGTCTTTCTGCATTGAATAGGTGAGCAAGGCTGTCAGCGCATCCACGGCCAGTGCAATACCGCCAAGCCAGATAACCCACCATCCTTTGACTTCCGGGGGATCCAGTATCCGCATCCCACCTTCGTAGATCAGATATATCCCAATGATAATCAAGGTGGTGTAGTTTATCAGGGCCGCAACCACTTCAATTCGCCCATAGCCAAAGGTCATTCTGGCGTCAGCCGGACGGCGCGAAATTTTCCGGGCGGCAAACGCAATGACCAGCGCTGCCATGTCCGAAAAGTTATGCAAGGCATCGGCAATAAGCGCCAGGCTGCCGGCAAAAATACCGCCCCCGATTTGCGCAAACGTCAGAATAGCATTGGCCCAGATGGCGATGGCAACGCGCTTATCCTTCGATTCCGGGGACATATGGTTGTGTTCGTGACTCATTGGATCACCCTCGTCCTAGTCGCTGGAAAATTGCCCCCGGCAAGGTCGCTAGGGGCAAAGCAATCACCTTTCCTTAAGTTTTTTGTCTTTCCTGTGCAGCAGGGTATAAAGCACCGGCAACACAAACAACGTCAGTAATGTCGACGAAATAATGCCGCCAATCACGACTGTAGCCAATGGCCTTTGAACCTCAGCACCTGTTCCGGTGTTTAGCGCCATGGGCACAAAACCCAATGCCGCGACAAGCGCTGTCATCAGCACCGGCCGCAGACGTATCAATGCGCCTTCAGTTACTGACTTGATCAGGTCACCATTCGCGTGCCACAGGTCGCGGATGAAAGCCACCATCACCAGTCCATTGAGCACGGCAACACCTGACAAGGCAATAAAACCCACCCCGGCAGAGATTGACAAGGGCATGTCTCGCAACCACAAAGAGAATACCCCGCCTGTCAGAGCAAGCGGTACGCCACTGAAGATAATCAAGGCATCCTTGAGCGAGCCAAATGCCATCACCAACAAAGCGACAATGATCGCCAGGGTGACGGGAACCACAATGGCAAGACGCTGACTGGCGGACTCCAGTTGCTCGAATGTGCCACCATAGTCGAGCCAATAGCCTGCGGGCAGATCGACCTCCTGCTCCATACGCTCGCGGATTTCCTCCACAAAGCCACCCAGGTCGCGATCACGAACGTTGGCGGTAACCACAACCCGTCTTTTGCCATTCTCGCGGCTAATCTGGTTGGGTGCGGGTGCCAGTTCCAGTTCTGCCACTTCCGATAACGGTACATAGCCCCCGTCAGGAAGCGGCACGGGTAGATCCGCCAGGCTATCCACATCCCGGCGGATATCTTCGGGTAGCCGGACCACCAACTGGAAGCGGCGATCACCTTCGTAAATCAGGCCTGCATTCTCGCCGCCGACGCCTGCTGCCACTAGGTCTTGCATGTCATCAACAGTCAGGCCGTAGCGCGACAGTGCCATGCGTTTGGGGTGAATCGAAAGCATGGGCAACCCCGTGACCTGTTCCAGTCGGGCATCAGCAGCGCCGGTGACCGACTCAACCACCTCCAGCACCTCAGTGGCCGAGGCAAGCAACTGATCCAGGTCATCACCGAATACCTTGATGCCCAGATCTGCCCGCACCCCTGAGATCAGCTCATTAAAACGCATCTCGATGGGCTGGGTGAACTCATAGTTGTTGCCGGGCAATTCTTCCACCGCCGCCTGGATTTCTGCGATCAGCGTATCCCTTGGTTTACCCGGATCGGGCCATTCCTCTTTGGGCTTAAGGATCACAAAGTTGTCGGCCACGTTGGGCGGCATGGGGTCGGTGGCGACCTCTGGCGTGCCGATTCGCGCAAAGACCTTGTCTACCTCCGGAAATTCCTTGATACGCTGCTCAAGCTGTTCCTGCATGGCAATCGACTGCTCCAGACCCGTGCCCGGAATGCGAAGTGCATGTAAGGCGATATCCCCTTCGTTAAGTTGCGGGATGAACTCAGAACCGAGCGTTGTCGCCAACCACAGACTGGCGGCCAGCAACACACCGGCACCGGTGAGTACCATCAAACGGAACCTTAGCGCGAGCTCCAAAGCCGGACGGTAAAGCTTTTTGGAGACGTTGATGACAGCACTTTCCTTTTCCCGGACCTTGCCGGTCATGAACACAGCAACTGCGGCGGGCACAATGGTCAGCGAGAGCAGCATCGCGGAAAGCAGCGCCATGACAACCGTAGCGGCCATGGGATGGAACATCTTGCCCTCGACACCGGTGAGGGAGAAGATGGGTATGTACACCACGGTAATGATGGCCACACCGAACAGGCTGGGCCGGATAACCTCGGAGGTCGCTTCGTACACTAACTGCAGCCGCTCCTTCAACGGTTGTCGTCCGCCACTGGCGTGCTGTGCTTCGGCCAGGCGTCGTGTGCAATTCTCCACGATGATGACCGCGCCATCGACAATGAGACCAAAATCCAACGCCCCCAGACTCATCAGGTTAGCGGAAACGCCGGTGCGCACCATGCCGGTAATGGTGGCGAGCATCGCCAACGGAATCACTGCTGCGGTGATCAGCGCCGCGCGCAGATTGCCTAGCAGCAGAAATAGCACGACAATCACCAGTAGCGCGCCTTCCAGCAGATTCTTCTCCACTGTAGCGATGGCTTTGTCAACTAATGTAGTACGGTCATAGACGGTTTCCAGGCGCACACCTTGCGGCAAGGACGGACGGATCTCCTCCAGCCGTGCGGCGATGGCGCGAGCAACGCTGCGAGAGTTTTCGCCCACCAACATCATGGCGGTACCCAACACCGTTTCCACGCCATCGCGGGTGGCCGCACCCGTGCGTAGCTCCTTGCCGATGGCCACCGAAGCAACATCCGCGACCCTGACAGGGGCGCCATTGCGATTGGCTATCACCACCTGCTCAATGTCACTGATGGTCTGCAATTGACCGGGCGAGCGTACCAGCAGCTGTTGGCCATCGCGCTCGATGTAACCGGCGCCACGATTGGCATTGTTGTTCTGCAATGCCGCAACAACATCCTCAAGACTGACGCCCAGCTCGAGCAGCTTTACCGGATAAGGGGTCACATGATATTGCTTATCGTAGCCGCCAATGGAGTTGACTTCGATGACACCCGGTACCTGGGCAAGTTGTGGTTTTATGATCCAGTCCTGCACTTCCCGAAGGGCCGTGGCATCCCAGGGCTCTCCGTTCTCCTGCAGAACGCCAGGGATAGCATCCACGGTGTACATGAAAATCTCACCCAGACCGGTAGAAATAGGTCCCATTTCTGGCTCCATGCCCGGTGGCAGGACACTCTTGATGGAGCCAAGACGCTCGTTGATCAGGTTACGCGCAAAATAGAGATCTGTGCCCTCTTCAAACACAACGGTGACCTGGGACAGGCCGTAGCGTGACAGCGAACGGGTGTAGGACAGATTCGGCAGCCCGTACAACGCGGTTTCGACCGGGAAGGTGATACGTTGTTCGGCTTCCAGAGGCGAATAGCCGGGGGCTTCTGTGTTGATCTGTACCTGAACATTGGTAATATCCGGCACCGCATCAATAGGCAGGCGCTGGAAACTCCAGACCCCCGCACCAATCAGCACCAGAATCAGGGATAACATAAGATACCGCCTCTCAACCGAGAAGCGGACGATTGCATCAATCATGGTGGCCTCCTGGCTTAGTGGGCGTGTTCTGCGCCGGATTTTTCAATATCGGCTTTGATGAGGTAGCTGTTGTCGACCACATAGCGCTCACCTGTCCTCAATCCGGACAGGACTTCGACAAACTCGCCATCGGTGAGACCGAGCTCCACAGGACGTGCTTCAAATGCGTTACCTTCGTGTATGAATACAACCTGCGAGTTGTCCAAGGATTGCAATGCACGTCTCTCAATAACCAGCGGTGCCTCCATACGCTCCACCACGATGTGTCCGGTAACCAGACGCCCCGGGGCTAACAAGCCATCAGAATTGTCAATTTGCACTCGGGCAATGACATAGGGAGAGTCATCGCCTTGCGGCAGGATGTCGCGAATGCTGGCCTCGATTTGAGTATCGCCGGTATCGATACGGACCATCTGTCCGGGAGCCACCTGTTGGCGCTGGCCCGGAAAGATTTTCAGCTCTGCCAACAAGATATCAAGCGGGGCGATGGTGAACAGAGCCTGTTCCATGGCCACTCCGCCCAGATTGGCGTTGCGCTCCAGTACGGTGCCACTTATGGGCGCTGTCACCGTGTAGGTTTGAAGGCTGTCATTCGATTCGATAGTAATCAGCCGATCACCGGCCTCGACGCTATCGCCCAGGCCTGCGTTTACATTAACGATCTGCCCCGGAAACCGGGCCCGAATGTGGACAATGGTGTCTGGGTCCAGCGTTAGTCTCCCATAGCTGACCAATGTACGTACCAGGGTGCCGCTACCGGCTTCTCTGCTACGGATACCGACCTGCTCTGCCATGCTGGCTGAGATTTCCACGTGGGCGCTTTCCGACTCTTCGTGTTCACCGGCTTCTTCATGATCCTGGTGTTCAGCATTTTCTTCATGTTCATGAGTATCTTGTGCGGCAAGCATCGGAGCTGATGTCATTGCACATAGACTGGCAAGAATAAGTAATAAATTAACGTTTCTCATAGTCATTGTCCTTTTTCAGCGATCAGCCAGCGGCTGGGCTGTAAGTTGTTCGATCATGGCCTGGTTCAGCAGTGCTGTTGCTGCGGTGTCGACCAGAGCACGCTGTGCGGCAAGTAATTCACGTTGTGCGGCCATCCATTCCACATAGCTGTAGCGCCCGCTTTCATAAGCTTCGCGGGTTTGAGTTAGCGCCTCGCTCAGATCGGGTAGCATCTCGTTGCGGATACGCTCCACGGCGGCTATGCTTTGCTGCCTTTGTTGATAGGCATCAAACAGATATGAATGCAGGTTCAGCAGCGTGGTCTCGCGTCGAAACCTGACTTCGTCGCGGGCCGCTCGTGCCGCGCGAACTTCGCCACGGTTACGTTGGACTGGGAACAGTGGCACGGAAAATCCAGCTGTAAATGCGAAGTCATCAGTATCTTCCCTGCGTCGGACACCCACTTGCCAGCCAATGTCGCTTTCGGACTGGCTACGGGCCAATTGAATCTCTGCTTCGCGCACTCGCTGTTCACTGGCATAAACCTGTATGGCAGGGCTCTCGCTGACGCGCTCAAACAGGGACTCAAAACTGTCGGAGGACCCGAATTGAAACAGATCACCCTGCAACTGGCCGAACTCTGCCGAGGTGTCCCCCCACAACAGAGCCAGTGCCATCTTTCGGCTAACCAGCTCCGATTGCAGGCGTGATTGTTCAATCTGGCTTTGCGTCAGCGCAGCCCTGGCCCGCAATACCTCAGCTTGGGATGTAGCGCCCTGATTGGCGCGCCGGGTAACGATATCAAGTGTCGATTGGGCCAGTGACACTGCATCAGCGGAAAGTTGAAGTTTCTCCTGCAATGCCAGGGTAGCAACAAAACGTTGAGTGACTCGCCCCAGCAGATCAAGGGTTTCCGCCCGACGTTCCGCCTCGACAAGCTCTAGCCGCGAATCGACTGCACTGACTCGTGCCTGCCGCTGCCCGCCAAGTTCGAGGGTTGACGACAGTGTCAGGGTAAGCTCCGCGCCCACCAGGCCGCGCGCATCTGCGGTACCGAGGAAGTTCTCGACCTCAGCGCCGACTTCCAGTGCCGGACTCAGATCGGCCGTGATTCGGCGCCCCTGAAGTCCATCAAGACGCAGGTCAAAGACCTGTAACCGCGGATTTTGCGCCATAGCGCGGGACATGGCATCGCTCAAGGTGAGCGTGTTATCTGCCGCCTGGACGGTAGTGAAATTGAGCGGATATACAATAACCGCCCACAACAATAGGAAAAAAATACGATACGACAATGCGCATCTCGCCGCATACACGGGCAATTTGGAAGGCATGAGATTGCTCCTGCGAAAGTCTGAAAAACAGCTATTCCCTGATCAGGGAAGATATAAGCAGTGTCAGGCGATCGGAGGGCGCAGCAGTGGGGGGTGGATACCTTTCAGCAAGCTGGCTCGATAAACCAGTACAACTGAAGCCTCGGCAGTAGCGGGAAGAGATGTCTGTGGTATCACCAAACCCATATGAAAACAGTTATGGTTGTGATGACAATCAGCGCTGGAGTGATGAGACTCATTTTGAGAGGGATAGCTTTTATGTACTTCTCTTTCGATGTCAGCCGACGCCAATGAATGTTCATGGTGCGGTGCTGACGCGTGGTGAAGCTGCTCTTCATAGGCAATAGAAGTCACTGACTGCAAAGCAATCATGAGCGCTACCGCTAAAATGAAACAGCGTTTGATCATAAAATCCACCTAGAGTTCGTCAATAAATTTACCAGAACCACAATACTAAAGAAAGACCTCCAAATTCTACACGATTCCTGCAGGCGGGTTTTGACCCAGCCTTGAGTGCTGGTAATAAGGTCGTCGACGACGACACATTTCTGTTTATAATGAATAAGGGTTGAACTCATGTAGATCATGCACGAGAATCGCGAGCACTCAAATGGTTGTTAGGTATCAACGCGGCTAAGTTTGCTCTAGAGTTAGCAGTCGTCTGGATAGCGTAGTCTACTGGCTTGATCGTAGATTCGTTAGATATGTTCGCAGATGCCGCAGTTTACGGGCTGGCACTATATGCAGTGGGGCGCGCCAGCAGCTTGAAGTTACGTGCAGCCCATCTGCCGGGCCTTTTACAGATGCTGCTCGCGTTGAGCGTACTTAGTGAGGTCGTGCGACGTTTCTTTTTGTGTAGTGAGGATGTTTCCGGATTGATGACAGGCTTTCGGGTGCAAGCGTTAACAGCCAACATCGCTTGTCTCACAATAATCCATCGCGAAAAAATCAGCGGCTCACATATGAATGCCAACTGGATTTTCTCGCCCAATGACTTTATCGCCAACTATGGCGCCATTCTCGCCGGTGTGTTGGTCTGGCCAGTATCAAGTTATCCAGACATGGTGATTGGTTTTATTATTGGTTTCATCGTATTAAACGGTGCCTGACGCATTCTTCAGCTTAAAAATAATCACGTTGGACATTTTTACGTGCTTCTATGATGAGCACTACCTTGAACAACACGTTAATTCCCCCGTTTACAATAGAACCATCAAGCGGGGCGTAAATATCCCTTAATTGAGGACTCGATAGGCTGCCTGTGTAGATCGTGTCGAATCGTGTTTGACAGCTAGAGCCTAGATAGAGAAAAGGGTTCGGCGATTTCGACCACACCCGCACCTGCAACAACGGAGGTGGCTCCTATCAGAAACCGGCGCCGAGGTTCATTCACTTCAGTCATTTCATGCCTCTCCTCTGTTTATTTGCTGCATAACCACTGTGGCAATGGACCGCGCGTCAGACTGATTCGCCCGTAATAAACCTGGCGTATCCAAGGTGCCGCCCTGATTGCAGTATCCAAAAGCGATACATCGATCAACGCCAAGATCCAGAAGGCGGCAGACACCGAGCAATATTTCCGGTCGCA
>Ga0189278_10684_pt1 | contig 10811 bp, 11 predicted proteins | sample N26A9minimetaG_FD_130326 | JGI IMG/M metagenome (GOLD analysis project Ga0189278, IMG submission 130326) | Marine microbial communities from the Costa Rica Dome - N26 A9 mini metaG | ecosystem: Environmental > Aquatic > Marine > Oceanic > Photic zone | place: Costa Rica: the Eastern Pacific...
AATGAGAAGAAAATTGAAAAATAAAAACTAAGTTTAACCCAAGGATAGATCAAATCTGGGCAGTCCATTTGCCATGGTCAGTTTCATCCGGCGAAGGTGGGTCAGTTTACCCGGCTTATCCAGATATTGAAAATTGGGCCAGTCCTTTTGCTGCCAATTGTATCTCATGAGCCGATTAAACTTTGTATTCGGCTCAAAAATAGTAAAAATATGAGCTGAAAAAGAAAATATTCTCCTCAACTACCACTTACTACCGACGAACAAAGAAAAAAGAATGTTAATCCATTCCGTAACCAAGTTATGCTTAGAACTCCTCTACAAGCATTCTAAAAGAAGGGTTTGATGAGATACTCCTCATTGGCCAACTACATTAATGGATACCGTTAACCTTCCTCGCTATTGAGCTAAGCTAAACCGAGTTAACACCCTATATTCCCATAAGGAAAAAGGATTTGCTAGCCGCAAAGTTTGTTTTGTAGCAGTATTTCCTTGAACTGAAAATAGAAATCAACACATACAAAATAATGGATAAGAAGAATTATATGAACAACCCAGAAGGCCTGAGAAAAATTAGGACTATGATCGACGAACAAAAAACGGTAATGATGGCCAGTGACTTGGACAAAACACCTTTTTCCGTTTGCCCAATGACCATACAACAGATGGATGAAAAGGGTGACCTTTGGTTTTTTGTTTCCAAGAAAAGTGGCCTATTCAACGACATTGAGCAGGATAACCGAGTTCAACTCTTGTATGCAGATGAAGATGATGACCAGTATATTTCCATATTCGGCAATGCAACACATATCATCGCGAAGCAAAAGAGAGAAGAATTATGGAATTCCCATTTGCTAAATTGGTTTAACGGAAAGGATGATGAAGATTTGGCCCTGATCAGTGTGAATATGGACAACGCCTATTATTGGGACCATGAAAACGCCAAATTAGTTTCTTTCTTCAAAATTGGAAAAAGTGGTTCCGTAAAGGAGACATCCGAATCGGAAACAAAGGGTTTTGTAAATCTATAAGAGATAAGGTAGGAAAGATTGAATAATACTATAGTGGAAGGTTTTGTTCACAAGTGAACCCATTTTGTTCATCATTCAAATTAAAGGGGTGAAACAAAAGTAAATGCCAACTATAACGTTTGCATAGGCGTTAAACGCTGCATGACGAACGTTAGAAAAAACATAAAGCCCAGTATTATTGGGATTTAAGGGCAGCATTGCTTACCTTTGACCCGATGAACGTCAAGCTCCACGAGAGAAAAAATTGCAGGATTCTAAGTTTTCAATATCTGGTATTTCGAAACCAGCCAGATAAATTCATTCCGCCTACCCTATAATTACCTTCCCATTTGGGAAGTAGCTCCCGTAACCAAGGAAGTCCGCAAAGCAATATTTCCGGAATTCCTGTTGGCCCTATTTTAACCATTAACTAAAACTTAATCCATCATCGTTCAAAACAAAAGCATGGTAATCAAAACCTACGATGCCTATACTAGACTTTCTACCATGGAAGCTGACCGGTTTGCCAATTTTCTTTTTGATCATCAAGAAGGAAAAAAAGCCACCAAAAAAGCCATTAGAAAGGCTATCCAGTATTCCACCAAAGACATTCCCGGATTGGGAGGGTATGTTTTTGCCATGGAAGAGAAAGATGACATTTTGGGCTTGGCCGTTGTGAACAAAACAGGGATGGGCGATTATATCCCAGAAAATTTCCTGGTGTTTTTTGTGATACACAGAGACCACCGCAACAACGATATCGAAAAAAAACTATTGGACTATACGCTCCAATATTGCAAAGGGGATGTTGCCGTTCACATTACCGGTGAAAACCAGTATCCCAATAAAGAGTTTTTTGAAGAAAAGGGGTTCAAAGCAACCCATTTAGAAATGAGATTGAACAGATAAACCAGTATATGTTAAAAATTGAAGTAAAACCAGGCGAAAGTATCGAACGAGCGCTCAAACGCTATAAGCGGAAATACCGTAACACCAAGCGTTTGGACCAAATTCGTGACCGCCAAGAATACACAAAAAAATCAGTAGAACGCCGAAAAACATTGAAAAAGGCACAATACAAGGAACAATTCCTGAACGAACAGGAAGACCAATAACATCAAAAACAAAAAGTATCAACAACAACAAAATGAGACTTTCAAGAATTAAAAGGGAAACCAGATATGAAAAGCGCTACAGCGTTAAAATGGGGGAGCTTACCACCCGTGTCACGTACATAAGAAGGTATATTATGGGGCTTCCCGTCCGCACTTTGCACCGCTATCGTTCCACGTATTATGGAAAGATTAAGGATTGCAAGGATTGCAACGTACTCGCATAACACCATTTTAATTTATTATATAACCCTTTAATAAAAACAATGAAAGTATTGGTTATTGGCGCAGGTAACATGGGGCTTACCTACGCCACAGGTATGTCTAAATCCAAACTGTTGAAGAAACGCAACATTATGGTATTGGACAAGTCAAAAGAAAGACTCGAAGAGGTAGGTAAAATTGCCTATTTCGATGCCATTGATAAGATTGAGGATTGTGTACCGCAGGCCGACATCATTTTTTTGGCCGTTAAACCCTATCATGCCGAAGAACTCTTCCAACGCATGAAGAAACTGGTGAATCCCGAGCAATTGTTCATTTCAATCATGGCAGGGGTCACCATTAACTATATCCAAGAAGCCTTGGGAATCAAAAAAGTGGTCCGTGCGATGCCCAATTTGCCCGCTCAGGTAGGTAAGGGTCTCACCAGCTACGTGTCCGCAGAGGAAGTTTCCCGTTTGGAGCTTTTTATGGTCGAAGGATTGTTGGACACCACGGGAAAATCGCTTAGGGTAAAAAACGAAAAGTTCATTGATGCCTCTACGGGTATTTCCGGAAGTGGTCCGGCCTACGTATTCTATTTTATGCAGAGTATGATGGAGGCCGCCCTACAAATGGGATTCTCAGAAAATGTTTCCAAGGTTTTGGTGAGCCAAACCTTTACCGGTGCGGTGGAATTGTTCAACCAGAACAATCTAAACCCCGACACCTGGATGGAAATGGTTGCCTCCAAAGGAGGAACCACTAGGGCCGCCTTGGATTCCATGGAAGACAACAATGTAAACGAATTAATCAAAGAAGCCGCCTTCGCAGCATTCGGTAGAGCTGTGGAACTTGGCGAAGAATACTAAAACATGTATAAAGAACTAGTGGTCATCAAAGTAGGTACCAATGTGATGACCAATAAAGACAATAGAATCGTAAGACCAGTGCTCAACAGTTTGGTACAGCAGATTGCCGAGCTATACGAGCGAGACATCATGACCATTTTGGTATCCTCTGGATCGGTAATCGCCGGTAAAGAGGTGCTAGGAAAAGCCAAAATCAAGGATAAGACCCAACGACGACAGGTATATTCTGCCATTGGTCAACCCAGAATGATGCGGCACTATTACAACATTTTCAACGATTATGGTATGAAGTGTGCCCAAGTACTCCCCACCAAGAGGGATTTTAACCCTGGGGTGCATCGGGATAACATGATCAATTGTTTGGAAGGCCTCCTTTCCGAAGGAGTCATTCCCATAGCCAATGAAGACGATGCCGTATCCGTATCCATGTCCATGTTCTCGGACAATGATGAGCTGGCCACATTGCTGGCCCAGTTGATGAAAGCCGACAAATTGATTCTTATGACGGATATCGACGGTCTCTATGATGGACATCCCGAAAAGGAAGATTCCAAAGTCATAGGAAAAGTTGAGCCTAAAGAGGACTTGGACAAATACATAGAAGAAGGAAACAAGCAAGAAGGTGAAGGCCGTGGCGGTATGGGTTCAAAATTGAACTATGCCCAAAAAGCGGCAGCAGCCAACATACCTTCATACATCGTTAACGGAAAACGCGAAAACGTAATCTTGGATGTAATCGAAGGAAAGAACGTAGGAACAGAAGTTTCAAAATAACAGTAATGAAATTATTAAAAACAGATTTAAAAAATAAAGTATTACAGGACATGGAGCGCATTCTCGATGAAAATCGGGACGAATTGCTCCAAGCCAACAAAAAAGACCTCGACGCCTTTAATCGGGACGACCAAGCCTTGTACGATCGCTTGGTAGTGGACCAAAAGAAGGTAGACCAAATGATTCAGGCCGTGAAAGAGGTGCGCCTGCAAGATGACCCCGTGAACAAGGAAATTTCCACAAGGGAATTGGACAACGGGCTTAAAATCATCAACAGAACGGCACCCTTTGGTACCATCATGATCATTTATGAGTCCCGTCCCGATGTGACCGTGGAAGCGGCCGTACTTGCCTTTAAAGCGAACAATAAGATTTTGCTCAAAGGAGGTAAGGAAGCCTACCATAGCAACAAGGCTTTGGTCAAATTTTGGCACCAAGCCCTCACCGAGAATGGCTTGCCCAAGGATTTTATCCAGTTCTTGGAAATGGACAGGACCCAAACACAAGATTTTTTACGAAATCCAGACCAAGATCTGGACCTTATCGTACCCCGTGGCGGTGAACGCTTGATCGCATTTGTAAAAGAACACGCCAAGTGCGCCGTACTGATTAGCGGAAGGGGGAACAATTTCCTTTATGTACACAAAGAAGCGGATTGGGAAAAAAGTTTGAAAGTGATCTTGAACGCAAAGACCCACAAGATTTCTGCCTGTAATGCATTGGACAAAATTTTGATGGATACCCAAATCGATGGGTATGAAGATAAGTTGAAAGAACTACAGAAGGTCTTAACTGCCAACAATGTTTCCATAACGGTAGATGATGAAGTCAAAAAAACGTTGACCAATGAAGATACCATAACCGATGAAGCTATTTGGCAAGAGGAATTTTTGGCCATGAAGTGTGTTATCGGTGCCGTGGACAATATTGACGAGGCTATTGCTAAAATCAATAAAAATTCCGGTGGACACTCCGCTTCCATTATGACAGAGAACAATGAAGTGGCCAGAACCTTCATGGAAAATATAGACTGTGCCGCTGTGTACCAGAACGCCTCCACCCGATTCACCGATGGGGGACAAATGGGCGTTGGGGCAGAATTGGCCATCAGCACCGATAAATTGCACCACAGAGGTCCATTGGGTCTAAAGCAATTGGTCACCAACAAATACTATGTATTTGGGGATGGACAGATTAGGGTGTAAACCCGACCTAAAATGATGTAAAAGGAGGCAAATTGCCTCCTTTTTTTATGGATTGCTCTGAATCAATATTCTCAAAAAGGGAAAAAGCTTGTTCAATCATCATTTTTCATTGTATTTATTGGTCATTTTTTAAGAAAATCTCTAGATTTAGTTCATAAAACAAATAAGTATGGGAAAATTTGAGATTAAAACCGATAAATCCGGAAAGTTCAGGTTCAATTTGAAGGCCGGGAACGGACAGGTAATTTTGAGCAGCCAAGGGTACTCTTCCAAAGCCGCTTGCGAAAACGGAATCGATTCTGTGAAAAAACATGCGCAGGACGATGATAATTTTGAAAGAAACAAGGCAAAGGACGGAAGTCCATACTTTAACCTGAAAGCATCCAACGGTCAGGTTATCGGAAATAGTGAAATGTATTCCAGCGAATCTGCCATGGAAAATGGTATTGCCTCCGTCAAAAAAAATGCTCCTGATGCATCTATAGAAGAAGTTTCTTAAAAACAAAGTCATACTTTACATCACAAAAAACAGCTCTATCGGGCTGTTTTTTTTGTGCTTATTTTTCATCCGTCAGATCAGAAGGGCCATCCGTCAGATCAGAAGGGGCATTCGTCAATTGTCCACAATTTTTTCAAACTTTCGATTGTATGTTTGTATCGCATTTAAGCGTTAGTGCATATTGATAAGCAAGGTCAATATAACGCATGCACATATAGCAATTCACTTTTGACGACTGATAGTCATAAAAGTGTTTAGTTTAGTTGAGGTTTCCGTTACGCCAAGGAATCGAAAGATTCCTTGGTTGTAATGGTTTTTTTGTTTGTTCCCTATCCATATCATCAGAGTAGGAAAAATCCTGTTCAAATCTGCATCCGTCAGATCAAACCCCCTATCCGTCAGATCAAACGCCCCATCCGTTAATTGGCACCCTTTGCGTATTGCTATTTGTATTCTCTTTGTTCCATTAATAAGGTGAACAACCAATAGCAATACATAAACGATGAAAAATAAAATCATGTTTTCAGGAAAGATATTAGCAGGTCTTTTCTTGATACTAACAATGCAAAAGGCACAATCCCAATCCTACTCGGGATTTTTGGAAGACAACTACAACGGGGTGCATGGAATTCTTTCCAACCCAGCTAACATTGCAGACTCCCGTCTAAAGTTGGACGTGAACCTGGTCGGGGTCAGTGCCTTTTTTGGCAACGATTATTTGGGAGCCAATTTGGGCGATCTATTCCGGGATTTTGAAAATACCTTCGATGAAGCGAGCAAAACCCCAAAAAACAATAACTTCTTGGCCGCCAATTTGGACATCCTCGGACCAGCGACCATGTTGAGCATGTCGCAAAAACACTCCATAGCAGTTTATACCAGAGGACGTATCTTTTTAAATGTTGATGATGTCAACGGAAATACCATCGATAAGGAGGGTGGCTTTAACGAAAATGAGGACTTCTTTGTGAACGAGGGTAACATCTCTGGCCAACTGAACCTTTGGACAGAAATAGGTGCCACTTATGCCCGTGTGCTGTCCAACAAAGAAGAACACTTTTTTAAAGGAGGTCTTACCGTTAAGTACCTTTCCGGCATACGCCATAATTACATCAACGGTTCGGACATTAGCTTGGATTATAATGCAGCCCCAAGGCAAATAACCACCACAGGTAAGTTAACACAGGGCAGGGATTTTTCGGAAGGCAGTGATGTATTGGACGACCTTTTGAGTTTTAGTTCCTCATCAGGTTTTGGAGCTGACCTCGGACTGGTTTACGAATGGCGTCCCGACCATGCCAAATACACCCTAATGGATGCCAATGGCAATCCAAAACCCAACAGAGGGGTTAATAAATACAAGCTCAAATTAGGGCTTTCTATTACTGATATAGGTCGCATCAACAACGAAAACGGCGAGGAAGAAACCTATGATTTGAATGCTACCCAAGATATTGACAATTTCGATGGCCTAGATCTGGATGAAGCATTACAGGAAAACTTTGCCACCATTGGCGCTACAAGGGTATCGGCACCGAGTGCCCTACCAACCGCGCTACATGCCAATGCCGATTGGAATGTAGGCTCCAAGTTTTATCTAAATATCAATACAGATCTCTCGCTTCGTGAGCGAAATCGAATCAACACCGCACATGTCATCAATCAAGTATCACTTACACCAAGATTGGAAACCGCATGGTTGAGTATTTATTCACCTATCAGTCTCATGCAAGGCATAGGTCTTAGATGGGGTGCTGGTCTAAGAATGGGACCTTTCTACCTTGGATCAGGCTCTGTGCTCACCTCCTTTCTGGGTCAAACCAGAACCATCGATGCCTTTGCCGGAGTAAAGGTACCCATCTATCAAGCTAAGTTACGGGATAGGGACAACGATGGCATCTTTAATCAAGAAGATGCATGCCCAGATGTGCCAGGACCAGTGGACAACCAAGGTTGCCCTTGGCCGGATACTGATAAAGACGGTGTTTTGGATAAAGACGATTCATGTGTAGATCAGCCCGGACCTGTAGAGAATAATGGTTGTCCTTGGAAGGACACCGACGAAGATGGTATTTTGGACAAAGACGATAGCTGCCCCAATGAAGCAGGGCCAGAAGAAAATCAAGGTTGTCCTTGGAAAGATACCGATAACGATGGGGTTCTTGACCATAACGACAACTGTCCTGAAACCCCAGGTCTGCAAGAGTTCAATGGATGCCCCGATACCGATGGCGATGGCATTATGGATAAGGAAGACCGTTGCCCCAACGAAGCCGGAAGCTTGGAAAATAAGGGATGCCCTGATACCGATGGCGACACCTTGGTCGATGTGGACGACGAATGTCCAAACGTTGCAGGACCGGTAAGTAACAATGGATGTCCAGAAGTAACCCAAGAAATTCAAAAACAATTGAACGATTATGCCCGAACCATTCTGTTCGATACCGGAAAAGCCACAATCAAGACTGAATCCGTTTCAGTGATGGTAGACATTATCCAGATTCTTAATGAATATCCCAATGCCAAATTCACGGTTGAAGGCCATACCGATAGCGTGGGAAGCAGCGAAAGCAACCAAAAACTGTCCGAAGCAAGGGCAAAAGCCGTACTCGACTTCTTGATCAATGAAGGCATATCAAGCACTAGATTAACAGCTATTGGATTTGGTGAGGACAAACCGATTGCAACCAACGACACCGCAAGCGGAAGAAAACAGAACAGAAGGGTGGAAATCAATTTGATCAAATAGGATAAGCTCACAAAACAAGAACCAGGTTTGGTGCAATGCGTAGGTTCTTTAATAAGTGGGTCAAGACCGTCAGGAAAAACCCTGACGGTCTCCTTTTACAAGAATAAACCTACAAAAACCACAAATTTAAAAAAGGGCGATTTTCTCATCCGTTGATCCAGATGGGGCATCCGTCAATTCAAAAGTACCATCCATCAATTGGACCCCAAATATGTAGATCATAGTGCTTTACTTTATACTACCAAATCTATATCCTGTCCTTACCCCAACAGGAGCATAAAACTTAACGCTTATGATAAGACTTCTACTTAACCACTTTTTTAATGCGCTGAAATCACTTCAGGTGCAAACTACCTATATGATTAACCCTAAAAGAACTAAAGCAGTATTAGTTTTTTTTCTGTTGATGGGATTATCATCCAATACTTCGATATTTGGGCAACAAGTGGATACTTGGTTTAGAGCCGGGAAAGGAGTAAATGCTCCAACAAGTCCTCTTAACTATGCCGACCCCAACCCTTTGCCGCCAGCAGATGGAACACCGGTTACGACTTGGTATGATATTGTGTATACCGTTCAACAAAACCTGATTCCAAACCCTAATCCTATACACTACCCTAACCCCTGGTTTTTACCAATAAACCCTGGTTTTGACTATCCATATCCAAATAGTGGCTCATATGATTTGTTTTTGACGCCAACAGGTTCTATTCCAGGATTGCCAACACTCAGGAGAAATCTAGCAAGCAACATCAATTTCAATCCTGTAGTCAATTTTGATGGTTCAGGAGATGGCCAGGCATTGCATTTTAGGTCAGATTCAAGGGAAAACGTAACGGTGTTTGTCGTATTCAGGGCGCAAGGCGCCGGAAATTCTGCAGAAACACAAAGGCTTTTGTTCGGTGGTGATATTGAGAACCACCATACATCGTTCAATCAAGACGAGTGGACGACCAACCTTTCTTTGGGTGTTGCAGATGGTAACGTTTTTTCAGTAGGTCGAACTTGGGAAGGTGATGGTGGTGGATTCTTTCAACCGGGAAGTATTGATTTGATGGGGCTACCGTCAATCGGGACATTCACAAGAAGTACAAGTGTGGATTCCGAAAGATTGGAAACTTACGTGAACGGGTTAAATGATATTGGCGTTAACAGGAATCACGCCTTAGCAGATAACCCATTGTTCTTTTTTAATAGAGTGGGAAAGCATTTTAACAGCAACGATTCAAACCGAAACTTGACTGGAGACATTGCAGAGATTCTTCTAGCGGATTATTCCATTAGTACTTCCCAAAGACAAATGGTAGAGTCTTATCTGGCCATAAAATATGGTATTACCTTAAACGCAGCAGGACAATTGGGCAGTATCGTGGGTAATTTGGGGTACCCCTATCTTGCATCCGATGGTACGGTAATTTGGGATCCAGCATTGGATTCCAATTATAGATTTGATATTGCTGGTTTGGGCAGGGACCGGTTCGACGATATAATCGGAGGTTTGAGCCTTAGATATGATCAACATCAACGCATTTCTCAAAGCGTAAATTCCGGTGCTATCGTAGCAATGTCCACAAACACCAGTTTTGCTACGGATAACCTGGACCAATCCAGAACCGAAATCGACAATACCACAGGGGGAGCACCCTCCTTAAACTCACATCTTCACAATTACCTGATTTGGGCAAGTGATAGAGGTAGTGTCAACCAAACCGCTGTGGAGCTTCCAACAGGATATTCCGCACGTATAGAACGGGAATGGAAAATCCAAAAAACGGTTTCACCTGGAGTTGACCCCATAAATGGGGTCAGTGTGCGTGTAGACCTATCTGGTTCGGACATGCTTTCCAATCCCAACTGCGGTACGTTGGTACTCCTTATCGATAATGATGGTGATGGTGATTTCACCACCGGGCTGTTGACCGCTATTCCCAATACCAGTATTGATGGCGCTAATAACGCCTACTTTGATAATGTGACCTTTGAACATGCCCAAGTATTTACCTTGGCCTTTTTGGATACGGAAGACCCAACAGCAAGTGATCAAGTTTCAACAGTTTGCGATACCGCTCCTGCTGTGGACCCTGATGTCATAGACGATGAAACGGACAATTGTGGTATCGCGTCAGTAGTGTTTCAATCAGAAACAACAGACAATCTTTCCAATCCAGAAACCATAGTAAGAACCTATCGCGTAACAGATATCTATGGCAATTTCATAGACGTAACACATACCATATACGTCTATACTTCGCCGGTAGTAGATGAACCTGCCGATGTCACCGCCTGTGATTCCTATGCACTGCCACCGCTGACCAACGGCGACTATTTCGATGCCCCCAACGGAGGCGGCAATGCACTCTCCGCAGGGGACCTGATCACTAGCACCCAGACC
>Ga0189278_10687_pt1 | contig 10755 bp, 6 predicted proteins | sample N26A9minimetaG_FD_130326 | JGI IMG/M metagenome (GOLD analysis project Ga0189278, IMG submission 130326) | Marine microbial communities from the Costa Rica Dome - N26 A9 mini metaG | ecosystem: Environmental > Aquatic > Marine > Oceanic > Photic zone | place: Costa Rica: the Eastern Pacific...
ACCCATTGCCAAAGCAAAGCTTTGGCAGCGCCCGAACCGCCCCCACGGGGCGGGCGCTACTCGCCCACCCCTCGGTTCGGGCGCGACCTGTTTCGAATGTCGGACATGGCAGCAAAGTCCCGCTCACCTAACCTTGCCCCATACTACGCCTGAAGTCTGGTTTGGGACAGAAATGCCTGGCATTCGGGTCGGAATTGCCTGGCACGGTCCGCTGACGAAATTCAGAAAATGCGCGGCATTCGACACCCTGCATCCGACAGGTCGTCTCAATAGGGCATCGGATGCGCCTTGTGGACCGCGTTCAGCGCCGCGTTGACCTCATCGCTCAGCGTCAGATCCGCCGCGCCCAGCGCGCGTTCCACATGGGCGGTGCTGGTCGCGCCAAAGATCACCGACCCCATGAAAGGCCGCGCCCGGCACCAGGCCAGCGCCATCTGCACCGGGTCCAGATCGTGATCGCGCGCCACCTGCAGATAGGCGTCAACCGCGTCAAAAACCCGCTCGGTCTTGCGCCCGCCCAGATCGCCGTTCAGCGCCATGCGCGAGCCCTCGGGCACGGCACCGCCCTGGTATTTGCCCGTCAAAAGGCCCGCCGCCAGAGGGGAAAAGGCAAAAAGATCAATGTTTTCGTTGATGCAGGCCTCTGCCACATCGGTATCGGCCAGTCGGCAGAGCAGCGAATATTCATTCTGCACCGAAACCGGCCTTGGCCCGCCAATACGGTCGGCCACATGCGCCCATTGGCTCATGCCCCAGGCGCTTTCATTGCTCAACCCGAAGGCACGGATCGTGCCGCGTTTCACCTCGGCCTGAAGCGCGCCCAGCGCGTCCTCCATATGGGCGATGGTTTCCGCGCGGTTCTGATCGGAGGGGTCGAAATCCCAGTTCTTGCGGAACATGTAGCTGCCCCGGTTCGGCCAGTGAAACTGGTAGAGGTCGATGTAATCGGTCTGCAGCCTGCGCAGGGACCCTTCGATGGCGGCCGGGATCGTCGCTGCCGAAATCGGCGCGCCGTCGCGGGCATGGGCCATGCCTTCGCCAGAGTGTTTGGTGGCCAGCACCACTTCCGCGCGCCGGTTGTCGCGTTCGAACCACAGCCCGATGATCCGTTCGGTCCGGCCAATGGTCTCGGCGCGGATCGGGTTGACCGGATACATCTCTGCGGTGTCGATGAAATTCACCCCCGCATCCAGCGCCAGATCAATCTGGTCATGCCCCTCTTCGGCGGTGTTCTGCGTGCCCCAGGTCATCGACCCCAGGCACAGGTCTGTCACGGCCAGGTCGCTGCCGCCCAATTTCCGTTTTTGCATCGTCGTCCCCTTGTTTGGCGGGCAGACTACCCGGCAGCAATCCGGCTGCAAGCGTCAATGCCCCGGCAGGTGACCATAACTTTCTCACAAAAGATTAAGATTTCGGGACCAAACCCTGAAATGCGACGCGCCCTGTCGGGATTCGGCTTGGGTTGGGCGCAAGGATGGACCAATGATGCCCCATGCGTTTGCTGATTTCATTTGCCGCCCTGTTTTTCTCGGTCATCCTTTTGCAGCTGTCCTCTGGCGGCGTGGGGCCGCTTGATGTGTTGTCCGGCACTGCCCTGGGGTTTTCGCGGCAGGAAATCGGCCTGCTCGGCTCCGCGCATTTCCTGGGCTTCTTCATCGGTTGCTGGTGGGCGCCGCGCCTGATGGGATCTGTGGGCCACAGCCGCGCCTTTGCCGCCTTTACCGCAGCCGGTTCCATCGGGCTGATGGCGCATATGCTGGTGGTGGATGCCTTTGCCTGGACATTGATGCGCGTCGCCTCGGGGCTTTGCGTGGCGGGCTGCTATACGGTGATCGAGGCCTGGCTGCAGGCCAAGGTCACCAATGAAACGCGCGGGCGCACCATGGGCATCTACCGGATCGTGGACATGACCGGGTCGATGGCCGCGCAGATGATCGTCGGCATCCTCGCACCCGCGTCCTATGTCTCCTACAACATCCTTGCGATTGTCTGCTGTGCCGCCCTGCTGCCGATCACGCTGACCACGGTGCGGCAGCCCGAAACACCAAGCCAGCCGCGTCTGCGGCCGCGTCTGGCCTTTGACCGCTCCCCGCTTGCCGCGGCCGGCGTCGTGGTCGCGGCCCTGTCGAGCGCATCCTTCCGGATGGTCGGCCCGATCTACGGCCAGGAAGTCGGGCTGAGTGCGGCACAGATCGCCTGGTTTCTGACCGCCTTCGTTCTTGGCGGCGCCATTGCGCAATGGCCCGTGGGCTGGCTTGCCGACAAGTTCGACCGGCGCTGGGTGCTGATCTGGCTGTCGGTGGCCGCGATGATGGCCTGCGGGGTCACGGTCTCTTCCGCCGGGCTGGGGACGGTGGGCATCTTCCTGACCGCCGGGCTGTTCGGGTTGACCACCTTTCCGATCTATTCGGTGGCCGCAGCCCATGCCCATGATTTTGCCAGCGACGACGAAAGGGTCGAGCTTTCCGCCGCGCTGATGTTCTGGTTCGCGGCCGGGGCCATCTTTGCCCCCTATATCGCCTCGGTGCTGATCGAGAACTTCGGGCCTTCCGCGCTTTTCATGATGATCTCGGTCGGGCATGGGGTGCTGGTGGTCTTTGGCCTGCTGCGGATGCACAGGGGCCGGACCGGGGCGAAACGCACACGTTATGTCTATGCGCCGCGCACCAGCTTCCTGATCGGACGGCTCACGGGTCGCGCCCGCGACAGCCAGCGACGCGATTGACGGGCTGGCATGCGGCATGCGGTGCTGATAAAGCAGCGCTGTTCACTGACCAAAGGCCGGCCCCTTGACCCGACATCTCATCACTTCCGCGATCCCCTATATCAACGGCATCAAGCACCTGGGAAACCTCGTGGGCAGCCAGTTGCCTGCCGACCTTTATGCCCGCTACCTGCGCGGCCGGGGCCATGAGGTTCTGTTTCTCTGTGCCACCGATGAACATGGCACCCCGGCAGAGCTGGCCGCCGCCAAGGCAGGCAAGCCGGTGGCCGAATATTGCGCCGAGATGCATCAGGTGCAGGCGCGCATCGCCGAAGGCTTCGGGCTGTCCTTCGATCATTTCGGGCGGTCCTCGTCGCCGCAGAACCGCGTGTTGACCCAGCATTTCGCGGGTGTGCTGGCAGATGCCGGGTTGATCGAGGAAGTCTCCCAGGAACAGATCTATTCCCCCACCGACGGGCGTTTCCTGCCGGATCGCTATGTGGAAGGGACCTGCCCCAACTGCGGATTCGAGGATGCGCGCGGCGATCAATGCGACAATTGCACCAAGCAGCTGGACCCCGCCGAGCTGATCAATCCGCGCAGCACGATCTCGGGCGCCACCGACCTTGAGATGCGCGAGACAAAGCACCTGATGCTGCGCCAGAGCCAGATGAAGGATCAGTTGAACGACTGGATCAATGCCAAGGCCGACTGGCCGGTGCTGACCACCTCTATTGCGAAGAAATGGCTGCATGATGGCGACGGGCTGCAGGACAGGGGCATCACCCGCGACCTGAACTGGGGCGTGCCGGTCAAACGCGGTGATGCCGATTGGCCGGGGATGGAGGGCAAGGTGTTCTACGTCTGGTTCGATGCGCCGATCGAATATATCGCCTCCGCCCAGGAATGGGTGGACGCGGGCAAGGGGTCCGACTGGGAGCGCTGGTGGCGCACCGACAAGGGGGCCGATGAGGTGCGCTATACCCAGTTCATGGGCAAGGACAACGTGCCCTTCCACACCCTCAGCTTTCCGGCGACGATCATGGGGTCGGGCGAGCCCTGGAAGCTTGTCGATTACATCAAGTCCTTCAACTACCTGACCTATGACGGGGGGCAGTTCTCCACCTCCCGGGGGCGCGGGGTGTTCATGGATCAGGCGCTTGAGATCCTGCCGGCGGATTACTGGCGCTGGTGGCTGCTGAGCCATGCGCCGGAAACCTCGGATGCGGAATTCACCTGGGAAAATTTCCAGGCTTCGGTGAACAAGGACCTTGCCGATGTGCTGGGCAACTTCGTCAGCCGGATCACGAAATTCTGCCGCTCCAAGTTCGGCGAGGCGGTGCCGGAAGCAGGCAGCTATGGCCCGGAGGAAGAGGCGCTGATCGCGGATATCACCGCGCGCGTCGCACGCTATCAGGCGCAGATGGATGCGGTGGAGGTACGCAAATCAGCCGCCGAATTGCGTGCGATCTGGGCGGCGGGCAACGAATACCTGCAGGCACAGGCCCCCTGGTCCGTGTTCAAGACCGACCCGGACAGGGCGGCGGCACAGGTGCGGCTGGCCCTGAACCTGATCCCGCTTTATGCCACGCTGTCGGCCCCGTTCATCCCCGATGCCGCGGCGCGGATGCTGGCCGCGATGCGGGTTGAGGCCCCGGTCTGGCCCGATGACGTCCCCGCCGCCCTCGCCGCGCTGCCGCCGGGACATGGCTTTGACGTGCCGGAGGTCTTGTTTGCAAAGATCACCGATGAAGAGCGTGAAGGCTGGGCGGAACGATTTGCGGGCAAACGGGACTGACCCGCCTGCCCGCATTTTCGTTTCCTGAAGCTGACCGGATCATCCGGTAGCGCCTGACCGGCGAGGTGGGTGACCTGCGCCTGCGCGCCTCAGAATTCTTCCCATCCGTCTGCATCCACGTCCTGTGACATGTCCAGCGCTGCATTGCCCTGGGTGGCCGGGGCCACGGCGCGCGGCGGGGTCATGGGCACCGATGCGGCGGCGGGCCTGGGTGCGGTTGCGCCCGCGGTTTCGCCGTTCAGCCGGAACCGCGCCACGGCAGCCGCCAGGGCATCGGCCTCGGCGGTCAGCGCATGGCTTGCGGCGGTGGTTTCCTCGAACATGGCGGCGTTTTGCTGGGTCACGTGATCCAACTCGTTGACGGCGGTGTTGATTTCCGCCAGCCCGCTGGATTGCTCCCGCGCCGATGTGGCGATGTTCGACACCCGGTTGGAAATTTCGGACACGGAAGTCACGATGGCGGCAAGGGCGGAGCCGGTGCGGTCCACCAGATCGACCCCCTGGCTGACCTGTTCGCCGCTGGAGGAGATCAGCGCGTTGATCTCCCGCGCGGCATCCGAGGAGCGCTGCGCAAGGGCCCGCACCTCTGTCGCGACGACGGCAAAACCGCGCCCCGCCTCACCGGCGCGGGCGGCTTCGACACCCGCGTTCAGCGCAAGCAGATTGGTCTGGAAAGCGATATCGTCGATGACGGAGGTGATTTTCGAGATCTCCTGCGAAGAGGTTCTGATGCCGTCCATCGCAGCCACGGCCTGACGCGCGATCTCTCCGCCCTGCTGGGCATTTTTCTGCGCTTCGGCGGACATGCTGCTGGCATCGTCGGCACCTTCGGCGGCAGATCGCACCGACACCGTCAGTTCATCAAGCGCCGCGGCGGTTTCCTCAAGGGTTGCCGCCTGTTTCTCGGTCCGCCGCGACAGGTCGTCGGCGGCGGAGGTGATTTCTGCAGTCTCGTTGCGGATTGAATCGGCATTGTGCATGACCGCCGACATCGCTTCGCGCAGGGATTCGACCGTGCCGTTGAAATCGCGGCGCAGCTTTTCGTAAGAGGCGGGCATATCGCTGGTCAGATCGGCCCGCAGATCGCCATTGGCCAGCTTGTTCAGCGCATCGCCAAGCAGGCTGACCACATTGGCCTGCTCTGCGGCGCTTTGCTCGCGGGCGGCTTCGGCGGCACGCATGGCCCGGTCCTGCTCCGTCACGTCGCTGCCCAGGAAGATGAGCCTGTGCGGCTTGCGTTTATGGTCGGTCAGAACGGCGAAACTGCCGTCGATCACAAAGGTCTTCTGCGCATGGACGCTAAAGACGTTGAAGCGGCCCCGCATGGGTTCTCCGGAAATGACCTTGGTGACAAATTTGCTGCCATCGTGGTCGCCGTCGAGGTTCTTGGCAAACATCGAGGCCAGGTTGCACGCGCGGGTGTCTTCCTTGGTCCCGTCAATCAGGTCAAGGAAGTTCTGGTTTGCGTCCTGTATCTTGCCCTTCAGGTCGTATTCCACCGTCAGCTGGTTCGAATCCAGCGCATGGTGCAATGCAGCGTTGCGCTGCGCATCGGTCCGGTCCGTCCATTCAATGACGCAGCCGATCATCTCCCCCTCCTGCCCCAGCGCCGCATTCAGCGATATCCGCAGCAGGCGGTCGCCCATCTGCACCATCTCGTTGACGGTCTCTGTTCCGCCGCGCAGGCCGCCACGCTCGACCTGTGCAACGGCATCCCGCACGGGCTGGAAATTGCGCAGGTCGCCGCCGATCAAGGTCTGGCCCTGCAGGTCCGGCCATACCTTTGCCAGTTCTTCCAGATTGGCCTTTACCAGTTCCTCGCAGGCAGGGTTGGCAAAAATCACCCGGAAATCACGATCCACCATCATCAGGGAGGCCGAAGACCCTGCAAATGCCGCGCTCTTGAATGCGGTTTCATGGGCTGCGGCATCTGCCTCGCGCAGCACCGCGCGCAGTGCCTCCAGCTGGGTGGCCATCAGGCCGATCTCATCCCGGCGGATGGTATGCGGGACAGCGGTTTCATAATCCCCCTGCGCCACAGATTTCATCGAACGGCCCAGTACGTTGAGAGGTGCCGTGATCAGTTTGTGCAGCAGAAAGGACGCGCCGGCCAGCGCGCAAAGCAGCGCCAGCAGCCCGGCCATAAGGCTTTGAAAGGCCGAAGCCCTGTAGTCTGCCAGAATGAATTCATCCGTCCAGCGCGTTGCGATGGCACCGACCGGCAGGCTCTGGTCTCCGAAAAGGACTGGCGTCGCCATGATCAGCCGGTTCCGGTCCACGACCGGTTCACCAGTTTTCATTGCCTCGCGGGCAAAGGCAAGCAACTCTGGCTCCGGCGGCGGGCCCTGAACGGCCTGCATGGCGGCCCCCGCCGCATCGACTGCGGCGGCCGCAACCGCGTCCGGTCTGGAGTGTTCCAGCGTACCCACCACGATTTCCGACAGCGCGTCGTAATTCTCGAATTTGATGGCCCCGCCCAGTTGCAGGGCCAGCAGATCCGTCATTTCCGTCGCGCGGGTCATGATCGTATCGTGCAGGCGCGCCTGTGCGGTCCGCATATTGATCACCTCGATCGCGGCCACAACGCCAATGGCGCAAATCGCCACAATAAGAGCCGTCTTGAAAAACAGGCTGCGCATCGGATGAACGCGGGCAGGCTTCTTTGCCGGTTCTGACATTGACATTTTCCCTTCGAAGAACAGATTCGGCCCGGCCTCGGGCGATGATGCTGAACCATAGGGACCCATGTCTTACGACCCGCTTAACGCGGATGCGGGCATCCCCGGCTCCGGCGCGGCGCGAATGCATTGGATTTTAGGCAAACCGTCCCGGTTTCAGCCCTGCGGGCGCTCTTCGGGCCGGATATCCGCCGCATCCCCGGCGGCCTGTCGCACCAGCTGGGCAAATGCGGCCTGGTGCCGGGTCAGGGGGCTGGCCTTGCGCCAGATCATGCCCACGGTGCGCTTGGGCTGCGGTCCAGCAAAGGGCACCCAATCCACCGCGGCCGAGCGGGTTTCCACCCGCACGGCCATCTGCGGGATCACGGTCACCCCGATCCCCGCGCCGACCATCTGCACCAGCGTTGCCAGCGAACTGCCGTCCAGACCGGTGCGCGGGACCGATGCGGGCCGGTTGCAGAAAGCCAGCGCCTGATCCCGGAAACAATGGCCCTCCTCCAGCAGCAGCACCCGCATGTCGGCCAGATCCCTGCCGCCTGGCGCCGGCTGGCCGGCAGCGGCCTCGGGCCGGACAAAGACAAAGCGCTCGGAAAAGACCGGCACCTCCGTCAGCGAGGGCACAGAGACCGGCAGCGCCACGATCGCCGCATCGAGCCGCCCATCCTGCAATTCCTGCACCAGCCGCGATGTCAGCGTCTCGCGGACATGCAGGTCAATGCCGGGATAGGCTGCGGTCAGCGGGCCGATCAGCCTGGGCAGCAGATAAGGCGCGATTGTCGGAATGACGCCAAGGCGGAACTGCCCCGCAAGATCGCCCTGCGCCTCGCGGGCAAAATTCTCAAGCGCCTCGACCTGTTCCAGCACCGCGCGCACATGGCCTGCGAATTCAACACCAAAGGCGGTCGGGCGCACCTGTCTTGGCCCCCGCTCGAACAGCGGTTTGCCAAGGGTGGTCTCCATCTCCTTGATCTGGGCGGAAAGTGCGGGCTGCGAAATCGCGCAGACCTGGGCCGCACGGCCGAAATGGCGCTGTTCGGCAATCGCCTCAAAATAACGAAACTGTCTTATGGTAAGATTCTTCATAACCTTAGACTATCAATGCAATCAGCAAATCCAACTTATAAATCCCTGCCCGCCGGGTTATAACGATTCTAATTCCGTAACCTGAGGAGACATAAAATGGATGGCAACGATATCGACCAAAAGGGCGGCTGCCCCGTCATGCACGGCAGTGGCAAGCACACGACCTTTGACATGCGCTCCAACAAGGATTGGTGGCCGAACCAGCTTAACCTGAAGATTCTGCACCAGAATTCCCCGCTTGGCGATCCGATGGGCGACACCTTCAACTATGCCGAGGAGTTCAAGAAGCTGGATCTCGATGCGGTCAAAAAGGACCTCGCCGACCTGATGACGGACAGCCAGGACTGGTGGCCTGCGGATTACGGCCACTACGGCCCGATGTTCGTGCGCATGGCCTGGCACTCCGCCGGGACATACCGCACCGGTGACGGGCGCGGCGGCTCCGGCTCCGGCTCGCAACGCTTTGCACCGCTGAACTCCTGGCCGGACAACGGCAACCTGGACAAGGCCCGCCGCCTGCTCTGGCCGATCAAGCAGAAATATGGCCGCGCCCTGTCCTGGGCCGACCTGATGATCCTGACCGGCAACGTCGCGATGGAAACCATGGGCTTCAAGACCTTCGGCTTTGCCGGTGGCCGCGAGGACATCTGGGAACCCGAGGAAGACATCTATTGGGGCACCGAGGAAGAATGGCTCGCCACTTCCGACAAGCCTGGCAGCCGCTATTCCGGCGAACGCGTCCTGGAAAACCCGCTGGCCGCCGTGCAGATGGGCCTGATCTACGTCAACCCCGAAGGTCCGGACGGCAACCCCGATCCGCAGCTGTCGGCCAATGACATCCGCGAAACCTTTGCCCGGATGGCGATGGACGACGCGGAAACCGTGGCGCTGACTGCGGGCGGCCACACCTTCGGCAAGGCCCATGGCGCGGGCGATGCGAGCCTGGTGGGTGCCGAACCCGAAGCAGGCGCCATCGAAGACATGGGGCTCGGCTGGAAAAGCAGCTTTGAGAGCGGCATCGGCGTGCACGCCATCACCTCCGGCATCGAAGGCGCCTGGACCGCAACGCCGACGACCTGGGACATGTCCTATCTCGAAACGCTGCTGAACAACGAATGGGAACTGACAAAAAGCCCCGCAGGTGCCAACCAGTGGAAGCCGAAAGGCGATGCGCTGGCCGGGACCGTGCCGGATGCCCATGACGGCAGCCGCAGACATCAGCCGATGATGACGACCGCCGACATGGCAATGAAGGTCGATCCGGAATATGCCAGGATCGCCCGGCATTACCTTGAAAACCCGGATGTCTTTGCCGATGCCTATGCCCGTGCCTGGTTCAAGCTGACCCACCGCGACATGGGGCCGAAAACCCGCTATCTGGGCAAGGAAGTGCCGGCGGAAGACCTGATCTGGCAGGATCCGATCCCCGCCGTGGATCACCCGCTGGTCGATCAGGGCGACATCGCGGCGCTCAAGGAGATAATCCTCGCAACGGGTCTCAGCACCGCCGAACTGGTCTCGGTCGCCTGGGCCTCGGCCTCCACTTTCCGCGGCTCGGACAAGCGCGGCGGTGCCAATGGCGCGCGCATCCGTCTGGCCCCGCAGAAAGACTGGGAAGTCAACGAACCGGCCAAGCTGGCCAAGGTGCTGGACGCGCTGGAAACCATCCAGGCCGAGTTCAACGCCAGTGCCTCCGGCGGCAAGAAGGTCTCGCTTGCGGACCTGATCGTGCTGGGTGGCAATGTCGGCGTGGAACAGGCGGCGAAAGCAGCCGGTCACACCCTCGAAGTGCCCTTCCGCCCCGGCCGCATGGACGCCAGCGCCGAGCAGACCGACGCGGAAAGCTTTGACGTGCTGGAGCCGCAGGCGGATGGTTTCCGCAACTACCTGAAGGCGGAATTCGCCGTACCGACCGAGAAACTGCTGGTGGACCGGGCGCAGCTGCTGACCCTGAGCGCACCCGAAATGACGGTGCTGGTGGGCGGCCTGCGGGTGCTGGGTGCAAACTACGGCGGCACCAGGCATGGCGTCTTTACCGACAAGCCCGGCACGCTGACGAACGACTTCTTCGTCAACATTCTCGACATGACCCACACCTGGAAAGCCGTCGACGACAGCCAGCAGGTGTTCGAGGCCACGGACCGCAAGACCGGCCAGGTCACCCATACCGCGACCCGCGCCGATCTGATCTTTGGCTCCAACTCGCAGCTGCGGGCGCTGGCCGAGGTCTATGGCGCGGACGATGCGGCCGACACCTTTGTCGCCGATTTCGTCAAGGCATGGACCAAGGTGATGGAAGCGGACCGCTTCGACCTCGCCTGATCCGGGTCTGAATACGAAAAAAAGCGGCGCCCCGATCCGGGGCGCCGCAGATTGCTGACAAACCCGGAAACGGCTGCCGCCGGAGGTAAATCGTTCTTCTGCGCTCTGCGTTACGTTTTCGAACGAAGGGCCGCGCCCGAGCCTGGGAGGGCGCATTGAGACGCGCATTC
>Ga0189278_10705_pt1 | contig 10429 bp, 7 predicted proteins | sample N26A9minimetaG_FD_130326 | JGI IMG/M metagenome (GOLD analysis project Ga0189278, IMG submission 130326) | Marine microbial communities from the Costa Rica Dome - N26 A9 mini metaG | ecosystem: Environmental > Aquatic > Marine > Oceanic > Photic zone | place: Costa Rica: the Eastern Pacific...
GATCGCGATGCCGAACTGCAGGTTCTGGACACCTGGCAGCAAAGGCGCGATCAAAGCCAGGAAGCTGTCAAAGTCAGCCGCAGTGATATTCTTGCCGCGCGGCGCACCATCGATGAACAGGTACATATTGCCCAGGCCATAAAAACTGCCCTGGTCGATATATCGCGCAGACTTCGGGACGACGAACGCGTGCTGCAGGGCAACTCTACGCGCAGCCTGGTGCTGATCCTGCCCGCTCTACAGGTACTGGCCACACTGCGCGGGCGCGCTTACGTCAGTGCCGAGGATCTTGAAACACTGCTGCCTCATGTACTGGCCCATCGTGTCGAACTGGCGCCCGGCATTGCCGATTTCAACAAAGTGCTCCGAGACTGTATGCGCGAGCCGATGGAACAACTGGCCCGCAGCACATTAAAGAAGGCAACCCTGACCACTGCATGAGACACTTGACCCCAACAGGCTTTGGCAAAGCAGGCAGACAGCTTTTTTGCGCTGTTGCGGCAAGCGCAGTATTTGTCATGCCATCCTTTGTTTCGGCACAGGACAGTGAACAGGGTCAGGATCTGAGCAACGTCCCAATCCGTAGCGCCTCGCGTCTGTGTTTTGGCATGACCGATATCACCGAGCCTCAGGCTCTGGCCGTATGTGATGCGCTGGCACTCGACCAGAATGTTCGCGCCCGGGAACTGGCACAGCAATGGGTAGCCGAGGCGCCCGACTCTCCAGGCGCACAGTACGCACTTGCCGAAGTTCTGTTCCGGGTTGAAGGCAACCTGCCCAGAGCGCTTTATCACCTTAATATTGCCGAATCGCTGACAAATTACACATCACTGGGACGTGCGCTGGAGTCTGGCAACCTGGTCTGGCACTACCTGACGCTCAGCCAGCTCTCCTATGCTCATCAGCTGATCGGCAATCAGGAGGAGTCGCTGGTTTATCTGGACAAGATCAGCCAGATTTACGGGCAGGACACCGAGTCGTTTCGTGGCTGGCCACTGATCAAGATGAAACGCTACGACGAGGCTCGTGAAAGTGCCGAGAAAGTTCTCAGCACCAGCAACAGCCCCGGCGAGCGAAGTCGCGCCTGGAATACCCTGTGCGCTGTGGAACTGGCAGACCTGCGACCCAATGAATCGCTGGCCGCCTGTCAGAACGCCATGAACGAAGACACCGGGATTGCCGCAGCGCTGGGCTTTGAAGACCTGGATACTGTGCATCTGCTCAACTCTGCGGAAGTCTCTCTAAATCTGCTGCAGTTTGCTGAGGCAGAGGACTTTCTTGATCGTGCCTCACGTCGTATGGACCCGGACAGCGTTGGCAATCCCTGGGTCTACAAGCTTTACCTGTACATGAACCAGTCCCGGTTTGACGAGGCGCGTCAGGCGCTGGATCGCATGCTGGTCTGGCGCGAAAACCAGACGCCGCTGGTTGGTGTGATGAATCGCGCTGATCATTTTATGGTCAGTGCCGCATTTCTGCTGCTGTCAGGCTATGCCGACGATGCTGCCCGGTTGACACAGGCGGCATTGAACCAGCCGGATCGCACCGGGTCTTACACAGCGGATGAGGCCCAGAAAGATTCCTATTCTGCTCTGGTTAACAGCATGGCTCACCAGATGCGCTATCAACAGATAAGGGAGCGCATGGCAACCCGCCCCTGGTTCAGTAACGGACGTCTGTGGATTGAAGCTCAGGCAGCCCGTTTCCAGGCCTGGCGCACAGGGCGGCTCGCCGCCTCGCTGTTCGCCGATGAGCAGACGCTTGTCAGTCGACTGCGGCCTTACGCCCCACTGGATGTGCATATCCCGGAGTGGATGGAACATGAGTTAATTGACCTTATCGGTGCCGGCGTCATGGCAGAGCTGCTGGATGCCGCAGCCGCTGAGGGTGCCTTTACATTGAATGAAGGTTACTACTTCGCCTACCAGAGTGAAATTCATGCCCGTCAGGGTCGACGTCAGAGTCTGCTGACATCCGCCGAGCAGGCGCTGCGCTTACTGCCAGGGCAGGAAGTCATGTTGCGCGCCCGCGTCAGTGCCCGCCTGGCCAATGCGCTATGGCGCGACGACCGCCATGAAGAGGCCATCGGTCACTTTACCTACGCGTTGCGTCATGATCCCAGTCTGTTCCGGCGCCTGGATATTGCCCTGCCCGTCACACTGACAACAGGAAACACGCTTTTCAGCTCAGACCTCAGTGACTATCTGCAGCGCTCACCCCGTTTCATGCTGCACAATCAGGGCTTAGCTGTGTCCATTCAGCAGGACGGTGACGCTGAGCCCACGCTCTGTCTGCGCGACCGCCAGGGTGATTCATTATCCTGTGTGCAGGCCGGAGACTGGCCTGAAGACAGACCAGCCCTTCAGGAAGACGATGAGGAGCTGGATGAGATTGCAGTGCTGATGCGCCAGTTCCAACACCAGACCTTCGCGCTGGGTTATAATATCAGCCGCTCTCAGCGTCTGGCCCTGCTTGGGACCAGCGTCATCATCAGTTCCCGGGATAACTCCAACCTGCAACAACAACGCGAAGCAGTGCTGGGGCCCTGACCTTACGGAAATAATCTTACATGTCTGACTCCCCGCGAGAATTCTCACGCGGCATGATCGTGCTTTTGGCGGCAGCATCAGCCCTTGGCCCTGTTGCCATGCAGATCATGCTGCCTGCCATTCCGATCGTGCGCGAGACATTTGAAGTATCAACGGGCACCGCGCAGCTCACCCTTAGCCTGTCGATGCTATCCATCGCCATAGCAACACTGATCTATGGACCATTGTCGGATCGCTACGGGCGCCGGCCAGTGATGCTGGCTGGCATATCAATCACCGTCATCGGCTCCATTCTCTGTATGGCTGCTGACAGCATTGGCTGGCTGATTTTTGGGCGCATTGTGCAGGCAGCCGGCGGCGCCGTAGGGCTGGTTCTGGCTCGCGCCATTGTGCGCGACACCTACCCCGCCGATCGCGCGGCAAGTGTCATTGCGACCCTAGTCATGGTGATGGTGGTCATGCCGATGCTGTCCCCCCTGGTGGGTGGTGAACTGATGATCCGGTTTGACTGGCACAGCATTTTTTACCTGGTTGCTGCCATCAGCCTAACGATGCTGTTTGCCATGCAGCGGGCCTTGCCGGAAACACTCAAAAAACAGACACCATTTACGGGTGTCGGCAGCATGCTGAAGGGTTTCGTGACTTTGCTGCGCTCGCGCATCTTCAGCGCCTACGCCATGAATGTCGCCTTCGTCTCTGTGATGTTCTTCAGTTTCATCGCCGCCGCACCAGAAGTCATGGTATCGGTGCTGAACCGACCACCCAACGAATACGGCTACTACTTCGTGCTGATCCCGTCTGCCTTTATGGCCGGAAACTACGTGGCCCGCTGGCTCTCAACCAGATTTGGTGTCAAACGCATGATCACCAGCGGATCGTGGCTCAGTATCACAGGCATTTCAGTCGCACTGATCCTGCATCTAAGCGGTCTGCTGCACCCGCTCGCACTATTCATGCCGATTGCGCTGACTACATTCGGGAATGGGATATCGCTACCCAATGCGCAGGCGGCGGCGATCAATGAGTTCCCGGATATGGCTGGCAGTGCGTCGGGGCTGACGGGTTTTCTGCAGATGGGTTTCTCGGCGGTGGCGGCGCAGCTGGTTGCGCTGATGTTCAACGGCACGGTCTATCCGATGCTGCTGCTGATGCTCACTGCGGCAACCCTGTCACTGGTCAGCTTCTACATCGCTCAACGGCACACCTCTCGCTGATCGCTTGCAGTCCGTAATTTGCGCACAATTTGAGAGCGGTCCGGGTAGCGGGTGGCAGATCATGCCCGGATCGCATCCTTGCACCGGACACCCGGCGGGGGGGAACTCGACTTCGCGACTGCGTCGCTCAGGACTCAGACAGTCCCGCCCGCTGATCGGGTGTCCGGCACAATGATAGACGCGCCAACCGCCATGGATGGCGGGAATGCAGGTTTTGCAGGAGCAAAAACCTGCCTGATTGGGCATGATTCTGCCACCCACTACCCTGCCCTTGTGCCAGTTTCGACACTGTCTATCATCAAAGGCTCAATCAGAATTCACGATTGGTAAGCGCGAGCCAAAAGGGATACACAATGTACTCTGTAGTTGGGATGGCAATTCGGCCACAGACCTCTTCGTTCGGGCTTCTGCGCCGTGTCCAGACAGAGTCGGCGCCTGTTGCAGCTTTGTTGCGATTGACGATGGCACAAGGGGAGGAAGGAGGGTGTCAGCAGCTCGCCCAATCAGGGCGCGCTTTATCCTTTTGCCTGGCGACCGATCAGCGGGTAGGACTGTTCGAGTCCCGAGCCCGCGTAGCGTGCGAGGTCGAGGCCCGCACCGCCGGGCGCCAGGTGAAAGGATGCGATCCGGGCGAGATGTGACACCCTTCTTCCGGACCGCTGCCTTTAAACAAACTGAGGCCAAAGTTGCCGCAAGATGCGGCACCTTGGTTCAATCGAGGCGTCGGGGACAGGGTGGCAAGGAGCGAGGAAAACCTGACGAGGACTGCCACCCTGGTTCCGGCGCCGGAAGCGATAAGGCACCAGATGCTCCGGAGTCGACGTGTCAGAGGCCGGCGTAGGCTTCGATGTAATTTACCGAGTGATTCTTGATGTGCTGCAGAGACATAAACATGTCACTGAACGTCTGCGCCGTAACAGCCGGATACTGACCTGCGCGCAGTCGATCCAGGTGTCGGTCACGCATCTGCTTGCCCAGTTTCTTGATCGGACGTGAGTCCTTGATCAGCGCTCGGACTGAGTCAACATCAGCGTCCTCGTGGCGGGCCTTGAGAATTGCCTTGAAGTAAGCCTCAACATCGTTGAAGAAAACCATGATGTCCTGCCAGGCCTCTTCGCCGATATCTTCATTGCGCTTGAACAATCGGCTGCGATAGATACTGAAGGCCTGCAGAGCATCAGCAATACTTTCGATTTCATCCGCCATCCGCATCAGACCATAGGAGCGTGCCGACTGCTCCTGGCTGAGATTACCGGTCATCACAATAGTGATGAACTTGATCATCTCTTCTTCGATGTTGTCGGTGATGTCTTCCAGGTGATTGATGCGTTCAAACAGCTTCTTGTCGTGACCATTGCCGAGCACGTACTCACGTGTCGTGGTGAACATCTCGCGCGTAATCTCGACCATGTTGTCCATTTCCAGGTCGGCCTGCTGCAATGCAACCTCGGGCGCCATGGTAGTGCGGTTGCCCAGATACTTGAGTTTGTGCTTTTCCTTCTCGGTTTTCTGCGGTACCAGCCAGATAACAGTTTTGGTCAGGAAACCGATGAAAGGCACCCAGATCAGCACGTTGATCACATTGAACATGGTATGAGCTACAGCAATGTGGAAACCGATGTAGGGACGCATGCCTTCTGCATCCAGCTCATCAGCCGCGCCACCAACAATCAGATCAACAAACTGCACGTACCAGGGGAACACGGCCACCAGTACTATCGCGCCAAGGATATTAAAGATGGCGTGGGCGCGCGCCGCCCGGATCGCTGACGTGTTGGCACCAATGGCGGCCAGTTGGGCCGTAATGGTGGTACCAATATTTTCGCCAATAATCAGAGCGACTGCCGTATTGAAATCGATAACTCCCGTCGTGGCCAGAGTAATGGTAATACCCAGCATGGCTGAGCTGCTCTGTACAATAACTGTCAGCAGGCACGCCAGGACCACGCAGGCCAGCAGACTGAACAGTGAATCCGCATCGAACAGGTAGAGATAGGAGATGAAAGCTTCGTCTGTGCGCAGCGGCACGAATGCGCCACTCATGAACTCCAGGCCAGTAAACACCAGGCCGAGTGCAACAGACGTCTTGCCCAGCGTCGCCAGCCACTGTCGCTGTGCCGCAAACATGGGATACATGCCCAGCGCTATCAGAAACAGGCCGTACTTGCCTACTTTGATTGAGATGATCCAGCCCGTGACGGTCGTACCAATGTTGGCGCCGAGGATGACACCAATGGCCTGCTTAAGCTCCATCAGGCCGGCGTTAACCAGACTGACAGTCATCACCGTCGAGATCGAGCTGGACTGAACGAAGACAGTGATGCCCAGGCCGGCAAGCACCGCCATCACCCGATTACGGGTTAGCGACGCCAGGATGCGCTTGATGGCTTCCTGCCCGCTCGATTGCAGTGACTCCGACAGGTACTTCAACCCGAGGAAGAAGATTGCCAGTCCACCCAGCGCGGTATATGTAATATCGAAGTAGTTCATTTGGGGCGCAGTCTAGTAAAAGCCGCCGGATATTACAATTTGTTTTGTGACAATTTTTTTACAATAGCGCTAAAAACAACAGATTAGCGGACCGGACCCTCCACCGTTGTCATCAGTGCCGTTGCCACAACAACAGCAACAGCCAGCACAATCTCCATCATAATAGTCAAACGCAGTCCCTTGACGGCTCCATGCCTGCTCTGTGGCTCAACCAGACGAGCAACCCAGAAGAACTTATTAGTGGCTCCCAGCGCCATCAGGAGTGCCACCAGCGTCAGCTTAAGCAACAGGAAACGTCCATGAGTTGTAGTCAACAAGGCGCTGAAACTCCCCAGCAGTTGCCAGGCCATCCAGACTCCACTGACGACCATCAGGCCTAGAAACAGCCAGCCAAACTGACCAAACTGGCGCAGCAACAATATCAACCTGCCAGGATAACGATCACCTTGAAATGCCTGCTGACACACCCACAAAAGCGGCAACAATGCGCCGATCCAGACAGACACTGCCAGCAGGTGCAGCACCGCTGCAACACGCGTTGCCATGTCCAGTATGTTGACATGGCCAAGCACGGCGACTGACACCGCCAGAGCGATGCAGCCAAGGAGACCAGTGATGAAAGCCGCTGCTATCCAGCCATGAAATCGTGAATGGGTGTCAGCAAGCCAGATGGTGGCCGCCGCTATCAGAACCAGAGCAAACCCTGTCAGGCGCCAGCGCAGCCCCTCACCAAGCGTAGTCTCCGCCAGGATGGCGCCCAGCTGCATGTCGAACATGCCGGCAACGCCCTGCTGATTGACCTGCCCGATCTGAACAAGAAAAAACAGACACACCGCCAGCAGGCCCATAACAGTAGCAGGCAGCAGGTAGCGGACGGTGATCGCCTTAAGCGGATAAAGGAGGGAAATGAACAGGCCACCACCGGTGGCCAGCATGGCCAGATAGACCAGTGACTTAGTCACCAGGCTGGCCAGCAGCCACACAGACATATTTGATTAAATCAGTGGTGATGGTGTCCTTCGCCATGCGAATGCTCTTGCATCTGTGCTTCGCCGGCACCCGGGTTCACGGTGAATCCAAAGCTGTTGCTGACGGTATGACCGTCTGAGCCGATAATCGTCCAGTTTACGGTGTGCTCCCCGATCATCAACTCAGGCAGATCAAAGCTGAATTCGGTCGAGGCTGTAGTAACCGCCTCAAAACCAATATCCATCTCGTGAGCGGCGCCATGTACCAACGTCAGACGCAGCAGTCGAACCGGCTCGTTGAATGTCAGAGTCAGTGCTTCCGGGCTGCTAACCTCACTGTCCGCACCTGGCATGGAAGCCGTAAGGGTGCTGTGCGCCAAAGCCTGGCCAACCAGTCCCGACAGCATCAGTACAACAGCTACCGCACGAATCATCATCAGTTTCATGATACATCCTCATCAATCATTAGGTCTGGCCTCTGATCTTACGGGCCGGTTGCTGAATTCTACCTTAACGTCATCTGGATTACAGCGCTGGCGCTGTGGCATTTTGTCGCAGTCGATTACTGAATCAAACGTCCCAGTCGGATACAATACTGCGATCTGCACACAGGGAATATAACAAGCGAGCACGATTATGACAGACAAACTACTGGACGGGTACAAGCGCTTCAAGGCCGGTTACTACGCTGAAAATAAAGACAAAATCAGGGAGGCAGCGCAAACGCAGACGCCCTCTTACGTTCTGATCACCTGCTGTGATGCCCGACTGGAGCCGTCACGTATTTTTGACACCGAACCAGGTGATCTGTTTGTGATCCGCAACGTCGCCAATCTGGTTCCGCCCTATGAAGAACAGGGCTCCTACCACGGAACCAGTGCGGCACTGCAGTTCGCCATCACTGTGCTGGAAGTACCGGAAATCATTGTCCTCGGCCACTCCCGTTGCGGCGGTATTCGCACGCTGGTCCAGCAGGGCGACAAGCTGGATCAATCATCTTTCATCGGGCGCTGGATGTCGATCATCGGACCGGTTTCGAAACTGGCTGATCGTCAGAAACTGGAAGACCCCGCAACCTACGCACGATGTGAGCAGGCGGCGGTGGGGTATTCACTGTGCAACCTGATGACATTTCCGTGGATCGCCAGCCGCGTCAAGGACGGCAAGCTGCGTCTGACTGGCTGGCACTATGACATTTACTCCGGTGCACTGAAAAAAGTGCATGACCAGGACACTATCAGCACCATCATTGAGGCTTCCGAGGATATTCAGCCAGCGCTGCTGTAGCCCTGCCTGGAAGATGCGTCACCACGTGGCAGACGCCTGGCCAAACGCTCTTTGGCCGAGTGCACTGCCACGTAAACAACCGGAATCAAGACCAGCGTAATCAAGGTCGAAGCCAGCAGGCCGCCGACCACAACCCGCGCCAGTGAGGCCTGCATTTCTGCTCCCGCCCCGACACCAAGCGCCAGCGGCATCAGCCCCAGCACCGTTGTCGCGGTTGTCATCAGGATGGGACGCAGACGCAGATGGCCAGCCTTGACGACAGCGGGCACCAGATCCATCTTCTCTTCACGGCGCATGATATTAATGTAGTCCACCAGCAGAATGGCATTGTTCACAACAATACCAATGAGCATAACCATGCCCATGAAACTTTGCATGTTCAGGGTCGTGCCGGTGAGAATCAGGGTGGGTACCACGCCGACGATCGCAAGCGGCACAGAGGCCATCACAATCAGAGGGTCGATAAACCTCTCGAACTGGGCCGCCATTACCATGTAGATGAGGATCAGCGCCATGGCGATGGCCATGATGAAGTCTGCCTGAGCCTTCATCTGCTCCTCGTATTCGCCACCGTATACAATCGAGAAACCCTCGGGAAGCGCCATCTGGGCCAGGTCAGCACGAATCAGCGCGACGGCGTCTCCCAGTGCAACACCATTTTCCAGGTTGGCATTAATGTAGGTAACGCGCTGGCCATCGATGCGCCTGACATCCGTTGGGCCCCGACCATAGCTGGTAGTCACCAGCGATGACACTGGCACGACTGTGCCATCCGCCGCCCGGACCGAGATATTATCGATGTCCTGCACGTTCAGACGGTCTTCAGGCCGCAAGCGGACATTGATATCTATCTCATCGCCCCGATCGCGGAACACGCCGGCTCGAGAGCCACCTATGCTGGCCTGGATGGCACGACTGATATCAGCAGCGCCAATACCGAGAGACGCCATTCGCTCCCTGTCAAAAATCACACTTTGCTCGGGCCGACCTTCAAGCCGGCTGAGATTGACGTCAGCAATACCCGGCAGTACTTCAACACGACGTTGAATCCCCTGTGCTATCTGCTCTGCCTGGTCCAGATCATACCCGCGCAATTGTATCTGTATGGCGTCATCGCCACCCGAACCAAAAATTCTACGCATGATCCACATGCCAGACTGGGCGCGCACCCACACGCGCATGCCCGGGATGGCCGATTCGATTCGCGCACGGATATAGTCGGCCAGTTCTCCTGAGTCCATCGTTCGCTGACCCAGGTCAACGAGCGTCAATTCCAGCTCGGCATTACTGTTGCGCACGTCTCGCGTGTAGTTAACGACATTTTCCCAGGGCACGATATTGCGGATGATGGTGTCCATTTCCATCATATAGGAGTGCAATATCGCGATATTGGTGCCCTCGTCCATGCGCATACCGATACTGATGGTATCTGCCTCCGTCTGCGGGGTCAGTTCATAGGATATGAAGCGCAGGCTGAAAACTGAACCGACCACAAGTACCGCTGCCAGACCCACAACAATCAGTTTGTGACGCAGCGCCCAGGAAATGACACTTTCGTAACGGTTCTCCAATGACTGCAGGACGCGCTCATTGCTGCTGAGCTGGGTTCGTTCACTGTCGGGTTTGATGGTCAGAAAGCGGCTGGCCAGCATCGGGACCAGCGTCAGCGCGACCAGCAACGAACAGACCAGAGCAAAGACAACCACCAGCGCCATTTCCTGGAACATGGTGCCGGTCAGTGTCTGCATGAATACCACGGGCAGGAAGATCACAGATGTCGTGACAGTAGAGGCAATCACTGCACCGGTAACCTGGCGCGTACCGCGCTGTGCCGCGCGTTTGAGCCGGGCGCCGCCTTGTCGATGTCGAACAATATTCTCAATGACAACAATCGCGTTATCGACGATGAGACCGACACCCA
>Ga0189278_10713_pt1 | contig 10235 bp, 9 predicted proteins | sample N26A9minimetaG_FD_130326 | JGI IMG/M metagenome (GOLD analysis project Ga0189278, IMG submission 130326) | Marine microbial communities from the Costa Rica Dome - N26 A9 mini metaG | ecosystem: Environmental > Aquatic > Marine > Oceanic > Photic zone | place: Costa Rica: the Eastern Pacific...
AAGTCATTTAAAGTTACAACAAGAACTGTAAGTGTTTGCTCCCGATGGGAACACGCTTGATATGATTTTAGATGGTTTTAAATGAATTCAAACGATATGCCTAAAAACACAAAACACTGAAAACCATAAGATTAACAGTGTTTTGATTTTACTTAAATAAGGTAAGTCGGGATGACTGAACCATCCATATGATTTTATGTTGCTGTAAATCAGCAACTAGCACTGATACTTTAAATCCTGCACACCTTATTGCACATTTCTGTACGGATTGAGAATAAGTACATGTCCTCAAAGGATAAAAATAGTCAAAACTGCTCAAAAAGTACCAAATATTTTAAAAACCATATTCACGTTATGTAAAATCTGGAGAATCCTTCCAAATTAAATAGTGCATCACTGTGCGCTTTAGATATTTGGTAAAGCAATGTATTGAATTATCAAAATTTGTCATTGAAATATTCAAATAGATTCAAATCCATCGTAACTATGGTTTTAAGTTGTGTGCAATCTCATCCACCAAGCACACTACTCAACCTAAACATTGGCAAATACATGGATACCAAAATGACACCAACAAAAACACCGATGACTATGATAATGATAGGTTCCATCACGGTAGAGAGCATTTTGGATTTCTGTTGTACTTCCATAGCATATTGTTGGTTCAGTTTTTTGAAGATATATTCGGTCTGATTCGTCTCCTCGGCCACCTTTACCAATGATACCATTTTATGGTCAAAGACCTGGTTACCCTGTAAACTTTGATGTAGGCTTACCCCTTTCAATATTCTTGCCTCCATGGTATCCAAGGCATCCTGTAAGGGAAAGAACGCCAACATTTTTTTTGCCATTTGTACACTGTTCAGCATGGGTACCTTTGAGGTGGTCAAAAGTGCCACCGCTTGGGTGAACTGCGCCATATAGACCAATCGTATAAAATTGCCCAAGTACGGAATCTTAAGCATCAGATAGTCCCATTTTCGTTTGAAGACTTCCGTTTGCATCAAGGGTTTTCGCAATACGATGAGTGTAGTCAATGCCAATAAAAATAGCAAGCCATAGCCCTCAATAAAATTGGAAACACCGATGATGTATTGGGTTATCGCGGGCAACTCTACCCCATTCTGTTCAAAAATGTCCTTGAACATGGGAACCACCATCCGCAGCATAAAGACAACCACCAAGATGGCCGTACAAAAGATGATCAACGGATAGGTCAACGCATTGACCAAATTTCTTCGTTGCTCATTTTTTTGGGAAAAGAAAGTGGCCAATTCCTGAAGTATGGTTCCCAGGTTCCCGCTCTCTTCGCCAATTTCCACTGAATAATATTCGTACTCCGTAAACTCCTTTCGTTGTTGCAGGACTTCTGAAAAGCCCAGACCCCTGTCCAGTTCCTGTACCATTCCTTCCAAAAACAGCCTCACTTTTTCCTTTTTTTGGTTGGAGGCAACAAGTTCCAGGGCTTCGCGCAGTTGTAGTCCCGCCTTCAGCAAGATGGAAAGCTCGCCATAAAAACCCTCCTTTCGTTTGGAATTAAAGAAGGAACCGAACAGTGTAATCTCCTTTTTTAACCATTTGTCCACACCATCCTTTTGTTTTGGCGCAGGGTTGGTCTGGTTTATTGTATGTTCCAATTTAAAACCCATTGTCAGTCAATATAACTTGTTGCTGCATTTTCCTTGAATACAAATAGCCTCGTTCTGCCATGCTGCCCCATATACATATCCAAGGCATCTATCTCGCCATTGTTTACGGGCTCCGTTTCAAAATAGGGATTGAGTTCACGAATGTCCACCTTAAAGGTATCCTGAGCCTTTACCACCATTTGTTCCATAAAATGGTAACGGACCTGTTCCAATTCATTTGCCATGACCATCTCCTTGGTCTCACTCTCGTACCAAATTCTATCATGCGAATGGAACTCTGTCCACAGGCTCTGTTTCAACCTTCGTATTTCGGCAGCCTCTGAATAGTTGGCGGCAATGCCGCTCATCTGTATCTGGACCAATCGCAAAACACTGTAGGCCATGCCCACCAACAGTGCGGTGATCAGTAATACCACAAGCATTTCGTGGAGCGTAAAGGCTTTTATGCGTTGGCTCAGCGTATTCATCTTAATTGGTATAAGTAACTTCTCTATTGTTGATTGTATTTACAGCCGAAAAGACGATTGTCTTTGTTCCTCGAACCTCCTGTTCTTGCACGGTGATATCCCATGCGTCCAGTTCCCCGTAATAGGGCAAGGAAAGTTTTCCATGGTCATAGGTGTATTGCAAGAACAGCAGTTCCTGTCTTACGGGCTCATCGTTTGTTGTAATGGTGGTGGAAAACAGGGCGTTCAGGGTCAAGCTGGCCATCATGAACACCACCACGATCAGCACGGTGGCGACTAAAGTTTCCATAAGGGTTGAGCCCTTTATTCTCTTTAGTACATCCATTTGACCACGCTGTTTATTTGTTTGTCTCCATAGACCAAACCGCTGAATTCCTTTGGCAATAATGAGGCATTGATCTCACCGTTGAACAGATGGTTTAGGTAGGTGTTTCCATTTTCAAAGGCAACGAACGAATCCGTAATAACACTGCCATAGACGCTACCTTTTAGCTCCAGGCTCTGTTCGCAATAGATTTCCCCGACCACTATTGCTCCCTCGTCGACTGTCATAAACAAAGACAATCCTTCTTGTTCTGTTTTGTCCAGATAAAGTACCGAGCCCGCTACGGTCGACCCTCGTCCGATTGAAATGGCGGGTTCCCTTGTCCTATTGATAGTTGTTGTTTTGGATGGGTTGCTGTTTACAGCCAAAACAGTCGGGTATTCCAATTGGCAGTTGGTTCCCACCATTATCCTTTCGCTTGAAATAGCCTGAAATGATCCTTTTACCCCATCCCCTATTACAATTCTTGGTGCGATCAGGATGACATCCCGCAACCTTGCAGCAGAAGTGACACGAATATCATATGTCGCCCGAATGACAACGTTTCCTGAGAGTGATACATTCCCTAATTCGACATGGTTGTCCTCGATGAGCAGGTTCTCATTGGCAAAACTGTTCTTTACATCGGTGTCGCCCCGCAAGTTGATACGTTTACCCTTGAGGTTCTGGAATGTACTGGTAAATTGTTGCAATTTTTGATTGGCTTCCTGATGGATACTGGGGAGTTCTCCTTGGCTTCTATAGCTGTTGCCATACACCAGTTGGGGTCTGGTATACCCATATCCTCCGATATTGCCCATCTTGATGCCCCGTTCGGGCAAATAGGCATCCCCCACAATCTTGGCAATGCCTGCAACGACCAAGGGTCGGTTGGCATCCTTGATATACAGGGCTGGGCGCTCCTCAGCTTGATGACCCACAAGGGCCAATTTCTCAAAACGCAACTTCCCCTTTTCTGATACCACTTTCCTCTTTTCAATCAATCCCCAATGATCCTTAGAGACCGTTGTGTGTATCCCATAGGTATTGGCTACCAATGTTGTCCGTTGTCCACTTCGCATAGGATTGTCAAAGGATGTCCTTAATCCAGAATTCGCCTCTTGAATAAGATCAACCAAGGTTTCCGATCGTTTGTCCAAGAGGGCGTTGCCATGGTTCATCAAAATAAATCCGAAAAGCAGGAGCACGATAATGGTTCCTATGAAGAGTACGAACTGTAGTGCACCCGCCCTTATTTTTGTAAAGAACATCATTGGAGCGATATGGTTTCCGATTGCCCGCCGTAGCGAACCTTGATTTGCTTGTCATTGCCATAGACCAAGGTCACACCATTGATTTCCTCCTTAAGGGACATCATGTGTTGCTGCCCATCTATGGAAATAAAAAATAGGGTATTTCCCGTACTTGATTCTGTGACCAGACCTGAGTACATAATGTTTCTTTTCTGGACCGGCTCTTTTTTGATTGTTCTTTGGGCCATCTTCTTTTTTGTGCTGGGAAGGGTACCTAAAAAGGGGTCCCGATAGTCAGCATTAATGGAGAAAGAATCCTTGGTGGTTGCGATTTGGACCAGCTCGGATTTTGTGACCTGCATCGGCGGTATATCGGGTTTATGGGTCAGGGCTTTGATTACCTTAAAACCGATAATGCCCCATATCAATAGCACGAGGCATAGAAGCGTGTATGTTTTGGCGCTTTTGCTCAATTGGTAATGGTAAGGTTAAAGGTACTGCTCGGCCCGCTCTCGTTCCCAGCGGCATCATAAGCCCTTACCGTCCAGTAATAGGTCCCTGCCGGTAAGGTAACTGAAAAAGTTTTGTTTGCCCCCAGGCCCTTTGTCTCCAATTCTCCAAGGGATTCATTAGTATAGATAAATATACTATCTCGTTCTGCGGTTCCGGGAACATCCTCCCGGTTCCAGGTAAACTCGATTTCCGTATTGCTGGTCTCACTTCCATTTTCCGGTGACACTAATTGTGGGGTATTGGGCGGTGTAAAGTCAACGTTCTCATCTCCATTGACCTGAAAAGTGCTGCTGGCGTATAAGGTCTCAAAACCACTATTAAAGGCCTTGACGCGCCATTCGTAGTTCCCGTTCAACAGGTTTTGCTGCAACTGTGTGGGCAAATGTCCCAAGGTGTCCATTTCAATGACACTGTCCATCAAGATCTGAGCCGCATTTTGAAAATCGGGGGTGGCCACTTGCACGGCATATCCCCTTGCCTCTTTCACATCTTCCCAGTTCAGGTTTACCGTATTGTTGGTCAATACCGTGCCATTGGTAGGTGCCAATAGGTTGACGGTCTGGGAAGAAATATCAGGGACTTCCAGAATATCCTCACAGGCACAAAGGCCAACAAAACCGCCAAGCAAAATCAAAATGATTCTCTTGTTCATAGCTTCAAGTAGTCAGGTATGTTATTCAATTTCTCAGGATTGGCCTCGGTGTCGCCGGGACAGGCCCCTCCCTTCAACAGGATCTGGGCTATCTGCAGGTTTCCTCTCTTGTCCTTGTTCCAACAAAAGGAGGCTGTCCTGTAGTCGAAGATGTCCATGTACGATAGTTGAATGGCATGTCCGTTCTTTGCATCATTAATTTTCAGGGTCAAGGCCGCAGATTGGTTTGTTGTCAGGTATAGTTTTTCAGCTATATCCAATTTTTTGGACAGTTCAGCATCAGCTACTAAGGAGACCTCGGACAGCATCACCAGATCCATGTCTTCCTTGAGATAGGTCTTCAGGTTTGTATTCTGTTCATCATTGAGTGCCTCTACCAAACGGACAGCATCGTTGATCTTAATTTGGTAATATTTTAATCCCGTCAATTGCGTACTGTCCATAATCGAGGACAAAGGTTCCATCCCTATTCGTTCCCTATAGTTTTCATATCGAGCCTTGGTCTTACCTGAAAGCGGTAAGGACTCCAAGGAAACGCTTATGGGATTTGCAAAATGGGGCTCTCCTATCTTTTGGAATTCTTTATTGAACAGTGAGGATTGTGGTTGGCCAATAGATCCGAGCATCGGGACTTGCGAACGTACTTTTTGTAGTTGGCGTATAGGGCCACAACCATATAGCATTGCAACCATGAAAATCAGGGTTAGTGTAGGTCTCATATATAAGATTCTGGTAAGAATTAAACGTCTTTATCGCTAAAGTGTTGTATGAAAAGTCTTAAAAGTACCCCTATCTCCTCAATGAGAAATGTCCTGTGAACGTTTTGCCCCCATCATAGACATATTTGAACCAATAATCCGTGGAGGGCATGGGTCTTCCCAATATGGTCCCATCCCACCCCTGGCCCTGTGGAGCAATTTGAACGAGCAGCTTTCCATATCTATCGTATAGGAACAATTGGGCATCCGAATACAGTTCAGCTCCAATGATGTTCCAATAATCATTGATGTTGTCCCCATTTGGGCTAAAGAATTTTTGAAATCCAATGGCAATCACTTCTTTACTGATTGTCCTGCAACCTAGCGGATCTCTCACATAAACAGTGTAAGTACCAGGAAACAGTTCGAACTGGTTGGAGGCTTGATAGTTGAACCCGTCAATTGAGTATTCAAAGTTTCCTACCCCCGATGCAATTATCCTAAGATTGACCCCATCTGAAAAACCGTCTAACTCGACTGATATCTCTTCGGGTGCTCCTGAAGAAAAAACCTCGAATTGTTGTGAATTGGAACAGGTAACACCATTTTTGGTTTCCGTAACGGTAAGGGTATAAATTCCCAAATCCTGTACATTAAAAAACCGCTCGCTACCGACCATATTACCCATCGCGTTTTCCCATGAGTAGTTATCAAAATCACCAGGGTCAAGCAATAATTCGGGACTATCCGGACAGATAACATATCGATCTTCCAATGTTATATTTGGAGGTGGGACCGCAATAAAGTCGAATCCTACAACTGCATAGCATTCTGTTATAAGCGAATTGAAAACCCTTGCAAAAATTGTTCTATCCGACCCATCCAGTGACAGGTTCTTCGGCAATGGGTTCGTATCATTTTCCGCATCTGTTTCAGTGTCAAAATAACCAACGTTGTAAATAGATGGGTCTTGGCCGTTAAGAATCTCCGAATCTTTTTGGGACAGCAAAAAACTGGTTTCACTCAGACCATCCGTAAAGCAGTAGGTGACATCGTTTGGTTCATGGGCTATTGGCATATCATTGACAATAATGTTCTTAGTGTTTACCGAAGTACCAGACGCTGTAGTCACTGTTGCGGTGATTGTATAATTACCTGTTGCGGAATAGATGTGCGCTGGAATTTCATCAGTGGAGGTGGTTCCATCACCAAAATCCCATAGAATGGAAAGAATAGGTTCTTCGATTCCTATCTCAAACCGTGTAGGTTGTCCAAAACATGCAATTTCTGCCGAAATGCCCCCAGAATAGAAATAAGACTGAATGAAAGGCGGAAGGCCCAAATATCCAAGTCTACTTCCTAGGTCTAACACATTGAATTCATACTGGCATCCCATACCACGGATGTCCGGATTGTGGATAACACTTAGATAGGGCTTCTCGTTGTTGGTACAATAAATTTTTCCATCAATAGCTAGCTGTAACGCACCAGTGTCGGTAATATCCCCACTAATATTTAACTCTGTTCCACCAATGTCTGGCGCTTCAAGATCATACTGATAAATATTCCCGTTCACTTCCGCGACGTATAACAACTTTCCAGAAGGAGAAAATTCGAGTCCATAAAACCATTTGTTTTGGCCAAGAACTATTGGATTGGAAACCACTCCTGTTGCATTGTCAAAATCCAATAATTCTGCGGAAACCCTATAATAACAAACGGCCAGTTTGCTACCATCCGGTGATGCCTTTAAATACCCGATTGGGTCCCTTAAATTTGGTTTGGTAGTAAGGTCGGTACCCACAGTGCTCACCACAGGATTTGGATCTATACCGGTCGGGGTAACACGCCAAGCATAAAAAAGGTCATTTCTAAAACCATGTCCAATCACCCAAATATCTTTGCCATTGGCGTGCTTTACCGCTGTTAACTTTTCAGCAGAACGAGTAGGGTTGCCATTAACATCGACAGGAAGCAGAGGGACATTTTTGTTGACCACAGCTCCCAAACCTCCATCCGCGGTCATATCTACTTCGGAGTAATTGATTCCGTCAGACTGCCATGAGGTAATAATGTAATGGGTGTCCGAACTTTGAGGTTTCGGAACAATAATTGCTGATTGGGTAGACGAAAAATACCCCAATAATCCGGTACCATTGTCCATTACAGCGTGGTTTTTGTTCCAAACATCGCTACCATCGGTATAGAATAACAAGCTGCCGTTGGCATCGGAAATAACGGAACACCCTTCCTTTGTGGAAAGTTGGCCATCAAATAGAGGCACTGGAGCACCACTGCGAAAATCGAGGCCCGCCTTTTCTCCAAAATACCAGATAGAGGCCTCAAGTTGGGCATAAACCATTAAGCTACCACATAGATAAATGGCGATGGAACTGAATACAAATCGTAGGTTCAAGCAATCGGGGTTAATGTTACCCTAGCAAAATAGGATTTTTCTTTCATTGTCCAAAAGATTTTCTATGTATGGGAGTTTTTTATTACCAACCAACTCCTTCAAAAATTTCGATAGTATAGCTTTAATACAACTATTTATTGTATTTGTATAGTCTCAATTTTTAAGTGCAAATTGGTTATTTTCATTACTCCTAAAGAGAAAACTACTAAATTAGAAATGACTTTAGAATACCCAAAAAGAAGTAAACGCTTCACTATAACAACACTCAAAGGAACAAACCTTGTAAAAACAAAACAGCAACTCTTATTGAGTTGCTGTTATAATCTATTCTAAACCACTAGTTCCAGAGAACACATACCACAAGTTACAAACTAGCAGGAGCGGGGTCTGCGCCTTTCTAGTTATTACATCTTTTCTGATCTTTAGTTTGTTTTTTTTGGACTCTACGCATTGAGCCCTCACTCCAATCGTATTCAAACGTGAAATTCTTGTTAGGTAAAGGATGGTAGATTCTTCTATAATTCTTGGTTGACATATTATAGATATACAATATAAAGTGATTGCCTTTGGTTAACCAAGCTAACTTGAAGTCTCCAATATCATAGTCAAAGGTTTCTGTATCATCACCACATTGCTTTATATAACGAGCTTTCAAAGCCATGTTTACAATATTTTCAGAAGCTAATTTTTGAAAATCACCTTCATTCATGGAAAGATTACCAGGCGTATAATTAACCCTTATGGACTGTCTATTGCCCTCCATGTCGGTTACTTCAAACTCATCAACATAAACATTTCTTAAATCATTATCTACCGATAAGATAAAATTAAAGTCCCTATTCTGTGAGTAAGCTGTAGAAGCACTAAGAATACATAAAAACAATACAATTCTCTTCATTTTCTTTATTGTTAATTACCGATAATTTTGTTCACAGTTCTACGGCTAAACTGGTAAGATGGTACTGTTCCTCCATTCTTATATATTACCACACCATTTTTAGGCTTGTTAACGGTAGTGGTGTTTTTCCCAGTTTGCTTGTCAATACCCTGAGTGGCGTTTGCTTGGCCCAAAGGTCCAACAATGATGTTTGTTCCAAATTGTGCAAATGCTGCTGCATCTGCATTGGTAGGTTCAGTTGCATTACCACCAAAAACTTGGTCTCCTACTACCTTTGCCTCAGTTGGATGTGAATGTATAGACACTTCTACGTCAGCTGGTGTTGTACCTGGGAAAAGTCCTGGCAAGCTTGTTTCCGCATGACTATCTACTCCAAGCTGTACAGCTTCTCCTTGAGGACCTTGCACCACTTGTCCATTATTATAAACTAACGAGCTCTCCTCACTTAAGCCTCCATTTTCAATTGTCTTGTCCAGTACATTTAATGCTTCTCCAAATGCTGCATCACTTGGCAATGCGTCAATATCATCTCCACTAAATGAAAACCGGTCATCCATTAGATCAACCGTTCCTTCTTTTTTGTATACATTTTGAACCTGTTCAGCTAATTCTTCATTTTCAACTACAATATTTACACCATTATTCACACCATCATCACCTATCTTATTTCCATTTTTATCAAATAAATCAGTAAACGGTGCCATTCCATCAGGGTCTGTAAAAACCACCGGATTGTCAAACGCATAATTATACGGTGAATGCCTTCTCATTTGTTCGGCGAGTGGATCGATATTCATCCACCGACCGAGAGCAGGGTCATAGTTCCTTGCGCCAAAATCGTAGGTCTCTAATCCCAAAGATTCATCATACTCCTTACCTCCAAACTTCCACTTCTGCGCCACATCGTTTCCAAGCGGTGAGGTACTGCCGTTGTACCCTTTGTGCTTAAGGCCGAAGGGGTAGTAGTTGCTCTCCTCGATGATCGTGGGCGTTCCCGGGTTGCTCGGATCGTCCGTATAACTCAACCTGATGTTGCCCAAGTGGTCCTTGTATTGATACACATAATCATAACCTCCCATTCCATTAGGAGTTGCGTAACCCTCTGGATGGCTCATGAATTGTAAAACACTATTTTGGTATACATAATTGCCCGCATAGCTTGTCACAGAACTTCCAACTGATACCGTTTTTTCCAATTTGATACCCATAGCATCATAAACATACGAAATATTTCCAGAATCCGTACCAATGGTTGTAGGAAGATTCAGATGGTTATAGACAATACTTGTTATCCCCTTATTCGCATCGGATGTCATGTTGCCGTTCTGGTCATAGCCTATGCAAAAAAGCGATGATGGGCCGTGTTTTTCCACTCCCTCGGTACC
>Ga0189278_10724_pt1 | contig 9954 bp, 10 predicted proteins | sample N26A9minimetaG_FD_130326 | JGI IMG/M metagenome (GOLD analysis project Ga0189278, IMG submission 130326) | Marine microbial communities from the Costa Rica Dome - N26 A9 mini metaG | ecosystem: Environmental > Aquatic > Marine > Oceanic > Photic zone | place: Costa Rica: the Eastern Pacific...
CGTATTGCGGTTCATCATCCCCACGCCAAAGATTAGAAATAAAGTGGCACCCACGGACGTTCCGCTGCCCACCCGCGGCCAGGCGCTGCCCTGTGTGGTTAAGTCACTTTGGGCTCGTTCCCGACCTTCGCTGCATTTTTCACGAATGACCGCGGATCTACTGCCCGTCCTTCGGACGCAGCGCCGCGATCCGGGTCGGCGACGTGACGCAAAAGTCGGTTTTGCATTGCAACTGACAGCACCCGAAGCGGCGACGTTTTGCGAACAGGGCCGCTTCGGGGCGGGCTGCCCTTGGGCAGCCGGGGTCTGTCTACTCGCCCCCTCCAAGGCTGTGAACGTAGACAGAAACGGCGCGGACATCCGCATCGGACAGGCGATGGCCCCAGGCGGGCATCACCCCGAAACGCGCATCGCGCACCGTGGCGGTCAGCGTGTCGCGATCACCGCCATAAAGCCAGATCGCATCCGTCAGGTCAGGCGCCCCCATCTCGCGGTTGCCCTCTGCCCTGTCGCCGTGACAGGCGGCGCAATTGTCCGCAAAGACGGTGCTGCCGCTCTCGGCCAGCGCGCGGTCATAGTCATCCGACGACAGGCTGACCACATGTTCCACAACCGCCGCGATCTCTGCCTTGGGCAATATGTCGCCAAAGGCCGGCATCTGCGAATAACGCGCATCCGGGTCGGTTTCGTTGCGGATGCCGTGGTTCACCGTGGTCGCGATGTTTTCGATATCGCCACCCCAGAGCCAGTCGTCATCCAGCAGGTTGGGATAGCCCTTGGCCCCCGCTGCCCCGGCCCCGTGGCACTGGCTGCACTGGGCGCGGAACACGGAACCGCCCCGCGCGGTGGCATAGCGCCGCAGCCCCTCGGCATCGTCAAGCGCGGTCAGATCCGCCGCCTCAAGCGCCGCCGCCAGTTCAGCGTTCTTCGCCTCATGTGCCGCGATGTCGGCGGCAACCTCGGCCCGCGTGGAATAGCCCAGCAGCCCCGAGGTCGCGCCCGAGATCATCGGCCAGGCGGGATAGGCGATGGTATAGCCCACCCCCCAGATGATCGTGGCATAGAGCGTCCAGAGCCACCAGCGCGGCAGCGGGTTGTTCAGCTCCTCGATGCCGTCCCAGCTGTGGCCCGTGGTTTCCACCCCGGTGGTATCGTCGATCTTGCGGTCAGACATTGTGCTTGTCCTCGAAAGTGTAACGGGACGGCGCGCAGGCGCAGGTGGCGCAGGTGCCCTTGCAAGGCGCCTTGGCGTCGTCGTCGCGGAAGGGGATCATCGCGGCATCCTGCCGGGCGCGGCTCTGGCTTGGCAAAAAGGCCCAGATGGCGGTGCCCGTGAAGAAGCCGAACATGGCCAGCAGGACCCAGCTGTCGGCGATCTGGCGAAGAAGGGAATAGGTATCCATGTCGGTGCCTCCTAGCGGGTTTCATCCGGGGTGAAGGTCGAGAAATCGACCATGGTGCCCATGACCTGCAGATAGGCGATCAGCGCGTCCATCTCGGTCAGCCCGGGCTGGCCGTCGAAATTGCCCACCGCCGCGCCGGGATAGCGTTCCACCAGCCCGTCCCAGTCGCCTTCGGGATCGGCCTGCACCCGGAAATCCGCCCGGGCCGAGGTGATCTGCGCGTCGGTATAGGGCACACCCACCAGGCGGTGCGTGGACAGCAGATCTTCGATATGGTCGGCCTCGATCCGCTTGTCGGCAAGAAAGGCGTATTTCGGCATGATGCTTTCGGGCACCACGGACTGCGGGTCCATCAGGTGATCCACATGCCAGGCATCGGAATACCGCCCGCCAACCCGCGCCAGATCAGGCCCGGTGCGTTTGGACCCCCATTGGAACGGGTGGTCATACATCGATTCCGCCGCCAGCGAATAATGCCCATAGCGCTCCACCTCGTCGCGCATCGGCCTGATCATCTGGCTGTGGCAGACATAGCAGCCCTCGCGCACATAGATGTCGCGCCCGGTCAGTTCCAGCGGGCTGTAGGGGCGCACGCCCTCGACCTTTTCGATCGTGTTCTCCAGCCAGAACAGCGGTGCGATTTCAACGATCCCGCCGACGGTGACCACCAGCAGCGAAAAGGTCAAAAGCAGCGTCGGGCTTTTCTCAAGGATGGCGTGTTTGTCAAGAATGGCCATGGTTTGCTCCTTATTCGGCGGGTGTTGCAGTGGCGGATGTGCCGGGCAGCGCGGCGGTTGCGGGCTGTGCCCCGCGGATCGTCATCCACATGTTCCAGACCATGATCAGCGCCCCGGAGAGGAACATGACCCCGCCCAATCCGCGCACCACATACATCGGGAACTTGGCGCTGACGGTGTCGGCAAAGGAATTGACGAGGAACCCCTGGTCATCGACCTCGCGCCACATCAGCCCTTCCATGATGCCGGTGACCCACATCGACGCGGCGTAAAGAACGATGCCAAGCGTCGCGAGCCAGAAATGCCAGCTGATCGCGGACATGGAATACATCTGCTTGCGGCCCCAGAGTTTCGGCGTGAGGAAATAGAGGCAGGCAAAGGTGATCATCCCGTTCCAGCCCAGCGCGCCGGAATGCACATGCCCGATGGTCCAGTCGGTGTAATGCGACAGCGAGTTGACCGCGCGGATCGACATCATCGGCCCTTCGAAGGTGGACATGCCGTAGAACCCCAGGCTCAGCACGAACATCCGCAGGATCGGATCGGTGCGCAGCTTGTCCCAGGCGCCCTGCAGGGTCATCAGACCGTTGATCATGCCGCCCCAGCTGGGCATCCACAGGATGATCGAGAACACCATCCCCAGGGTCGAGGCCCAGTCCGGCAGCGCGGTGTAATGCAAATGGTGCGGTCCGGCCCAGATATAAAGAAAAATAAGCGCCCAGAAGTGAATGATACTCAGCTTATAGCTGTAAACCGGGCGCCCCGCCTGTTTCGGAACGAAGTAATACATCATCCCCAGGAAACCGGCGGTCAAAAAGAAGCCGACCGCGTTATGGCCATACCACCACTGGGTCATTGCATCCTGCACGCCCGAGAATACCTGCACAGACTTGCTGCCCCAGATGCTGACCGGGACCGACAGGTTGTTGACCACATGCAGCATCGCCACGGTGATGATGAACGCCAGGTAGAACCAGTTGGCGACATAGATGTGCTTTTCCCGGCGCTTGATGATGGTGCCCAGGAAAACCGCAAGGTAAGCCAGCCAGACAACTGTCAGCCAGAGGTCCACGTACCATTCGGGTTCCGCATATTCCTTGGATTGGGTGGACCCCAGCAGATAGCCGGTGGCGGCCAGCACGATGAACAGCTGGTAGCCCCAGAACACGAACCACCCGGTCCGCCCGCCCCAGAGCCGCACGCCGCTGGTGCGCTGCACCACATAGAACGACGTGGCGATCAGCGCATTGCCGCCAAAGGCAAAGATCACCGCCGATGTGTGCAGCGGCCGGAGCCGCCCGAAGTTGGTAAAGGGCTGGCCCCAGTCAAAGTTGAGCGCCGGAAAGGCCAGCTGAAAGGCGATGAAAGTGCCGACCAGAAATCCCGCGATGCCCCAAAAGGCCGTGGCGATCACCCCGGCCCGGATCACCCCGTCGGCATAGATACCGTCCTGGGTCGGCCCGGCCTGTCGCGGCTCATCGGTGTTGCGCAACACCCAGATGAACATCGCAAAGGCGATCACCATGATCAGGAACGCATGTACCTGATAGGCAAGGTCATGCCCCCAGCTGGCCGCAATGGCGGCGATCAGCGTGACAAGACCCAAAAGGATGAGTTTCACATAGTCCATATTCATGCCCTCAAATCAGTAAGAGCATCGCGGGACGCTCCTGTTCGCAGGACATCTCTAGGAATATGGGCGCGCGCCCACTTTGATCTGAATCAACTTCCGCAGAAAATGATGCGGGAAACCGTCAGCTCCGCCTTGTCAGGAAAGGATACCACCGTCGGAATCATCGCCGGTGGCTTCCTGAAGCGCGACGATATCCAGAATCTCGAACTGGCGACGGTCGGTGAAATCGACCACGCCTTCCTTTTTCAGCGCGCTGAACTGGCGGCTTACGGTCTCAAGCGTCAACCCGAGGTAATTGGCGATCTGGTCGCGGGTCATCGGCAGCTGGATCGTGGTGTTTGCCAGCGGTTCGGTCCCCTGCGACCGGCGCACCAGCATGTCGATGAAGGTGGCGATCTTCTCCCGCGCGGATTTGCGGCCCAAAAGCAGCATCCAGTCCCGCGCGGCATCCAGCTCGTCCAGCGCCAGTTCCATCAGCCGCTGCGCCACATGGGGGGTTTCATCGACCAGCTTTTCAAAAGGTTTGCGGTCGAAACAGCACAGGGTCACATCGGTTGTGGCGGTCACGTCGAATTCGATCAACTTCCGGCCCGGCCTGCCGATGAAATCCGAAGGCAGCAAAAGACCCACCATCTGGGTCCGCCCGTCCTCCATCGTCTTGGAGAGGGAGGCGACACCGGCAACCAGAGAGGCCACGAAGTTCAGCGGCTCCCCCCGCCACAGGATAACCTCCCCCGCCGCATAGCTGCGGTAGGATTTCATCCCCTCCAGCACTTCCAGCTCATCCGTGTCGCAACGCGCACAGACGGCGCGATGCCGGATCGGACATTCGCTGCATTTGACGCGGGTCAGTGAAGGTATCGCCATGGTGTCTTGATCTAAATCAAAGAAGGACTCTCCCCTGCAACCCTAGAAACACTTATGCACAGCTTCAACACACTTCGCCGCCACGGGCTTTTTGACGCACGTGTGCCCCGCTACACCAGCTATCCGCCGGCCAATCATTTTCAGAATGGCTTTGGCCAGCGCCATCAGGTGGACTGGCTGCGGGCGGTTCCGCAGGACAGGGATATTTCCGTCTATGTTCACATCCCCTTTTGCAAGCGGCTGTGCTGGTTCTGCGCCTGCCGGACCCAGGGCACCAGAACCTTGCGCCCGGTCGACGCCTATGTCGAGGTCCTGCTGAAAGAGATCGAAACAATCCGCCAGACCCTGCCGCCGGGCATCCGCATGGCGCGGCTGCATCTGGGCGGCGGCACACCGACCATCCTGCCCTGCGGCACCATGTCGGCCTTGCTGAACGCGCTCTTCGCCGCTTTCGAGCGCAGCGCGGATTTCGAGTTTTCCGTCGAAATCGACCCGACGGAAGCCTCCGACGATCTGCTGCAACTGCTGATCGACGCGGGCATGAACCGGGCCAGTGTCGGGGTGCAGGATTTTGCCCGGCCCGTGCAACAGGCCATCGGACGCAGCCAGTCCCTGTCACAGACCCGCCATGTCATCGACCTGATGCGCAGCCAGGGCGTGGCCAGCCTGAACCTCGACCTGCTTTACGGGCTGCCGCACCAGACCGCGCAAAGCTTTGGCCAGACCCTGCGCCACGTGGCCCGGATGCGCCCCGACCGGCTGGCGATCTATGGCTATGCCCATGTGCCCTGGATGTCGAAGCGCCAGATCATGATCAAGGCTGCCGACCTGCCCGACAACGAGACCCGCTTTGCCCTGGCCGAACAGGCACGCGCGGCCTTTCTTGCCGAAGGCTATGACAGCATCGGCATCGACCATTTCGCCCTGCCCTCCGACAGCCTTTCCCGGGCCGCCGCCACGGGCAGGCTGCGGCGCAACTTTCAGGGTTATACCGACGATCAGGGCGAAACCCTCATCGGTCTGGGGGCCTCGGCGATATCGCGTTTTCCCGGCGGATACATGCAGAACGCCACCGCCACCTCCGCCTATCAGGACCGGGTCACAAGCAGCGGCCTGGCCGCGCACAAGGGCTATGGCATGACAGCGCAGGACCAGCTGATCGCCCGCGTCATCGAAGACCTGATGTGCCGCTTTGTCTATGACGAGGCCGCGCTGCGTGACAGCTTCCCCGAACAGGCCGCGCTGATCCGCCAGACCGGCATTTCGCTGATGACCCGCTTCACCGATGTCTTCTACATCAGCGAGGCCGGCCTGAAGATGCGCAGCGACACCCGCCCGCTGGTGCGTGTCATCGCCAGCCATGTGGATGCCTTCGCCTCGGAGGCAACCGCACATTCGGCAGCGATATGATCGCGACCCGCGTGGTTCGGACCTGCCCCAAGTGCAACTTAAAGGGTTCAAAGTTTTCAAGGATCGGCATGGAAGGATGCGATGCTATCATCGCGAGACAAGCCACAAGATCGACATTGAGAAGTCCCAAATCGGTTCTGGGGCATGCGCGGCAATACTAGCGAAGAGGTCGCTAATCCTATCAGCCCGACTTTGAAGACAATGCTCTTCCAGATATATTTCCAAGTTTGCCAAATCGGCATTGGAATCCTGTCGGTCGTTGGGTTCTCTATGATTGATGCGTTTGAATAGATTGAGTTCGACCGCGCACCGGCTTTGGTTTTCGTCAACAGTAAAGAAAGCGTCGATTTCGGCGTTGTTGCGCCCCGTCTTGGGAAAAATGCCTCTACTGGCGCGCTGAATTCACCTCTCCATGATAATTGAGAAAGGCAAACCTTACTCTCTCACCAAAAGGTGCAGGCAAAGGGCCAAATGGTGCAGTAAGTTCGACTCGTTTGTCTATCCCGTTCCCCCGATTTACCTGACCGGATACCTCTTAAAAGGCGCGCAAAAAAAGTCTTCCGCCGCCTCGATAGTCACGCTACGCCCAGCCTTTCGACGCGGGGTATCTTGTGCCCAGCATGTAGAGGCCGGAGTGAACGTCGATCATGCTCCATCCTGGCCTGCCTTGGAGAAGTTCAGACATCAAATCGTTGTTCAGGTAAATCGAGCCGGGTTCGAAAGCTTCATCGTCCAGTTCGTTGCCGGACGGCGGCTTTTTCAAAATCTTGGCTTTGTGCAGGATTTTGAGACCGTTGAAGATCGGGCCACCCGGAGGCAACAGCACTTCAGGATTGACCAAAGTCGCGGCCAGCGCAGGCTTGGAGAACAGCGCCACCATGAACATCGCGGTCGCATTCCAGCTGCCGATATATTTGGGACGCTCAATTGATGGGGACAAGATAGGCGAAAGCCAGCGTTGTTGCGCACGGCCAATCATCTGCAAGTCGTCGGGCAGGGTCGCGGGCAGCTTCACCCGTTGAAACATCAGGTATCCACCCCGAAGCGACTGTTCGATGGGGGTAGGGCCACGCTCCAGGTGGAAGGTTCTTGCAACGTTCAGGGCGGCGGGGTCCAGGTCGGTCAGAACCTCGATAGCGGCGGCGGTGAAGTCTTCGTCGATCTTCGCCAGATGCCCCCAACCCAAACCCACGGCAAAGCATACCTGCCACGGATTTGCGGTCGGGAAGGTCTTCAGATGATGCGAGATTTCGTCGAAGGCCATCGTGTTCAGTGTCTTGCTACCATTGTGCAGCAACTCCTGAACCTTGGTTCGCGCTGGGCCTCCACCCGCGCCGCCGCCCTTGGCGCAGAGTTCGTTGAATTCGACTTGAACCGGGTTCAGTGGGTTTGCGATTTTCATTTCGTTTTCCTGCCCGAGTAGTTCACGCCTGTTCGTCCAGTGGTAGCAGCCCCACCGGGGCTGTCCAGTTTGATTGTTTGTGCGTGATCGGCCTTTGGACCGTCCGGAGGATGGTTTCCGGGACCTGTTGGCGGTAGCCCAATTCGATTTGTGGACGTTTCGTGTTGTAGTGCTTCCTCCATTCTTCAGTCAGGATTTGCACTTCAGGGAGGCCGTAGAAGACTTCGCCGGTCCGCACATCATCTCGGAACCGAGCATTGTAGCTTTCGCAATATCCGTTTGCCCAAATTGAAGTTATGGTCTCGGATTTCTTGCCCAACGGTACAAAATTGAGCGCAAAAAAGCCCTAAAAATGACATGGTTGGCGATATAGTCATTAGTATGTACAATACTAAGGTATGTATCTTAAGCGCGTAGAAGGTTACTGACTGCCGTGACTCCTTCGTCACCCCGACGCCGATCCGGCAGGAAGTACGTCATCGAAACTTGAATTCTCCGGCTCTGATCTGTGCCTGCCAAACCACGGTTAAAGGAAACCACCCATGAAAATACTCGCCGTAGATGACGATTCCTTTATGCAAGACTTCTTGCCGGCGATCCTGAAGGAAGCGGATTTTCCGGATGTGACCGTTGCATCCTCCGGACAGGAAGCGCTGCGCATCCTGGAAAATGCGACAGAGCCCTTCGATTGCCTGCTGCTCGACATCGTCATGCCCGACATGGACGGGATCACGCTCTGCCGGAAAGTGCGCGAGATGCGTACCTACCGGACAACGCCGATCACGATGCTCACCCTCAAGAGCGACATGGTTTCGATCGAAAAGGCCTTTGCCGCAGGGGCCAATGATTACATCTTCAAACCCTTCGAAGTCCGCGAGATTGCACGCCGCCTCCGGGTCACTCAGCGGATGCTGGACACGACGGAAGTCGCAATGCGGGTCGATCCGCAGATGATGCTGCCGGACGGAGAACGCGGCCAGCATGTTTTCTCACTCGAAGATCCGGTTTACGTTCTGGGGATCCATCAGCTGGTCCCCCCCTTCACCCTTGGCAACTACCTGTCGCAGCTCTCGCGCAAGAATCTCAATTCCTGCCATGTCTTCTGCGCACAGGTCGAGGATATCACAACCCTCTACGCCCATTGCACCAGCCGGGAATATGTCATGGCCATTGCCGCCGGCGCGCGGGCCATTGGCCGGGTTGTGGACAGGCCGCAGCTTCTCATGGCGCATATCGGAAGCGGCACGCTCCTGGGCATTCTCACCGGCGACAGCCTGCCGGAATGGCCACATATCGAGGAAGATGTGCAAAGAGAACTGAAGACCCTGACCCCCTGGGATCAGGACACGCTCGATATCCCGATCAGCATCTCGCTGGGCCGCCCGATCCAGCCGAACGCCCACCGGACACAGCGGGTCAAGAACACCTTTGACCGGGCGATTGGCCGGCTGGTCGAGCGCCAGAAAACCATGCACAAGGCACTGCTCGGTCACACGCCCGCGGTATCATCCGCACGCTGATCGCCTGACCGCGACAGACGCAGATCTTCAGACGCGGCCCGACACGGTTCTTCCGGTCGGGCCGTTTTCTTTTGTTCGGGCAGGGTGTCCGATGCGATGCCGGCAACATGGAACTGGCGCAGGATATCGGCACGGATCACGGCGGCCACCTTCATCGCGCTGGCCCCGCCCAGCAGGAACGCGATCACCACGGTCCAGGCGACACCACCCATAAGATAGACGACGGTGGCGGCGACGATCGCATAGATCAGGCCGATCAGCGCCACGCTTGCGGGGGGAACAAAGGAAAGCCAATCGGATGCAAAAGCCTGGCTTTCGCGCTTTCCGGCCCCGTCCTTGGTTTTTGTGCTGTGCAATTTCAGCCCCTGATCTTGTCGGCATTGTCGAGATCGGCAAGTGGTCGACCCCGGTCTGCAAATCCTTGGAAGGTCACGCTGTCGTCCGCTCGGGCTAAGAGAAATGATGATCGTTAAAAAGGAACGGCTGCCTGCGCAGCCCTGTACTCCCGATTGGTCCTTGAACTGGCTTGGCCCCCCGCAGTCTTGCGACTTGAGCGAGGGGCCAATCCGTTGGCTTTTATGGTTCAGCTCAGGCGATCAGATGTCGCCCAGGCCGTCGTTGCCCAGAAGCCCGCCCAGCAGGTCGCTGGCATCGGAGAGCGTTTCACCAAGCGGGTTGCTGCCGCCCAGCAATCCGCCGCCGAGCACGTCACCCAGCGGGCCGTCCTCTCCGGTCAGGTCGCCAAGCACGTCACCCAGCGGGCCGTCTTCGCCAGTCAGGCCGCCAAGCACGTCACCCACCAGGTCACCCTCTCCGGTCAGACCACCAAGCAGATCACCCACCAGGTCGTCCTCTCCGGTCAGGCCACCGAGCAGACCACCTACCAGGCCGTCATCTCCGGTCAGGCCACCGAGTACGTCACCCAGCGGACCGTCTTCACCGGTCAGACCACCGAGCACATCGCCCAGAGGACCGTCTTCTC